>Ga0116227_10010838_pt1 | contig 15662 bp, 11 predicted proteins | sample S1TSphgellanicum_FD_89693 | JGI IMG/M metagenome (GOLD analysis project Ga0116227, IMG submission 89693) | Host-associated microbial communities from peat moss isolated from Minnesota, USA - S1T2_Fb - Sphagnum magellanicum MG | ecosystem: Host-associated > Plants > Peat moss > Unclassified... | reverse complement strand
GAGGTGGTGCTTCAGGAGGTGGCGGAGGCGGCGGAGGGGGTGCTTCAGGAGGGGGTGGAGGCGGGGGTGGTGGAGGAGGAAGTCACAGCAGTGGAGGGGGTGGCGGAGGTGGCGGAGGCGGTGGGTCGAGCCATCCGTAGAACAGCCCGGTAACTTGGAATATTTTCCCCAGATCACCTTCGTCGGCCTGGATTGTAAGAATCGGAAACTCTTGAGCTGGCTCGGTGTTAGTTTGCAGCTTTAATCAGCTTGGTGGGAGCCCGGACTTCAATGTTTGGAGCTCAGTTGGTAGTAGTTGTGAGACTGATTTCCAAGGAATTTAGTCAATGCAGTCGTCAAAAAACTGCAAGCACTTAAATTCTGTAATTCCAGTAGCACGAATGTTTTTGGGAATAAAGACATGATCTGCCGAAATGCAGAAGGTTGTTTGTAATGTTGATGTTAATCTCTCTCTCATGTCTGTGACACACACTTCTCGTGCTCTTTGCATTCTTTGTGGGCTGTGCCGTTTTCACGCTCTGCAATCGTGCTTTTCTTTGATTCAGTAGCATGAATAGTTGTTTTGGCACAAAATCTTTCTTTGTTACTAGATTACATTCTCCTGATGATGACCTTCCAATTTTGACTGCTGAAAATGGAATTACTAGTCCAATATTTTCATATCACCAGCGTTGCGAGAATGTACGTGAAAAGGTTCTAAGCAAAGCTTGCTGCGGTACGTGTTTTTTGAAATAGCATGACCAGGAGGGGAAGAGAAGACAAATAATTTAAAAGGTTCTATCCATACCCGACCTAGACATTTGCAAACGGAGATTAGTACACATCTGAACCCATCGAGGAGCATGATCAGCCTTTTTTTGGGGGGCTGGCTATATACAACCAGAAAGCTATATTAAAAACTAAAAGTACTAAAATCAAGTGTCTATTTTATATTTTCAATAGATAGAATTTGACCAAACTTTATGAGATATATCGCCAGATTTCAGTACATGGTTCCAAGTAGGTAGCCAATAATAAAAAGTCCGTTTTAAAAAAGTTGGGACAAGGTTGAATATTTGGACGACAGGGTTGTGTCAAAGAGTTACCCAAGCCTAACTGTATGTACCCGGGTATCACTGGTTCCAATAGAATGCAACATCTAATAGACACGGGTATTTAAAAAGCGTTGAAAATCCTGGCAGTGAACAGGTTATCGAGCAGGCTGGTTCCACTTTAGACTCTACCAGTTCCAGTTGTGATGTGTGAATCGACGGTTTGGAATGCACTGTACCCATGTGAATCAACGGTGGGGAAATACCAGTCAGGTTCTGGACACTCCCTGTTACATCCCCGTTATTGCTACCTGACGGAACGGTGGGTCGCCCTAATTATCTTGCTCCCAAGTTTCGGTGCCCAGGTAACCTTGAAGCTCCCATTTACGTGTTATCATGTTCTCAACTTGTTCGACCGTGGGGGGCAAGGAGAAGTGCGGAAAGAAGAAAGCTCACATAACCCTAACGCAGAGAGAGAGAAAGCAGCGATGGCGTTCAGAGCTCGGATCCAAGCGCGTTCGGTGCTTGCTCGCTTATATGAAGTGGCGGGAGTGGTGCCCAAGGAGCATACGTGGAGAGGTTTATCTTCGGCGATGGCTGTTGTTGCCTCCAAGGAACCATCATCTTCCTTGGGTATGTCGAACTCAATTTGTAACGCTCCTTGCTTTTTGTTGAAACAGATCGGTGCAGAAGAGGAGAAACTCTGTACATGTTGTAAAATTTGTAAACTGTTTGCAGACAGAATGAATGAAGCCGGCAGCAGTGCTTGATCATTTTCCCCTGCTTTATTCGAGGGAAGTTTGGCTATGCTCTTTGTGAAACACACGTTTTTGTTTGAGTTAGATCCAGTTTGAGAATGTGTCAGAATTTGTGACTCTAGCAAGTGCTTCTTGTTTGCTTGGAAGAGCCTTTCTTGTGCAGAGATTTGGTCGGAAACTTTAGTCCTATTTGATCGGGGTCGGTGAACTTGCTGCAGATTTGTCTAGATTAGTCCTCAAAAAAGCTTCTCTCGCTGCTTGAACCAATTTAGGGTTTAGATGATCCCTTGACGAGTTTAGAGTTATTTAGCCTGTTTCTTTAGATACATTGTTTATTACTTGAGTTTGGGAGCTGCCAAGGAAAGGCTTCCTCTGCTTGGCACACTTCTTACCTGCTGCTTCTTGTGATTTTTCGCTTCAGGCCAACCTTAACCCTGATCAAATGTTGAACCTTTTTTTCCTTTTGCTGAAATTGTTGTCTTGATGTTGCAATGTAGTATTTCTGATATGATCAGGCCATGGGAGATTGCAAGAGAAGTAATTGGACATAAATGCAACAACCTCTCTTATAAGCTTTTTTCTGTTTTGTCCAGGAAGGCCAGTGTCAAACCTATCACCAGCCTTGTCAGGATTTACTCAGCAGTTGCGACCAATGACTACATTTCTGGCAGCCTTGCCAGATATCAAGGACACAAGAATATGGAACACCTTGAATGCATTGTTGGGTGGCAGCTGGTTGAACATTGACCCAGAAGTTGCAGCAGCTGTAGAGAGTGTGCTTGCAAGTAAAAGTGAAGACAATGTAGGGAAAGAAGCACTGGCAACTGCATGGCGGTCTGCTAAAGCAGTTGAGACATTTGGGGGTGGTTTGTCAGAACTGCTCATGGAAGTCTCTGATATAAGTGGATCCACAGGAGAGGTACTTAAGTTATCACAACTTTTCAGAAGATAAACTAAACAGCTTACCTGGGCTCCTTCCATGTGTAGCTTAAGGTTTCTCACAGCAGGATTTGAATTGTGGGCTGCAGGATGTGAACCCATTACCTGAGTCAACACAGAAAGCTGTGGAAGCAGCTCTTGGAAAGTATGTACAGTACCTGGACTCATTTGATGAGGAGAGTGAAGCATACTTGAAGAAAAAGGTGGAAAATGATTTGGGCAGCCTTCTTGTACAAATCAAGCAGCGCTTTTCTAGCACCGACCCAAAATGGTCAAAGGTTAGTATCTCATCTTTACTTTCTCTTCAATGGTGTTTGGATGACAGAGCATCTTGTTGCAAGCTTCCAAGTATTTGTCAAATAGTCTTTCACAATAAAACTAAATAGCCTTTCAATACTGCTGAAGGCCACTGCAAGGCATAAGAGTTCTAGAGGGATGAGATGTCACAAGTTATAAGATGCAGGCTAGCACTGTAGGATCCTATGATTTTTTGTACTTGTGAGCTATACCTGTGTAGTTGATTGCTATATGGGAGGTACTTCAAGTACTGTAGTTATATAGTAATTTGGTGGTTCTGTTATGTTCCTACTCTTTAGACCTTCTGGTATTCTTACCAACATTGTGGGCCAAATGACAGATCACACTCCTTGGGACAACAGGAATATCTGGCTCATATGTTGAGCTACGGTCCTTTGTGATCTAAGATCTGCCCATGTTTCTTTACTTGACATGAAAGTAAGTGTTTTCTTTGTGGGAAAGAAAGAGACCTTGCAATGTGAAGTGAACCCAACTCTTTGTACAAAGAAGCACTGCATAATTTGTTACTGTTTATATGAGCAGTTCTTTAGAAGTACACAGTTCAATTAAGCATATGTAGTGGCACAAATTTGCATTTCAGTTTCTTGTTTGCTCTATACATGCAGGGCTACTTATCCTCCTGTGGTGAGGATTCATTTTATGGCCAGCAGCTGTGTCTGAGGAAATAATCACATGATGCTAGTGAATAATACAATATATTAAACACTGATGTCCAAATCTTGCACTGTCACTGAAGAGGAACTCTTTGGTACACAGTTCTATGCTCTGAGGTCTAGGAGATCGTCACAACAGCTGGCAATGATGTATTGATGTGTGAGGTTGAGACTTCATTAATGGATAGAGTTTTTAACCATGATTCACCAGTGGGACTTTACAGAGTAATATGAACCTTTGTACCCTGTGTTCCCTAATCTGGTCTTGCAGGTGGGAGTGGGTAGGATGTGATCCAGGTTCATTGTCCTACTTTTCAAGTTAGTGGTACTAAGATGTGCTACAATTCATTGCAACTGTGGCACCTCTAATTTTGTTGTCTGCCCTGATCTGGTAAAGAGAATTTTAATTGTAAACACCAACATGTCACTTGAGTAATTGAGTAGACAAATCAAGCAAGTGGGTAGCTATTCTTGAATGGAACTTGTTGATGGGTATCTGAAATGAAGATCTCCCAACAAGTCATGGCCTAAGTCCAGAAAAACGTGAATGTGCATCACAATAGTATACACCTAGTAAAGTGGGTTGGAAACAAGCAGTCTGCCCCATTGGTATGGTCTCTACTAGTGTTGGGCAGGTATTGTCTTTTTAAAGATACCAGTTGAAATTTTACCAGCTTCAATATTCAAGGGATTGCCTTGTCAATAATGGTTTAACTCATGTATGACAATTATGTCAATTTGAAAGTAACTGTTTGGTATTGGTATTCGGATTTTTTGAATTTGTACATATCAGTCTAGTTTAGGTATTTGGATTAATTTATTTTTCATATAGCAAGCTAGTATGAATATCATAGTAATTTGGCAGCTTCGGCACAAATTGTATTATTTTTAGAAACACTGAAATGTTCAAAAATTATTTTTCTCAAAGAACCTTTTTTGTGAAGGAAAAAAGAAGAATCTTTTGAAGTATACATGGAATATTTTAATTTCGAAGTAAAATCTTCAAAATTAAATAATTATTCCATAGACATGTGCTAAAGCTGCCCTTCTACTGTGGTAATAGCGAAAATGTTGTAAGGATCTTGGGTATGAACATGAACATTCAAGCATTTCATACCAAGTGTTTCAATGTATGTGCTTATGGAACTTTTATACATGTCTAAAAAAATTGTATGATTGACAATGACCACAAAATTGTGTTGTCAACACACGATGTTAATTGTCCAAAATGTAGCACATCACATCAATGACATGATAGCTATTAAAAGCCAACTAACTTGCATTTGAGATGTTGCAACAAGAAAGCAAGTCAGGGAGGCAAGGATTGGACATAGTGACAAAATCTTGAAGGCATTGCTTCTTATAGACCAAATGGAGTTATTCCATTCAGTTAATTGCTTCTATTGCTAGAGCTCATTTTAATAGTTATAGAGTAAAATGAGCAAGAAAAAATCAACTGAAGATAAATATGTGACATGCCTTCGGAAGTGGAGTTGCATTGTTAAAGAATGGAACAAAAGAATGGCATCAAATCTTCAACCCAATAGCAAATGCATATAAAACCCTAAACCATAAACCTCACTTATGCATATGGCCACATGTGAAAGTTGTAACTTGGGTATGAAACAAAACATCACAACACATCACAACACAACACTTGGGTATGAACAGGAGTTGCTCCCAAGACTCATACTTTGAATGGTCCTCGTTAAAGAATCATGATTTCTCCCAGGTATGACCAAATCCTATACTATGAGTAAGGGTTTAACCTACTAGAGTACATGCCCAAGTTCATATCCTCCCAACCATATATAATAAACCAACACTAGTCTGAGTTCTTATATATTCAAAGGTGAGCATGTTGGGTATCAACAAGGGTATCATTACATCACCATATGGGTGAATAAAAGTATCATAGGAGTATCGTAGCAAGCTGATACCAATCTGCTCTCTTTCTTGATACCATAATCAGTATCAATCTCTATCTATACCAGCCCATCCCATTGACATACCTGCCCAACACTGGTCTCTATGAATGTTGTGGAGTTATTTGAATTTTTAAAGAACCATTGGTTCTAGTTTTTTGAATACTTCCAATTTAGAGAACTAGCAATTTCGAATTTTTAAAGAACCGTTGGTTCTGATATTTCAAGAACCTTAAAGAATGTGTGATTTTTATGAAACAACTGTTAAATAACTTGTGGTTTTATGGCCAGTCATTTGATCCTTCAAAGAATTGAAATCTGTGGTTATATTCCAGAATCGATTATTTGAATATTTTTAGGACCATAGATGAATCCTATAAACTGTCCTGCACCTAGTCTCTGAGCCACTGATACGTCTCTGCCTTGAAAGAGGGGAGAGACTCTGAACTCTGAACCCAATTTGGTAATTTTTTTTACTCGCCACAACTGTTGAGTTAACTTTTGGAAGTTATTCAGTATGAAACCTTTTGACTGTGTTGCAAATGTTCATAACCAAGTTTGTTAGAGGTGATGGGGCAGCCAAAAATATCCCAGTTCTGTGTTCAACAAGATGGTCAAGCAACCTTTACAAATTGTTGTAATCAGTTTCATAAATTTCTCTATCATGGAAAGTAGTCTACCAAAGTTAATCATGGCAATTGCCGTCACATGCTCAGCTATTTGGACACAAAACTTGTGCATGCATAGATGCCTACATGTGTTAGTCAATTTTATCAGACAAGAGTTTTTCCTCTTCAATCAAACCACCATCAACAAGGCTAACTGGAAGACACAAAATCCTTAAAAGAATCCTGTGAACAAAGTTTGGGTACACAGAGCTGCCTTCCTTCCACATTCAGAACCACTATATAACATACATCTATACACACATGCATGCATGCATGCATGCATGTGCCTGAGCCCAAGATGCAAAGCAACAAGTCATTGGATTCCATAAGCACTGAATCAGTCATAATTGTGAGCTCTGTACAAACCCATGAGCATTCATCTTGAAACCATTGTCGGTGTGCACAGCTCACACATTAAGATTGCAACAAGTTGAGTGAGTAAGATTATTGAAAAGTAGTCCACAACTAATAGTCTCCGACATCAAATTCGAGCTAGTTGCATTTTCAGTACAATCATCAAGCCTGCACAAATTTGGTTGTAAAGGGCCCCAATCATGGCAAGGTATTGAAAACTCAAATAAGATACTAAGTCAAAAACGGAGGTGTTTTTTCATATACTACCCCAAAGATGCCTGGAGTTAATTGTAGTAGCAGCAAAGGGTATGTCCACGTAAAATTTGCTCATCTAGCAAGGGTTCAGCCAGTTTTGGTCTTCAAATTTTTTTAATAACCTTGAGTTCCAGTTTTTCAGAACCCTCAAAGATCCAATGGTTTTCATGAAAGTAACCAGCAAAGAACTGGCAATCTTATACAAGGTCATTTGACCGGATCTTAGATTTCTGAGAACCACACTTTAAAACCTTAGAGAACCACTTTGATAACTGCCAGTTATTTGGAGCCATTTCTAAAAACCACCCAACACTAGTTTCAGCCCTCAATTACCATTAACATTTATATATACAAGTGCATACAACTCAAGCTAAATGGCTGGCTAAAATCTAATCTTTGAAATCTCAAGAGCGATAGTTTCATTACTCCCCACTGGTGTAAGATGACAATTATTGCTTGAATTTATTTTTCATTGTGGACTTTAAAACAGGATGACATGATCTTCTTCCTTGTCAATAACCATAGTTGTTTGCATTTCAGTTTTTATCATGAACAAGTAACAGCAACATGCCACTCCAGCGATTTTTTTTTGGGTTATTTAAATAATTGACCTTTCCTTTATTCAGCCATTATTCAAGCAATTGAACGGGGCAACTCTGCTCCACAGAAGTACATTGCACCCCCATACATATATCTCCAGATTTTTTTCCAGACAATTTTTCATGTAGAAATTTCCAAAATAATTGCCTATCAATAATATGAATAAACAAAATGATTTCCATCTGTGGCAGAAAGCTGTTGTTATCTTGTCCTGTATGTATGATCTAAGTCCAGCTCTTAAACCCAAAACATGACATGAATGAATTCCTGTAGTTAGTGGCATTGAAGTGTCTTCAAAGAATCTGGATGATACAGCCTCAAGATTGTGAATAAATAATACTGGACTAATTCATTCAAAAAGTCATGGTCTTCGGGAGATTGTCACAAGGATGATTTGGAGGGCAGCTCCACTGCAGTAGTATAATGCAGCTTGTACACAATACTTTGGATGAAGTATGGCCATTAGGTGGGGTGAACTTGAATTTGAACCTGTAAATCTGCACAGGATGATAAGTGATCTCCAAAAGGGTCTGTACAAGAAGCTGGCCATAATGATTGGTCATTTGATGGCATTTAAATGGTTTTCCACTTAATACTTTGTCCAGCTTTTCATGTTTATGGGTGGGAATGAGGAAATAATTAGTACTCTCCGTTGGATGTGGTAAACACTAAACACTTTTAGAGCAACTCTAGCACTACACTATATTTAAAGCAATATCATTAACTATCACATCCAAATTTAGTGTGTAGCTGGCTCAAGTGTGAACTTGTTACCCAACTAATTTCTCCTTTCAATTATTGTAATTTAGTTGGTTTTTCAATGACAAAAATTATTCAATATCTCCCACAACTTGAGTCTAAAACATATGAAATTGTCTTCATAAAATCCTACTCATCAAGGGGTTTCCAAAAATTCCAAAAACACACCCAAATTTCCCTAAAAACTTTTACTTTTACTTTATTAAAAAAATTGAAAAAATTATTCAATATTCAATAATTCTCACACCATGGGTGTAAATATCACAAAAGCACCTTGGTGCACCCTTATGCATCAAGGGCTTTCCAATAGTACCAAAAAAACAATGGGGGTGCCATGGAGAGAGAAATCTTAACTTGACAAATGAATTAAACAAACGAAACTACTTTCCTTCATAGATATATGTTTGTTTCTTTCCCATTGAAATACAATAAATATACATGACAATATACACTAAAAGGAACATATAAATGTCACACATGGACCAATCATGATGACCAACCAATCAAAATCAATCATTCGATCTCTTTTTTGTGATGTTTCAACACTCACAATCTCCCACACAATTTTACACAAACTCAACTTGTTTTCACACCCCTATCATGACATTAACTTCATTCAAAATTTGTGATATTACAACATCCATTGTTACTCTTAAAGGCATTGGAAGGTTCTATGGATTTTACTAAGAATGCATGTGCATAGTGAACATAATGTTGCAATTGAATTAGTGGTTTTCTTAGTACTCTCTCTGACCTCCCCCAATTATCTATTTTATTAATGATAATTCTTTCATCTTCCTCCCCTTCTCTACAATCTAAAATTAGGTCTTCATCCTCTCTATCAAATAAAAGGTTTTAAAGCTCTTTAGTAAAATTTGGTTCCTCTTGAGTATAATCTATATCCAAATTGTCCGGAAGTGATATGTTTGAACTTGTACTATCATCCAAATATGGCCCTAATTGATTACTTGAAGCACTATTTTGTTGGATGTGGTGATGTGTTGCAAGAACTAAATTTATAACATTTGGTATAGTAAGAAGAATGATTAAATTGATGTTTGGTAGGTGCAAGTTGGGTGGTTTGCCACACACCTTGAGTTATTAGGTTTTCAAAAATGTCTTGAGGCTATTTCAAATCAAGAATTTCACCAAGTATTGTAGACTTGAGAAAGATGACGTCTCTATTCAAAAAAATGTTATGAATTTTAGGATCAATATAAACCATATAACCTTTCATTTCTTCAACATACTAAACATTCATGTATTTCTTAAATCTTCTATCAAGCTTTTATTTCAATTCTTTGGGAATGTGAACATGTGCAATAGTTCCAAAAATTCTCAAATGAAATAAGTTTGGTTTTTTACCAAACCAAATTTCATAAGGTGTTTTGGATGGAATTGCAATGGTCATGGATCTATTTTGTAAATAACATGATGTGTAAATAGCTTTAGCCCACAAACTTTTAGCCCAAAATTAGTTTGTTTAACATGCATCGAGCACTTTCCACAAGTGTGTGGTTTTTTCGTTCAGACATTCATTTTGCTTTAGATTGTTTAGCCATGAATTGTCTAAGAATTCCATTTGCTTCACAAATTTCAATGATGAAATTCCAATGACAATTTTTTGAAGAATTGGTATATGGGTGGTTTTCTATAATCTTTCATAAGCTTTTTATTTCTAAAATTTCAAAATTTGTAATTTTTCGTATGGTGGTCCTTGGACAACTCTCATTATGAAAAATTATGTTCATTGAAACCACATTGCACTGCAACTAAAGCTCAAAAAACAACTTGTATCTAATTATTGTGCAATTATCCCCCAAGTATTAGAACTAGTATGCAATTATCCCTTTGAAAATATGGGGAATTAATAAATAAATTATCATGTCAAAAAACTAATTAGTTGTATTATAGTTGTAAAGGAGTTGAAAATGGGTCTTCTTTATATGAGGTCATTTCTGTTCCATTCGAACTTCCCTCCCTACTGGTGACACTATTTTCATTAGTTGCATCCATATCTCTAATGACGTCTAAATCGATTCTACTCCTTCCATTTGACTCCCAGCCCCTTTCAAAATAGATTGTGTCTAACTAACAATAGTTTTCAATGCACTTTCATGCAAGGTGTGTATGAACACGGTAATGTACCTTGCGTTTTTTTTGTAATTCTAGGCCCCAACCCTAACTATCAATCTTGCCCCACCTAGCTTGTTGTAGGGGAGACAGGTGGGCCATAAACTAGTCATTCTACCTACCATGAGAAAAGCAGTTGCTTTCATGGATTTCTGAGATTGCACCCTTTACCAATGTCTAATGTTGGCCCACCTTTGTTTGTGTTGTTTCCATCTTTGAACACAACTCTGCCCAGTTACATAGCTTATAGTCGTGGTCACAAACTTTATGCCCATCCTCAATATTTCACATCCTTTGTCCACCCTTACTACACTTCAATTGCAAAATAATCTTATGGTAGAATAAAAACAAGAGAAAATTTCCCCCAAAATCACAACTAAAACATTTCAAATTGCACATTACTTTACTCAAGCCCATAGAGGCAAGAAACTTGTTCGCTAAATTTGCAAAAAGATCTTCCAATGTTTGGGGTTAATGGTTAGAGGTAAACATACAGTAGGTGGCAAGCACCCCTCAGTAGTGGGTGCACAGCTAAGATGGGAGTTGCAATGGTCTCAATATACATGAGCATTACAAATAAGCACAACTACAAATTGAACTTTACAATTCAATTCACCAGTCAAATTCAACAAGAACAAGAACCAACTGCTAAAAAGTCCATATCTTATTACAACATTGGTCAATAAATTACACTAAAATAAAATCTTTTAGAGAGTGGTCAAGGCACATCAACTAAGCCTTCTAGGAATCCATTAGTAAGCCCCAAATTGACACCTCCCAAAGGCAGTGAATCCAGCAAAACATGCTTTGATGGTCTTGATTGGTTATTGGAATGAACCCTTGTGACCTCATAGTGAGCACCTATTTGTATGGAACTATTAAGCGTGCAATCAAAAACCAAACTTCCAGCTCCAATTGAAACTCCCTGTTGAAATTTTGCAACAAGGATGACTGCAGATGGTGCTACATCACATGTACCCTAGCTAGGGATGGCAGTGAAATAGTTCCAGGCTAATCATCCACCCATGTCATCCTCTAAGTGGTCCAAGACTTCAATTGATCTTCCAAAATGAAGGAAAACCATATTTCCTGAATCAATATACCTACCTTTGGGTTGTTTCTTGCATTGACAAGATCCTGCCAGGGATCCCAACCACTGTTAATCACTCTATAAACCAAGGCAAAAATCTGCATCAGTTCAAGGAGATGCCCAAAGCCTCAAAGTTTTCTATACTCCACTCTTCCAAGAACTTAACTCCAAAATGGGATTGATAGTTGAGCCAACAATGATATAGGCCACAACTGTCAAGTTCTTCACAAGCCCAAGCACCTACCAATGTATAACCACATTTGTGTCAATCAATGGGTCTGAACTGCAAATGTAAAGATAGTTCCAAAGAAATTCCCAACTTGATTGGCATAGCCCAAGCGTTTTACACACCTAGCCCTCAAGTGTTTCCGCAAGGCACACCATTCCATAGTGAGAGTTATGCAATTGTTGAGGCTTTGCTAGCTTCCTTTAAGAGACCCACAACATTGCAATATGTGGGAAATAGTTCAAATTGGCACACCCATAGATTGTATATGTATGTATGTTGGTCATTGGTCTTAGAGGGTACCAAAATTATTTAGTAGTTTGACAAGTTGTCCTGATTGATTGAATAGAATTTAGCAATATTCATAACAAGAAGACATAATAAATAGCCAAATTAAATTAACCTCTAAAAAATCATTGATTTTTTTGTCATTTGCTAGTGAAAAAACATCAAAGACCAACCCTAACATGGTTTTGAAAACGTAAGAATGTGATTTTTTAAAAAATTTGGCCTATGAAGAGGCTAAGAATATGAGGAGATACAAGCAAATTTGGACATTTCTTTATTGCATATAAAGTTCCAAAGGGCTTTATAAAACTATAACTGGCTTTTAAAATGTTTAAGGAGTGGGAGTTTATACTAAACGCAACCCATATTGAGTCCATTTTGCATATTGAGGCCCAAAGCAAGTAATTCTTATGAGTTTAAATTTACAATAAGGAGTGACACCCATTATGCAATTAGTTGTTTGATCATTATTTTTTGCCCCAAAAAAAAAAAAAAATCAACAAAAAATGGGGATATCAATTTTTTTAATATGTAAACATCAAAGAATTTTTCTATTTTTGGAAATAAATCTTTAAAAATTGTATGTAGAAAAAAATTGGAAAAAACCCATGATACCAAACCTTTTCAATCCTAAAATCAACAATAAAGTTGTGGAAAAAACTTGTTTGTCCAACCTTAGCTAAATACCACATTACACAGTGTTTTTTTTCCCCAATCTTTTCATGTTGCGCCAAAAGTGGCAATTAACCACAATAGGACTAAACCAAGTCTCAATGTTAAAAAAATAAGGCCAGTTTGAAAGAAAAGAACAATTTAACCAAACCCTCCAAAAACCTAGGCTCTTTCATATCTTTCTTTTTGGAAATGTGGCCATTTTTTCCATGAACATTCCTAAATTTTTCTTTGGCCCTGTTTGCATGGGATCTTTTTATAAAACAACATAATATCGAAACTTCTCAACAAAACAAATTCATTGTGGGCCCATTGGCATCTAGAAGACTTAAAATCCTAACCTTCAATTCTATTTTTTTCCTCTTTGCAGGCTTGAGTTTTTTGGAATCCAACATAATTAACGCTTGTGATTGCTACATATCAAATAAAGAAATTTAATCATACCAGCAAATGTATAGTATTGGAATTTTTTTGAACTTTGATACTAGTCTAAGTCCTAGTATTAGTGCATTTCCAATATTGTAACCTAGGGTCAATTTCCACATTGACAAAATGAATAATTATTATTTTGAAAGAAAGAATTCAGTGTTGAAAATTCAAATTTATTCTTATTTCATGATCTATTACGATATTGTCATATGATGAGTGAAATTATATAGATTCTAGTTGGAGATAATTATGATGGTTTTTAGCAACTCAATTTCATATTTTCACAAAAAAATCATTTTAGTATTTGAAGGATTATTTATTGAAAAAATTGGCCATAGGGTAAGGTAGTAATAGCCAACTATGTCCATATCAACCAAGCATGTGAACCCCATAATGAAGGCCAATCAATTTTTATCACAAGTTCTCATGGAGACCCCTATAGGGTGACATCACACTAAAATTAGCCTAAATAGACATCATAGTTAGTTGCTCATCTATTTCTTTAATGCTTCAATATATATATACTGAAATATCAAGAAAAGGTTCACCTATCCAAAGCTAGACATACTTAGCTCTTCAAGAATGTGAAAAACACTTCAAATTTGTGGGTACTCAATATGCAATGAGCTTTTGAATTTCAACAATGACTTGCATCATATTTATAAAAATTTAAGAATATATATGAACTTTTATTTGACAATATATTAATATGTATTTGAAACCTTGAGATATTACATGGATTGATATAAATAAATAATAGAATAATGACATAACGAGTGAAACATAAGTTAAGTTAAATATATTATGAAACTTTTAGAGTTTCAAAAAACACAAAAAAATTAAATGTTTTATTGAGCATCAAATACGAGAATTCTCTCTTGGCTATTATTTTATACAAAACTCAATGATGTTTAAAATCATGAATTAGGAAAGACGAATGTTAATCTAAAGAACAAACATGTATGTTCATATTCTAAAAGTCCATTGGATATGGACTTTTTAAAATGGATTATCCACTTCCATGAATTAGGTTATGTGTGATAGTTAAAAACCTTATTGTGCTTCCATGGTTCATATTTATAAATCAAACTTATCTATGTACATTATGTATGGTGGAATGGTGTCACCCCCGCCCATTATGTTGGGTAAGGAGCCAAGCAATCCTATTAGGGTGCCATTGATGACACCTCACCAAACATAATGGGCAGGGGTGAGACAACTTCAATACATTAAGGTCTAGGGTATGGTGGCAAACTCAACATTGATTTTGAAAATCCATGTTTAACAAAGATTTGGTCAATGTTATGAGTGTATGATCATCATTAAAAGATCATGCCTTGTAACGTGGTCAAAAAAATAACATAATTTCCCACCCTGGCCCTTTATGTAAAGCTTGAGCTTATCCAAATTATTGTTTGAAAGCAAGCTAAACATAAACCATGGTACTTACCATGGTTAGAAGCAAGGCCAAATTGCTTCATACAAAGCCGAATTGAAGACCTCATGCTTGTTGTAGATAACTAATTTAGTTTAATTCCCATGTGCACAACAAGGCTATAACTATATCATGTTTAGTTTATAACTTTTTCTAACATATTTCAATGGAGACAATATTGTAGTTTTTGAAAAGAGTGAAAGTTGCAAGAGATTTACATTTTTTTAAAGACTTGTTTTTCCAAAGGAAAGGAAAACATCTAATAGAACATTTGGGAATATTTCATTTGTTGACATCGAATCCTCAAATTTTTTTAATTATTCAAATGTATTCATACAAAAGAACTTCACACATAACCAAATTGGCCACATGAAATGAATTTTATGCATTCATTGGTAGCATTGGAAAAAAGGAGCAATTTGTGGCAATTTGAAGTAGGCTACCACGAAGCTATGACAAGGTAGGCCAAGGTGTAAGACATGGTACCCTAAGGGGCAAGCCATCATGATAAAATGACTATGGGTGGGAACTATATGGACAAAATGGACCTTAAGTTGCCTAGCACCTAAGATAGAATGGACCCTAACGTGCAAGTGGATGAAAAACAAGCATGGATTTTTCTACGTCTTACAAGCCCAAACCAATGTTCCATAATCCCAAACAAAATATATTTATAACATTTTAGAGTCCATGAAAGTAAGGTGTGAGGGGCATGAAAAATTTGGATTAAGCTTTAAGGTTGAAACTAAAATATTATATGTTTGGGACCCCATGACATCGACAAGTATTTGCTCATGCTTGGGGTAGAGACTAGAATATTTTGTGCTTAAGACTGCAAGACATGGAATAATAGCTTATGTTTGTGGTATTAAACTTGGAATATTCCATGTCTTGAAACTTCATGTAATCTAGGACCTAGTCATTATATGGTTAGTTCTTTCCAAAGCACTGAATGACCTTAGGCTAATGTGTCCCACGCTTCAAGCCACCTTGTCCAAGCCTCTTGGTAGCCTAAGGACAAATTGTCCAATACTGTTTTTTTTTTCAATGCTACTAATGAATGTAAAAAATTCATTCCTTCTTTACCCTTTTTTTTTTTTTTTTTTTTTTTTTTTTTTTTTTTTTTTCT
>Ga0116227_10010835_pt1 | contig 15667 bp, 14 predicted proteins | sample S1TSphgellanicum_FD_89693 | JGI IMG/M metagenome (GOLD analysis project Ga0116227, IMG submission 89693) | Host-associated microbial communities from peat moss isolated from Minnesota, USA - S1T2_Fb - Sphagnum magellanicum MG | ecosystem: Host-associated > Plants > Peat moss > Unclassified... | reverse complement strand
CGAACGGGCCCTAAGCTTTTGTTTGAAAAGGCATCTTTGTCGGCGTGCCGACGCACTTATTTGCCGACGATGCCTTACGTCAACCAGCGCCAGATCCCCGCAGGCCAGCCGGCGAGCGGGATATGCGCCCAGGTGGCAACGAGCCAAACGACAATGCCGCCACCAAGCGCATGCCCACCAAAGCCGCCGAACGCCGCGCGATGCTGAGCGATTGCCACGAACGGCAGATAGCTCGTGCGACCTTCCCACACCGTCCAGCCATCTGGATCGAGTGCCGCCTTCTTGCGGTCCTGCAAGGCGGCGCCGACCAATGCGAGCACGATGATCGCACCCGACAGAATTATGTTCTTGGCGATCGGGTAGATCAGGATATGCGAGGCTCCCCAGATCGCGAACGCCCACATCATGGGGTGACGCGTTACGGCAAACACGCCGCGCGCCTTGGCCGTCGCCGCACCGCCGCCGGCCCCCGGAAGCGCCGGGTTGCCGACCAGCGATCCGAGCAGCAGCACGGAGGCGAGCAGCATCGTGACCGTCGAGACCGCCCAAAGGCCACCGCCAACACCCCAGAGCGGCGCGGTGATCGGAGCCGCCTGATACGCCCAGATGGTGAAACCGAGGGTGATGAAGGCGATGGTCGAGTAGAGCGCTAGGAACCCGTTCTCGCCCAGGCTGCCAACCAATGTCGGGCGCAGCGGGTGCGACAGCGCAAAATGCGTTCCCAAAAACGCGCCGGCTGCTGCCAGCACCATTATCGATCCCGTCATCTCAAGCGATCATCCCGACATCATTGCCATGTTCGGCCATGTCGGCGTGAACACCGAAAATGCAACCGGACCATTGCCGGCCTCCGAAACAGACGAAAATCATCTCGCCTGCGCCTCATTCCAACACCCTAGAGCGGGATGCGATCTGATCGAATCGTTGTCGAGTGTCGCACCCCGCTCTCGTTCTTTGTTTTGGCGAGCATGTTCATCCGGCAGCTGACCGCTTAGGCATCGTCGGTAAATAAGTGCGTCGGCACGCCGACAAAGATGCCGCTTCAAACAAAGGCTAAGGGCACGTTCGACCCCGTAAACCGATTCGGTTAATGTCGAACGGGCCCTTAGTGCCGGATCATGCTCTAAACCCCACCGATCAATCCGTCTTTTGCCCTCGCCAGCTGGCAACGATCTTGTCCAGAAAGCCGGGTTTTACGTCATCTCTCTGCCAGCGGGCGGAGAACGAGGCAGACGAACTGCGCGGGCGTTCGGAGACCGGCAAGGTGGAAATGCGCAGGCGCATCGGCACCGATACACCTTCACCGACCGCAATGGCTTCGCCGTTGGCGAGCAGCGGCAGCGAGGTGAACAGCGCCGTGCTGGCCTCCGACATGGTGGCCTGGATGATGTCCTGGTCTTTCTCGTTGGTCATCCGGAACGCAATCATCGTGCTGCATTGCGACAGGATGGACGAATCAAGATCCGAGGGACGCTGACTGAGAACGCCGAGACTGACGCCGTATTTGCGGCCTTCCCTGGCAATCCGCGCGAGTGCCCGTTTGGCGGGATCGAAGCCGATCCCGTTGCCTGCCGGCGCGTAGCGATGGGCTTCCTCGCAGACCAGCAGAAGTGGCACCGAATGGCCGCTCCAGAGACCGAAATCGAATGCCATCCTGCACAGAACAGCGACGATCACGTTCAGAACCTCCGAGGGAACGCCGGCCAGGTCGAGCACGGTGATCGGCCTGCCATTGGCCGGCACCCGGAAAATGCGGCCGAGCAAGGCTGCGAGTTCGTCACGCAAGGCAACGCCGGTCGAGAACATGAAGGCGAAGCGCCGATCTGCCTGAAGTGCGGCGAGCCGGGTCTTGATCTGCAGATACGGGGCGGAATTGCTGCGGTTGTCCAGCCGGCCAGTGGCTTCGTCGATCAGCCGATTGACCTCGCCGAGCGCATAAGGCACCGGCGTATCGACGGTTATCCACGAGGCGTCGAGAGGGTTGCCGGCGAAGGCGAGCTTGGCGGCCAGAACGAGGTCCCGCAAAATCGCCATGGAGGCGGCATGTTCGGCCTTCTTGTCGCCGAAGATGACTTCGATCAGTTCCTCGAAATTCAGCAGCCAGTAAGGGAAGCGAAAGGTGCGCACGTTCAGATGTTCGGCCTGCTCGCCGAAGGCCTGGCCATACTCGCCATGCGGGTCCAGCAGCACCACATGGGCGTGGTGGTTGCGCTCCAATATGCCTTTCAGGATCAGCACCAACGCACAGGACTTGCCTGAGCCTGTTGTTCCGACAAGGGCAAAATGCTTGCCGAGCATGTCGTCCACGCTCAGGCTGGCGCTCACCCGGCCATCCTGGTGCAGCGTGCCGATGGCGATGGATTGTGCGTGCGGCTGTGCATAGACCAAGGCGGTATCGTGATGGTCGGCCAGTACCACCACATCGTTCAAGGTCGGCAAGGTGGTGACACCGCGGTAGAACCGGCCATCACCGCCGGCATCCACATCCGTCGATTCACCGATCAGGCCAATCTCGGCAATGCGCAATTCCTGTTCCGATTCGTCGTCGCGCGGCAAAGGGATGCTCAATCCCTCGATCAGGCCGAACACGCTGCCGTTTTCCCGCACCAATTTCACCAGGCCGCCGATCTGCATATCCCGCCCGTCGAGGATCAACGTATCCAGAAGGATAACGACCTTGGCACCACTTATCGAAACGACACGTCCGACCCGGCTATAGACGCTGTAATCATTCATCCTGTGGTGGCCGCGGGCTGGAGGTTACGCGCCAATACAATGTCGGGTTCCGCCGGCGACCCGTAATAGAAGCCCTGCGCATAGTTGCAGCCCGTTTGCCGGATGAAGGCCGCATGCCCCTCCGTCTCCACCCCTTCGGCAACCACTTCCAGCCGCAGATTATTGGCCAATGTCACAATGGTGCGGGCGATCACCGCCGCATCCTCGCTATGGGTGACATCGGCCACGAAGCTGCGGTCGATCTTGATGCGATCCACCGGCAGCCGCCGCAGATAGGAGAGGGAGGAATAGCCGGTGCCGAAATCATCGATCGCCAGGCCGATGCCAATCTGGTGCAACGAGCTGAGGATGTCGGCTGTATCGCGCATATCCTGCATAACGCCGGTCTCGGTGATCTCCAGCTCCAGCCGTGACGACGCGAGCCCGGTTTCGGCCAGAACGTCGGCCACCAGGCGCGGCACGTCGCCGCCTCTGAACTGCGCGGTGGCGACGTTCACCGCCATGGTGATCGGCGGCAACCCTGCCTGATCCCATCGCACGGCTTGCCTGCATGCTTCACGCAGCACCCAGGCGCCAAGGTGATTGATCAGGCCGCAGCGTTCAGCCACCGGGATGAATTCATCCGGGCCGACCGCGCCATGCTCCGGATGAGTCCAGCGCAGCAAGGCTTCCACACCGGTCAGCCGGCCGGTCGATACCGCAACCTGCTCTTGATACACAACCGAAATCTGATTGAGCGCGATTGCTTCACGCAACGAGTGTTCCAGCGTGGCGCGCCGATGCGCTTCCTCGTTCAGCACGGTATCAAAGAAGTGAAACAGATTGCCGCCGTCACGCTTGGCGCAATACATGGCAAGATCGGCATTGCGCAGCAGCATGTCCGGCCCCTCCGCATCACCAGGGAACAGGGTGATGCCGACGGAGGTTCCCACGAATAGCCGTCGTCCGGCGATCTCGATCGGCTGTGCGAGGGTTTCGATCACACGCTGCGCCAGCACCTTGGCATCGTCCACCTGGGTCAGGCCGCCTTGCAGCACGGCAAATTCATCGCCGCCCATGCGGGCCACGGTGTCGCCCTGGCGCACGCAGGTCATCAGCCTGGTGGCTACCTCGCGCAGAAGCGAGTCACCAACTGCATGGCCCAGCGTATCATTGACGTTCTTAAAATGATCCAGATCGAGGTAGTGCAGCGCCAGAATGTTGTTGCGGGTGCGGGCCACGTCCATTTCCCGGCCGAGGCGATCATGCAGCAAGCTGCGGTTTGGCAGGCCGGTGAGCGGATCGTGGCTGGCAAGATAGGCAAGGCGGCTTTGGGTCTTGGTGCGCTGGTCTATTTCCTCTCTCAACGCCTGGTTGAGATTGCGCGCTTCCAGCATCGCGCGATGCGCTTCGATGGCACGCAGATCAGCCTCCGCCTTGGCGGCCTTCAGGGCTGAGGTGGAGGAGCGGCGGTCCAGCAGCATGCCGAGGTTTGCACCATAGCGCTCAAGGCTGGAGGGGCGTTGTGTTGCCCCCCGCCCGGTCAATAGTAGCGTTGCATCTCGTCCGCCGGTGCGCATCGATGTCTATCCAGCCATTGAAGACCCTACCGTCCCACGAAATGAGATAATCTAGGCGCGGCTTCGCGTCTACCCTTTTCGACAATTCGGGTCGGCAAAACGGGCGGCCGGGGAGCTCATTGCAATCTTGAGTGGAAATCGCCCGTGACGTTTTTTCAACGGTTTAGCGGTGCATATATAGCGCCCTGCTTGGCGAACAGTCAGGCCAGGCTATAAGCTTATAGTCACGTTTCCGTCAGGCTGTCGCCGTCTTGCCGGAACGGCGATAGTTGCGACAGGGCAGCCATTTCGGCGATCATTGCTGGCCGTTCCTGATCAAGATGGTCGCGCACGGCGCGGCGCAGACCCGGATGGGCGATCCAATGCGCCGAATAGGTTGCCGAGGGCAGGTAGCCGCGCTGGATCTTGTGTTCGCCCTGGGCGCCCGCTTCCACCGTTTTGAAGCCGTGCCGGATGGCGAATTCTATGGCCCGGTAATAACAAAGTTCAAAATGCAGGAAGGGGAAGTCGGCCACGCATCCCCAGTTGCGTCCATACAGGATATCGGGGCCAGCCAGATTCAGTGCGCCGGCGATCAGTTTGCCTTTGTGCTCCGCCAGCATCAGCACAACGCGGTCGCCGAGCCGGTCGGAGAGCAGGGAGAAGAATTTTGCGGTCAGATAGGCGCTCCCCCATTTGCGGTCGACGGTGGATTCGTAGAAGCGGAAAAAGGCTTTCCAGTGCGCCGGTTCGATCGCCTGGCCCCGCAGGGTGTGGAAGACCAGGCCCGCTGAATTGGCATCACGCCGTTCGCGCCGGATGGATTTGCGCTTGCGCGCGTTCAGCGCCCCGAGAAAATCATCGAAATCGGCAAAGCCTTGATTGTGCCAATGATATTGCACGCCAAGCCGCTGCAGCCAGCCGGCCTGGCCAAGGGTTTCGTAGTCGGTCTGCTGACAGAATGTTACATGGACAGAACTTAACTTTGTTTCCCGGCACGCCTGCACCAGCGCGTGGGCCAAGGTGAGCGCGCCGATGTCGCAATCCGGGCGGATCAGCAGACGCGGCCCGGTGACCGGGCTGAACGGGCTGGCCACCTGCAATTTGGGATAATAATGGCCGCCCGCCTGTTCGAAGGCGCGTGCCCAGCCATGGTCGAACACATATTCGCCGTAGCTATGGCCTTTGGCATAGAGCGGCGCGGCGGCCACCAGCCGGCCGGCGCCATTGCGCAACGCCATGTGGCGCGGCAGCCAGCCGGTGCGCGCGCCGGCGGACCCGCTATCCTCGATCGCGGAGAGGAAGGCATGGCTGACGAACGGATTGCTGTCTCCGGCGCAGTCATCCCAGTCGGCTGGATCGATCTCATGGATCGATCCGTGCAGGGTCATGTCGAGGGCAGTCGCTTGGTCCGGCATCAGCGCGAATATGGCGGCTTCCGCGCAGGAAGGAAGCCCCTAGAGGCTGGGCAACCCTATGGTGGTGGTTGCAGCCAAGCGGCATCCGAGGTGGGTTAGGAACGCGTCGGCTTTGGTGTCCGGCTGGCGGCGATAAATCGGGCGAAGGCTTCCAGTGTGCGGGGGGAGACGTGGTGTTCGATGCCTTCGGCATCGTTTTCGGCGTCTTCGCGGGGAACACCGACCGCCAGGAGCAGGTCGACGACCAGGCGGTGGCGGGTGCGGACACGGGCGGCGAGCGCCTTGCCAGCTTCGGTGAGAAACACGCCGCGATAAGGTCGGGCGGTGGCCAGCCCCTCTCGCTTCAGTCGGGTGATCGCCTTGACCACAGTGACGTGGGAGACGCCGAGGCGCCTGGCAATATCCACCGGCCTTGCCTGGCCATCGGCGGCCAGCAGATCGGCGATCAGCTCCGCGTAGTCCTCGATCAGCTCGGTGGAGCGGGCCACCCGCGCTTTGCCGAAGCGGCTTGCCTGTGTGGCCTCCGGCAGCAGCGCGGCGGAGTCGGACTTTTCCACGCGGCCTCCTGGTGCAGCGGTGCAGACGTGGCTCGCAAATGAGTGCGTGTAGCCGCTTGTTCAAGGTGTAGCTGAGACTACATCTTGGCCATGCCGCCTGATGATGTTTCCGCGCCACCCAGCATGAGTGACCGCACGACCTGGGAAATCCGCGAGGTGCTGGATGGCCGGCGGCGTGGGTGGCGGGCGATCCTGCCCTTTGCCGGGCCGGCGGTGGTTGCCTCCGTGGCGTATATCGACCCGGGGAATTTCGCCACCAACATCCAGGCCGGGGCGCAATACGGCTACGGTCTGCTATGGGTGGTGTTGCTGGCCAATGCGGTGGCGATGCTGCTGCAATCGATGTCGGCCAAGCTCGGCATCGTGACCAACCGGAACCTGGCGGAACTCTGCCGGGCGCATTTTCCGAAACCCGTGGTGCTGGCCATGTGGGGGGTGAGCGAAATTGCCGCGATGGCGACCGACCTTGCCGAGTTCTTGGGGGGTGCGATCGGTCTTTCCCTGCTGCTGCATCTGCCGCTGCTGGCCGGGATGGGGGCCACGGCGGCGATCACCTACGCCATATTGTTGCTGGACCATCGTGGGTACCGGCCGCTGGAGCTGGTGATCGGTGGGCTGGTGGGGCTGATCGGCGTTTGTTACGTGATCGAGCTCATGGTCGCGCCGCCCGATTTTCGTGAAGCTGCCATAGGCCTGGTGGTGCCGCATCTGGCCGATCGGGGGGCGGTGCTGCTCTCGGTGGGGATTTTTGGCGCCACCGTCATGCCGCATGCGATCTATCTGCATTCTGGCTTGACTCAGGACCGGGCGCCGGCCCGCACCGGGCGAGAGCGCCGGCAATTGGTGCGGTTTTCCAACCGCGAGGTGGTGGCGGCCCTCAGCGTGGCGGGCGTGGTCAATTTGGCGATGGTGATGATGGCGGCCACCGCCTTCCATGCCGGCCATAGCGGTGTCGCGGAGATCGAAACGGCCTATCACACGCTGGTACCGCTGTTTGGCGCGGCGGCGGCGGGCATATTTCTGGTCTCGCTGCTGGCCTCGGGGATTTCCAGCTCGGTGGTGGGGACCATGGCGGGGCAAGTGATCATGCAGGGCTTTGTCGGCTGGCGCATTCCCATCTGGGTAAGGCGGCTAGTGACGATGCTGCCCGCCTTTGGCGTTGTCTGGGCGGGGTTTGATGCCACGCGCAGCCTGGTGATCAGCCAGGTGGTGCTGAGCCTGGTGCTGCCAGTGCCGATGATCGCCCTGCTGGTTCTCAGCCGGCGCCGGGATGTGATGGGGGCCATGGCGACCGGACCGGCGGTGATGGCGCTGGCATGTGCGGCCACGGTAGCGACACTCGCCCTGAACGCGCTGCTGCTGGCGGAGACGCTGGGGATCGCCTGACAGGCCCGCTCCCGGCTGTGTTGCACCGCACCCTCACACTGCCTAGTTTCCGGCGATGACGCCGCCCGAAAACCTCCGTATCGCGCTTGCCCAGTTGAACCCGCATGAGGGCCAGATCGAGGCGAATCTGGCCGATATTCGCGCAAGGCGGGCGGAGGCGGCGGCCTGTGGGGCGGATCTGATGGTGACGCCGGAATTCTCGATTGCCGGCTATCCACCGGAAGATCTGGTGCGCAAGGCGGCCTTCGTGGAGGCGTGCGAGGCGGCGCTGGAGGCACTGGCGCGCGATACGGCCGATGGCGGGCCTGGGCTGATTGTGGGTGGGCCCTGGCGGGAGCGGGACAAGATCTTCAATGCCGCCTTCTTGATGGATGGCGGGCAGATCATCGCCAGGCGGGCCAAGCACGAACTGCCGAATTATGGTGTGTTCGACGATAAGCGGGTGTTCGATGCAGGCCCCGCACCTGGCCCGGTGATGTTCCGCGGCTTCCGGCTGGGGATGATGGTGTGCGAGGACTGGTGGTTCCCCGCGGTTTCGGAAACCCTGGTGGAGACCGGGGCGGAATTGCTGCTTTCGATCAACGGCTCGCCCTATGAGGCGGAGAAAGCAGGGAAGCGCATACAGCTTGCGGTGTCGCGGGTGGTGGAAACCGGGCTGGGGTTTGTGTTCCTGAACCAGGTATGTGGGCAGGATGAGCTGGTGTTCGAGGGGGCGAGCTTCGTGCTGAACCCGGATCGGAGCCTGGCCGCCATGCTGCCGCATTTCGAGCCGCATCTGGCGATCACCGATTGGCATCGGGAGGATGGCAGGCTGGTATGTGCGCCCAGGGCGCTACCGCCCGAAGCCGCGCCACAGGAGAATATATATCGCTGCCTTTGCCTGGGGCTGGCGGATTACGTTCGAAAAAATGGTTTTCCCGGGGTGCTGCTTGGGCTTTCGGGCGGGATCGATTCCGCCTTGTCGGCGGCGATCGCGGTGGATGCGCTGGGCGCCGACAAGGTAAGGGCGGTGATGCTGCCGAGCCCATTTACCAGCCAGCACAGCCTTGACGATGCCGCCGAATGCGCGCGGCTGCTGGGCATACGCATCGACAGCGTGCCGATTGCACCGGCGATGCGGGCGATCGATAGCGCGCTGATGCCGTTATTCGATGGGCTGCCGGCCGATACGACGGAGGAAAACATCCAGTCGCGGGCGCGGGGGTTGCTGCTGATGGCGATGTCCAACAAGTTTGGCCATATGCTGCTGACCACCGGCAACAAGAGCGAGATGTCGGTGGGATATGCGACGCTGTATGGCGATATGTGCGGCGGCTACTCGGTGCTCAAGGATGTCTACAAGACCGATGTGTTTGGATTGAGCCGATGGCGCAATGCGCATCGCCCGGCCGGCGCAATGGGGCCGGACGGGGCGGTGATGCCGGAGCGGGTGATCACCAAGGCACCGAGCGCGGAGCTGAAGGATAACCAGACGGATCAGGACAGTCTGCCACCTTACGAAATTCTGGATGCGATTTTGGCGGGGCTGGTCGAGGGCGAGAAATCAGTGAGCGATCTGGTGGCCGAAGGGTTCGAGCGGGCGACGATTTTGCGCGTGTGGAAGATGCTCGACAGGGCTGAATATAAACGCCGCCAGGCACCGCCCGGCGTAAAGATTTCGCAGCGTGCATTCGGGCGGGACCGGCGCTACCCGATCACCAACGGGTTTACGGGGCTGGTGTCGTGAGCGGGTTGTTTGCGCCGGAAGGCGGCTGGAAGGTTCGCATTCTTGATCTTTCCGGCGGGGCGGAGGACAATATCGTTGAGGACGTGAAAGGGTTCCCTACCCTGATGCAGGCCAACGCGTTTGCACGGGCCTATGTGCGCGACAGCATCGAATTATGCCGCAGGCCGGGGATGTCGGCGCAGGATGTTCTAAAAACCTGGTTTGCGTTCGGCGAAGACGCCGAGGTGCTGGAAGCCGCCGAAAATGGCTGGCGCAGCGCCAACGAGCTTTCGGATTTTGCCGGCCGTCGCGCCACAGCAAGCGAACGGGATTGGCGCGTGCTCGATCCGCGCAAGGCGGAAGACTGACATGCGGGTTCGATTTGCGCCTAGCCCGACGGGTTTTCTGCATGTGGGCAACGCGCGTATTGCGCTGGCCAATGCGCTGTTCGCCAAGCGGCAGGGGGCGACATTTCTGCTGCGGATCGATGATACCGATACCGGGCGGTCCAAGCCCGAATATGAGCAGGGGATCGAGCAGGATCTGGCCTGGCTTGGCATTGCTTGGGACGAGACATTCAAGCAGTCCGATCGCGCGGCGCTCTACGCCGCGGCGGCCGAGCGGCTTCGGGCCTCGGGGCGGTTGTACCCATGTTTCGAATCAGAGGAGGAGCTTCGCTATAAGCGCGATCAGCGGCTGAAGCGCGGGCTGGCCCCGGTTTACGACCGGGCGATGCTGAAAATGACTGCGGAGCAGCGGGCGCAGGCCGAGGCTGGGGGCAAGACGCCATATTGGCGCTTCAAATTATCGGATGGTTCGCCGGAATGGACCGATCTGGTGCTTGGCCGCAGATCGGTGAAATTGCCATCGGTCTCCGATCCGGTGCTGATCCGCGCGGATGGCACGCCGCTTTATACCTTTACCAGCGTGGTTGACGATATCGAGAGCGGGGTGAGCCATATTATTCGCGGCGAGGACCATATTACCAATACGGGTGTGCAGCTGGATATCTTTTCGGCGCTGAATGCCAATCCGTCGCGTCTGACCTTTGCGCATTTGCCGCTCCTGATCGATTCCGATGGCGGCAAATTATCCAAGCGGCTGGATGGGCTTTCTCTGCGGGCGCTCCGGCAGGATGGGATGGAGCCGGCCGCGATCGTGGCGTATCTGGCGCGGCTCGGCACCTCGGAGTCGCCTGAGCCGCTGCCTTTGGCGGCCTTGGCGGCGACCTACGATATTTCGCGGGTGTCACGCTCGCCGGCGCGGTTCGATGTGCGGCAGTTGCTGGCGTTGAACCGGCGGGTCTTGCATGGCGCTGATTTCGAGCAGGTGCGGGAGCGGCTGCCGGCGGGGGCGAGTGCGGCGTTCTGGGATGCGGTGCGCGGGAACCTCGATCTGTTGAGCGAGGCGCGTCATTGGTGGGATGTGGTCTCCGGGCAGATTGCGCCGCCGGTGCAGGAGGGCGAGTCGGCGTTTTTGCGCGAGGCTCTGGCGCTGTTGCCTGAAGAGCCCTGGGATGCCGCGACGTGGTCTGGCTGGACGACCGCGCTGAAAGCGACCACGGCGCGGAAGGGGAAGGCGTTGTTCGCACCCCTGCGGCTAGCGCTGACGGGCGAGGATCACGGGCCGGAATTGGCGGGTTTGCTGCCGCTGATGGGTCGCGCGCGGGTGGCGGAGCGGTTGCGGCTGAGTGTGTTTTCTTAGGCATCGTCGGCACATAAGTGCGTCGGCACGCCGACAAAGATGCCGCCTCAAACAAAGGCTAAGGGCCCGTTCGACCCCGTGACCAGATTCGGTTAATGTCGAACGGGCCCTTAGCCTGCAGGGCGGTTGGAATGATGCCTGGCGCCGAGAGGTAGCGCTGCGCTGGGAGGGACCAGGCGCCGACCCACCCCCATGGTTATACTTCTATTTCCATCAGGCCTTCGCTGAGGCATGCGGCCAGGTCGTCCAGGCTCAAGGCCAGGCAGCCTTCCGTGGGGGCAAAATCGGGTCTGGCGACATGGATGAAAATCGCCGAGCCGCGGCCGCGCTGCACTGGGCGATCGTTCCAGCCCAGCACGCCGACCAGGTCGTAAACTGCATCTCGCCGCCATAATTCCTCGTGATGGCCAGTATGCGGCAGGCGTATCTGGCGGTTGTAATCGGCGTGGGATGGATCGTCGCACCAGCCATCTTCGGGCGCGATCGGTTCGGTCGGCAGTTTGCTGCGCGGCCGGGCGATACGATCGGCGCGATACAACAGTTTTCGCAGCGTCAATATCCCCGCCGGCGTTCCGCCATCACCCTCCTGCTTGTGCTGAACAACCCCTGCGCGGCCGATCGCCACCCGGCATAGCATGCGTCCGAACTGCAACATCCCATCCGGCCTGAGCACGGCGCGGCTCATCCGAATAAATGGCCGAACCGCAGGGCCTTGTTGGCCAGATAGAGGTCATTCTCGCCATTGGCGGCGATCGCGTGGCTCACCCGTCCGACCACATCGATGCCGTGCTCCGTCAGCCCTGCCAACTTCCCCGGATTATTGGTCAGCAACCGCACACGGCAGATATCCAGCCGCCTGAGCATGGTGGCGGCAGCGGCAAAGCTGCGTTCATCGGCACCGAAACCCAAAGCGCGATTGGCATCTACCGTGTCCAGCCCGATATCCTGCAATGTATAAGCGCGCAGCTTGTTCACCAGCCCGATGCCGCGCCCCTCCTGCGCCATATAGAGCAGCGCGCCGGCCCCTTCGGCAGCCATTCGGCGAATCGCCTGGTGCAGTTGCGGGCCGCAATCGCATCGGCGGCTGCCCAGAATATCGCCGGTGAAACAGGCGGAATGCACCCGCACCAAAGGCGCCTCCGCACGCTCGGGGCGGCCGATCAGGATCGCCAAATGCTCGATCCCGCCATCGGGCGGCCGGAAGGCGATCACCCGTGCATCCTCGGCATCATCCAGCGGGACGCGGGCCTCGGCGGCCTGGACCAGCGACTCCGCGGCCGCTGATTGATACACCAGGATATCCGCAGCGCGCAGGCTGAGCAGATCGGGCAGCGCGTCCTGCGCCTTCAACCGCCCCACCAGCACGGCAGGCAGCAAACGGGCAAGCTTGACCAGCTGCACGGCGGAATTGGCCGGTTGCGCGCCGACACACAAAGCCGAGGGGCTAAGGCCAAGATCATTCGCCGGCTGCCGGCGCGTGGGGTCGGCCAGTGCGCGCAGCGCCTCGATGCTCAAAAGGCCGGGATCGAGCGGCAAGGCGGCTATATCGGACGCTCCCTGCACCGGCCGTGCGCCGAGCTTGCTTCGATCCGCCCGCGACACGGCCAGCAGCAAGGCGAGCCTGGTTTCGGTGGCGGCGAAGAACTCGGCCAGGGTGTCGGCGGTCGCTGTCTCGGCCGGCAAGGCGATGATCGTTTCGCTATCGCCCTCGATCACCACCGCGACGCCACGCCTTAGCTCGCCCACGGCCCGGTGCACCCCGCGTGCAATGATGCCCGGCACCGCGCGCACCACCGATTCAGGCGGCAGAGAAGGGAAAACGCTATGGTTCATGGATCGCGGCGCCGGTCCTGGCTGGTTGCCCTGCATAGGTCGGGCATGATGCCCAGTAAACAAGCCCGGCTGCGCGGCCAGCGCGATCCGTTTGCGCTTTGATATTGGCTGCAATGATGTGTTACCTCGTTCACAGGGGTGTGATAATGTTACACGCCGCATGAGCGAACGGAGTTTTCCTCCCTCTTTCAGCAAAAATATTTGCAACGATCCGGCGCCCAGTGGCTTACGAGCGTCAATGATTATGCGTGGTCAACTCCCGGCCCGCGATTTGGAGAACGAGTATGGCGGGCGAGCGCCCCATCCTGATTGTTGACGATGACCAATCCCTGCGGGAGGAACTTGCCGCACAGCTGCAGGTGGACGGCGAATTCAGCGCCGACGAGGCGGCATCGGTCGGCGAGGCCGAGGGCAAGCTTCGCCAGCACGAACAGCGTTTTGACGCGCTGATCCTCGATGTAAGCCTGCCGGATGGTGACGGGCGCGATTTCTGCGCCGCCTTGCGCCGGCAAGGCCTGCGCATGCCGATTATCATGCTGACTGGCTCGGATGAAGAAGCGGATGTGGTGCGTGGCCTGGAATCCGGGGCTAACGACTATATCGCCAAGCCGTTCAGGCTGAACGAGCTGCTGGCCAGGCTGCGGGCGCAGATGCGCATTTTCGAAAATTCCGAAGATGCCGTGTTCACCATCGGGCCTTACACCTTCCGCCCGTCGGCCAAGTTGCTGCAGGAGCCCCTGCGCAACCGCCGAATCAGGCTGACGGAAAAGGAAGCCGCCATCCTGAAATTCCTCTATCGCGCCGGCACCAAGCCGGTGGCGCGGCAGATTCTGCTCAACGAGGTCTGGGGCTACAACGCGGCCGTCACCACCCATACGCTGGAGACCCATATCTACCGTCTGCGGCAGAAAATCGAACCGGATCCGGCGAATGCCCGGCTTCTGGTGACTGAGGGCGGCGGTTACCGGCTGGATCCCGAGGCAGCTACCGGCTGAAAGCCGGTTAGCCGGTTAGCCGGTTTGCAATTCCAGCATCACCGGGACGTGGTCGGAGGTCTGTGTCCAGTCGCGCGCCTCGGTGAGAATCGTGTAACGTAGCAGTGTGGGCACCAGATCGGGGCTGACCCAGATATGGTCCAGCCGCCGCCCGCGATTGGACGCACGCCAGTCCCTGTTGCGGTACGACCACCACGTATACAGTTTTTGGTCCGCCGGCACGAAATGGCGGATCGCATCGTGAAACCCTACCGCCTGCCAGGCGGCCATGTGGTCCACCTCGATCGGTGTATGGCTCACCACATCCAGAAGCTGCTTGTGGCTCCAGACATCGTGCTCCAGCGGGGCGATATTCAGATCGCCGACCAGAACCGTGCGCGGCCGCAAACCGCCGGCGCGGAACCAGGCCGTGGCTTCCGCCACGAAATCCAGCTTGTGGGCAAATTTCACGTTTATGTCGCGGTCGGGCACGTCACCGCCGGCGGGCACATAGAAATCATGCAGTTCGATCGGGCCGCCCGGCGCCTCCACGCTCACCTGCAGATGCCGGCAATCCCCCTTGCTGCACCAATCCGGTGCGTCCATCGCGGTGAGTTTCAGCCGCGACAGCACAGCGACGCCGTTATAGCCCTTCATCCCCCGACGGACGACATAGGGATAGCCAAGGGCGCCCGGTGCCGCCTCGGGAAACAAATCATCCGGCACCTTGGTCTCCTGCAGGCAGATCACATCGGGGTCCAGCGCCGTGATCAGCCGCTCCAGCAAATTCAGCCGCAGACGGAGCGAATTGATATTCCAGGTGACGATGCGCATGCGCATCTGGGTGCCCCAGCTTGGGGGAGGGCGCAAGACGGCGCCGGCGCGGCAGCCACGCCCACGCAATGGCGCTTGCCAACCGGCGCTTGTCTTGCGCATGGGAGGCCATGGCCTGGTCTCCCAACTCTTTCGGTGGTGCCCCTGGTGCGTTCCTGCTCGGCCTGCCGGCGCTGGTCTCGATCGTCAATCCGCTCGGCTCGGCGCTGATTTTCAGCCAGGTTCTCAGCGACCGCAGCCATGCGGACCGATCGCTGCTGGCGCGCCAGGTGGCGACCTACTCCGCCACCGTTCTGCTGGTATCGCTCTGGGCGGGCTCGGCCATCCTGGATTTCTTCGGTGTCACCCTCAGCGCCTTGCGCCTGGCGGGCGGGCTTGTGGTGGCCAGTCGCGCCTGGACCCTGCTGAACGCGCCGGAGCAGAGCGAAGCCCGCAAGGAGCAGCAAGCCAACCCGGCGCGGCTCTCTGGCGACGTGGCCTTCTATCCGCTGACCATGCCGTTCACTACCGGGCCAGGCAGCATTGCGGTATCGATCGCATTGACGTCGGTGCGGCCGGAAGGCGGGGCGGCCTATCTGCCGTTCATGCTCGGCCTGACCGCATCGGCCTTTGCCGTCTGTGGGCTGATCTGGGTGTGCTACCGCTATGCCGACTCGGTGATCGCGCTGCTGGGCTCTTCCGGCGCGCGGGTGGTGAGCCGGCTGGTGGCCTTCCTGCTCCTCTGTATAGGCACCCAGATCATGATCAACGGCCTACACGACCTGATCCCGAAGCTGTTTGCCACGAGCCAGTAGCCGGGCCTTATTCGTCGCGGTGGACGCGTTCCATCCGCTCATGCCGCTCCTGCGCTTCGAGCGACAAGGTCGCGATCGGCCGCGCCTCCAGCCGGCGCAGGCCGATCGGCTCGCCACTTTCTTCGCAATACCCATACTGTCCGGTGTCGATCCGTAGCAGCGCCTGGTCTATCTTGGAGACCAGCTTG
>Ga0116227_10010834_pt1 | contig 15669 bp, 18 predicted proteins | sample S1TSphgellanicum_FD_89693 | JGI IMG/M metagenome (GOLD analysis project Ga0116227, IMG submission 89693) | Host-associated microbial communities from peat moss isolated from Minnesota, USA - S1T2_Fb - Sphagnum magellanicum MG | ecosystem: Host-associated > Plants > Peat moss > Unclassified... | reverse complement strand
GAACCAGCGCTGCTTTTGCCCGATACACCGGTCGCGCACGTACTGGCGCGGCAGGCGATAGCGCAGCCAGCCCTGGGTAGAACCCAAGACCTCAACATCCTCGCGGTCGAGCCCGATTTCTTCCTTCAGCTCACGGAATAGCGCGTCTTCGACCTTTTCGCCGCGATTGACCCCGCCCTGAGGACATTGCCAACCGCGTCCGCCTACCCGCCCGCCTAGGAACAGCTCCCCGGCGCCCCGCGACAGGATAATGCCCACATTGGCGCGGAAGCCGTCCTTATCGATGTAGTCGATGGCAGGTTGCAGGGACATGAGCCTAATTGTTCCACAGTCACGACCGCCCGCGCGACTGGGAGCGCCCGGGCACGCCCAGCGGCGCCCGGCCAGGGGGGCCCGCCCAGGGAAGGCGCCCGCCCCTAACCCGCGCCCAATTGCACTCTATTTCTCCCCAAGGCCTTGGCGCGGTACAAGGCCGCGTCCGCGTCGGCCAACAATCGGTCGGCCACCGCCTTCAAATCCGTCTCATGACGCCCCGGTGCGATCGCCGCCACGCCCACCGAGACGGTCAAATTGCGCGTGATTTGCGAGTTGAGGGCGATGGGCACGGCCGCGATACCGTCCCGAATGCGTTCCGCCAGCAGCGAAGCTTCCGCCGCCGTGGCTTCGGGCAGCAAGATGGCCAACTCGTCGCCGCCAAATCGGGCTGCGGTGTCCATGCTACGGATCTGTCCCTCGACGCGGTGGGCAATTTCTTTCAGCGCCGCGTCGCCGGCCAGATGGCCGTAGCCGTCGTTGATGCTCTTGAATTTGTCGATGTCGATCATCAGGCACGCAATGCTGGCGCCGCGGCGCTGTGCCCGGGCCAATTCTTCTTTCAAACGCTGCTGCAGATAGCGGCGGTTGTGCCAGCCGGTGAGGAAATCCGTGATGCCCGCGCGCAGCAGCCGGGCACGATTGACCGCGTTCTCGATGCACACGGCGCCGACGGCTCCCAAGTGCGCGAGAAAATCGGTTCCATGATGGCGCGTGAAACGCGTGGCGTCGCGGCTGCCGAAGCACAAAGCACCGGTGGCGCGATCCTTGCGCGGCAAGGGCAGCAAGGCGACGCTTTTCAGGTTGGCAACACCGGCAAACAGCAGGTGATGATCAGCCCCGACGAAAGGCCCGAGCCACGGCTTGTGCAGCACCGCGAGCTGCGGCGCCAGGCCCACCAACGAGTCGACGAAAAATATCTGTTTGAACTCTTCGGGCCGATCCCCGCCCGCCACCAACAAATGCCGCACTTCGTGCTGCGGGTCGAGCAGCACGACGCTGACCGCGTCCAGCCCGTAGGATTCGCGCAGGCCATCCACCATGGCATGCAGCAGTTGCGCCAGACTGTCCGCGCGCAGCAGCGTCAACTCGCGCGCCTGCGTGCGCTTCATGATGGTTTCGTTGGCGGCCGCCTCGGATGTCAGTTCCGCCAGCCGTTTCTTCAACTCTTCGATTTCGGTCGCGGTGGATTGCATCGATGGCCGTCAGGTGGCACGCGCTGCCGCGCGCACGTCCAAGTATGCCCGTCCGCGATTCATCAAGGCCGTGAACTCGGCCAGGTTTTTGTTCTTCACCGCAGCGAGCAACTGCTCCACCGCGGTCTGCAGAGCCGCCAATGATTCGCCGCCATAATCATTGGCGCTTTGAATTTCGAAATACAGGTCCGGACTTTCGGCGGCGACGCGACTGGCCACCTCCAGCTGCGAATCAAAGGTCGTGCTCGACATCCGCGCCAGCCGTGGCGCCGCCTCGCCGCTGTCGGCCAACGCCGTAAAGAAAGCAATGTTGAGCGCATGCGAGAGCCCCAGCACGTAGGCCACCAGCCGGTCATGTTCATCCAAATCCATGACCACGCGTTCCGCCATGGTGGGCGCGAACAATTCCTGGGCCTCGGCCAAGGCGGCGGCATCGCCCAAATCGATGAAGATCACATGCCGACCCGACAGCAAGTCGGTGTCCGGCCCAAACATGGGATGTAGCGAGGTGACCCGGCATCCCGCCTTGACCAGCGCATCCAAGCCGGCCCGCAAGGGCGTCTTCAAAGAACCCAAATCGAAAATCAGGCCGCGCGGCTTGCGGCGCGCCAGCACTTGCAGCAGGTCCGCCGTGGCGCCGAGGGGCGTCGCCAGCACGATCAAATCAAAGTCCAGCGGATCGGTCTGCCAGTCGCCCACCGCATCGAAGCCCGGTTGGCTGCCCATCGGGTCGGCAATGGCGACACGGAAACCTTGCGATGCGAGAAATTCGGCGAACCAGCCGCCCATTTTGCCGCGGCCGCCGATGACGAGCGCGCGCTTGCCGCTGCCGTGCGCCTGGGCAGCCACTCTCGCATGTTCCTGGGTGGTGAGTGACGACTGAATGAGCTGCCGCATCAAGGACTCTGCCAAGTCCGGCGAAACGCCCAGGCCTTGCGCCTGGGTGCGGGCTCTCAAGATGACCTCCCGCTCGCGGCCGAAGTCGCGCGTGGCTCGGCCGGACGCACGTTTCACCGCCGCCACTTGCTCGCTCAAGGCTTGGCGGCGCGCTACCTGCTGCAGCAGCTGTCCATCGAGTTCGGTGATGGCGGCGCGCAGTTCGTCCAAATTCATTGCACAGCATCTCTTTGTCGGTCAAAACCGATACCATTCTCTAATGGCCAGCCCCAAAAAGTCACATTGGACCGAAACCCTTCCCGAGCCGCTGCCGGCGAATCCCTTGAGCGTCGCCGCGCAGTGGCTCGAGCAAGCCTGGCAGGACGCGGCCCAACCCAATCCCAACGCCATGGTATTGGCCACTGCGGCGGTTGACGGCCAGCCGTCCGCGCGCGTCGTCCTGTGCAAGCAGATCGCCAGCGAGCCGGGCTACATCCTGTTCTACACCAACTTCGAGTCGCGCAAAGGTACTGAACTCAAAGCCAACCCGCGCGCCGCCGTGGTATTTCATTGGGACCACCGCCATCGCCAGGTCCGCGTCGAGGGCCAAGTGGTGCCCGCATCGGCCGCCGACAATGATGCCTATTTCAAGACCCGCGCGTGGCAGAGCCGCTTGGGGGCCTGGGCCAGCCATCAAAGCCAGCCCGTGGCGTCGCGCGAAGCATTGGTCGCGGCGGTCGCCGAGCAGGCGCGACGCTTCAATATTCCCTATGCAGGCCCCGGGTCCGCAGAACCCGAAGGCGTGACCGCCGAAGTGCCCCGGCCGCCGAACTGGGGCGGCTTCAGACTGGTGGCGGACGCGGTGGAGCTATGGGTGGAAGGCGAATTCCGCATTCACGATCGTGCGCGTTGGACGCGCGCGGGCGCCGGACATCCCTGGTCCGTCACACGTTTGCAGCCGTGAGGGCCGTCGCCACATTGACCTGCCGTTCACCGATTTAGGCATCCGCGGCAGTCGTTCGCCGGGAAATCGAGGGGGTTGGCCGAATATCGCATGATCCTAAAAGTGGTCTTGGGCACGATGCACCCATCGGATCAACCACAGGAGCAGATTGAAATGACCACTCGGACTCACATCACGTTAAGCAACGAAACCACGGGCAAATTGTTCGGCACTCGGGTCGCCACCGGCGCGGCTCTGATTCTCGCCGGCGGCTTTTTGGCCATCCAACAGATGGGTTACTTGCACGCCGTGGCGCTCAGCCACAGCTGGCCCATTGTCGTCATCGTCCTCGCACTGCTGCAGATCGGTTCCAGCTTGAAGGCGCCGCGCCAACGCGGCTGGACACTGCTGCTGTTCGGTGACTGGCTGTTTGCGAATACGATGACCGATTGGACCTACGCGCAATTCACCTGGCCCATTCTGCTCGCGGGCGTCGGTGCAGTGATGATCTTCCGCGCCATCGAGCAGCGCCGCCACGGTGATCACGAGCAGATCCCCGGAAGTCACTATGCCACTTGAGCCGCGACCACCGATGGCGCCGAGGTTCATCCTCGGCATCATCATTGTTTTGGTGGGGGTGTCGATGCTGTTTGATCAGCTGGGCATCGAGTCCGCCGATCATGTGACCCGGTTCTGGCCCGTCATTCTCATCGCGCTGGGTTTTCTGTCCCTCACCCGCGGCCGGCGCGGATCGGTCACGGGCATAGTCCTGATGCTGCTCGGCACCTGGCTGCTGCTCAACACACTGGGCCTGCTGATGCTCAGCCCCTGGGAATTCATCGTGCCCATTGGCATCGTCGCCATCGGCGCCCGCGTCATGATGCGCGGATCCGATAATTCCAAATGGTACCCGCCGCCGCCCAATGGCCCATCGCCCTTGAGTGGAACGCCTCCCGCCGACCCGCCGTTCGGCGGCACTCCGCTGGGCGGCACACCGCCGGGCGGCGCTCCGCCCGCATTCGGTCCCGACCTCTCCCAGCATGCGAGCATTTTCAGCGTGCTCAGCGGCTCGCGGCGGCGCTGGGGACGTACCGTGTTTCGCAGCGCCGACGCCACCTGCGTGATGGGCGGCGGCGAGATCGACCTGCGCGATGCGCTGCTCGGTCCCGATGGCACGGCCTACATCGATGTGTTCGTGCTGATGGGCGGTCTGAACATCTTTGTGCCGCCGGGCTGGACGGTGATCTGCCATGTCATGCCCATCATGGGAGGCGTCGTGGACAAAACTCGCACCATCCCGTCGGCGACCACCCAGCAATTGATCTTGCGCGGCACGGCCTTGATGGGCGGCGTCGAAATCAGCAACTGATTCATGCATCCCATCCTTGCCGATCGCCGCCAGCTCGGCTTGTACCTGATCGGCTATCTGCCCATCGGCTTGGTGTTGGTCCTCGGCTTTGGCCAACGCGACGCCTGGGGCACGGCGGCAATCTTCTTTCTGCCGCTCACCATGATCTATGCCTTCATCGGTCTGTCCGCCTACTACGTGTGCTCGGCTTTTCCCATCGCGAGCAACTATCGAATCTGGCGCGCACTCCCCGCTCACATCAGCTCGGCCGCCACGGTGGGTGGCCTGTGCGTCGGTATCGCGTGGGTGTGGAGCGCCGCGCTGCAGTCGCTGAACCTCGGGCTGCAGCCCCAGCAGTACATGGCACAGCCTTGGCAATTGTTCGTGGTCGCCGCGCTGCTGTTTTGGCTGGCCATCGCATTTCACTACGTGTTGATCGCCTCTTATGCCACACAAAAGTCCGAGAAGCGCGCTTTGGAATCGGGATTGCTGGCACGCGACGCCGAGCTCAAGGCCTTGCGCGCGCAGCTCGACCCGCACTTTCTATTCAACAGTTTGAATTCCATCAGCTCACTCACCGGCAGCGATCCTGCGGCGGCGCGCAAAATGTGCCTGCTGCTCGCAGAATTCTTGCGCGACACGCTGCGCTTCGGCGGCACCCACCGCATAGCGCTGAAAGACGAAATGAGCGTGGTGCAACGCTATCTCGCCATCGAGCAGGTGAGGCTCGGGCCGCGCCTCGCCATGACGGTGGAGGCAAGCGATGCGGCCCTCGCCACGTTGATCCCGCCGTTGATCCTGCAACCCCTGGTCGAGAATGCCGTACTGCACGGCATCGCGCATCTGCTCGACGGGGGTAACGTATCGATCAGCAGCGAGCTGGATCAATCCACGCTGCGAATTCGCGTCACCAATCCCGTCGACCCCGACAGGCCCCGCAATCGGCGCTCGGGTTTCGGACTGATGCTGGTTCGGGAGCGCTTGCAATCCCAATATGCGGGCGCGGCACAATTGCAGGTGCGCGAGGAAACCGGCGAATTCATCGCCGAAGTGAGTGTGCCCTTTGAATGAAATACCACGCAGCGATTCGCAGCGCTTGTCCGCCATCATCATCGATGACGAAGCCCCGGCGCGCGCCTTGATTCGCGAATACCTCTCCGGTCACGCCGACATCGACGTGGTGGCTGAATGCGCCAACGGCTTCGAAGCGGTGAAGGCCGCCAGCGAATTGAAGCCCGATCTGCTGTTCCTCGACATCCAGATGCCCAAGCTCGACGGCTTCGAAGTGCTGGAACTGATCGGCCGAGACACCGCCGGCGTGATTTTCACCACCGCGTTCGACGAGTACGCGCTGCGTGCCTTCAACGTGCACGCGGTCGATTACCTGCTGAAGCCCTTCAGCGCGGAACGCTTCACCGAGGCCATGCAACTGGCGCGCGCGCGCATCAAGCGCGCCGACCCCGTGCCGGCGCGCGCCTTGTTGCAAAGCCACCGCGAGGGCAGCGCGCCCGATCGCCTGCTGATCCGTGACCGCTCCCACGTGCATGTGATTCCCGTCGATCAGATCGACTTCATCGAGGCGCAGGATGACTATGTGTCGATACGTGCCGCGGGCCGCAGCTACTTGAAGGAGCAGACCCTCGGTGAACTCGAAACCCAGCTGCAGACCAAGGGCTTTCTGCGCATACACCGCCGCTACATCTTGAATGTCTCGCGGCTCGCCAAGATCGAGCTGTCCGAAAAGGACAGCCGTGTCGCCATCCTCAAGGATAAGACCGAGCTGCCGATCAGCCGCAGCGGCTACGTCAAGCTGCGGGCGCTGCTTTGAAGAACCGGTTGGCGAGCCAAACGACCGCAATTGCCACCGCGACGCCCCAGCCGACTTCCGCAACGCGCGAAATCATCATCCCCTCGACGGTTGAACGATGGGGAACCAGCGCGATGATGGTGGCCGTGGAACCCGCCAGGCGCGCGGCCGTTGTGATATTCAACAACCAGCAAGCCGCCATCGAGAGCACGACCGCCAGCGCGTAGGCGGCCAAGGATTGACCGGCCACAGACACGACGGCAGCGCCGATGAGCCCCCCGGTTGCAGCCCCGGCGAATTGATCCCGTGCCGAATTGCGGGTCGCGTCGAGTTCGGTCTGCACCACCGCGATGGCGGTGATGGATCCCCAGAATCCCTCCTGCAATCCCAAAGGCTTGGCGGGCAGGTAGGCCAAGATGGCCGCTGCGGCCGAAATCAGCCCCTGCGATAAGCCGCCGTCCAGTTTGGCGCGCAGCGGCAGGCGCGCCTTGGCCTGGGCAACGGCCGTTGGCGAGCGCGTATTTTCTTCCATGAACGCAGTCTATCGTTTTACGCGGCTTGGCTGGTCACCGGGTGCAACATCTGTTCAGTGAAAACTTCCTCGGTCCATACGCGGAATGTCTGCAGCCACGCCGCGCCGAAGGCCGTGCTGATGGCGACATCGGCGGCATCGCGGCCGCGCGCAATGATGATGCGGCCGATTCGTCGGGCATTGTTGCGCGGATCGAACACATGCCACGCACCGCCCAGGAATACTTCCATGCAGCCCGCGAAATCCATCGGCGCATCCACCGGAGGCACCCCGATGTCACCCAGGTACGTGGTGCAATAGCGCGCCGGGATGTTCAGGCACCGGCAAAACGCAATCGCCAGATGTGCCAGGTCGCGGCACACCCCACGCTTCTCCTGATAAGTCTCGAGCGCGGTCTTGGTCGGTCGCGCAAACGCGTAACCGAAGGTGATCTCGCGATTGACGAAATCGCAAATCGCCTGCACCCGCGACCAGCCGGGAGCGAGGTGTCCAAAAAGGCGCCAGGCTTCGTGCATGAGCAGGTCGGTCTCGCAATATCGGCTGGCCAGCAAGTATTGCAAGGTGTCGGGGGGCAGAGTGCCCACCGGGTGTTCCATCGCGGACCAATGAGCCGCCTCCGGCAAGCCGCAATCCTCCATGACGCCGTCCGCCGTCAGACGCAGGACTCCGGGGGGCGCCTCCAGCCGCGTGCAGGTGTTGCCAAATGCATCGGGGTAGAAGGAGAGCGGCACTGATGGCTCCGCACGCATGATGTCGGGCCGCAGCAGCCGCTGTGCGGCGCCGGGCTGGGAGTGCAGCGTAAAAATCATGGGAGTCAGCGCGGGAACGCTATATACCAGCTCGTATCCAAACCGAATCTTCACGAGTCACCTCCGTGCGTCATTAGGGCGATTGCCGCGCAATGGCCGACGCGCACTCTACCGCGACCGGTAAGAATTTCAGCCGCCCGACGCCCACTCGTCGCGTCGGCTTTTCCTCACAAAAACAGCCTTGATCCCGCAGGTTATCGCATTTTTCCCTTACTGCATGTAAGATTCCTTACCTGTGAGCGCAATGGGAGGACAAGTCATGGTTACCGCAACAATCACCAGCAAGGGCCAAGTGACCCTGCCGAAATCTGTGCGCACCAAACTCGGAGTCCAGGCGGGGCACCGGGTGGAATTCATCGAAACGGACGCAGGCTTCTTGGTTAAACCCGCAACCCGGGACATTCGCAGCCTCAAGGGTATTCTGCCCAAGCCCCGGCGTCCGGTGACCTTGGAGGCCATGAACCGTGCACTAGCCCGGATGGGTCGAGTTCGGTGATCGGTCTCGATACCAACGTCATCGTGCGCTATCTGGCTCAAGACGAGCCTCGCCAGGCGGCCGCGGCGACGCGGCTGATTGAGGGCTCTTTGACGGCGGAAGCCCGTGGATTTGTCTCGATCGTGACGCTTGCGGAAGTCGTTTGGGTGATGTCTTCGAACTACCGGGCTGCGAGAAAAGCCGTGGCCGATATCGTCGAGGGCCTGTTGACGGCGCCGCAGCTTACGATTGAGCAGGCCGAGGTTGTTTGGCGAGCGCTGCGGGCATTTCGCGACTCGAAGGCCGATTTCAGCGATGCCGTGATCGTTGAACTGGGGCGCGATGCCGGATGCTCAAAGACCGTCACCTTTGATCGGCAGGCGGCTGCGCATCCGGGATTCGAAGCCCTTTGCTGACTCATTGAACCTCGACTTCAATGTTCTTCCTCCATTTGAAAACATTCGTGAAGCAGTTGGTTCTGCCGCCGGCGGGACCTTTGCTGTTGGCGTTGGTCGGCCTGCTGTTATTGAAGCGCCGGCCGATGCTGGGGCGCACGCTGATCCTCGTTGGCATCGCCAGCCTGTGGCTTTTGTCGACTCCCCTGGTGGCCACTGCATTGGCGCAACTGGCGGAATATTATCCTCCTCTGGACTTGCAAGCCGCCGCCGGCGCCCAGGCCATCGTGATTTTAGGCGGCGGCGGCGAGCGGCGTTATGCAGCCGAGTACGAAGGTCCCGCCGCCGGCCCCGTTCTGCTGGAGCGTCTGGCCTACGGCGCTTTTCTTGCGCACAAAACCGGGCTGCCCGTATTGGTGACCGGCGCTCTGATCGAGGCTGCCGCGATGCGTGCCAGCCTGGAGCGCAATTTCGATGTGCAGACCCGCTGGGTCGATGACCGCGCCTACGACACTTTTGACAATGCCAGCGATTCAGCGCAGCTATTGAAGGCCGACGGCGTGCAACGAATCATTCTGGTGACCCATGCGACACACATGCGCCGCTCGGTCGAGGAATTTCGGGCCGTGGGGCTTCAAGTGTTTCCTGCGCCGACAGGCATGAGCGATTCGAGCTTTCAGTTCTCTGTGCTGGTGCCAGGTCCCGATGCATTGTCACGCTCATCGACGGCGCTCAATGAATTGCTCGGAGAGCCGGCGCGCCGGGTACTCGAAGCCACTCACTTGCGGCGCCATTAGCCACGAACGGCCCGCTAGCGGTAGCGCGCCATCAATTTGTCGAGCGCCGCACTGCCGGGCGAGAGCTGTTCAAACGGCACGCGGTTCAGCGGCACCTTTGCCGTCTTGTTGACATTGTGGAACTCCGTGCTGTCTCGCTCATCGATGTGGATCAGGCCGGTGACGTACTCGTTCTGCTTCAGCTTGTTCTCGATGTAGCTGTAGGCGGCGGAACGATCGGTCGGATCGTAAGCAGGATCCAGTTTTCGCAGCAACACCCGGCTGCCATCGTGCAGGCTCACCGGTATGGATTCACCTGCCGGGTAGTCCACCGAGATTTCCTCGGCGTGGGGTACGAAATCCGCCTCGGTCACCGCCTGATAATGCTCGCGCGTGAAGCCATAACTCTTGGTCGAGCCCTCATGGTCGTTGAAGGTGACGCAGGGCGACAGCACGTCGATCAAGGCGAAGCCGTTGTGGCGCATGCCGGCCTGAATCAAAGGCACCAACTGCGCCTTGTCGCCGGAAAAACTGCGCGCCACGAAGGTGGCGCCGAGCGAGAGGGCCAGCAGCACCGGATCGATGGGCGGCGAGGCATTGACGTCGCCGCGCTTGGCCTTGGTGCCGATGTCGGCGGAAGCCGAGAACTGGCCTTTGGTGAGGCCGTACACGCCGTTGTTCTCGATCAGATACAGCATGTTCACGTTGCGGCGGATGACGTGGACCAACTGACCGATGCCAATGGACAGCGAATCGCCGTCGCCGGACACGCCCACATAGGTGAGACTGCGATTCGCGGCGTTGGCGCCGCTGGCGATCGAGGGCATACGGCCGTGCACCGCATTGAAACCGTGCGACCCGCTGACGAAGTACGCCGTGGTCTTCGAGGAGCAGCCGATGCCGGAGAGCTTGACCAGTTGCTCGGGCTGCAGCGACAGGCCCCAGCAGGCCTCGACCACCGCCGCAGTCACGGAATCGTGGCCGCAGCCGGCGCACAGCGTTGACATGCTGCCCTCATATTGGCGCCGGGTGAGTCCCAGCTCATTCCGAGGCAGCGAGGGATGGGCGACTTTGGGCTTATTGATGTATGACATGGATTTCTTACTTGACCGGGACGGCACTCAAACGCGGCGCTTCAGCCAGCTTGGCGCGGATTTCATCGACGATGGGCTGGGCGGATATCGGCAAGCCGCTGTAGCTCAAGATCGACAGCAGTTTGGATTTCTCCACCGCGGTTTCGAGGATCAGCAATGACTTCAATTGCGCATCGCGATTCTGCTCCACCACGAAAATCGTGGCATGACACTTCAAGAATGCTTCGACGTCGGTGTTGAAGGGAAATGCGCGCACGCGCAGATAGTCCACGTCGATTTTTTGCTGACTGAGCACATCCAAGGCTTCGCGAATCGCGCCATCGCAACTGCCGATGCTGATGATGCCCACCGCGGAGCCGCCCTTGCCCATCGCCACCGGCTTCGGCACGTAGCGCGAAGCGGTCGTAAACTTGCGCCGCAGCCGATCGAGCACCACCTGATACTCGGCCGAATCTTCGGTGTAGCCGCCGAATTGATTGTGGCCGGAGCCGCGGGTGAAATACGCGCCCTTCTGACTGGTACCGGGCAGCGTACGGTACGGGATGGCATCATCGTCGCGGTCGACGTAACGGTAAAATTTCTCCAGCCCCGCCAATTCTTCCTGGGATAAGACTTTGCCGCGATCGGGTCGGTACGAATCGTCCCACTTGAGGTCCGGGCACATCCAATCGTTCATGCCGATGTCCAAGTCCGACAGCACGAACACCGGCGTCTGCAGCCGTTCGGCCAGATCGAACGCCTGTACCGCCATGTAGAAACACTCTTCCGGATTGGCCGGGAACAGCAACACATGACGCGTGTCGCCATGCGAGGCGTAGGCGCAAATCAGTATGTCGGACTGCTGCGTACGGGTGGGCATCCCGGTCGAGGGCCCGACGCGTTGCACATCGAAAATCACGGCCGGAACCTCCGCGTAGTACGCGAGACCGACGAACTCGTTCATCAACGAGATGCCCGGGCCGCTGGTGGGCGTGAAGGCCCGCGCGCCATTCCAGGATGCGCCCAACACCATGCCGATCGCCGCCAGCTCATCTTCAGCCTGCAGAATGGCGAAATTGCGCTCGCCGGTCTCTGCGTCCACCCGATAGCGTTCGCAAAAGCCCTTGAAGGCATCCATCAGCGACGTCGAGGGCGTGATCGGATACCAAGCGCCCACGGTGGCGCCCGCATAGACGCACCCGAGACCTGCGGCGGTATTGCCGTCGATCATGATGTGACCCCGGGTCTTGTCCATGTGCTCGACACGCAGGGGCAACGGCGAACTCAAGTTGGCCTTCACGTAGTCATAGCCCAAACGCAGTGCGCGCGTGTTGGAGTCGAGCAGCTTGGGCTTCTTGGCATAGCTTTCGTTGAGCAGCCCGCTGATCACGTCCAGATCGACATCGAGCAGCGCGGCGAGCACGCCGGCATAGGCGATATTCTTCAACAGGATGCGATTGCGTACCCCATCGAAGTTTTCGTTGACCAATCGGGCGAGCGGCACCGGGATCACGTTGATGTCGCCTCGTTGCAGCAGCGCGCTGCGCGGCCAGGTCGAATCGTAAATCAGGTAGCCGCCGGACTTCACCTCGCGGACGTCCTTCGAATAGGTCTCCGCGTTCATGGCCACCATGATGTCCACGTGGCTGGCGCGGGCGGCATAGCCGTCGCGTGTCACGCGGATTTCATACCAGGTGGGCAGCCCTTGAATATTCGAGGGAAAGTAGTTTTTTCCCGCGACTGGGATGCCCATGCGGAAGATCGCCTTCATGATGAGCGAGTTCGCACTCGCCGACCCGGTGCCGTTCACGTTGGCGAACTTGACCACGAAATCGTTGATCCGGCTGGCTTCGACGGTCAGGCTGGGCATGCGTGAACCTCCTGATCGGCCGCATGCGGAATGTGGATGGTCGACTTTTGCATGTCCCAAGCGGCCGTCGGACAGCGCTCCGCGCACAAACCGCAGTGCACGCACACATCCTCGTCTTTGAGCATGACGCGTCCGGTCTGGGGCAATGCCGCCGATACATACAGCGCCTGGGTTGGATTGCTCGCCGGTGCAGTCAACCGCAGCCGCAATTCCTCTTCCGGGCCGTTCGGCGCAATGGTCAGGCAGTCGACCGGACAGATGTCAATGCAGGCATCGCACTCGATGCACAGTTTGGCGGAGAACACGGTCTGCACGTCGCAGTTCAAACAGCGCTGTACTTCCAGGGCCGCTTCTTCGGCCGTGAAACCCAGCTCCACTTCGATATTGATCTTCTTGAAGCGCTCCACCAGCCCGACGTGAGGCACCAAGCGGCGTTCCACGCCGTTGTACTCGTTCTTGTAGGCCCACTCGTGCATGCCCATCTTGCGGCTCGAGAGCTTCACGCCGCGCGGCAGACGCTCCTCGATCGATTCACCATGGCAGAATTTGTGAATCGAAATCGCGGCCTGATGGCCGTGTTCCACCGACCAGATGATGTTCTTCGGGCCGAAGGCGGCGTCGCCGCCAAAGAACACTTCCGCACGTGTGGACTGGAAGGTTTTAGCGTTCACTTTCGGCACATTCCATCGGTCGAGTTCGATGCCGGTGCTCTGCTCGATCCAAGGGAAGGCATTTTCCTGTCCGATGGCGAGAATCACGTCGTCGCACGGATAAAGCACATCGCCCAGCGAGCGCGTCGCCTTGATTTCGCCATTCTCGATGTCGTATTCCAGCTTCTCGAACAGCATGCCGGTGAGCTTGCCGCCCTCGCAAACAAAGGCTTTGGGGGCATGATTGATGACGATCTCGACCTTCTCGGCTTCGGCATCTTCCAGCTCCCACTCGGACGCCTTGAAGAATTGCCGCGGTTTGCGCGCCATCACCTTCACATTCTTGGCGCCCAAGCGCAGCGAACTGCGGCAGCAATCCATCGCCGTGTTGCCGACGCCGATGATCAAGACCTTCTCGCCGATCTTCTCGATGTGGCCGAATGCAACCGACTCGAGCCAGGTAATGCCGATGTGGATGCGGTCGCTGTCTTGGCGCCCAGGTAGATCGAGTTCCTTGCCCTTCGGCGCGCCGGAACCCACGAATATGGCGTCGAATTCTTCCGAGTCGAGCAGTTTCTTCATGCTCTTGATGGGCGAATTCAGGCGCAGATCCGCGCCCATGCCGACGATGTAGCCGATCTCTTCATCGAGCACCTTGGCGGGCAGGCGAAACGCGGGGATGTTGGTGCGCATCAGACCGCCGGGCACTGCGTACTGTTCAAAAATCGTGACCTCATAGCCCAAAGGCAGCAAGTCGTTGGCCACCGTCAGCGATGCAGGACCGGCGCCGATGCAGGCAATGCGCTTGCCGTTTTTCTCGCGCGGCGCTTTCGGCAGGCGGTCGGTGATGTCGTCGCGATGGTCGGCCGCGACACGTTTCAAGCGGCAGATGGCGACGGGTTTCTCTTCGATGCGACCACGGCGGCACGCCGGTTCGCAAGGTCGGTCGCAGACCCGACCCAGTATGCCCGGAAATACGTTCGATTCGCGGTTCACCAGGTACGCCTCGGTGAACTCGCCTTGAGCAATCAGCCGTATGTATTCAGGAACATCCGTGTGCGCTGGACAGGCCCACTGGCAATCGACAACCCGATGGAAATAATCGGGTTGCGTAGTATCGGTCGGATTCATTTTCGGTTTAAGCCCTCCCCCTTTCGAAGAACCAACCCGAAGTATAACGGCCAGCGCCGCCTTTCAGGCGATGCAGACCGAATCTCTCCAAGCTTTAACTGAAGCCCTTGGCACACTCATAACTTGACGGTTATGATTTTACCGTGCCTGTCAGTGCGCAAAATGTCTTCACGGCGCTGGCCGATCCCACCCGCAGAGCCCTGTTTGAGCGGCTGGCGGCAGGTGGCCCCCGCAACGTGCACCAATTGACCGGCCAATCGGGTGTTTCACAGCCCGCGGTCTCCAAGCATTTACGAATTTTGCAGCTCGCCGGGTTGGTGGTGGCCCGCCGCGAAGGCCGGCAAACCCATTATCGCGCGGAGCGGCAGGCACTCCTGCCGCTCGAGCAATGGATGAGCCTGTACGGCGCCCACTTCACTTAAACTAGCCGCATGAACTGCGCGCGGTATTGGACAAGATGGCTGGTGGCGCTCAGCGGCTTGCTGGGCGCCTGCGCACCGGCGGCGGCGGTGCAATGCCGTTCAGAGTCCCTAGGCGCGGCGCCATTGACCACGTGCACCGTGGATTTGAACACCGAGCAATTGCGCCTCTACTGGCGGGATGCCGCGGGACAACCCTTCCGGCAGTTCTCCGCCTTGCGCGACACGCTCGAGAAACAGGGCGGCAAACTGCTGTTCGCGGTGAACGCCGGCATGTACCGTCCGGATTTCTCGCCCGTGGGACTGTTCATTGCCGACGGCCAAGAAATGGTGCCGCTCAATCGTCATGTGGGCTCCGGCAATTTTTCTCAGCAGCCGAACGGCGTGTTCTTGGTCGACGGCAGCTCGGCGCGCGTGTTGGCGACCGAGGATTATGGGCAAGAAAAGCCGCGGGCTAGGTTCGCCACACAGTCAGGCCCCCTGCTGGTTCATGCCGGGGAGATTACGACGTCCGAGGTCATGAACCCGAAGTCGCCGTGGCGCAAGATTCGTAACGGCGTCTGCGCGCCTGCTCCGAGCCAAGTCGCCTTCGTCATCAGCGAGGAGCCCGTGACCTTCTTCGAATTCGCCGGTTTTTTTCGTGACCATCTGCATTGCCGCGAAGCGCTGTACTTGGACGGCACCATCTCGAGCTTGTACGCGCCGCAGCTGGGGCGCGAGGATCACTGGTCGGATATGGGGCCGATGCTGGCGGTCGTGAAGAGCCCGCCATGAGTTTCCTCGAAGGACAGGATGCGGAGTGTCCGCATTGTGGAGAGACGATCAATCTGACCCTCGATCTGTCAGTGCCCGAGCAATCCTATATCGAGGATTGTCCGGTATGCTGCCGGCCCATGATCGTGTCGTATTCTGCCGTCGACGGCGAAGTCGCCGCACTCAGCGTCGAAGCCAGCGATTGAAACCGAAGCCGGCGCCGGCCCCGCGCAACTGGTTCAAGACGCTGCGCGTCAGCATCTTGTTGTTCATCTTGGCGGTAGTTGCCATCACCACCTGGCAG
>Ga0116227_10010833_pt1 | contig 15671 bp, 9 predicted proteins | sample S1TSphgellanicum_FD_89693 | JGI IMG/M metagenome (GOLD analysis project Ga0116227, IMG submission 89693) | Host-associated microbial communities from peat moss isolated from Minnesota, USA - S1T2_Fb - Sphagnum magellanicum MG | ecosystem: Host-associated > Plants > Peat moss > Unclassified... | reverse complement strand
TTTAATTTTTATAAGATGAAAATATTACAAATACATTTAGTTTATTGTGAATGAATTTTTTTTTTTTGTCTTTTTTTTAGTTTAGATGTTGGTTTGTGTGGGGGGGGGGGGGGGGGGGTGTAAAGTTATATCAACTTAAATTGGATTGCAAATTTTGGTAAGATTACATAATTCGACTTGCCATTCATTTTTGTTTTTTGTTTTTTTTTTTTTTGGTTTAATTCAACTACACCTAAAATTAAGTTGCAAATTTCAATAATATTAAGTACCCCAACTTGCTTTACATTTTTCTTTATAAAACTAATTAATTATAAAGATAGAATATACTAGCTAAAATCAAGTTACAATATCTTGGCTCACCTTTAATTCGTTTGGAAATAACTAAATTAATGTGGTTATGCCATATAATGTTAATATACCAACTTGCATTAAATTTGGCATGATTGGATAGTTGGTTTGCTATTTTTCCATTTAAAAAAAATGTTTACATTGAACTACATTGACTTACGTAACATTTTTTGATCAACTTACCTACTTTATATTTAAAATATTCTTAAGTTTGCTATGATTAAACCAACCTAAATTTGATTAAAATTATTTAGGCAATTTCATGTTTTCCCAATATATATATTTTTTCCCAAGCTCATTAATGGGCTTGTTTTGTGAATTTCTACTTCATAATTAAAGATTAATTTTTTTTTCCTTTTTTTTTTTTTTCTTTTTGGTTTTAACTATATCTTCATCAAGTTTCACTGAAAGAAAAATTAGATTTTGCAACTATTGTTTGCAATTAGATTTGAGTTACAAACAACATATACGATTAAAACTCCCCTAGTCACAAAAGTTAAGTTGCATATGACCATAATCACAAATGAGATGGATTGCAAATGAAAAAAAAAAATCAACAAAATATGGTTTCATCCTTTGACTAATTGTATGTGTATTGTCATTTGCCACTACCATGCAACTTTTTTGGTGAACAATAAGAATGAATGATATGCTACCATATGTTGACAATTTTTATTTTTTACTTTCTTAATGTAATCTTGGAAAAAAATCTAAAATGTTTAATTTTTATGCTCATGATTATGACACATGATAAATTCACAAATATTTGAAAATTTATATATATACATTTAGTTCAGTAGGTATGTAAGTAAGCATTTATTCTATGTAAATAGGTAATTGGTTTTGCAATTTTTCTTTTGGTTTAACCTTTAGGATCAAGCCATTTGATCGCCTCATCCCAAATGACACATTTAATAATTTTATTGTGTTATTTAATTATCCAAGTGCACTTTGTTTTATATTCTACAAAATTGAAAGGAAGGAAAAAAAAATGGGATATATTTTATGGTTACAACCTAATCACAAATTAATCTAAACTAAAATTTGCCAAAAAAAAAACCTAAACCTTGGTTAAACTTGACTAAATTAAAATTTTGTTCAATTTTGAAAATATTAAAATTTGATTCAACCTTGATTAAAACCTGTTTAAACAAAAAAAATTGAATAAACCTTGGCTAAATTAAAAAAACCAACTAACCTTGGCTCAACTAAAAAATGGCTAGAATTTGATTAAACAAAAAAATTTGACCAATTTAAGCTAAATTAGATAGTAACTACACTTTGACTAAACCAAAAATCAAACCTTGGCTAAACCTTGCATAAACAAAAATTTAGTTCAACAAAACCTTAGATAAATCGTGGTTAAACTAAAAAGTGGTTAAACTTTGGTTAAACTATAAAAAATGGCAAACCTTGGCTACATTACAAAATGGGTAAACTTTGATTTTTTTAATAAATTGAATAAATCTTGGTTAAATAAAAAGTGGCTAAACTTTGGTTAAATTTTGATTAACATTAAATTTTTTTGAAGATTTCCAACATTCATTATTACTTTTCCAATATTCAGTACCACTATACCATACCACAAATGTTAATAATTGATCACAAGTATGTGGTCACTTGGGTGTTACCACATACTCTATTTATCAACAAATATTTGTCCAATGTGAACAATTGTAAATTTTAATAATGCTACCAACACAATTACCCCTTGTGTGAATAGTCCATTAGTATTATACATACACATTAGTTATCCCAAACGAGATATTATAGTAAAAGAATTTTATTATAAATCCCAATATACCATCTAAACCATTAATTTTCAGCTTTGACTTGTAGTATCAAGATTTATCGACAACCATTTAAAAGGCACTTCAATTTTCTAATTTTCAAATCATTTTCTTGGTAACAAAATTTGTGTAAACCTTGTGTCCACAAATCGTGATACCACTTTTCCCATCATGTACTTCACAATGAGGAGTACAATAGCATTGAATATGTCAATTGAAAGCTCATTTTTCAAAGCTTGACTTTGGTCATTTGTATATTCTCCAAGGTTGCCTTTGAACCTCAATTATCATCTGTCTTTTTGTGGCTTGATTGGAGTAGCCTTTTTCTTGGGAACGGTATTCATGTTGTGCAATACATTTGTTGGATAACATATAAGTTCATATTGCTCCATTGTAATAGTCATTCCTTTTAGCTTGTCTTGTGTGCATCTTTAATTGACTTAAAAAAATGTGTTGCTTGAGGATATATCCATGAAATAAATTGACCACAATTATGTAAATTCAGAATATTTTCAATTTTGGTCCTTTTTCATATGTCTTTTGTGGCTTGTTATGCCTTTGGTCCCACCAATTTTATCCAACTTCCATTTTTTTTGCCTTGACTTGAATTTGTCTTGATCCACATGAATTGGATTGGACCTTTGATTTTGTGCGCCACCCCATGTATCCTACCATTGATCCTTAAATTGAAACAATGGTCCTTGATCCTTTTGATCCAAACATGAAATCTTCTATCATTATTTCCATTCCCAAATGTTTCCACTTCTATTTCCGTGCATTAGGTATTTCACAAGGCCATGACTTCCCCTTCTAAGTTTTGCAACTCGATTTTCATCACATAAGCTTTTTGTAAATAAAATGGATAAGTTTTTCCATTTCCACATAAGCTTTAAACCAATCATAATTTTAAAAATCAGTCAAAATATAATTTTGTTTTTGAAATGATGAAATATGGGTGTTTTTCTTGAACCACAAATCTCAATATTTGAACTCTAATACTAGAATAAAATAAAATTTCAATACTACATTAAACTCTAATACTGCAATAAAATAAAAAGAATTTCATTGCAATTTATCCTTCATCTCTTCATCCCACAAAATTGGTAAAGAGGTCAATCTTATTAGTTATAAGAAGAAATGTGTCGATCCTACTGAAGTCCTAGCTTTCTTTTGTTTTCTTTGGGTCCTTACAATTCTTAATTGGTTCTAATAAGCTTGCCTAGGTGTGATTTGCAATTTTCTAATTCTTGTGTGCAAGAATTCTTGGTAAATAGTTGCAGATGTTCTCTCTTATTTATTATGAAATCTTTTGCAACCACTAATAGGTCTACACATTTCTTCAATCGGCAAACACAACAAATGCACCCTTTTAAGCACAAAGGGGATACAAGAAGACATGCTCTGTTGTAGTTTTGTTGTTGAACATGTGTGATTGAATGAAGATTTTGCCAGTAAGCATCTCCAACAGAGCTCAGTACGTGACATTGGAAAAATATTTCTCAGAGACAAGTTTAGTCATTTTTTCCTTCCAAACTCACCCATAAAACTAAAAGTGCAAAGAGGTTGGAGACTACTAATAGCAAACCACCTAAACCAATCGATATGATTGGCCAATCAGTAATAGGGAGCAGCAGTCACATCATATTTATTACACTCTTCTCTAGTAGGTATTAGACTTTGCTCTGCCTTTCAGAGGATGCAAAAATTCTGGGCCAAAACCATTTTGCTGAGCCAAACAACCATTTCTCTACACAATGCCCAAATAATCTTGGAATATATTGTGTATGAAGATAACAATGCCAGAAAGGCACATATGGCCCCACCTCTAAAAAGAGCAAGTACCGTTTGCAATGCCAAGAGAGCTCCTTGGTCATGGCTCTAGGGCTTACAATATAGGATAAAACATAGAGCGTTTGGAAAAATCCTCTAATATATTTGGAGGGTACATTATATCCATCGATACCGTTAATGAGGAGGTATATTGTATCTTCTTAAGAGTGAGAGGGATCTGATGCCTGATTTTGAAACCGTTGTGAGATCCCTCTCACTCTTTAAGGAGTAGGTATTATATGCCTCTCGCACCTACAAGGCCTATGTCTAGGTTCATGATAACCTTAGCCGTGTGCTTGGCGATGAGTAAAGCTAGGGGGGGGATTCCCAAAATGGAGGGCCTCACATTTTGGGATTTGTCCCCCACCCCTAGGCTTTACCTTACACATGCAAACACATCTTATTTGGAAGGGAAAACTGGGCATTTTTGTAAGCATTATTATCATGGGAAAATATAATTTCTTATTCATCATGTAAATTGTATTTGTTAAAAAAAAATTGCGATGCAGCTGAAGTGACAATCATCCAGGAGAAATAGGATATGAAAATAAAAAATGTTTAAATATCAGTCAAATCTTTGGCCACATGCTAGAACCCAACAGAGAAATCTGACAAAATCTCATATATATTTCAAGATTTGCTGATTAGATAACCTGAAAAACACAAAATCCAAAAGTTTGAACAGTTTGAAAGTTCAAACCACAGTAGACAACCAAACAAAAGTTCAAAGCCTTGTATGAAAGCCATACAATGTTACTTATAGCCCACCAATTGGGAGAAGGAAGTACCTAAAATTGCCTCATGAGCAACTAACTGACTAGTAGCAAAAACCAAAGTTGTTTAATTCATCCCAAGCAACCTGGCATGTTTTTCTTAGTGTGTACATACATGGAAGCCGTTGTCATCGAATTATTGCATGTCAAAAACTACATGCACGACAATGGCAAGCTTTACACTTTTTGTAAAGCCCAATATTTTCCCATAACTAGTACCAGGGGGCATTTTGATGATGTGTTGCTTCCTGATTGGACATCCACACAACAGTCATATGACATAACCTGCTGAGCTCATGGATGTGAATCCCATAACCTGTTGAGCTCATGGATGGAGCCTTGTTTGTTGTCTCCGCAACTCATAGAAAACGACAAATGGGATTGTCATCTTGATGCCCCCTACTACTGGTTATGTCCCATAACACAGCTCAAGCAGGCTGGTTACGTAGTCCATTTCCCATCCACCTTTCCCACCTACAATTACTTCATAGTTCTCACTGGTTTCATGAAATCAAAAAATCTGCCCTAGGATTTTTTACACATGGTAAAGGCCTCAGACGCTGGTGGACTTTACTGGAAATCTGGTGTTGCACACGTCCTTGATAGATATTCTGATAAAGCCTGCATCTTTCTTGGGTGGCTTTAAATTCCCACATTCAAATTGGCATGAAAATATTGAAAAATATGTATGTAGTTTTCCCACTTGACACAAGCAGTGCTATCTCAGCAACTATCATAGTGATGAACACTATCCAAAAACTCCTCCTTTTGATATACAAAATGCACAAAGGTTAGCAGTTAGCAGTCCAAGTTGACTACTTCTTCCGCCTTTCGCTTACACAACTTGTTCAACCTTTTTGCTTACTTGTTGTTTGTGGGATGTTGTTCTAGTGAGTAGCAGCCCAGTTTATGGGGGAACTGAAAAACCTTAAGGTGAAATGAGCTCAAGATCAGAGTAAAAATTTGGAGCTTATGCTGCCTCAGCTCTGGTGAAGCTATCTATTCTAGTCAAATGTCTGCAACGCCCTCTTGATCACCTTATCCATAGACTAGATCTGTGTGTACAAGTTCACAAACTATTATTAACCTAGTCCAATGGTGGCAGGTTTGACCCTTTGTTTCGGGCATCCAATCTGCAAGTCAGAGATCACATTACACTTATGTGTAAAGTACCCCAAATTGGGGTTCATTAGACCCCCAGTTTTTTCTGGGGGTTGAAACTGGGGGCCAAAAATAAAATTCAGGATGAAAACGGTACACATAGTAAATTTTTATTTAAAAACAACAACAACAACCTGATCAAATTGTTTTTTCTTACCCAAATTGGTGTTTTGGGGGGGGAAAATTGTTTCACCCCCAGTTTTGGATTTGCTTTACCTGCCTTCACTGCTGCTCACTGCCCTCATGCTCTTTAAATTGAGTCTTGTCAGTATAAAATGTTGCAAAGTCTTGTGAACTGATTGATACCCAGTTTTACGAAACGGTACCCAATTTTGCTCTCTTTCTTGTCATACTCAAATTGGGGATGAAACAAGGAACTAGAGGGTCAGACTTTGATAGGGTGACTTTGAGGATGACTTTATTACCTATTTGCTATCTTCAAGTCCAGGTCTTTCAGATGTCAAAAGTATATATAATATATATGTATGTATATAAAAAAAATTCAAAAAGGCCAAAAGTTAGTGTTTTTTCGAGTATTTATTTGGTAAATTTTGACAATGTTTTAAATATTCAAAAATTTGCCCGATTGTGTACTAAGTTCCAATCAGTAGCCAAAAGTATAGAAGGATTCTTAGATTTTTTTTTTCTTTCATATTTTTTACAACAAAATCTGGCTAAATTTTATTATGATGGTCATCACCACTTCAGCTACATCACAAAATTGAAGAAATAACGGAAAAAGACTGATATGTATGATGAGCCTTGAGGTGGTGGGTAGGGGGTTTCATACAACTTGTGAAAGCGGGTATATTCATGGTTCTTAAACAAATACCCTGTTCTAATAAGAAGTCACCAAGGTGGTTCATTAGCTTAAAGGCCACTTAAGTGGACTGTTATTTATGGGTTGAATATGAGGCAGGCCGGGTACCAGTTTTTACCAATTTTGTAATATAACCAATGTGGTGATCATGCACATGAATATCTAGCCAAATTTGGCTATAAGAAATATGATTAAAATCCCTTAGAAAAACATCTTCACTTTATAACATAAAATGTTTTTTGGAAAATTTTCACCAGCAAAAAATAATTTTATTTTGCTGGGCCATAGATTATGAAATGACCAGAGGCTGAGGGAACTGGGGACATCCAACAGGGGCAAATGAAGAGTACCAGAGGACCCAACGAGTACCAACGGAAGGCCCCATTCCAAGGGCCCAAGTGGATAGTGAACCAGCAGCACCCACCAGCGCACCATCCACTGGATCCCATTATGACCCATTTTGTAAAGAAGTAGGGCCTACATAAAGGCTGATAGGTAGGAAAATAGGTGACTGCTAGGTAAGGAGATGGTCTGTCCGTATGTAAGGGCTTGCTTTTTATCTACCTACCTAGTACTAACAACTCGATTGTAGGCAGCTGGTTAATAAAGCAACTGAAGTAACCACCATGGTTGGCTAGGGAAGTGGAACCCAACAGAAAATTATTTAAAACTACTTATCATCCATCCTTCATGATGGGACACCACGGATCTTGTTGATGAGATAGGTGGTTAGGGAGCAGGCAGAATGGAGGAGGACTAAAGACCCTGCCACTGGGTTACTACTTTACTACCTACCAGACCTTTTTTTGGGTGTGAAATTTTGCACTATTGTGAAATTTTAGGAAACAAATTCAATGGTTTTTTTTTGGAGAAAGAATTGAAAATATTTTTCTAAAAATCAAGAAAAATTGGAATATTTCTATATATGGTTCAATTAGATAGCTAAAAATACAGAATACTGTTTAAAAATTTCCCTTTCATGTTTTTTAATCGCCAAATTTCACTCAATCAGCTTATGAATGATTGCCACGTTGGCAATATCATAAAATTGGGGAAAAAAAACACTGCTTCAGTAGGTAGAAACAAAATCTGAAATATTCTCTTTCTTTCCTATTCTCTTTTTGATCAAGGGGAAAAAACTTATGTCTTTTTTCCAACAAAATTTTGTAATTTTTGCCACGATTTTTTTTAAAAATTAAAAAATTCAAATCTTTGGGCAAAAGTTAGCCAAGTTTTTTTTTTAAAAAAATCAAAAAATTGAAAATATGACCCTGGAAGAAAAGGAATAGAAAATAAGAGAGGAAAAGCAATAATGGATGATGATAAGAAGAGACAGATGTGACATGGAAGGCAAGCATCATTGTTGGCCGGGTATTTTCTTTTGTGAACGACCCACCACCCGCCGGTTCTGTTTCAATCAGAGAACCGGGGTTCCAATTTTTTGGGCCAGAAAATCAGAATCAAAGAACCGTTAGTTCCAGTTATTACAACGACTTCAAAGAACCGGTGGGTTTCTTGAAAGAACCAGCAGGGTTATAAAAGTAGTTCTTTGAATTTTTTTCCATTTTTGAGGACCATGGTCATATATATGCCCGAACCTGTGTAACCACAGTTCTCAATAGTGGAAAAATCAAGTGACCACATTTATAACCTCCGGTTCTTTAGTAGTTCCCATTGATTCAAATCCACATTGTTATGTGTGAATGGAACTTAAAGAGACTAGAAAAAAAGGGTAGGTGGGTCAACCTCCAAGAATTCCCAAAAGTTGGGTTGGATAAAATTCAAATAATTTTGGGGCACCCGCCGCCCCCCCTCCCCTCCCCAAAAAAATCCCTACAAAAAGTGAGTTAGAATGCAGAGATACACACATTGCTGAATCAGCTGTGGAAGATGAGAGGGCTCACTACATACCTACCACTAAAGGGTAGGTAGGTAGGTGCTTGTTACCTTCTAGTCTAGTAAGTAGGGCTTGTATTTGATGGATATGGTTCTAACAAAGGCTATATATCACCCCAATCTCCCATGACACTTATTTTCCTGTAAGATCCCAGAAACCCACAAAAATGCCAGAAACCCAATTTCCCAAGTAGCCTATTTTAGCCGTAAAAGACCAAAAAAATCCAAAACTTTGCCAGATTAACAAAAATGCTTAAAAAACCCAATTTTCCTAAATAACAAAAAAAAAAATCCCATCATGTTCCCGTCAAGTTCTTGTCAGGTTCTCATCAGGTTTTCAAAGGGTTCTTCAAGTTCCCAATGTGTTCCCCTAGTCCCTTCCCAATAGCACATCAGATATATGCTATAAGGCTTGTCCAATGTTGCCAAAAAAAAAAAAAAGGTTGTGAATGGTGCCTATGAACTATAATTAATAGGAATCACACATAGCGGTTACTACGCAAATGCCAGATTAATAGAAATGCCTTAAATTGTTTTTACACAAAATGCTAAAATATATTATAAAACAAACCCCAAAAACAGTCATTAACAAATTGTTATTTAATAAATCCCAATTATAACTAAAATGCTATAGTAGAAAAAATCATTTAAATATAATTAGCACTCAAATACTGTTAAAAAAAAAGAAAAAAAAAGCCCCCACCCACAATATGCTGTAAACCACAATTAGCCAAAATGCTATTGTAAAAAAAATTCAATTATTACTCAAATGCTATAGTGGAAAAATTATTAAATAAAAATAATTATTATTCAAATACTATAAAAAAATTCCATTAAATAGAAAATTATTACTCAAATGCTATTAAAAGAAAACCCCGACCTCAAAGCTCCTCGCTGAATCAGCCAAGAAGGGAGGAAGGAAGCCAAAGGCAAGCCTAGTTTTATACCTAGTAGGTATTCTCTCCCATCTTTGCCTGAACCATTCGAGTAGGTAGGTAGGTAGATAGGTTAGAAGGTAGGTGGGTAGGTAGGTAGGTATAAATTAAGTAGGTAGGTTGGTGGTAGTTGTATCATAGGAAACACACACATCATCATCCCTTTTTAGGGTTTCGTGCTGCGTCGTTGCTGAGCAGCAGCAGCACGAGCAAGAGCGCACGCCTGGCCGTCGTCTGTGCACTGCAGGTGTTGGCGAGCGATTTGGTGAAGCTACAGAGATTGGGGTTTGCGCGCGGAGATGGTGCTGCTATTAGATTGGCGCTTTGGGGTTTTTTTTTTCTAGGATTGGAAGAGAGAAGAAGAAGGAAAAAGAACATGAGGAACAGAGTCTGAATCCGGTGCAAAGGAAAGGAAAAGAAAGGGACGGAGAGGGGAGGGGGAGAAGGAAAGGTAAAGGGTAGTATGGTGATGATGATAATGATGATGAGAAGATGGAGTTAGTAGAGGTTGTGGTCTTTTTGTATGTGCCACAATTTGGGGAAGGATGGGAGCTATGTCGACAACTGCTGTGCAAAAGCTTTACGATGTGTGTAAGGCTACCTTCTCTGCTAGTTCAGGAGTTCCATCAGCCGCGGCCTTGGAACGTGTGCGCTTAGCTTTAGGTATGTCGTATATATATAGAGTGTTATGGACTTCTTCCACCCCCCACCCCATCTGTTTCCCTTGTAGCTGTTGTTTCCACTGTTGTTTGTTTGTTTGTTTGTTTCTGTTGTCGAGAGTGTCACTGTTTTGGGGTTTTCTTTTGGTGTAGCATCTTTATTTGGGGTTTCTGGCCTTAACCTCGGTGTGAGAGATGGATAGGAAGAGAGGGAGAGAGATGAGAGGTAAGGCACAGGTGTGCAATTTTGATCGCTCTATCCTCTGTTTTTTCTTCCTTGGATTTTGAGGTTCACAACCCATTTGTGGATAGTGTATTTTTTCTTTCTTACTTGCCCTGTGCTGCTTTTTTTGTGGGGAGGGGGGAGTGTTTGTATCGCTTCTTGCTGGGGTTGGAACTTGGGATGATTTTCTCATTTGCTGATGAACCAATTAGGACTCAGTGCAAGGTGGTGATGTGAAAAATTAAAACACAGGATTGTTTTTTGTCATTGCAGAGAATGTAAAAGCGTTGGATGTTGGGTTGGAGGAGGAAGAACAGCAGGAACGAGGCTTTGGTTTCTTTGGGTCAAATGGAGAAACAGGACGGCATTCGTCAATGGTGCCCAGGTGGTCACCACCTATATCATACCTTCATTTATATGAATGCGAGCAGTTTTCAGTAAGTCCCAGCCATTGTTGTTTTTTTTGCCAGCTAGGATAAGCATTTGGTGCAAAAGCCTCAGTAAAATGCACTGTTTTTGGTGTCCTGATCTCCACTGTTGGCATGGCAATGAAGCCATGTGGTTAAGCTAGAAAGAAAGCTGAGCTCAATACATTTTTTTCTTTTTCTCTCTGTCTTCTTCTTGAATACCTATAATGAGTATTTTTTGCATTGAAGCTCACGGGTGGTTGGGGCTGTGGATGATGCTAATGGAGATGGGAATATTTTGTCTCCCAACATCAGCAGCAATACCTCTCCACAACCATCCAGGCATGACAGTCCTAAGTAGGCTGCTATACGGGTCTGTGCATGTACGTGCCTATGACTGGGTGAATCCCTTTGACGAGAATCTCAATGCTGATCCATCAAGACGTAAGACTCTGTTTTACCTCAATGGATTGCAGTCTGTTGTTACCTTGGGGTTCAACAATATCTCTTTTACACACCTTTACAGACCCCTAAGACAAAACAAGTATATTTTCTCTAGTGCTGTGTAAGAATGTAACCTCAGGCAGAAAGTGTGGCTTCAATGTATCATAACAGAGAGTGCTCTGGCTCTCTATGGAATGAGAATATTCACAATTAGGTCATTATGGATTGAATATGAGACAGAGCTTGTCAGAATGTGGGTTTTTTTTCACCATCTCTGAACTTGCCTGTTTGTGAGTCCTGAATGTGCAGCTAGATTGGCAAAGTTGGTAGTTGACCATGTGCTAACTGCCCCTTGCGAGACTGCTGTGCTATACCCTACAACTGGGGGAAACATCCATGCTTTTACAGCTCTCACTCCCTGTGCATTGCTTGACGTGCTAGCACCCCCCTACTCACCTTCTACTGGTCGGCATTGCACGTATTACCATAACATTCCAAGAGGTGGTGCAGGTGCAATTTTTTTAGCTTGCCTATCTCTTTTTCTGATGCTCAATATTGTGAGGGAGACAGGGATGACCTCTGGGATTGACAGGAATGGTCTTGGATGAAAGGGAGGTGGATTGGAATTTCTTTCTTGTTTCTGGAGGAAAGGGAGGGTTTTTGGTTGTGAATCTTTTCTGTTTTTCATAATCTGCTTGCTTTTGTGTTGCTAGGATCAGATGGAAGTGATGGATTGCAAGAAAATGGTGATATCGCTGCTGAAAATCCAAACCATGAGTGGTTGGAAGGCTTTCAACCACCTGAGGACTTTGTGGTGCAAAGAGGAATATATAGGGGTCCAAAAGTTGTACCGTGAGTAAACTGCTTCATAACGAAGTTGAAGCAACGCAAATTGAATTTGATGATTTTTGTATGCCTCTCAGTGGAATTGATGATGCTCTATGAGTTGATGACCCAAGTCCATATGGAGTAATATACTGATTGATCTTGGATTACACCACATGTAAAATTCTGTACACACTTTCAGGTGTCTGCATCCAAACTACAAATTGAAGAGAAATGCTGGACAGGCTTTGTGGAGGGGAATGCAGGGAGTTTGTTTTTGTGTGTAGATTTGGGTTCTTCTGTGCATCATTTATGTGGTGATCGGCATCAGTATGGGATTTTCAGGAGCATGTCTGGGAGCAACATGGTAACAACACCAGCAGCATGGAATAAGTCTCTGAGAAGGCGGAGTACGATGCTTGCCAGCCACATGAGAACAAGGTCTTACCCTTAACCTGTGAGCTTGTCCAAGTTCCACCAGACAAAGAGAGATAAAAAGTGTACACCTCCTATTGGGATCTGTATTATAGTGCTTACAGATTTGCCCAAACAAATTTGAAGACTTGGCCAAACTAAACGTTTTTTTTATCTGGTTCAGATTTTTTTTCATCAATGTCCTTGATGATTTGGTGTGTAGTAGCATCCTGGAGTTAAAATGGAAATGCAATCTAGAATATCTTGGCCAAGTATGTGAATGACGAAGAATTGCTGAAGAAATTGATCCAGATCCTACTGGAGAAACTAAATTGTTTCACTAAAGACAAAAAATTGAGAGCTAAAAATTAATATTTGTGTCTTGGGTGCTAGCTGATGGTGTGACTGAATTTCATTCATTGTGCTCCCAAACCTACAACAGAAACTCAGGATGCAAATGGCTGAAATTGGTGATTGGATGCTTTGGGAGTGACACTTACAAGGCAATGACATGGTCTTGTTCTTGTTTTGGGCTAACAATTCAGACAATATTTCTTTGATTGACTTACATGGTTTTATGAAATTTCTGTCTTCAATCAGATTAATATGTCTTGCTGATCCTATACCCAATATAGGGAAAAATATGATGGAATGATCCTGGGACTGTGGAAGGCCAATTTGTAGCACAAAATGTGACAATTACCCCAGTAAAGGAAAACTGGAGATAGTGACAGTGAAATTGGCCAATTACTGACTGAATTATTCAACAAGTATCAGCCTTCAGTGCAAGACAAAGTTCTGATCTGACTTGTGGTGTATAGATATGAACTTAAGCTTTCAAAGGCTGTGCCTGGGAGTGAGGATAATGCAGCATTTCATCGTGCTGGAGAGACAAATCTCGTCACGACCAACTTTTCTGTGAATGGATCAACTTGATTGCCCATTGAAGAGGGACTGTAGGATTAATTTTCTTTCAGCTAGAAGTGTGAAATCATTTAGCTGCCCCTTGAGGGGGCATTTCTTTGTATTGAAAGTGTGAGAGCGAAAGGGCTACACCAGGGTGGCAAGGCCTGCAATCTACTGAAAGCTTCTCTCACCACTGCAAAGCATGTGACAGCAACTGGAACATTTTCGCCCACATTCCTTTCCTGTACAGCTTTCTGACTCTTTTGACAGTTTTGAGGGTACTACTGACTTTTACAGTTAGCTATGTTTCTTGGGTGCTAGCCAACGTCATGACTGAGTCTTCCCCATTGCTTTTGGAAATGTGACAAAAGCTCAGGATACAAATTTCTAAGATACAGAGAGATTGTATCATGGTTTGCATAAGATTTGTGTCAAATCATTATACCAAATGATTTCGAAAAACATAGGTGGCAGATGATGAAGTCAGTGTGTAGTTATGGCACCTCTGCTACTCAAGATCAAAGCTGTAGTTCTGGGCCAGAGTGAACCAGCACCCACCAGCACATCATCCACTGTATGCCCGGTATGACTCAGTTGTGGATGAACCTTGGATGAAGAACCTCAACTGAATTAATATCTGGTTTCACTGTGGTAACCCTTTAGTGGTCCTACACCTATAAAATAGGTGACTACCAAGTAAATGAATGGTTTATAGTTTATACATAGGTAAGAGCTGTTCTTACTACCTACCTACTAGCAGCCTGCTTTTGGGTTGTTATCAGGTAGGTGATAAAAAATAGGTGACTGATCTAACCACCGTGGTTAGTTAGAGAACTGGATGAACTCAACAGAAAACTATTTCCTGACCACTCAACATCCATACATCCTTTACGGTGTGGGGGTCCCTCTGGCCGTTCCGTTGTACTTGTGAGCTTTGGATATATTTATTGTCTGCCTGAATTCACGCACTCAAGATGTCTCTAGTCTCTACCAGTGTTGGGTGGCTATTTGAATTTATTTCATAACCTTTGGTTCCAGTTATTTCAATACTTAAAAATCAAAGAACCTCCTGTTTCAAATTTTTTGAAAAATTAATCTAGAATCCCAAGAACATCCAGTCTTTGAGGGGGAAATTTCAGAATTGAAGAACCTTTAGTTCTGCGCTTTTAAACACCCTCAAAGAACCCGTGATTTTCATGAAACAAGTGAAAAAAGAACCAATTGTTTTATAGAAGGTTATTTGATTGGTTCCCATATTTGTTTGGAGCAATGCTGTTAAGTATCACAATCAGTTCTTAATATTTTTGATAGGCACCATTTATATGTCAAAACTTGTTCTTTGATTTTTGAGAATCACGCTCATTTGCCTTATAGAACCACCATGATAACCATCAGTAATTTGGGGTCATTTCTGATAATTGCCCAACATTGGTCTCTCTCTACCTGCCACATTTTTTAAGAGTTGAAATCAAAGCAGGATTTTTTTTTTCAAAATTAAATTTTAAATTTTTAAATTTTTTTCCCTATTTGTGTGATGTGGCCAAACTAGTGATCATCCACAAGAAGATTTAGCCAAATTTGGCTATAGACCAGATATGAAAGTTGGAAATTTGAAGAATCCCTTCACATTTTGACTACCTGCCAGAGCCTGTTATAGAAATCTGGCACCTTTAATTTGTTTGTTTTTCAAAATCTGGCCAATTAGGACCCATTTTTTTCACAAAATTCCCTTGTATGTGTTTTCATATTTGATGACTTGCTGTTTATAAGTTTTTGAAGGATGAAATTGTCAAATCTTTTATGTACCTAATAAGCTGTTTGGAAATACAGAAGTAGTGTCAAGTTTTGCAAGGATTTGTTTTTAATTAATAAAATTAGAAAATCCATGGGTCAAACTAGATGATAATATAGTTCAAACAATACTGTAGGACCTTGGCCATTCCAACACATGTCCGTCGAATACTTAATTAATTTTGAAATTTTCATTTCAACAAATGGAATATTCCTAAATATTCACTGTTATCCTTCACAATATTTTTTGATTTGGAAGAAATAATTTTTGAAATTTTCAACATTTCTGAAAATAATATAATTAGTGTCAAATTGGCCAAGGTACGAGGGTATGTAAACCATTGACAGTTTCAGAATGATGAAGTGGTGGCGCAGTGGAAGGAAAGGAAGGCTCTAAACTCACATGTGTAAATGACTAGAGAAGAAGGATCACAATTTTCACACATGAA
>Ga0116227_10010830_pt1 | contig 15674 bp, 11 predicted proteins | sample S1TSphgellanicum_FD_89693 | JGI IMG/M metagenome (GOLD analysis project Ga0116227, IMG submission 89693) | Host-associated microbial communities from peat moss isolated from Minnesota, USA - S1T2_Fb - Sphagnum magellanicum MG | ecosystem: Host-associated > Plants > Peat moss > Unclassified... | reverse complement strand
GGCGACCCTGAACTGGGTCGAATGGTTCAACTACCATCGCCTCTTCGGCCCCATCGGATACATCCCACCCGCCGAGGCCGAAGCCAATTACTATGCAACCCTTGAGACCCTCGATATGGTTGCGTGACTCAAACGAAACAGCCTCCAGAAAACCCGGGACGCTTCACAAACACCCTCATGCAAACCAGAGGATCACGATAGATTCAGCACTTCATACCTTTGTCACGCGCATATTCACCCGATTGCCCTGCTACACACCCAAAGAGTGCTGGAACTACATCAAAGATGCCGGATATGCGTCCGATTAAAGGCTCGACGCTCTAGTCGAACACGATGGTTTGCTGCGTCGTCGTCGAATATTCCAAGGTTCTTGCCAAGATGTCAGTAAGTTCGGCTCGCGTGATCGAGTTGGCTTCGAGTCCTGGGAGGTATTCCGGTAAATCGTGGTCGTCGATCTCGCGATTGAGGAGCAGCATAAAGGCGTCGCGCAAGAACGCCAGATTATCGCATTCGACATGCGCCATCCTCTGAGCCAGCGCGTGTGAGGATCGTGCCTCCACACAGGCACTCACGACGATTGCGCCCAGCCCCGCGCCGATTGTCCGACGGTCACGGAGAAGGGTCTCGGCCGAAAGGTCGACGAGATTATGACCTTGGACCACAAAGCGCACTTGACCACGGTCCGCCTCGGCCAGGAACGACACCCATCGCCACCCACCCTCCGGCAGGTCAAAGCGCAAAGTGCGATCGATAGATTCAACGGTTACCCCGCTTTGTCGACCAAGCGGGCCGCGCAGCCGTAGCCAGCAACGGACGGTCTTTATCTCTTCAGGCAAGGCAAACGCTATTTCACCGCCTTCGGGCCGTGTGGCGCAATCCGAGTCCTCAGGCGCCCACCAGCCGCTGCCGCTGCGCAAGTTTTCACCATCGTTAACCCCAGTCGTAAGCTTGGTCTGGCGATTGCGCGCCAGGCGATAGAGGCAGTCAAAGACGATCGGCGGAATACGCACGGCCTTTGGGACCACGCCGGCAAACCTTCCAAATCTGCCCAAATCATCGACAATCTGTTGCGCCACTTCTTGCCACGTCCGCGGAACGAAATCGGTGCGGATGCGCTGTTCGAGAACATCACGCGCAGCGGCATCAAGCGTCAGTCGCTCGATCGCCGCAACGAGACCGGGCAAGTCATCCGGATCAAAGTACACGGCAAAATCGCCACCAGCTTCGGGCAGCGAAGATGATCGACACAGCACCGGGACCTTGCCGTAACATAGCGATTCTGTGACTGGCAGTCCCCAGCCCTCATAGCTGCTGGGATAGACAGTGAACAGGCAGCTGCGATAGAGAAGCGCGAGCTGTTCATCGGCCAGATGCGAAAGCATGTGCACTTTGGCAGCGAGCACGGGGTCTGCATCGAGCGCGGCGTAGACATGGTCATTCAGCCAGCCCCGGTTCCCGACGCACACCAGATCGGGCACCCTATCGGTACCATGGCGGGCTATCATCTCGCGCCAGGCGTGGAATGCGATCAAATGATTCTTGCGCGATTCGACAGTGGAAACAAACAGAACGAAGCCACCGTTGGCCAGCCCCCATTGTGTCAATTGATCGTCCGACGCAGCAACCAGTGTGGGCCGACGAAAATCTGCGTCGAGCGGCACGACCGCGACATGGGAGGCCGGGACGTCATGGCCTAGAAGGTGGGCCACCCGATGGAGATCGTTCATGGTCGAACGCGAATTGACCAAAAAATATTCGGCATGGTCGAAAACGTGGAGTGCCCAGCTCAAAAAGTCCTGAGTCAGTTCCTTGACACAATGTTCCGGGGCAATGGCGGGGATGAAATCATGAACAAATGGTACATAATGGATGCCGAACGCCCGCTGTACGCGGCGAACGTGCAAAAAATAATTTTGCAACCACCATGATGAGCCAAGATTGACCAGAAATCCACCCTTAGCAAATGTTACCGGCACATTTTCAGAAAGTATCGCTGTCAAGATTTCGATCGCGGCAACCCAGGCGGCATCCATCCGATCACCGTTGGCTACAGACAAGGTGCACAGCTTCTTGAATTGCTCGGCCGGAATACGCGTCCAGTGCCCCGACAGTTCGTTAAAGCATCCGACCTGTACGCCAGCCTGCATATCAAGTGCGGCACGAATACCTTCCATCTGAACGCGCTGTATCCCGGTGGGCAGGCGCGAGTGGCGAAAATAGCTAACCAGATCGGATGCATCGAACATCAGCGACATGCGACCTTCGTGCACCGCCGTGCTCAACCTGACCGATTCCGCAGATGACAGCGCGTTCGCTACCAATCGCGTTCGGTCTTCGACAGCGAGTGGATCATGCAACAGTTGCAGAAATTCGGTTTGCGCAAAAGCATTTTCCGGCATCAGTTGGCAAGCCCAGCGCAACGCGGCCTTTGCCTCGGCGAATTGCCCCGTTTGTTTGGCCATGATACCCATCCGCAATTGGGCGTCGCCATCATTGCCGGGCAACGCGCACGCGTGGCGATAAGCGGAAAGCGCTTCCTCCGGTTGACCGGTTTCCTTGAGCACGTGGCCGAGTTGTATCCAGATGGGCTGCCGATCGGGACAAATCGCCAAAGCACGCCGATAGCATTGCGCTGCCTCGACCCAATCCTGCTGATCCCGCAGACTATCGCCCTTATCGACCGCCAGATTTGACCGTATCCTTGGCGCGAACACCGCAGCGACGTGCAATATCCATCGCGGTACCATCAGGCCGTCACCGTTGCGACAACACCGGAGCGCCCTACTCTGACGGTGTTCAGATAGGCAATCAAATCGGCGCAATAGGCCGCCTCGGTCACGTCTGCCGGGATCGCCGGGCACGTGCGGTGGTTGCCTGGGGGCAATGCGGTGATCGCCCGTTCCCAGGCATCGTCATCGTCGCATGGCAACAGCGTGGTCGTCTCGCGGGCAATTTCGCGATGGGCGGCAATGTTCGAAGCAATTGCCGGCACGCCCATCACAGTGGCCTCCAGCACCGGCAGTCCGAATCCCTCGACCCAGGTCGGGCTGAGCAAAGCGGTCGCGCCCAACACCAGCGAAGCCAGCGCATGGCTCGACAGGCCCGAAACTTCGTGAACACGCGCGCGCAACATTGCGCTGCGTTCGAGCGGGGCGAGAATGCGCTCGGAATCAAAACCGCGTGATCCCACAATCACGAGATGCGGCGCATCCTTGCCCATTCTGGCGATCAGACGCCGCCACACCCGCAGCAGCAGATCGTGATTCTTGCGCGGTTCAATCGTTGAGACAACCACGAAATAGCGGGTGCCGGACAGTTCCGGCAGGCTGTTCGCGGTATCGGCAAAAGCGGCAGACAGGGGTAACGGACGGACCAGACTGGGCAGATGCGGCCGACCGTTCTGCGCCAGCGAGGCATTCACGGTGTCGCGCGCATAAACGGTGGTATAGATCATGCAATCGGCGTGGCGCGCCGCCGTGCGAACCATGCGGCCATGATGTTCGGCGGACCCCGGTCTGACCAGATCGGGGAAATCCAGCGGGATCACATCGTGCAGCATCAACGCACATGTGATGTCCGGCCGACTTTCCAGCCATCTGAAAAACAACGGTACAGCCAGGCCCAACTGACCGACATTCAGATAAATCGCGCCCTTCGGAACGGAACTGCGCACCGGGCGACCGGGCGGCATACCGGTGGCATGCAATTCACGCAGCATGCGCACCGCCTTGTTGCGCAGCCTCAACTGTTTTGGCGGCGGGATCGGTTCGTGGTGCGCGGTGCCAGCGGCGCGAATCTGCTCGACTACATGCCGGAACCGATCATCCTGAGCGGCATCGCCTTCACCCGGGGCATGTTCGGCCCATATCTGGTGAACATGGTCCAGCATGCGTAGCACTTGAGGCGCGCGATAGGCGCGCACCCCCCAGAATGTCGGCATGATACCAATGTGCGGGCTTGTTTCGTCGGGAAACAGATGGCGCGCGAGCGCCAGGTCCACTTTGTCGATGCCGCGCGGCGCCAGAAACAGCGGCGCCAGAAACAACCGGGCCAGATCGTAGGCAATGACGCGCGACATGATTCAGATCCAGGCCGGCTGCAACTTGGCGTACATCGCCGCAAGGCGCCGGGCAAACGCATCATCGGTAAACATGCGCGCATGGCGCAAACCGGCGGCAGACAGTCTGGCCACCAGCGTATCGTCCTGGTCGATCTGGCGCAACGCGTCTGCGATCGCGTTAGTGTCATAGGGATCGACCAGCAAGCCCCCACCTCCCACCACTTCGGGCAGAGAACTGGTGTTCGAACTGATCACCGGCGTGCCGAGTTGGATGGCCTCCAGCGCGGGCAGGCCAAATCCTTCATAAAGCGAGGGAAACAGCACTGCGCGAGCCGACCGGATCAGCCGGAACAGCGTTTCGCGGGGCAAATATTGCAACTGCACGATCGGCCGGTCGACCTTGCGACCATAGACCATGCCGTCCTTGCCCAGCCCGCCGCTGGCCTCGCTCATGCCCCAGTCGCGCGATGATACCACCACCAGCGGGCGCCGGCTTTGCGACGCGAGATAGGCATCGACAATGCGACCGATGTTCTTTTTGGGATCGCTGGCGCCAAAGAACAGATAAAACCCCCTTGGCGGCAGTCCAAACACGCTCTGAATGATGGCGTGATCTTCCGCTTCACTGGCTGCGGCGACAGCCGGAGGCAACGGGCTTGATTGATAGCAATTTGTCACCCGCTCTGGGTCGACATCAAACATCGCCAGAATGTCGTTGCGGCTTGCCTCTGACACCGTGGCGATATGATCGGCCTGATCGATCAGTTGCCGGATCAGCCGATGATAATAGCCTTTGTTGTCCAGGGTGGTGTGGGGTAGTTTCAGGGGCACCAGATCGTGCATGGTATAGACATTGCGGCTGCCCGCCATTCGAACCGGCACAGGATAGGTCCAGTGCATCACTTCGGGTGGATCGGGCATGTAGACGGTGGTCAACCGGCGCAAAACCTGGAACCGTCCCCACGCCGCCTCAAACAACAATGGGCTGGTCCATAGCGCAGAGAAGTCGGGCCACCGTGGCCCGAAACCGCGTTTATCGACATGGTCGGTCAGCGGGATTTCGATTAGCGGCCGGGCCATATGATGCAGCAAGACCGAGCACGCCGCCCGTCGCACCACATTGCCGCAATTGTGACCGCGCCCGAACTGTTCAAAAAACAGCGTCTCGCGCGTCTCGGCGCGCCGGCCAGGGTCAATCCCGAACACGCCGGTCACCTCGTGCCCCATGCCCGTCAGCACTTCGGTCAACGACGCACCATAAGTCGCGATGCCCGTGCCATTCGGCATGGCCAGATTATAACCGTCGATACCGATGCGCATGGTTTTCCCTTACGCAAATTATTGGGCCGCGGTCCGCACCGCGACAAACGGATTGAACAACTGGCTCAACAGACCAAGTGCCTTTTGCACAGCATTTGTCGACGAATTCGCAAACAGTATCACATCCTTGTCGCGCATCGGGAACATCTGGGCGATGAAATATGTGTCGGGGCGCAACATGTTCAACTGATAGATAACCGCACGGGGCGTGCCGTCGTCGGCCTTTTCGAGGCGGAACACATAGACACCACGGGGGTTGGCGCGACTGTCGGCCGGGCCGGAGGCACGGGCGACAGCCTCGGCCAGGTTCACCGTGCGTGCATCGAACGTGATCTGGCTTACCCGGTCGCTCGCGCCGAATACGGTATAGCTCGGGCGCACGCGCTCCAGCGAAATGCGGTCGCCGGGCAAAAGCACAACGTTGGCAGTATCTGCCGCGCCGATCAAGTTGAGCGGTGCGACGGCCGTATGGACGCCACGCACAAGTGTCACCTGCAAATCATTGACATCTTGCGGACTTCCTCCGGCAAGTGCCAGCGCATCGAGCAGGTGTTCGTGGGCAGCGGTCAGCCGGAAACGGCCCGGGTGCGTCACAGCACCGCCGACGTAAACCGCGTTTTTCAGCGATTCCGTGATACTGACTGTGACGTCCGGGCTTTCGGAGAACTTGCGCAAGCGCTGCTTGATGGTGGCGCCCAGCATTTCCGGATAAGTGCCAGCCGCCTGGACGGAGCCGATATAGGGCAAGTCGATGTCGCCATTTTCGCGTACCGGCAAGACGAAGGTTTGCGTAGCAGCGGTCGGAGCACGCGCAGCATCCGCCAAAACCGCAGGATTCGTTCCGCCAAACAGGCTGACACCAACTTCAAACATCGTGACCGTAAGGGTGTCGCCCCTGCGGATCAGATCAGCGCGTTCAGAGCTGGGATCAGATGCGAGCCCGCTGAGTTGAAGGAGGCCTGGGCTTTGCGAAGTAGCCAGATGACCGACCACGTCGGCGTCGATTTTGACCAAGCTATAGGGAATCGGCGCCGAGGCAGAGGTTTCCGCGGCTTTTTTTATTTGCCCGACCGTGGGGGCGTTTGAGGGCAGCGTCGCGCAGCCGGAAAGCGCGAGCGCAAGCAGAAATACCCCAAACGAACCCCGCGCAATTGATAATGGAGGATTCTTGTTCGCTCGAAACAGGATGTGGGCCATAAACATGGGGCGCCTGATGCCAACGGAGACGGGCAAGAGCAAGGGCAATTCCCACAGCAGCATCCAGATCGGTCTCATCCGGTCTCGTATGCATGGCGAATGGGCCACAGGCGACCGCATCGCTGGATTATGACACTTTCTTACATTGTAATTATGGTTGCTGCATGCTGCGTGCCCTAACCACGCGTGGTTCGCGGCGGAAATGTAGTGCTCCTGTCCGTATCTGTAAAAGGTTGTTCCGTTTGCGGAAAGGCTGGAGATACGCTTTGCTTGATGAGTCATGGTGCCAGGCTAAGGAAGCGCTGTTGCGACACCTGCCCGAAGGGGCAAGCGTCCTACTGCCAGTCGGTGACTGGCCCGACATGCCTTTTCGGACCAGCTTTTACCGCAGCACGGACTGCAACGTCGCAATCGGCGGGTATGATGGGCTCTTAATAAACAAAGGCATGCTGACCTCGTTCCGGCAGGCAGATATCCGCACCTGCCTTAAAGACATGGCGGCAGTCAGTGCCAACAGCGTGTTCGTTCTGTTCGTGCAGTATCCCCGCACGCGGTCGCTCTTGCTGCCCTTCCATTTGCGTCCACTGAATATCTACGTCGACCCTGCCCGATACCATCGCCGACGCCTGCGCCGTTGTGCCTTTATTCATATTCCAAAGACTGCCGGCACATCGATATGGGCGCAAATTTCAAAATCCGTGCACTCCAACGTCTATTTCTCGTCGAACGTAACGCTGGCGGCGTTCGAGGGTGACCTCGAAGCTTTCGAGGCAGTGGGCGGCCATATTCAGGCTGAAACACTCGCGGCGAAAGGCTGGCGCAGCCCGGCGTTTTTCGTGCTGCGCGATCCGGTCGAACGCGTGCTGTCATTCATTGCCCATGCCCAACGGCCGGACGCAAACCTGGGCCTGCTCGAAATGAGCTATCATGTAGCGCGGCAGATTGGGTCAGGATCGTTTGATGCGACAACGCGTGACCTGCTGTTTCACGAAGGCAATATTCAGGTACGGGCGCTGGGTGAACGGCCTGGCGAAACCCTGCTTGATGCCGCCACATTGGACTTGATGCGGACGCGTGCGCTCGATCGGCTGGAATGCGCCAATTGGCCGTTCGGCCTGTTGGGGGACCCCAGTCACCTTGGTCGCCAGGTCAGGTCGCATTTCGGCACGTCCGGGGCGGATTTGCGCCATCTTAACCAAACAAAACCCATCAATCGCCCTGATTGTGTCGAGCAGGTGCGCCGTTTTCTGCTGAGTGACGAGGCGCGCTGCACGGATGTCGAGTTATACCAAAGGGCGGTCGCATTACGCGCAGCCGCTATATAGGCGGTTCCGACTGCCGGGTTATATGGAACGTACAGGCCGCAGTATCGCCTTACAGCCGATTTCGATGAGCCGCGCGTGCTGGCTGGCAAGGTGTGCATACAGGCGCTCGAACGTCCCGGCATGGAAATCGCGGCACGGCGCAGACGACTACCAGCCACAGCAGATCGAACAATCGCCAAGGGTGAACACCGTTTGGCGCCAATCGTTCGCACAAAACGAGCCTGTGCCGACAAGCTCCAGGCATCTCTGCAATCGACCCGCGTCATTCCCTTTCGCTGACTTGGTACTGCGACCGCTCCAGCCAGTCCTGCGCGACTTCGACACCCCAGCCGGGTTCGTCGGTCACCGTGATGCAGCCGTCTTCCACCCGGAACGGGTCGTTGCGGAACAGGCCGTATTGCCACGGGTAGTAATCTTGGCGTTCGATCGACAGTTCGAGGTATTTGCCGGGATTGGCAATCGCCGTCAGCAGGTGCGCGGTGCACAGTGTCACCAGCGACAGGTTGGCGCAGTGCGGAGTGACCAGAACGCCTGCCGCTTGTGCCAGTTCGACCACTTTCAGCGTGCGGCAGATGCCACCCATGTACATCACGTCCGGCTGGACGATATCGACCGCACGCAATTCGAGCATGCGTTTCCACACGTTTAAATCCCAGTCCTGTTCGCCGCCGCTGACATCGATGTCCAGCGCGGCCGTGACCTGGGCGGTCTGTTCCAGTTCCCAATAGGGGCACGGTTCTTCGAAATGGGAAATGCCTTCCTGTTCCAGCAGGCGGCCGACCTCGATCGCCCGCGCCGGGCTGAACCCGCTGTTGGCGTCGACCAGCTTGGCCACGCCGGGCCCCAGCGCGCGGGCCACCACGGGCACCACCTGTTCGGTGCGGCCGGGCCATTCATCGACATCCCGGCCGCATTCGGCCGCCACGCGCCATTTGAACGCGTCGAACCCCTGGGTGTCGCGCAAATGCTGCAATCGACGAGCCTCGTCGTGCGGAGTGATGTCGCGTTTCATCGACGAGGCATAGGTGCGCAATTTGCGCGGGCCCCCGCCCAACAGCGTGGCGACCGGCAGACCCGCCTTGCGGCCACGCCAATCCCACAATGCCGTGTCGAGCCCGGCCAACGCGCGGCAGCGGTATGATCCCGGATACTTGTGTTCGCGTTCCTCGACGATGCGCACCGCACCTGCGATATCATCGGCATCGCGTCCCAGCACCCAGGGGGCGACCTGGCGATGAAAAATCTGCGCGGTGATGTCGGCGTTATATGTCGATGTCTGGCCCCAGCCGGACGCCCCGTCCGCGGTGGTCACCCTGACCATCGTCACGTCGGGCGTCGCAAAAGTTTCCAGTCGCTTGATCGCGGTCATCGTGGCGCTCCGTCAGAATGTGGCAAGAATGATGTCCGCGCCCCGCCACGCGGTCATGACAGTGGGTGCATGGGTGTTGGCCGAGGTAATGTTGCGAAAGACCGAGGCATCGATAACGCGCAATCCATCAATGCCGTGCACGCGCAATTCGGCGTCGACCACCCCGCCCCGGTCGCGCGGTGCCATCCGGCAGGTGCCGCACAAGTGGTGCACGGTGCCGCTGCGTTCGCGAAAATCCTGCAGGATTGCCGCATCGTCGGCGTGAGAGGGGGTAAACCCGTTGTGCTCAAGCGTGATCGCACGCAGCGCCGGCATGCCGGCGATGCGTGCGATGACGCGGGCCGCTGCGACCACATCGGCACGATCTTCCTCGGTCGCCAGATAGTTCGGCTTGATGCGCGGCGCCGCCATCGGATCGCGCGAAACAATGGCAATCTGGCCGGTGGAGGTCGGTCGGCACACGTTGAACCCGATGATGAACCCCGGCCAGGGGTCGGGCCGGGTCAATACCTTCTTGCCAGCCTGGGCCCGTGAATAGCTGATCGGATTGAAATAGAGCTGCACATCGGCACGCTCACCGGCACGCCGGCTACGCACCAGGCCGCCCATCTGGTTCATGCTGAGGCTGAGCGGCCCGGACCGGGTCAGCAGGTAGCGCAGCCCGGCGGCAAGCTGCCCGGCGCGCGTCCCGAGCTGATTGTTCAGCGTCGGGCGGTTGGCCTTGTAGTGGTAATCGACGCCGATGTGATCCTGCAGATTGGCGCCCACCCCATCGCACGCCACGCGGACGGGCACGCCGGCATCGGCCAGCACGCGCGCCGGGCCGATGCCCGATCGCATCAGGATCGCGGGTGATCCCACCGCCCCGGCGCACAGGATGACCTCCCGCCGCGCGCGAACCTCGTGCCATTGGCCTCCCCATGCATAGCGCACCCCGACTGCACGGCCATCCTCGACGATAACCCGATCGATCAGCGCGTGCGTGCGCAGCGCCAGATTGGCGCGGTGCATGGCCGGGTGCAGGAATGCGCTGGCGCTCGACCACCTGCGCCCGTTGTGCGTGTTGATCGCATAAGGGGCAACACCTTCGAACGGCGGCGCGTTGAGATCGTCGATTGCGGCAAGGCCGGCCTGCATCGCGGCGTTGATGAAGTGGCCTGTGACCGGATGATAGTCCTGTGCGCGCGATTCAACCCACAGCGCACCCAACCCGTCGATCGCGCCGGCGCGATCCTTGCGCACCTCGATCCGTTCGAACGCCGACCACGCGGCCTGGGCATCCCAGCCCGGATTGCCGGCGGCGACCCAGTCGTCGTAATCGCCCGGCAATCCACGACAATAGACCATGGCGTTGATCGAACTCGACCCGCCGAGCACTTTGCCGCGCGGATAATAGGCCTGCCGGCCACCGGTCGCCGGATCGGGCTCTGACCGGTACATCCAGTTCACGCGCGGATCATCGAATGTCTTGCCGTAACCGATCGGGGTCCTGATCCAGAACCGGCGGTCACTGCCCCCTGCTTCGAGCAGCAGCACCGAACCACCCTGGCCGCGCGACAGGCGCTCTGCCAGCACACAGCCCGCCGAACCCGCGCCGATGATGATGAAATCGAACCTGTCCAAACCGTATTCCCCGCGGCGTCACTGATGGTGACACAGAATTTGACAACAGGCTCTGGAACAATGTGCTGCATGGCGTTTCGCCGAACGGTGCTACTGCTATCAAAATCCCGCGAGGCGGAAAGGCGCCCGATGAATCTTGTCCGCAAGATCCTGTTCAGAGGTCTGTCCGTGCTTACCGTCAGCGCATCGGCCAATGCCTCTGGCGCCGACGTGCAGCGCGAAGACCTCGAATGACTGCTCCGCCGGCAATCGCGCGGGCCGATCATTGTGCCCATCAGGCGCGCGATACAAGCGTTTTACCGATTTGAAAGGCGCGGCATGTTATCCGGCCGACTGATCTCTCCGATCGGAAGAGCAAGCGCCGCGTGAGCAATATCTATTCCCGCATCAAGACCCAGATGGCCGCCCCGGCGCCACGCGTCGCGTTCGAGCGTGCGCCTGCGTTGCGCGGCGTTGCAGCGGAAAGCATGTGCGCCACCTTTGAAGCGCTGAATCTGGGCGGATTCTGGGCGACCGGTGTCGATGGCCGGATCAGCTATCTTTCGACATCGTTGCTGGCACCGCTGGTCCGCGAGAACGATGCGACGGGCCGGGATTTCATGGGCCTGTTCGTCCGGCCGCGCGCCGGCATCGACGGACAACGAACGCTGCCCTTCGTGTTCGCCCGCAAGGGCCGTTTCGAAGCCGTGATCGCGCGCAGCGAAGCCGGGGGCGTCGAAACGATCTGGTCGGTTTCGGGCGAGCCGATCACCGATACCGACGGCGGCTTTGCCGGCTTTCGCGGCCATATCGTCGACGTGACGCGTGATCGGCAAAACGCCGAAGAGGCCTCGCAGATGGCGACGACCGACTCGCTGACCGGTTTGTCGAACCGTCGCCACATGACCAGCCTGCTGGAACGCACCTTTGCCGCCTTTGCGCCGCAGCGTCGTCCCTGCGCGGTGATGCTGATCGATCTCGACCGGTTCAAGCAAGTCAACGACACACTGGGCCACGCCGTTGGCGATACCCTGTTGAAACAAGTGGCACAGCGCCTGGTCAAAGTGGTGGGCGACAAGGAACGGATCTGCCGGCTGGGCGGTGACGAGTTCCAGATCATGATGCCCGACGTCGAAGATCGCGGCCGGCTGGGCGATCTGGCCGGCCGGATCATCACCATGCTGTCCGAACCCTATTCGATCGGAGGCAACCGCTGCACCATCGGCACATCGGTGGGAATCGCGGTCAGCCCCTATGACGGCGAAACGGTCGACGACCTGGTGCGCAACGCCGATCTTGCGCTCTATGCGGCCAAGCATTCCGGGCGCGGGCGTTTCCGGTTCTATGCCAACGAAATGCTCGAAACCGCCGAACAGCGCCGGCATCTTGAAGAGTCGATGCACGATGCCCTGATCAAGGGCGAGTTCATCTTGCGCTATCAGCCGCTGGTCGACCTTGCCAACAACCGGGTGGTCGGCACCGAGGCGCTGGTGCGGTGGAACCATCCCGTCCGCGGGATGATCTCGCCCACGGTGTTCATCCCGATCGCCGAAGAATCGACAATGATCTGTCGCATCGGCGAATGGATTCTGCGCAAGGCCTGCGAAGACGCGGCAAAGTGGCCGGGGCGCGTCCGGGTCGCGGTCAATGTTTCTCCGGTCCAGTTCGCCGACCCGCATTTTCCGGTTGTGGTGACGTCGGCACTGGCCAATTCGCGGCTCGATCCCGACCGGCTCGAACTCGAAATCACCGAAAGCGTCTTTCTGCAGGAAGGCGAAGCGACCGATGCGATGTTCAGGACGCTCAAAGGCATCGGTGTGCGGCTGGTTCTGGACGATTTCGGCACCGGCTATTCCAGCCTTTCCTATCTGAAGAACGCGCCGTTCGACAAAATCAAGATCGACCAGAGCTTTGTGCGCGGCGCCACCAGCAACGCCAACCGCAACCGTGCGATCATCGGCGCGATCGTCGCGCTGGCCGATGCCCTGGGCATGGACACCATTGCCGAAGGCGTGGAAACCTTTGACCAGTTGACCATGGTGCGCGACCTCAAGATCGCCATGGTTCAGGGCTATATTTTCAGCCAGCCGATCCCGGTCGAGGATCTGTTCAAGGATCTTCCCGCCGAAGAATGGGTGCTCAAACCCGAAGGGCCGGCCAGACAGCGCCATGAACGCCGGGCGATGTTCCGCACCGTCGGCGTGATTCACGAGGATCATTATTACCCGGTGACGCTGCGCAACCTGTCAGTCTCGGGCGCACTGATCGAAGGGCTGCTGGATGTGCCGCTCGACACGCGTTTCATGGTGGATTTCGGCGACGGCCAGTTCGAATTGGCGACCGTGGTGCGCTCGCGCGATTCGAGCCAGGGTCTGCGGTTTGAACGCGAACTGGTCAGCGACGGCAACGGCGGGTTGTGCACGCGCCATCGCTTCATGCAGCATCATCTGATCGCAGCAGGCGTTCCGCGCAACACCGATGAATTCCTGGCCCAGCAGGCCGGGCTGCTTGCCACCGGCAAAATCAGCCTGCCGCGGTTCAGCGTCGCCAACCGCTCTGCCAAAGGCCTGCGTCACAAGCCCTGACGGACCACCAGCCTCAAAGGGCATATCTGCTTACCCGCGCGGCGAGTCAGCCAACGTTCAGGCATTGTTTGTATAATCGCCCGCAGGAATCGCGTCATCGTGCCTGATTTGCCTTGCTTCTGTTCCCGGTCTGTCGTTTTGTCGATGAAGGGGCGAGGTAACGGGGCGGCAGTACGCCTGATGTCGACGGAAAGGAACGGACAATGAAACATCTCTCCAGTTTGATCGCGGCGGCGGCACTGGCCGTCGTCCCAGTTGCTGCCCAGGCTTCGGGTCATGGCGGCGGCGGTGGCCATGGCGGCGGTGGTTTCCACAGTGGCGGAGCGCGCGCCGGGGGTTTTGGTGGCTATCGCGGCGGCGGGTTTCGCGGTGGCGGCTATTACCATGGCGGATGGCGCGGCGGTTATTGGGGCGGACCGTTTTTCTATGGCGCGGCCGCCGGGCTCTATCTCGGCTATTGGGCCGATCCGTGGTTCTGGGGTTACCCCTATGGCTACTACGGTTATCCCTATTACCCGTATTACAACAATGAGGCCCCGGCTGGTGCGCCTCCGGTAGCGCAGCCGCAACAGCCCCAGGCAGCCCCCCCGGCAGCTTGCGGCAACTGGCAGTGGAACGATTCTGAAAAGCAGTACCACTGGGTCGCTAATGGCTGCAATTGATCGGCGTTTTGGCGTAATCGCCGGTGGCAAGCGTTTTGCGACGCTTGCCACCGGAGTGGCTTTCATGGCGTTCGCCGGCCCTGCCCTTGCGCAGAATGTCGGCGCAACCCCGGTTGAGGCTTTGCACCAGGCATTGCACCTGACTCCTTCGCAAGAAGGGGCGTGGCAATTGTATCGCAGCGCATCGGATATTCCCGAACAGGCGCAATCCCGGCGGCGGGCGGCATCCAGCTTGTTCCGCACGCTTGACTCACCGCACCGGATGGATCTGGTCGAGGCTGAATTGCGGCAGGAACTGGCCGACATCGACCGCCAGTCGCAGGCGCTGAAGGCATTCTACGTCGTGCTCAGCCCCGAACAAAAGCGCATCTTTGACGCGCGGACACTGCCGCCGGCGGACAACGGGCAAGGACAGCAGTAATTTCGACCTGAATCAAAAAGGGCGCTGCCGACCGATCGGCAGCGCCCTCTTTTGTGTCACATATGCAGCGCGCGACCGTAGGCCGACAGCACCGATTCGTGCATCGCCTCGCTGATCGTCGGGTGCGGGAAAACCGTCTGCATCAGTTCGACCTCGGTCGTTTCCAGCGTTTTGCCGACGACAAAGCCCTGGATCATTTCGGTCACTTCGGCGCCGATCATGTGCGCGCCCAGCAATTCGCCGGTCTTTGCGTCGAACACGGTTTTGACAAAGCCTTCCGCCTCTCCCAGCGCGATGGCCTTGCCGTTGCCGATGAACGGGAATGTCCCTGCGCGCACATCATGGCCGGCTTCTTTGGCTTTGGCTTCGGTAAGGCCCACGCTGGCGATCTGCGGATGGCAATAGGTACAGCCCGGGATGTTGCTGCGGTCCATCGCGTGCGGATGAACATCCTTGTTGCCAAGCTCTGCGGCGATGGCTTCGGCAACGATCACCCCTTCGTGGCTTGCCTTGTGCGCCAGCCAAGGCCCCGGCGTCACATCGCCGATCGCCCAAATGCCCTTGACGCCGGTCCGGCCAAAGCCGTCGATCGTGATGATGCCGCGTTCGGTGGCGACCCCGACCGATTCCAGTCCGATGTTCTCGGTATTGGCGACGATGCCGACTGCGACAATGACATGGCTGAACGTGTCTTCGACGACTTTGCCGTCCCGGCCCTTGATCCGCGCCTTCACGCCCGATGTCCCGACATCGAGCGATTCGACCCCCGCCCCGGTCAGGATCGTCATCCCCTGCTTGGTCAGCGCCTTCTCCAAAAAAGCGGAAACGTCGGCGTCCTCCACCGGGACCACCCGATCGAGCATTTCGACGACCGTCACCGTCGAGCCCATGTCATTGTAGAAACTGGCGAATTCGATACCGATCGCGCCCGAACCAATCACCAGCAGCTTTGTCGGCAGTTCTTTGGGCGTCATCGCGTGGCGATAGGTCCAGATGCGGTTGCCGTCGGACTTGGCGAAGGGCAGGTCGCGGGCACGCGCGCCGGTGGCGACGATGATGTTCCTGGCGTCAAGCACTTGCGTGCCCTTGTCGCCCGTCACTTCCAGCTTGCCCGGCCCCTTGATCGTGCCGGT
>Ga0116227_10010829_pt1 | contig 15675 bp, 17 predicted proteins | sample S1TSphgellanicum_FD_89693 | JGI IMG/M metagenome (GOLD analysis project Ga0116227, IMG submission 89693) | Host-associated microbial communities from peat moss isolated from Minnesota, USA - S1T2_Fb - Sphagnum magellanicum MG | ecosystem: Host-associated > Plants > Peat moss > Unclassified... | reverse complement strand
GTGGTGGGCCACACGTTGAGGGGAAGCTCGACGGGTGCATTATGCACCAGGTTCACACTAGTTATTATCAGATATTATAGAGCTAAAAAAGTTTCAGGAAATTGGAGCCTCTAATGTTTTAAATCCCCATCCTAAATTGAGTAAAGCTCTTAAATGGTCATCAAATTTAGATAATGAAAGTGCTAGGTGATCTGGCCAACCATGTGATCAACCTCCAAATTTTTTTAATCTTTCGATCCAGGAGTGAAGACCTTTTTTCTTGCAAATTTGCAAACAGCTGAAAACCTAAAAATGGCCTTATTCTAACAGAAATTGAGGATGCCAGAAACACGCTACAAGTTACCTTGCAACAAAGTTATTCCAACTACTTCCTACCCAATTAGTAATTCTAAACTTGTGCTCCACACTATTGCGCACTACCAGTGACGATCAATTGATTAAAAACACTGTGAATGCACATTTAAGAAACACTGATCAATTGATAAATTATTACAACAATGACAATATACACATACGTTATACGACAATGACAATATGGACATACATTATACAATAATGACCATATGCACATACATTATACAACAATGACAATATTATACATTTTTGTAAAGGGAGTTTCTAGTTTACTAAATGGCCTAAAATTTCTGGGAATTGAAAGGTAAGCACCCTTTGTATTATGATGAGTTTGCCAGTTTTTGGTTGAAGAGCCAGGAGTTGCAGTTTTGAGCAGTTTTCCCACTCACGGAGTTTTCTTTCCTTTTGAAAATCATGAGTAGATAGGCTAGCACCTATGTTCTCTCTCTTTTTGTCTTTTTCTTTTTTGTTTTTGGCAACATCTTTTTTTTTGTTGGGGTGTTTGTTGGCGCTTGTCGTCGTTTTGTGTTTTGTGGTTTTGTTCGCAGCAGACGACGAGAAGAGCCTCGGTTGAGGCAAACTACGAATTTTTGTTTGGTGAGGAGAATTTTGTTTGATGCCATCGAGCGGAGAAAGAGAGGACCTGCAGCAGAACAGAGGAAGTGATCATATTGTCTCGTCTTTGTGTTGCGGTTTTGGAGGAGGATCATCGAGCTTCTTCTTTTGCGCTTCAGCATGCTCCTGTAGCACCACCACCTGCAGCTGCTCTCGGTAGGGGAAGTTTTGGAAAACCCTAAAAAATGACAATGCTGGTGACACCTCAGAACGGATCATCATTCAAGCCATCAACAACAGGCAGCTTTCTCTCATCCTCTCTACCTGTTGCTTTTCAGTCCCAGTTGCACTGCAAGATGATGATGATGATTCCACAATGCCATGTATGTGTCTTTCTTCTTCTTCTTCTTCTACGCATGAGGTATTGGAACCCAGTCTTCTTACAAGCATGCTTAAGAAGTGAAACACTTAGGGTCAGGGTTCATAACTTTGCAACCAACATTTCCATCTTTAAAAGATTTCAGACTTCATAGATGTGTCAAGGGTACCAGGATAAGAGAAACAGATGCAAGAGTTTTTTCTTCAGGGGGTTATACTGAGGAGAAATTTGAGGAAGAGGAGATCCTGCTGACAAAAGAAAATGCAGAATGCTGTTTCCTGTCTCCATCAATCCCTAAACTTAATGGACAGCAGCAGTCTGAGGCCTGCAGTATTGAGAAGATTGAGCAGCGTGCAAAAGCCTCACTTGAGAAACTCAGGAACATTCTCTATGCTGTCAAAACTCGCACACCTGATCCTACTACTCTGCCTTCTGAATACCATGATTCTTATGAACAAGGTAAAATCATCACTTCTGTTTCATGCTCTTGAGATTCTGGGAGTGTTGGAACATGTGCAAATTCAGGTTCAGGTTTTGTAATCAACTGTGCTCAGGATGGCTTAGGGTAGCTTCCTCAGCATCAACTATGAAGTTGTTGCCCAAAAAGTGTAAAATTGTGAATACGAGGAGGATAGTTGTGGTGTGAGCAATATCCACAGGCCCTTGAATTCACCTGGACATCACTGCCCTGATGATTTCATGCAACATTTAATCCGTTTGGATGTTTGTGAAGAAACCATGGATGAGTCTATGCAAATCCACTCGTGTGGTGATGGTCTCATCTCAAAATGGAAGTATTTCATAGGATCTCATCTACCTGTTGTATTTTGTATTTACTGAGCATCTGTGCAGAGGATTATTGTTGATAGTGTTTTCACTTGACTTTTTTTGGTCCAAGCACGTCAAGTAATGAGCTTTGGTGACAGCTGCTGAGCACCAAGCCATTAGCCTGTTGGAATGGCTCATGCTCACATTACAATTGGTCACACCACTGTGTGCCTGTTATGTGTAACCCTTGACACCAAACCTAGGTGTTACATGGGAAGATTAGGTCTTCAGTGAAGGGATTTACTCATGTCTGAATTGTTTGTGAAAGGATTGGGTAATGAAATTGCCCTATCCACAAGTTTTAAAAAGATTCAGCCTTCAAGTGGTGAAGATAACTTGAGGGATCAGAATCTGTTCAGCCAATGTAGCTGGATGAGTTGTCCATGAGGAGTCCTCTGCTTGCAGAAAGGCAGTGTTTGTAGTCTGAGCTCATAAATAAGAGTATGTGTTTGTGCATGACTTGGTGGTTTGTTCATTGCTTACTATCCAATTCCTCATCAAAATCTCTAATTTTTTGAAGAGTCACTGGCATTCCCACACTTATGATCTGTATGTTTGCAGTCATGCATCCTTGTTACTGACAGGAATGTTGACATTTGAGACTCTCAGTGTTCAGTCTATAGGGCCCTTTTCTAGCATTCCTGCAAACATAGGATGGAATCCCAGTTGAAAATCAGGTGGTGTCCAGGAAGAATCACACCATTGAGTTGTGGTTATCAGGTCCCATAGCAGGAAAATGTACTTTCCAGGACTTGTCTGGTGCTCAATCAGTAGGATGTAACTCAAACAAGTTGAATGTTTTTGGACTTGCATAGGCCACTAGCCTTAGTTGAGCTTTACAACCATGAGTCAATCCAAAGCTGATCAACCCCATCAGGGAGCAGTTTTTTGACAGATCCAGGAAGTCCCCAGACCCTGTGATACTTTTACCAGTGATTGCTTGAATGTTAATACTTCTTTGTGGGAATGCAGTTGAGATCTAAAATAGAGTGATTCCAGGGAGTTCCAGTTGTCAGGTCTCACCCCAGACAAATGAATTTTTTAATTCTTACCATGTAGAATTTCAATACTAACAATTTGATTTTTTTTCCATCTCAATTAGACTTCTAGCCTTAGTCAAGGTTTTCCTTCAACAGGAGCCATTGTTTGACCCATCCAGGAAGCCCCACATCCTGTTAAAGTTTCAACCAGAGGTTGAATGCCAAGTAGTTTCCCAAGGCCAAACACAGTTAAAGTCTGAAATAGCAGGGTGCAAGAGTCCTGCTTTGGTATCAAGTACAGGTGATTCATCTCTCATGTGATTATGGTTTTGCACATTTGGTTGGCCCATTGTAGGACAGGGAAGAACACAGAGTAAGAATTGGAGCAAGACTTTGGAGTTGGAGGATTTCTCAAATGCTCAAAGTAAGGTTCCAGAGGAATACCTGCTAAAGGAAGCTTTTGTACAAAATGATACTGTGACTTCCACAAGCTCGACTGTCAAATTCAGAGAAGAAACCAACACTACAATGGTGACATTAACTGCAACAGTAAGGGGCAACCCTTCTGCAAAGGGAGATGAGAAAGCAAACCAGAAGTCTGTAATTCTTGCTGCACATGCCTTGTCACAAATGTGCATTTCACTGGAAGAGAAAGCAAAGGTTGTGTTGGCCATGTCTGTAAAGAAACCTTCAGTAGAAGTTGCCTCAGGGTGCTCTGGAAGGGATCCTTTGTCTGAGGTCGGGCCCTGCAGTGCAGCAAGGAAACATTCACTTGAGGTTACTTTGGGGACTTTGTCAAGGGACTCTCAAATAGAGCATGAGCATGCTCGTATTCTTGAGCAACTCAGAACTGGAGAGGTTGCGGAGGCTTTTGAAATCAAGAAGGGTTATGGGGCCACCTCATTTCGACCAGTATATGTTGTCAAGCTTTCACAGACAGATGGGTTGCTCTCACCTGCTCTCTTCAAACCATTTAATCCAGGAGATGCATCCCGCTATAAACGTGCTTCAGTGGAATGGATTGCTTATAAGGTGCAAACTTAAATGTTATCTCTTTTTTGTATGGGAGTCCCCAAGAGGCCTGTATATCCTCTGTTGAAGCGACTTTCCATCCATAAGCAACACCACTCCTGAAGATTGCAACTGCTGAAACTAGTGGTGGACAAACAACTCTTGAAAGTGATTCAGTCAATTTTGGTCATGAATTGATGGCAGGTAGTGAAATATTTCCATGTTTGCAGTTAGGACAGCTGCTGGAGACGGATATGGTGCCTCCAGCAGTGATGCGCACAAAGTTGCAAATTGGTGGCAGAATGTTTGCACTTGGTACTATGCTACATTATGTACCAGACATTCGAACATTGACACATGAGGGCCCTAAGGTGCTGTAATTACATCACTGTACAGCTTCCATAAGATGATGTGAGGTGATGTGAGTTATCCCAACAGTTCTGGATGCATTTATTGATGTTATTGTATGACATTCCACAAAACCTTACAAATGCTCATATCATATGATCATTGAGGTGTGGCTGAACTGGTTGCAGGAATGGGGAGCAGAATCTCCTCTGCACTTTGTGAGCAATGCAAACATACTGGACGCACTTGTTGGGAATGCCCCACGTGATTGCAGGCTGTTTGCAGAAGGTCTTCATTGGGTTCACTGGGGCCAGAGACGTCCTATGTTACTGGACCACCCAAGGAGTGCACCTGATAACAGCAAGCCACGTTCCATTTGGACTCCTGGAGTGATTAATTTCAAGGGCCTCCGGGTAAGCCTCATTCTTGCGATTCCTTTCATTGATCTGGATGCTTGTTGGTAAAAGCACACATGGGAGTTGTGCACTCTTGATAAATTAACACAACAATTCAATGCTCTTTGTAAGGCTTTTAAAGATGAAGGATATCATCTATGAAAGGATCCCCTTTATTAGGCTGCAGAGTTACAAAGTTACTGTTCTTGTCTGCCATCCACTGGTCCAAACTTCAATTGTAACAGCATTGGCATTCCCATCTCTCTTCTCTACATGAGTGTTGATGCTCATGAGAATTATTTACATTAGTGTTGACTAGGAGCCAATTCTGAAATGCAGAAAGTATCAGCTCGAACATTGGCAGCACTGAAGTGCTTGGATTTCTCCATATTACATGAGAATCTTGGCAGCCACTTATCAGTCAAAGAGTTGGATGAAATTCTGCATCGTAGGGATCATGTGGTGATGTGCTGTGAATCCACCCAACGAACATCAGCTTCTTCTGAGGCTTGAATGCCCCACCTCTTTGTGAGCTACAGAAACAATTTAGAGTCATATTACACCAATTAGGTAGAGTTATTCTTTGCCTCCTGCAGTTTCCTGTTATGGTCTCTTGTTGTTGGGCATGAAATCTCATCAAAGATCATTTCACAAACTCTGTTCAGTTTGACTCAAAAGGAAGCTTTAGGGATTCTCAGAATTTATCATGATATGTATTCAGTACAACTATGAGGCAGACAGAACTAGTTACTATGTTTCACAGAGATAGCACTCAGAAACAAATTCATTGGGTTCATGGGACACAGAAGGTGGGTCAAAAATTTGAAGAATAGCTGTCATGTGATCCATTAAGAATGGATCACATGATTATTTTACTTCTATTTGTGAAAGGTTTCTGGTTACACAAGCACCAGGACCTGTAATTATTGGCACATTATCAAAGAGACAAACACCACAGGCACTGGTCAACCAGTGAATATGGTGGTGAGTTTACTTAAAATGGCTTTTGAACTGCTAAATATGTGCTCAACTCACAGAGAAGCTTGAAACTACATGGTTTCATTTTGCAGAGGGTTAAGCTTGTTTTGGCAAAATATTGCTGAATTTAGTGCTTGTAAAAAAACAATATCTTTAGGTTTTTTTCAATTAGTTTGTTGAAATTACTTCATAAACCTGTGTAAGCTTTATGTGCAAGAAGGGGAGATTATTCCATGTCCCAAGTATTGTCTCTGTGGAGGTTGGTATGATTGCAGCATTCAGCGTGTTCATTGATTTTGTTAACTTACCAGCTTCAGGTGCTAACTTATCTAAATTTCATACTAGATTTGGTATATCTACCTTTGGTTGGTGTCCTTTATAGCTGTTGTACATTTCAATTGAAATACACATGTGCTTGTTTTAAAAATTCCTATGATGACAAGAAACTTAATTATTGCAACCCATTTTTGGATGTAGAGAAATTTCTAATGTTTTGTGATTTCCATTGTAATATTGCAATATTGTTTGACTGGCAATTGATCCACATGCTTTACCTATTACTGCTTACATACTTTGTAATGGTCAATAAAATGCTTTTGGTTATTTGCCATGCTTTTTCTACTAAACTGTTCCCTTGAGTTAATACCTAAATGTGAGCAGATAGTCAGGTGACCACCAGTACAAATTTCCACAATGACTTTCTTAAGCTCCATAAACCACTAGAATGCAAGGTAATGCCCACCCTCCATTCAATGTTAGATCATGAGTTTTCTGGAAAGTTCCATAGTTGTTGTGAAAAACGCCATAAAATGTTCAATTCTGTGTTCCAATGAATAGGAGAACCCATTCTGTAACCATCTACATGGAAGGTGCATGAACTTGAACAGCTGACTGGAAGACCTGCAGTTTTCCAGTTCAACACATTCTTACATTCAATGCAGTCATCATTTTTTCTTGGAACCATCTTCGTGACCACTTACAATTTCACTAAAAGAGTGGTGATTACCAGGCAAACATTGACTAGAGAAGAATAGAGGATAAGTTGGGAGGAAGAGATAGGCATCAAAAGTCAGCCAAAGAGCACCGACTTTGGCAAACTTGTTAGTGAGTTTGCCAGATGTAGTAGACTTGAGAATTATAGGCTCCATTTGTTCTGTTTTCATTTTTGCACTCTGTTCCTTTTTTGGCTAGCTGCCTACAAACTAGAGATTGCTCAAAGCCTTCGATTGTCCAATGAGAATGCCTTTCCCAAGCAGCATCCTACTCAGGTTGAAGTTTGGTCATGATTGCTTTCTATGCACATGGCACAACTCTAAACTCTATATTTTCTATTTGGGTAAACAATTACCATAATAATGTAAGTGGCTTTTGGTTTGAATCTCTTGCACATGTTGTCAGATGAATCTATGTGAGAAATTAGAATTGTACAACTCACACAACACTTGCCATTCACCATATACTCTTACAAGGTTTGCATCTAATAGACCATTACAATGATGTCTTTATGTAGCTTAAAACTGGTGTTGTGAGAGTATCCAGATTGCAGTGTTAAAACTGACAATTCCAGTTATGAGTATCAAGATTCAGATTTGGAATCCACTTCAAACGCTAGAACTGCCTTAGGAACCTTACCTGGGGACCTACTTTGAGGTGAAAACTGGGTTTGAACTAGAGCAACCTACACAAGGGATTCAGCACCGTAAACCTGAACTACACCCAAAACTGCATCCTTTTCAAAACACAATTGTTTTCAAACCCAATAATTGCCATGTTTGGGGAAAGTAAAGGGAATTGCATTCAAAGGTGGTAGCATATTTTTAAAAACTCCCTACATCACCATTGGGACCTACAACATTTTGCTACTTGTGGACCCAGCACTACCATCAAGCAACATGATAGTGATGGTCTTAACCTCCAAAGTGTGAAGCCCACATCTATTGGCCATTCCTCATGACAAGAAATTGTGAGAATTCCTAGGGTCAATCAAAATCATGGTTTGTTTATCATTAACATAAGTTGTCAACCTTATTTCATGGGCTTAAAGTACACCCCCCTGCCCACCATAGCAAGTAAAAATTTTAATTGTAATGTTATGTAGTTGTTCATTTTAGATTGCTCAACTTTTGTCCATTTTCCTCTACCTCTTGGATTACAATTCCTACTACAAAATGAGACTATCTAGCCTTCCTAGGGCAATCAAATGACCTATGTTCTCTCCTATGACAATTGAGATACAACCCTTTTTTATGGTGTTATTATTGTTCCTTCTTCAAAAGACACCTCAGTTGGGATGTCCATCCACAGCTAAGGTTGAGACTTTTACAATCCCTTTAAAATGTCAGGTGACTTGTTACTACCTTTTTGTAAAAATTCTATTACTATAAGATTGGGATCTTTGAAATATAAGATTGGGATTTCCCTCACCAAAGGGAGGATTTGAAGACATGTTACCAATCTACATGTCAATGGTGGTTAAACAAGAGGAAAATTAACCCTACATGTACCAACTATGTTACAATGTCATGAACACTACTTAAATTCTAGTTAGTTAGTGAGGATCTTACATGAATCATTAGGCTGAACTGTTAGGAACACCAGCTGAACCAGTATTTAGTTTGGAGATTAACTTGTTTTTACTCACTTTCTAGACATATGAGCCTTCCTTTTGAACCTCTTCACATTCATGTAGGAGCCCAAATTCACCACCTAACCATGGGCTCCAAGGGGCAATGAACCAGCTGTTATTGTTTGATAATGATCAAAACCAAAAAGAAGAATTCTCCTCCTTTACCCTAGCCTTCTTTCTTCTCTATGTTCCTCACCTGGCCTATGTTCCAAGTGTTGTACAAGGTCATTATCTTCAAGCTCTCTTTAATGACTCCAAGGCACGTTCCAACTCTAGGCTCCCAAGCTCCATTCCTTCTACAAGGATTGTGTAACAATCACCTAGGTCATGTTTGAAAACTTTTTCTTTTCTTGATCATCAATAAATAACCATTGTGTACATATATCACAAAAGGTAGAACCTAAAAGATCCAAAAAAATTCCTTTTCATGATTGAAGACATCACATTTTTTCTATATTATGTGCTACAACAATATCTATTGATGTTTTCATTATCATGTTTTCATGTACATGAAAATTACCAGCCTAACTTTAAATGCAGTTGTTCACTTGCACAAATGCAATTGTTCACTTGCACAAATGCAATTGTTCAATTGCACCTAGTTGTGACCAAAGCAATTGCGATTATGTCTTAACTACATTGTACTTGTATGTTCAAAGCTTGGGTAACCACTAACTTTAACTTTTTTCAAACATTTTGCATGTTCAACCCAAGCTTTCCACATAATCTCTGGAAAAAATTGTGTTAAACATTAGTTTGGTATCTCACTAACTCCCCTTAAACATGAAATTTCACAATCTCTCAACCAATTTGTCACCTTTTGTTTTCTAATAAACGAGGGGACAATGTGATACACCAGTAGCCTATCCACATCTGCTACATCCATTGCATGATCTATGACATATTACGTTGATTCCATGCATGATCAATTGGAGACGTAAAATGGTTTCATGCTCTTCAAACAAATTTTCAACAACAAAATAGATATCATATGTGTCCATATTGAGGTTGGAAATATTCCCCTTTAGCCTCATCATTCTGCCAATTCATGAGTCTTATGTATATATCACTTGGTATGTCTAGTACCCAAAACTTAGGGTGAGTGCAAGGTTGAGTGGACCAAAAAACAACAAAAGAAAACAAAGTCCCATATGACCATTTGCAAAACAATTTGAGCCCTCGGACAACAAGGTGATGAAGCAACAACTTATTGATTTTAAGCCAACTTTTTTATTTAGAAAAATCCCGCCCTTAGATCATTATTTTGTACATGTGTGCACAAATCTAATATAAAATATATATTTTTCAACATGATATGAACTTTTTTTAAAACCAATGTTTCCAATGACAAAAAAAATCCATAAAGGATAACAAATGATTAACATGGGGATGAAATTTTTGAAAGTTGTTTATGTTATATATACTAAATTTAAGTTCCTAACAACCATAATATCAATGATTGGAACATTTTGATATATATATATATGGTCAGTTATAAAGTCCCTAATGTTCCCTTTAAATGCTCATAACATTTTAGTTTTTATGTTTTATACATTAAAAATTATGTACATCACATAGATACTTGAGTTAATAATTTCAAACTATGTCCCTAAATTAATAACTGCAATTTTCAAAATACATTGCCACATTTGAATCACACCCTCACTCCATATACATGTCATTGTGACATCCACATTGGTCCAATTTAGCTTGCACTGCCCCCTTGCAAAGATAGCATTTTGTAACCCATGACAAAGTTCTTGCTCTACAACTTCAAAGCCAGGTACTTGTAACAGTCCTTCCAAAAATGTCCTCATCCAATCATCATGAACTTCAACAGGAGTGGCAGTGCAATCCCGCATCCATCCTAGAGTTCATCTTGTTTAACGGAGTTGCAGGACAGCAACTCGTGCTTCATTGCTAGACAAGTTTTTCTTAGAGTTTTAATGGCATTGCAGGGACATCAACAGCTCCCACTCTTCAACATTATGTGAGCCACATGGTCCTTCACTAGAATGCTATCAAACCCTATAAACATTGCAGATACCTTTTCATGTAAGATCATAACCATTGAACCACAAGGTGGCAAAAAACAAAATACCAGAGCATTTGTGGAGGCGAGGAGTAAACCAATCACCAATGCCATTGAAGAAGATTATACAAAAAGGGTAGTGTTTACAAGTGTTGTACAGTGAACTGGCTGTAGAGTGGGAGATGCTTCAGTAACAAAATTCTTAACAAAACGCCAAAAAAATCAAAACAATATGTGCATGATCTAGTTCTAGCCTATGGACAAGTAGTCACCCTTGAATCTGCCTTACAACCCAAAAATTAGGAATGCTGTATTCAAATCTACAAGCATATTACATCTTGTTTAATATCTCATGAACAAATGGAAGCCAAGACATGGGTTAGCAACTTGCTATGTATGAATCATCCAAATATTGGCCAATCTTGTTCCTCCTCTTCATCATCATCAAACTCCTCTACTGTGCATGTCGAGTGTAATGGAAAAAAGTAGGTAGGAGCTGTAACATTGCATTCTTCAATCTTCGCGGTTGGTGAAGAATTGTATCCAACAAGCATACCCTATATCTATTTGTTTCCTAGTCATGACATGTAGACTTGGACACTGGCATTCTTGAGGGAACGGCAAAGAGGGCATGCATCAAGGCATGCTTCACACTCCTTGCACAAGCAAAGATGCCGGCAAGGTAACAGGAGGATTGAAACATCATTGTAGTGACACACCCTGCATGTGCGCTGCTCATGAAGCTCTCGATTCTCTTTGAATGTCTGTGCATGTGGATCATCTCCATGATGAGAGGATGCTGCATCATCAGCTTCACTATCACCACAACCCTCCTTACTCTGCTCCCGGCTAAATGCAACTGCTTGCTGTGCCTGTTGAAGGTTTGACCTCAGAGCTGTCACCATGGCCTCAGTGGTTGTGGCCTTAGCTTCCCAATGATGTGCCACTAAGCTAAGCTGCTTCACGTACTCTGTAAGTTGGAGGTTTTGCCTCTTCACATTCTCAATTTCTAAGTCTTTCTTTTGGAAGAATTGTGATAGACCTTCCTCAATTGCAGCCAGCAAAGCTCTTGAATGCCACTGCCTTTTCTCTTCCAGAAGTTGGCAAACTTGCTGCCCCTGCAGGATGTTCAAGATTCGAAGATCAGCAGCAGCATCCCACAACACTACGCTCCCGTGAACTCAACAAACCCCACACACCTCAACTTTGGACAATGACTTCATGGGGATATCAAGCTCTCTAAAATAGAACAGACTGTTGGGAATAAAATGCACACTACCTGAGCTTTGAAAAGCAGTTTGATCTCTTCACTCTGCTGCTGAATATGTGCACTCAGATCTTCTTCACCCACAATGGACAAAAGAGGTAATGAAACATTTTCTCTTCCACTTGTTGAAGCCAAAGAAGTGGAATTCAGTCTGTCATCCTCAAATGTGAGGTGTAATCCTGTTGAGACTCCTGTTGACCGGGGCATGACCACATCAGGAAGTCTACCTGCTACATGGTGGTTCTGGTAGTGTGAAATATCTAGCTGCTGCTGCTGATGCTGCTGCTGCTGCTGGGGCTGTCTACTCTGGTTCAGCAGCTGATGTTGTTGATGACCTTGCTGTCTGTGATTCATGACAGCTGCTGCATCTGCTGCTGCTAATTCCCTCGGCCTTTTCCTTGAACTCAGTAAAGTACATGTAATCTCATTGTCAGCTTCATTGTAATTGTTGCCGTTGAAAAGTGTTGCATTCACTAGTAGTGCTGGCTGTCGTACATGGCTGCCTCCTCCTCCTCCTCCTCCTCCTCCTCCTACTGCACAAATCCAAACCCAAAGGCTCTTTGTTCACTTCCAGATAGATGATGCAGGCTACAAAATGACGGCTATGAACACAATCCTCAACAAGACTTTTCCAATGATAATACCCTTTGGATAGAGTTTCTTCCAACCACAATTCAACTCCAAGCAAGATTCATTGAGGAAGAACCCATCAGGCTTTCTGTTGAGGAGGAACCCGAGAGAGAGAGAGTAGGGGTCCGAGAATAATAGTAGAGCCAACAGAGGATTATTATTTCCATGACTGCCTGCTGCGTTCTGTGAGGCATGCAGGCGACCCATTCAAGAAGGTGACGAGAACAAGGGGGAAAGGAGGAGGAGGAAAAGAACGAACGAACGAGATGTTCAGAGAGAAAGAGACTCACGCTCATCAAACGTGCACGAAAGATTGGATCCTGGATCTCCAGCTGCAGGAGTGTTGTTTGGGGGATGAATCCTCTGACTGCACTCATCAAGGAAACAGGACCTCTGGTTGAAGTTCAACGGCGATATGGAGACACTCCGGTTGTTGTCGCCACCAAACACTGACCTCATCACTCTGCTGCGACAGAATCCAAAACAGACATCCAGAATGAATACCCATGGTCAGTTTCCAAAACTCGCGCTTTTCCTCACACAAAGTAACCCAAAAACCCAAAGACGGAACCAAACTTTCCAAGACGTCCACACACACACAGAGCTGATCTCCCAACAAGAAACACCAAAATTCTCAGAGCAGCAAAATTCACTTGTACATTAGTCCTTCCACATCAATTCACATTGTCATCCAATTCACGACGACTCCAAGTTGGTTGTGCACGAGGCAGAACACAAGAACAGGCACAGACACAGACACGCGGAGAGACAAAAGGCCAAAAAAAAAAGAAAATAGGGTAGCAGCAGCACAGATATTATAAGACATGAACCTGTTATTGTTGCGGTAATTTGGGAGGAGAGCATTGGAAGGATATTGGGCTTGCACTGCCATTGCTACTTCTTACTGCTGTGATGATCAGCTCACTCGCTCAACCTCCACTTCCTCAAACTAACTCTAAGTCCTACTGATGATGATGATGATGATGATGATGATGACGATGATCTTTGTAGGAATCGGCAATCTCCCACAAATCAATTCTAAAAATGCAACAACAACAACAACACCCAAGTGACCCAAATCCCCAGATTCTGTGGAAACTTCTGGACCAGCAAGTACCCGCCAAATGCTCAGGAAGAAAGAAAAGAAGCCTGGAAAGAATGGTTACCGAAATAAGCACAAGAAAGAAAGAGGGACAAGACGAAGAAGAAGAAGAACTATAACAACAACGACAACAACAGCAAGAGCTCTAGGCCACCAAGGAGGAAGGAGGAAGAAGCAATTTGGTGGTGGAAGAACAGGAGGAGGAAGAGAACTAAGTGGGGAATTGGCAACCGCACTACGTGGGGAACTGGGTTACAAACAGGGGTTTTGGCAGCAGGGGGATTTGATCACCATTAATGTCATAATAGACAGATGACTCAGACTGGTCCAAAGGCCACCACTACCCAGCAGCACCCAGGTCTTCTGTGTTCTCCTTCCTGGGGGAGAATAAGAACTAATCAAGGGCGTAACTTAAGTGCTCTATTCACCCAACCACTAGTGGTTAACTTCAGTGCTCTACTACTCACACAAGGACTACTAGTTAACATAATTGCTCTATTCACACAAGGACTAGTAGTTAACTTGAGTGCTCTATTATTCACACAAGGGCTAGTAGTCAATATAAATTGCTCTATTCACACAAGGGCTAGTAGTCGATATAACTAACTGCTCTTAGTCACACAAGGACTAACTAGAAGTTAACTTGAGTGATCTATTCATTCACACAAGGGCGGCTAGTAGTTAACTGTACTCAATTACTACTATAATTAGTGTCAAACGTGTACCCCCCCCTGGCGTGCCCTAGTGGGGCTGTTTCGCTGCCAACTCTGCTTATTATGCTGCTGGCTGCCAATCTTCTACAAATTTTTTACTTATTACTTTGCATGTAATAATAATAAGTAATGTTATGTGCAGGGGTCAGGAATATCACTTTTTGGCCAGAGTTAACCAACAGTTAATAGCAGCAAATCATCATCCATTTGGAGCCCCCTTATGGCTTACTCCCTTTATGGGTGAACCCCAACTGAGTTGACGTGCAGTTTCACCTTCCTAGTAACCTATCCTGCCTATTCCTGTAAAGGAGAGGTCCCAGAGCTAGGTAGATCAGATCAGGTAATAGGTGGCTATAATTATGTAAGTATGTAGAGCTGATAATACTAACAAGACATGTAGGTCCTGTAGCTTGGTAAGAAAGATTGAGTTTCTACTATGTAAACACTATAAAGACCTGCTCCAATTTTGTTTTGTGTAGTTAGTTGGCAGGCACCTTGTTTAGTATAACCTTTCTTTTTGCAGGCATTTCAGAAAAATGAAATGCCCACAAGAGCAGGCATTTCAAAAAAATGAAATGCCCACCAACTGACCTTTTTTTTTAATTTCCCGTAATGCATATCACAGGAAAATAATAATAATTTGGAGCAGGTCTTTATGCTCAATAAAACCCTCAGCAGTGGGCTTTACCAGGTTCAGGATTGCACTTGGCTCCACCTCCGGATTACCCTGACTTGTGATTCTTCAGTCACAGTTCTTCATCTCTTTCACACATACGAGCTAGTGCACCTCCATCACTAACTACTTTGTGACAGAGAATGCCCTTTTAGCATTAGGTCTTCTACTCATTACTACTGTTTTTTTATTGTTTTGGTTTTCCTCTTGTGTGTTTACATTTGTTTCTACATGCCTTGTACCTATTGTGGATGGATTTCCATCCTTGTTTATTTATATATAGGGTTTTCTCTTTTTGGTACGAGGTAATTCAAAAACAGTAGCAATCACCATGGTTAGCTAAGGGATTGAAACCCAATTGAAAACTGTTTTCTGTCAACCCACCATCCATCTGTCCTGGTGCATTTGTGGATTGTTGGTTCATTCACTCATAACATAAGAACTTATACTTGCATCTATTTCATGTGCACGATCAGGAAACATGAACTTGAACCCTCCTATATTCTGCTTGTTCCCTTACCTTAGTATGTAACTACTTATGTAAGTAATTATCATATGTATGTATGTAGGTAAGACACTTGATGACTATTAGTAGTAAGACACATGCAGATGGTTATCTATGCACCCACAGGAACACAATGAAAAAGTGTTCCCTGTCCACACATCATCCATCCTGCATGATGCACTGGTAGGTGCTGGTTCAGTCTGACCAGAGGAGAGGACTGGGGAGAGGGGGGGGGGGGGGGGGGCGGGGGGGGGGAGCGAGGGTGGTCGGGGGGGGTGGTCTGGGGGGAAGTGTGGGGC
>Ga0116227_10010828_pt1 | contig 15675 bp, 10 predicted proteins | sample S1TSphgellanicum_FD_89693 | JGI IMG/M metagenome (GOLD analysis project Ga0116227, IMG submission 89693) | Host-associated microbial communities from peat moss isolated from Minnesota, USA - S1T2_Fb - Sphagnum magellanicum MG | ecosystem: Host-associated > Plants > Peat moss > Unclassified... | reverse complement strand
TGAGTCAAGAAAATTCATGCCACCAGGTGCACTGACTAAAATCCATTAGCATAGACACCTTAGAGATTTGCTATGTGGTCCACAGCTACTTTGTGACACAAAGATGTTCTGCCTGTCACCCTTTTCCTAGTTGTCTCAATAGAATTCAATCTGTCTAACAAGTATTTCACAACAGGTGTAGCATGAACCACACCATGCACCTTCTATTCCCTGACAAAATGTATGCTACAATCCTGTACCCCTGAGAGCATTGTAGCTGTACTGCCGGCCTGGACAAAATAATGGGAAAGTGCAACAAACATGCAGCTAAAAAAATGGAGTTTTGAACCTGATTTGTACCAATCACATCCCAATAATTGGTTGCATCTCTCTTACCATGTCTACATCTAGGGTGTCACAATTTTCTATATGGGGATACGGTGTCTTCAAAGCTGAGAGGCCAGCCTGTAGGTGGATGTGGAGGAGAGGTTCCAAAGTCATGCCATACAGCTTATAAAACTCCTGCTTGAATTGCTGTATCAAGTTGTTCCACTGCTGTGCATCAAACAATATCTGCACCAACAGACTGACCCCTTAGTTTCAACGATTCAGTGAATCCAGGGCAAGCACCACACTATCCCAATCCAACATGATGCAAGGAGCCTCACACCTCCAAGAACAAGAGAAAAGACCTTGTAGCCCGGGCAGTCAGTGTTGCTCTTGAAAGCAAGGGTGGCCATGGCCTGCTGCAGCTCCTTCATATTGGTGGCACCCCAAGATGCCAGGTGCTTGCGGGCATACATTATAGCCTCAATCATCCGATCCCCTCGCACCAGCTCTATAAATTCTTGCAATCTGAGCTTGAACTCGAGCTTACTCTGTACAGATGTCACATGGAAACCTCCAACTAGTTAGAAAGAAGCCAGCATGTCATGATGCCAAAACTTGCAGCTAAGCATTTTCAAACCCCATGGACACGATATGTTCACTAATAGAAACGGTCCATGATCAATCCTGTAGCATAGGGCATGTCATCATATTAGACACTAGACCATTCACAAGTACCTTTGATTTCTTGAGCTTTGACTTGTTTTCAGCACACCATGCAAGGGCCTCTGAGCAGTCCTTGTTGAGAAGTGCATCCACCACTTTGCGCGCATCTACAAATATGTCAATGTCCACTAGGTCCTGCAGCCTCAAAAAACATTGCTTAGTCACATCAACAAGAAACAGACAGTTCAATGCAAGCTGGCTGTCATTTCCTGAACATCAACATGAAAACTTCCAAGTAGCAACCATATTCACATTGATGACATACTCCTAATTCTTTGCAATTTTACCACCAGCCAGTCCCGGCAACATTAGATGCAAAAGTCACACTCATGGAGCCATAACATCCAACAGGCTAACCTGGAGGTTGTTCGCTTCAGTAAGCTTTGTGGCAGTGTCATAGTAGGAGGAGCGTAGCATGTAATCTACAAGAATTCGCTCAACCCGCACATTGTTCCAGCTTGCATGGGCATCCTTGGTTCCCAGCTGCTGCAACATGCTCAAGTGGTCAAGCCTAGCACGACACCTTTGCACCTGTGCTTGTTCACTCCTGTTGCTTTCATCCAACTGCTAGTCCGACCCCAAATCCCATGAAAGCACATGTAAGGATGAGATGCAATAAAAATGGGACCTTGATAACTCCCACTATTCTGATCTTTGCTTGTTTTTGTGGCACAAAATGCTGTGTGGGTTTGATTGAAAAGATCCAAGTCTTGATCAAGTTGCCATAAGACAACAATACATCCTTGAGATAAGTTATGCATCAGCACACATATTCTCTCCAAGAACACCAATCTTATCATTAGAAACCACCATACAAAGAAGCTTGACTGAGAGTCTGTACTTATCTTTGCTTGCTTTTCAAGAGCTGTAACTAAGGTAGATGCAGTTGTAAAGACTCAATGTATTCAGAATGTATCTTGTGGGAGTTCCAAACCACAACCTCTTGCAAGCACACAAGCCACAAACACCACAGATTGTAATACAGAAGATATGCCAAACACACATACCTTGCGCTTAAGGCCTTGCAAGCGGGACACCAGAGAAGTGAGATGTTGCACCACCTCCTCTTTAGACATGTCCTTGTCAACAACATCTGCCACTCCTGCAACCACAGCATTGACCTCCTTCTCAACCAGCCGCGTGCTAATCCGCATCACCTTCTTCAATTGCTCATAAGGCACCTTTGCAGACAATACAAAACACTTTTTTCAGAACACACTAAATCCTGCATTTCAGTGCTCAAAGCCTTCTGGGCATGTAAATGTAGCAGCCCTTTTCATATGCACCAACAACAACAACAGAACCTTATGACCAAGCCACGATCCAATTCAGACTCACCTTCACCAATTGATGCTCGAGCTTCAGTGATTCCAATGTCTGATCATTGAGCCTTGGTGGTGGCGGTGCTGTGACTGCAACTGGAGCTCCTGTGGATGTCCCATTGTTCATCACTGCATTCTCAGACTCCATTTACTTGTTCTCTTTTTCTTTTTCTTTTCTTTTGCTCTCAGGCCGTACTCCCCTCAAAACATCTCTGTGGCATCTGATGTCATTTTGAGTTCAAATTCCCCCACAAAAAAGGGGCTCCATTCACAATTCTGCTGTCATCCAGCAATTTCCATGTTTCATCAAGAAGAGCACAAGGAGGTAAACACCTGCACAAAGGTATGAGGGGAAAAAACACACGCACAACACTCGAACCTCCGCCGCTAGCAACAAACGACAAGGAGAAAAAGACGAAGAACACCGCAATATGCCTCCATGAACCATCCAAGAGGACTCTCGAAAAAACAATCACCGCGTATTCTAACAAATCACAAAATAACCGGAGCGCACAAGGTGATCAGATTTGAAGCTTCCTGATGAAAAAAAAAAACCACCAGCATCACAACCCTAACAATAACTACTACTACGCATCTATCTTTCTCGACATCTCAAACATATATCCAAACAAAAAATTCTCAAAAACAAGAACCTGATCAATCAGAGACAAGAATTCACGTTTTAATTGCACGATCCAGACGCTAACATCCACGGCCCGATTGCTGCTGGGAAGAACGAATCGTCAAACACAAGAGCTTCTTTTTTCACGCATCCCTTGTGAATGAAGGAAAGATTGAAAGGGAATCAAAATTGGCGATTGAATGCTAATTTTACGTACTCTGCGAAGCGGATCCAAAAATCGCAGATCACGAGAATGCGTGCAGCGACACAAACATCCTTATCGCCATCGCCGAGAGAAGAGATTCCGAATTCACCGCAGCAAACAAAGGCATCGACGAGGACGGAGAGAGAGAGAGATGGGTGTGGCCGGCTTGTCCAGTTCCCTCGAGTTTTGACCATTCATAACGCAGCACGTCAGCATTTGGGGATGTGGAATGTGGCCACTTCTCGAGATTTTGTCCATTCACAATACAACAGGATGTGCATTTGGGGATGTCGAAATTTCTTCTTGTCCACTTTCTTTCCACAGTTTTCTTTTTTCTTTTTTCTTTTTGGTTTTTTTTCCGAGGGGGGGGGGCGAGGGGGTCCCTCTCCTATTAGCCAAATTGAACCTTTGCTTAAAATGAAATAATTTTAATTCTAGACATACTACAACACGTTTGAAAATAATAATTTCATAATAATTTTGTATGTATATCTTTAAATTTTATTATAATGCAATTTCTTTGGGGGTCATATGAATCAAGATGATTTAAATTTTGATTTGTAGATCATGATTTTAAACATATTTTGTAATTAAAAAAAAATTAATTTAAAAAAAACTCATCCTTGGGGTAATGGCTCCTATTAGCCAATTGAACCCTTGCTTTAAATAATGTTATTTTAATTGTAAGCATACAACTACACACTATAATTTTTTCTAATGTGATAATTATTATAAACACTCAAAATTAGATTATGTAATTTATTTATCTTTTGTTACAAAATTCTTTTGTGAACCCCCAACTATGAATAAGCCCAAGAAATATATTTTAATGTTCCTAATTTTTAATTTTCTATGAAAAGATGTTCATTGTGGGAGTAATGTGAATCGGGACAAGGATTTGTCTTTCATATTGGAAAATAGTAAAGATGATGTTGATACTTTCTGCAGTTTTTCTATGTTTAGAAAATAGTTAGTAGGTTGAATGGGCCTAAGACAAAGGAATGTGGGGGTTTGTTGTTAGTCTCCATAGAAGACTATTTGTAGAAGAAGGTCTACAAAAAGGAGGATATTATGGAAATGCAATTAACACTTAAAATCATTTGTATGAAAAGTTAGTAAAAAGAATTCATAATTATGTATGAATAGTTATAGTGCAATTGACAAGATGTATGGACCTAGTTATTGAGTACATGGTACTTAAGTAGATGTAGTGTGCAATAACCCAATAGTTAATTAAGAAAAAAGAGAAATGATTTGTAAAACTAAATAATTAAAAAAATTACCTATGGTCTAACTAAGTTTGGTGGTCAAACAAGGTCAAAGTGATATGTGTCACCTCTTTCAAAATGACTAGTGGTCACATAGTCATACTTTGTAGTCATTTATGTGACTATAGTCACATAAATGGCAACAAGTAGCATTTGCATATGATTATGTAGGACTAAATTTGGACTATGTTGCAATATGTCCTCTTCACAAGAACCATTTTTTTGGCATAATAACATATACATCCTATTGTAATCCATTGTTTTGTGAAGTATGTAGAAACTAACTTAAGGCAATGAACAATAATCAAAATACATTGGGGCAAATGCAAACAAAAAACTAAAATTGAAACAAATAGGGTTTGTCTATGGCAATTGAAGGTGTTTACCTAGCTCCCAAGTGCAATACATCAAAAATCAAGAACATATGGTTTCCCATATTTTTTTAAAAAGTGTTTACATAACTCCCAAGTGCAATACATCACAAATTAAGTACATATAAGGTTTGCCCTTTTTTTTTTGAAAGTGTCTACAATTTTCAAGTGTAATACACCATAAATCAATAACATGTAAGGTTTGCCCATGTTTTTGTGAAGGTGTTTACAATGATCCCAAGGGCAATACATAACCAAATCAAAACCATGTAAAGTTTGCCCATGTTCTTTGAAGATGTCTACAAGACTCCCAAGGCAATACAAAACCGATACAGGTCTATCCATGCATTTGAAGGTGTTTACATAACTTGTAATTGTAATATAACACAAATCAACAACATATGGGATGTGCCCATGTTTTTTGAAGTGTCTATAAGGCTCCCAAAGGAAACATGAAATCAATGTACAAGGCTCTCCACGCTTTTATGAACTTGAGATGGAAATTGCAAAGTTTTGATTAAATTATTCCTCATGTTTAGAACTTGTTAAACGTCATGTTGCATGTTTTTTTTTTTGCATCTCTAATTAGTTTTGTTTTCTTTTGAAGATCTTGTTTTGTTGCAAGATTTGTGGTTAAATTAACAACCCAACAGCCCATAGAATTGTTTTAAAAGCCTTTGCCATCTTTTATCCATAGACGATTTAAAATTGGTTGTTGCTTTCAACTTTTGTTGTTTGGTTTTTATTATGGTTTTGCAAAACCCTCATCTTTTACTACCACCACCTCTAGTTCTCTCTTGGTGCTATTGTTACCCCATCACCCACAATAGTCACTATTGTTGCTTCAATCCCACCACCCTTCATGCATCTCCTCCTGTCCAAAGCGCACCACAAACCAATGGCTAGAGTGACGACAGACGAATGGTTTGCCTAGTGAAGTGCATGGTGGGGGGCATGGGGGCTACAAACAAGCAAGAATAAAAAAGGAACTCAAAGGCATAGATAGAGAGAAGGGGAGAAGGGGAGGAAGGATAGAAAGGGGTGGGGCAACAATCTTGTAGGTGGGACAAAACTTATCCAATATGTAGGTATTAGGTATTTGGTAACAATAAAACTACCACCTAATGGACCCACCTTTTTTTGTAAAGGTAGGTTAAAAAACCTTTACATTTATGGTTTAGGGTTCAGGACCTTGTTAATTAGTGTGTATACGCATGGTAGACCTTGCAATTTCATTGCCATCAAAGGCCGACAAGTATCATAACACAATTTCAATATCTTAATGACTTGTATAAATTGTTATGAAACATCTTCGTCTTTTCCTTTAGTGATTCCCATCACATCTATTTTGCCTCATCCAATCGTTTTAATTGCACTTAATTTATCGTTATATTTTACATCTTGTTTATTTCATTAACCACAAGTTATTCCTCAATCATCTATATGTACACTAAGGGCCTACCCATCCCATAAACAATGTTCATGTGTTCCTTCTCCTAGTTGTGGTTACTTATATGCACTAGAAGAAATGTTGTCCATTCTGACCATATTTTTGCGACTATTATGTCACTAATGTCCAAACCAACTAATTTTACAACTAATAGTGTGTTAGTCCTACATGTCCATGTGGTTGTAACTTGTTCTAGTCACATATGCAATTATAGGAAGGGTTGAACCAAATTATAGTTGTAAATGTGATTACAACTTACAACTAATATGATTTTCATTGAAAATGTAGATGAAAAGTGAACAATGTCATCCAATTTTGATTACATTCATTGATGGATAATAACATAGTTATTTTTGCAACTACAAATGAAAGGCTTTTCAACTACAATAGTATATTCTGCCACATGAACAAAGAAACATAAACCACATATGGCAAACTTTGTTATTTCAATTGAACTATTATCTCTTTTACGGTAGATGCAAACTACAGTGGCTTACTTTTATGATGAAACAATGTTTTTTGCCTAGGTACCTTTTATTCAAATGCATATGGTGATTAATATATCCTTAGATTTAATATATTGGGACTTGGATCTAAACTAACAAATTTCATTATGAAAAGAATTATGTGGTTATTTATTAATAAAAAATTAATTTGTTAATAGTAATGGACTTTTGAAGTCGCAAAATATGGATTGGTTGTTTGACTAAAACATCACAAAATGGAAAACTTTATGTTGACTCACATTCCAAATTTGTTATTGAGATTCAATATATAATGTATACAAGATGATAAACTCATATGAAAAATCTTTTCTTTGAAAACATATACTATTTTATAGTTAGGGACTTTTGAATGGTTAAAATTTAACCATATTTTTGTAAGTCCATATGAATTGCAATTTTTGTTTGCTTTTCAATTTTTTTTGTCCCAAAAACATATTTTTTGAAAATTTTAGATGGGGCATTATTCCTTTGGACTTTATGGGTTTCCTTTTTAAGACTTCCAAATCAAAAAATGACATTAACTACATTAAATACCAATTTTCACATAGGTTTGGGAAGGTTTGTAGGTGATTGAACATGCATTATTCAAATATTAAAATACTAATTTTTAAAAAATAACAACCATGTTCATTTGAATAATTTTATGTGGATTTATAAAAAATGTATTTTTTGCCACTTCTGAACCACTATACCGTGCATTCACCCATCCATGTGTTTTTTTTACAATTGTCCATGGGTCTTCTATGATATAATATCTAATAGTTAATAGTTTGTTAGAAAATGTTATTATAACGTAGTTAGTAAATTAAATTAGCTAAGTTTAATAGGTTATATTAAACTAAATAGGTCTATGTACATCCGCCTAAGTTATCTAAAGGTAATAGTAGGTTAATTTATTAGGTGTAACTAATAGGCTAAGCTATGAAGGTTAAACCTAGTTAGGCTAGGTAAGTTAGGTGAGTAGTTGGTAGGCTAAATCATTAATTAATTGGTAAATTAGGTAGTAAGTAGGATAAGTAGTAGGTAGGTTTATTACTTTATTATGTGAATATGTAATCATGTTTTCATATTAATTAACTAACTAAGTTAGGCACTTAATGAATTAATTAGTTAGGTTAAGTAATATGTAATAAATACTAGTAAGTAGTAGGTAAGTAACTAAGTTAAAAGGAGATATTTTATTTTGTGGATATGTCATAATGTTTTTGTATTAATTGATAAAATAATTATTTATGTTAAATAATTAATTTATTAAATGTAAGGTAAGTAATTAATTTATTAAGTAGGTTAGGTGGTAGATAATAGGTATATAACCTAGGTAGTATGTAATAAATAGGATAGGTACTAGTAGGTAGTAAGTAGGTAAGTAAACTAAGAAAAAGGTTTTTGTTTTTTTTGGATATCTTATGATGTTTTTGTACCAATTAATTAATTAACTAACTAGATGTTAAACAATTTATTTATTAAATGTAGATTAGGTGATTAATCTATTAGGTAGGTTAGGTAATAGATAATAGGTATGTAACCTAGGTAATATGTAATAAATAGGATAGCTACTACTAAGTAATAGGTAGGTAGGTTATAAGTTAAGCAAGAGGTATTTTATTTTGTGGATATGTCCTAGTGTTTTTATATTAATTGATTAATTGATTAGTTATGTTAAACAATTAATTTACTAAATGTAGGCTAGGATATTAATTTATTAGGTAAGCTAGGTAGTAGATAGTAAATATGTAGCCTAGGTAATATGTGATAAGTAAATAGGTAGTAATAAGTAATAGGTAAGTTAAATTATTATGTGGATATATGATTTTTTATAATAATATTATTATTAATTAATTAATTAGGTAGGTAGGTTAGGTAATTTATTTATTAAATGTCAGCTAAATAATAGATAATAGGTATGTAGCTAAGGTAATATGTAGTAAGTAGGATAGGTAGTAGGTAGTGAATAATCAAATAATAAATGTTTTATTGTGTGGATATATGATAATGTTTTTGTATGGGATAAAGGATGTGATAATGTTATAGCGTTGTAATGTTTCCCTTTCATTAGAATTGTCTCATATCTTTTGTCTACAACTTCAAACTTATAAAATATATAAATAGGTGAAGGAATGGACTAGGTTCATGGTCTACACTATAAACATAAACCATGTGCCATTTGGAATGAGTTAATCAAAAGACTTGTCCCCAACAAAATAAATAAGATCCTATCTACCTACTTAGCCTATGTTAGTTAGTCTATTATAGTTTAGCCTAGGATAGATTTTAATTAATTAATTAAAATAATTTATTATTATTATTATTATTATTATTCTTATATTTAATTTGTTGTTATTTGATATTCACCATGTATCTTGTAACATTACACCAAGTTCGATGCTCATACCATAACTATGTTGGAGAAGCTATTAAGTTTGAAATCATTTAACACCATAGTGGACCATTTTGCTTGTTAAATCATTCTTCCTACTTTTTTAAGGATTAGGCCTTCCTTTAGTGGTTCAACTTGCTACTCCCGCCTTCTTAGGATGTTGGGCTTTAATTGCTCCTACTAATTTTTCCTTTCTAGTAAGAGGATCACCCTACTCTTTTTGATGTGGTGGCACATGTAGAGATCAATATTTATCCCTTCCAAGTAACACTATGAAAAACTCGTGCGATGTTACTTGAGGTCATTCGATCACATGTCTTGCCTTTCGAAACTTTAGTGGTGCAATCTTATCTTCAAATGTAGTTTTATTTGATGGACCAACTACATGAATAGGAATTTATTTTGCTTATAGTAGATGTTTTTTTGGATGTTGTGCAAACACATCTTTGTTCCTGTGCAAGTCCAATATCAAAGGATTAGTTATTAATTCATCTTAACACCTTTTCATTTTGTTTATTTTCAACCCATTTCCTTACAATGTTACATATTTGTTTCAATGTACCACATCTTATGGTTGCACATCTTTCATGATGTTAGTGTGTTCATACCATCAATGATTTGGGTATCCATTTGTTATGTTCCCCATGCCGGAATATGTGCATTGCAGCCCACGATACATTTTGAAATAACATTGCAACTATCGCATTGTAGAGTGGAGCTCATTTATAAAGAGAAAGTTCCCACCTTTTACCCCATCATACATGGAGACGAGTGGATATTGTCATCACTAGAGACTATTTTTGAACCTTAAAAGATGTTGTTATTACCAATTCGATTCATACAAATTTGGTGCAACATGCTTTGACAACGACAATGCATGTAGCAACATTATCACTCAAAACAAGGCACAATCTTACACGAAGCAAGCCTTAGGAGATGGTTTTATTCCCCTAGCCATCAAACATAAATGGTCGTCTCCATCCTCGTTTTGATTCCTTTTTTATTTCTTGATAATACATTGTAGGTAGCCTAACCTACAACATACTATATTTGTACATGTCAATGTAACTCACCATCAACAAACCACCTTTAATGCTTATATCTTATTATAGGCAACAAATGTCGATAGCCTTCCAACATGTGCAAGCCATCATAATTCTTTAGCAAGCTACCATGTTTAGTCATAATTTTTCATCTTTTCCACACATACTAGCTAGTACACTTCCATGATTTGTGGTAGAGGATGCCCTTTTAGCATTAGGTGTTATACTTCATTATTATTGTTTGGTTGTTTTCATTTTCCTTTTGTGTGTTTACATTTGCTTCAACATGCCTTATACTTTTTGTGGATGGATTTCCATCCTTGTTTATATACATATACATGGTTTCTCCCCATTTGGTTTGATGAAACACCTTGGATGTGAGCATACACTTTTGTTAAAGATGTCATAAACAAATTATTCAAAAAAAATTTCTTATAAAACAATGTTGTTTTTCCCCCCTATTTCAGTTTTTAAAACTCTAATTTTCTTGAGCACTCCCCTTTCTTAGTTTGTAAAACTCTTGTGCACATTCATGAAAACCCTTGCACACATTCACAAAAACTCACACAATCACATGATATTCCAACCTTGTTGGGTTTAATCACCTTGTTCATGTGAAAACAAAGGCAGGGGACAAATGGGTTTCACCATTAATTTGGTGCAAAAACTAATTTGGGCCATTGTCTTTTGTTACAAATTTCATCCCTTAATATCTTCAAATTGATTATTCTCATTTTGTAATTGGGATATTTTACTAGTAACTTTAATATGTGTTGTTCAACTTTGAGAATCTAGTCCCTTTCCCTAAAAAATGGGCATAAGGTGCATCAATCCCTACTGTTTTAAGGATGACAAATTTTATATGGCTTGATCATTTGATCGACTCCATGTAGTTTAGAACATTACTTTCACCCATTTGATAGCTTGTAATTTTCATCCATATTCCACAACCGTAATTTGCAAAACCCTAAAGTCAAAATCCAAATAAAAAAATACTCATTCATCAATATCCCTTACCAACCCAATCTTGAACCTTTCCATAGGTATGTACACTACTAATAATGCACATATGATCACAAAACTGGGATATAAAATTAGTATCATACCTATGACTGATATTTGGCATTTTTTTGTTGAATATTTATATATTTTTAAATGAGGTTCGACATTTTAAATTTAATTTTTAAAAACTTCAACAATTGAGGAATAGGTATAAAAAATGCGCATTGTATTGAATATTTGTAATAATAACCCAATGGAGTTTAATCTTCATCAATTTTGACAAATATCAAATTTTTTTATTAAAAAAACTATATTTTGTGAATTATTTTGAACCAAACATCAATTGTAGCTTATAGGTATGTTAAGTATCCATTTCAAAACAATCTTGAATCAACTAATCTTTAATAGGCTTCCACAACTACTTTGTGATAGGCATTTAAACCTTCACTCCCAATAAAAATAACATTAACAATTGGATTTACCCAAGTTTGGCATTTTGCACCTATCAATGCCCATTAGTCAAATATTGAAGGCTGATTGAAAAGGAGGTCATGAAAACCTCTATGGAAATCAAAAACATTTAAAGAAACCATGAGACATATCCTTCACAAAGAAAAGATAAACAAATATTTAATGTTTACCTAACAAGATTTTTTTTTGTTGAATTTTTGCCATTATGCTAAAAAAGAAAGTCTTGAACAACATGATCAAGGAGATTTTTTGGGTTTTATTTATGCATCGGGTGAATGCACACTATAATGTACACAATTTGAGGAAAATTTTGAACTACATATAGTATGAAATGTAGTAACACATAAAATTTCATTCACTTTGAACTATTTTAAAGATCATATATAAATGATTTGGGCTTCAAAATTAAAGGAAGTCACAAGAATTATGAAAATGAAATAGACACATAATTGTACATTTTTGTAAATGTACACCAATAATTTAATCAAGGTTTTTTTAAAACCTTGTTTAATAATTGTTTGCCATTTTTTTAAAAATTCAGAACTTCATCTTACTTTTGTTAAATGATTAAAAAAACACTTAGCCCAAATAAATCTTCAATGGAAGAACATTTTTCAACCTAAAAAACTCATAATCATCAACATTATCATATCATAATGTATTAATGAACATTTAAAAATCATCTTATTTAAATTTCATGACTTTAAGAAAAATTGAAAAATTTGATGGGAAATATTGTTCTTTATGGTTTCTTTTATGTATGTGTAAAATTTCATGAAAATTTTATCATTAAATGTATTTTTTTAATCCTTTTGTTGAAATTGTAGAAATGTGACAAGGCTCTGCAATCAAAATAATATTTTGTTAAACTATTATATCATTCATGTGTGCATTGATTTCATAACCTAATGTTAAATTAGGACATAAACTATAATCTATTTAAAAAATTAGTGAAAATTATTTTCCAAATTTCCACCATGATGCATGAAACCTAGATAGTTACTGAAAATTATCAAATTGTGTTAGTTTTTTTGTGTAAACCATAACATGCATTCACCCCATCTCGGCTCGGTGTGTCATCAAAGGTGATGTTAGGTTTTTTAGGTTAGTTCCTTGCGTTGGCGGTGATGGTGTCCCATTTTTTTAGGTGCCATGCCCCATTCTTTTAGGTGTCATGCCCCCTTCTAGTAGCTTGGGCATGGATATTGAATTTAAATCTCCTTGGAGTTTTTTTGTTAGGGTTCCTAAGGCTTCAATTGTATGCACACATTCCAGTTGCCTTGAGGTGAAAGGTGTAATTGGGATTCATATTTCTTTAAATTGCATAATGCTAGATTTAAACAATGTTGTTACATGGCATATTCTTTTTTACTTTTCCCTAGTAGTGCCTTCTCCTACAGGTTCAAAGGGGGAAGGTTGGGCATAGGGGGACTAGGACTCGGTTATGGAGGTTTATTTCCAATGATTGGCAGGAGCTTTAGGTTGAACATTTGTTACGTGCACATGCTCTAACAATTGTTTTATCTTCATTCCCCCTTTGTTCGAATGGTGCCCTTATTTAAAAGGCCCCATTTATTTCTTACCACTTGAAACCCCATTGTTTTTGTCAAAGTTTAGCCCTAGGCAAGCAAGGGAGTATGCTTGTGTTATGAAGGATTTCACCCCCTTTGCCCCACCTTTGGCCTTTTTAAGAACCATTGGTTTTTTGTCGGCTCTTCATCCTTTAAATTCATCCTTGTTGTGTTCAAATTTTTTGATGGAATTCCAACCAAAAGCAAATTTGGATTTTTTTTTATATGCATTCAAGTCAACATTCATCCATTCAGTTCACCTTTCAACTAGTGAACCTTCAAACATGGTATTCGAACACCTTCAAGATTAATTTGATCGAGAGAATTTGGTTAACAAACTTTCCTAGTTATTTTTGGTTTGTTTTTATGTTGTTACATGGCATATCCCTAGTAGTATAACTAAGGTTGTTAGTTTTGATTAATCCTTATCCTGACATTTGGCTAATTATAATAAGCAAAGTTCTATATTGATTAGTGAGTAGGACCCTTTGCCTTCAATTTCACAATGCATTTTTAGCCCACATATTGTCCCCCCACTAGTTCAAGGTTGTTGTCAAAAGAGTTTGTGAAATAATGGTGTATGATGTTTGGGTAGTTTTAAATGTTCCCTTGATTGGGTGGTATTGTAAATAGACATTGCAAATGTTTTCAACATTGTTTTTTGAAGGGTTATATTCCACGAGTTGCATGTTGGCTCATACCTTTCATCCGTTCCTTTTATGCCCCACAACTTTTTTTATTTAATCACTTACTAGGGGTTTATGTGTTATTCAATCTTCCAATTTATCTGTTAGGTATATATAAACAAAGTAAATTCCTATTCATGTAGTTGGTCCATCAAAGAAGATTACATTTGAGAATAAAATTGCACCATTTAGAGTTTCGAAAGGCAAGACATGTGATCGAACGACCTCAAGTAACATTGCAAGGGTATTTCATAGTGTTACTTGGAAAGGGTAAGTATTGATCTCTACATGTGCCACCACATCAAGAAAAGTAGGGTGCTCCTCTTGTTAGAAAGGAAAGATTAATGTAGGAGCAATCAAAACTCAACATCCTAAGAAGGTGGGGGTAATAAGTTGGACCATTAAAGGAAGGCCTAACCCCTAGAAAAGTAGGAAAAAAGACTTGATGATGAGCAAAGTGGCTCATTATGGTGCTAAAGGATCATGCACCTAATAGCTTTTCCAACATAGTTATGGTACGAGCATTGAACTTGGTGTAATGCTACAAGATACATGATGATGGAAATAAAATACTTGGTGATCGAATTTGGTGTAATGTTATAAGATACCTAGTGAAGATCTTGTAATAAGAGGATGGTTACTTTGTTTATACATTAATTTATTTTGGGTAATTTATTTATTTTTCAATCTTCCATTGGCATTCATTAGGGGGATCCATTGGGTGGTTTTCTTGTCACCTTAGTTCATTTTCATGCTTTTTGTAACTTTGTTGACCATTTCCCATCTTGTTTGTTTCCTTTCGTTGTAAATGACACCCACATCATTGGGTGTGCTTTAGTTATATTTAAGGTGTTTCATCATTTTACTCATTAGTTAGATTTGGTAGGCCTTGTAGTTTAGCCTTGTAAATGTGTTGCTTGGGTTTTCTTTGGGGCCACCTTCAAGGTTTACACTTCCATAAGGTTTTTATACCCTTATTGGAAACATTAGGGTTTTGGGTGTTTTTTTAGGATCCCTTACCTTCACATCTTCTTTTCTCCATGATGTTTTGGATGATGATGTTTAGCAGATAAATGCCCTTCCTAGGTTGGGGGATGTGCATATGGCATATGGGATTCTCACTTGTTATTTTGCTCAAAGGTTTTATTACCTTCTTTATTTTTTTTCCATTCCTGGATTTTTAGCACCAATTAGTTTCATTTGATTCGACCTTCATTTATGTATTTGAGACATTTTTAAGGCCATGTTTTTTGGAGTGTTTAAAAGTTCCCCTAATTCATTGGCAAGATGTTTTTCCCATGTCTAAAGGTGAGATAGGTCTTGTCTTTGCGGAGGTTATCACCCTTACATCATACTTGGGGAACTAAGGGCTTGTTGCCCCAACCATCGCATCTAGATTATTGTAAAGCAATTGCCCATTTTTATTGGGGGCCATAAGGCCAACAATTTAGGTCCACTTCCATTCCAAGCTCACTTTAGGTGGGCTTGTGACATTTTACCTTTAATTGCCTAAGCTTGCATCTGCCCATTTGAATAATCATATATATTAATTCACTTGGTCTGTAAGTTTGTCTGTGACGGTGGGCTAGCATGGGTGGGCTGGGCATAGGAGAGGTTCAGGTTCATCCACAACAAGTTCAGGCATCCAGTGGATGGATGGTGCGCCGGTGGGTGCTGAATCACTTTGGCCCAGTGTGATTTGATGGAAACCAGTGTTTAGCAGCAATTGGAAAAATATAAAGAACCGTC
>Ga0116227_10010827_pt1 | contig 15680 bp, 8 predicted proteins | sample S1TSphgellanicum_FD_89693 | JGI IMG/M metagenome (GOLD analysis project Ga0116227, IMG submission 89693) | Host-associated microbial communities from peat moss isolated from Minnesota, USA - S1T2_Fb - Sphagnum magellanicum MG | ecosystem: Host-associated > Plants > Peat moss > Unclassified... | reverse complement strand
TTTTGAGTTTTTTTTTGAAGGTTGTGGTTTTATTATGGGGTAAAGAATTGGTTGGGGGTTTATTTTTTGGCTTTTTGAAACCAATTTTTTTAAAAATTAATAAAAAAAAAAAAAAAAAATGTTAATTAACAACTTATGAATTTCATGTATATTTTTAAAATGTTTCCATTTAAAAATATCGTTGAATCCAAGTGTGTACATGGCTAAACATATATTTGGTAAAAAATCCCATATAAAATCATAAAATTTTGAGTAAAAATAATTTAATAAGACTTAATAATGCAATATTTTTAAAAATTAAATAGAAATTTTGTATAGGAAAATTTTCAATGCATCTTATTCTTAAACATTTCATTTATTGTTGTCCTGTTGTTTTTTCAAAAAAAAAATTGATTCTACTATGACATTTTTTTTGAATCTAGATGTTAATTTTTGTTTTGTGGTTGAGAAAGTGTCATTAATTCAAAAGCTCATATGAGTCCATTCTACTCTTAAAACTCATTCACAATCTTTTTTAAAAAATTATTAAAATTAATTAAAATATGAATAATTAAAAAATTAGCAATGTTAATGTGGAAATGACTTTACATTATAAGTTTATCCACAATATTTATTAAAATAAATAAATAAATAACTACGATTGCACCAATCCAAATTATCCCTCTTAACTATGCCTTTCACCCATATCAAAACCTCAGTTCTTTTGATTTTTTGTGAACAAACAGTTCATGAGATCAAAGAATTGCCTTACTAACCATTGAGGGTTATAATTTGATTTGTGGTATCTACAAAACTATTGATTATGAAGATATAATAAAAATTTGGGACGGATTTGTAAATTACCTAGATGATTTAGACGGGATGATAAGTGGTCGGTAAATAGTTTTCTGTTGAGTTCTGGTTCTGTAGCTATCCATGGTGGTTTAGCCCAGTTACTTTTCTTACTACTTACTTACTAACAACCGGTTTGCCAAACAGGTTGTTCGGAAGTAGGTAGTAAAAACAGCCCTTTTACCTATGTATATTCTATAAGCAATTTACTTACTTAGTAGTCACCTATTTCCCTACATTACGACCTCAATATAGGACCTACTTCTTACAGAATGGGTTACCAAGGTGAAACCAGAGTTTAACTCAGGTGAGGACAAGACATTCATCCACAGCTGAGTCAAACAGGCATCCAGTGAGTGAGTGGTGCTGCACTGGTGGATGGGTGGGTGCTGCTGGTTCACTCTAAGCCACTAACTAGTAGTAAGATAGTAAAAACCAAAACAATTGAGCTAACCACCCTGGTTAATTAGCTAGGGAAATGAAACCCAACAGAAAACTGTTTTTTCTGGAACCACTCACCATCATCATCCATCCTTTATGGTGCACTGGTGGGGTACTGGTTCCCTGTGACGCCAGTTCTCTCTGACGGAAAAGACCCTGGCTGTTGGAAAATTAATAACGGTCCCTGAGCGGTTAGCAACCACCCACAAAACACGGACAGGCGGGCGGTGGCAGCCAGGCAGGCACGCCAGTCCAGTCCAGTCCAGTCCAGTCCAGTCTAGGTGTCAGAGAAACAACCGGTACCACCACCCAGTGGTGGCCTTTGGATCCGGTTTACTGGGTCTCAAGGTGGGCTTCATTCAATTCAGGTAGGGCTTCTTCTTCATTCAAAGGCCTAAATGGCAAACTGATTGATTAATCAATTACTCTGGTCAAAGGGGCCTAGGGGCACAATTTTTTGGTGAGGGGTTAGTTAGTTAGTTAGTTAGTTAGTAGGTACCAAACTTGGTTCACAACAGTGTTGGTTGTTGGCCAGTTGTTTGAGGTTTTCCACCCCCCCGGGTATCATGTCGGTTATTGATAGCCTATCATCCAGGTAGGTTATCAGTCTTTAGTCACTAACACAAAAAAAAAGCTAGAAAAAAATGAATAAATTATTTTTTTAAATATATAACCGGCTACTAACTGACAGGACAACAGGTGATTATCAATCAATTATTGGATAACCTACCCTTATGCATAACCATCAGTTCTTACACTTATTTTGTAAGTTACTTGGCAACCCCAAAGGATTTGAGGTTGATAACCTGTGTGATCCAAAAACATTCAAAAAATAGTCTACCTAGCCGGTTATTAAAACGAGGAAATAACCGGCCAACCCTAGTCCAAAAGGTGGGTATAGCCCCATTCTCCACCATCCTTAGCCAGCCATAATAAGCATCTGGGAGAATTCGGAAGGGTTGTGATTAATTTGAGAAAGAGAGCAGGCACCTTGCACATAAGGGTTACTACATGTAGGCTTAACACCCTCGGGGTGAGGTGTTCCCGAAGTAAGCAAGCACCGCTTGATGTGTTCAAAAAAAAACCTGTCAAACAAGCGACCAGAAACTTTTGATATCCGCCGGGTATCACAGGGTACAAAAGAAATAATCCTAAATATTCACTATTTTCCTTCACAATGTTTTATGATTTGGAAGAAATAATTTTTGAAAATTTCAACATTTTTGGAAATAGTATAATTAGTGTCGAATTGGCCAAGGTACTACTAGGGTAGTATTTTAGGTACTCGGCCAGATGTAAAGACGGAATTGGTCTTTTGAGTGTTTAAAAGGGACTTTGTATGACGTTTGTGGGTGGGGACAATGATCATTAAACGATATTCTATTCTAAAAGAAAGGAGTTGTTTACAAGTTTGGGGGTGGAGATGTGCTCTTAGCAGAGATACTAAAGAATGTGGTCTATAACAGGACCTCTACATACCCTAAAAAAAAACTTCTGACGACAGGGTCTGTTTTTTTACACTGCAGTAAGGTGTTGCTTTTTTCATAGCATCTTGAGAGAGTCTGTGAAAGTTTGTTTTGGGTTGTTTTTTGGAGTACTTTACTCTCCTGACTAACTTGAATGTGATTGCAAAATCAATTTGCCTGTGGAGAGAGAGAGAGAGAGTGTGCGTGTGTGTGATGGTACACTCTCTTGCAAGGTCAACAAACTCCCCAGTGCTTTTTGAATGCGTCTTCATGCACCAAATCTTTCGTGCGGATTTGCTTGCTTGCTTGCTTTTCTCCCACCACCAAGTTTCTTTTTCCACTATTATTATTATGTAAAGGTAATTATTTTTCAATATTTTTTCAGCAATTAATGGACTTTGAATTTTCCTCAATGAATTTAATTTAACCCTCCCTCTGTTGGATGGAATACTTTCTTGGTTCATTTTTCCCCCTAAACCCCCACCCCACTTTACGGACCATGTGGGAGTTTGTAAAGCACACGGAGAAATTTCTAGCACATTATATTTCCATATGTATCTATAACTCTTAGAAATGAGAAACGAATTTATGCCTTTTATTTAGGAGAGGGGAGTGCAAGGGAACCTTACTTCTTTAAGTATGCACAACTTCCCTCGCACTCCTAAATGGTAAGGGTAAGATCCTTCCTATTCATATTGGCTTAAGGTTTGCCTTGTGCTTTATTTTGGGGAAGGCCCACATGTGTGGGACATTCCTAAAATATAGGGTTGGACTTTGCTACCACCATGTCAATTCCCCTTGTTTTGAGAATGCTCTCACCCTCGGGCTCTACCCAACACATTGTCCTTGTTAAAATTGGTTGCCATATCAATTCCCCTTGTTTTGAGAATGCTCTCACCTTAGGGCTTTACCCAACACATTGTCCTTGTCAAAATTGGTTGCCATGTCAATTTCCTTTGTTTTGAGAATGCTCTCACACTAGGGCTCTACCCCACACATTGTCTTTGTCAAAATTAGTTTTTCGCAATGGGGTCCACCATTCCATATTATGAATAGGATAAAGCTCCACAATATGGCCCTAATTCCATTCTTCAATGGTGAAGAGCATGATCCTTTCATCATTTAAAAACAAATGTAAACCTTTGAAATGCCACAAATGTGGTCCACTATAGGATGCGCCCAAACTAGGTCTAGTCTAACAAATTAAATTCTATTTTTTAACCTCTTCACACCAAGGCTCTCCTTCCTCATGAACATAAGCACATGAGCATTGGCATGCATCCACCCACAAAGCCATTAAAGCCAAAAAGTGCATTCTCCCATTATTCCTTCAACTACTCCCTTTCATCACCACATGAACCTTCAAATGGCAAGGGACTTGCATAGACTTCACCAAAGTTTTGAAGGTGTGACAAACCTTAATCCTACACTTTTGAACAATTTATCACTTTAGAAATTAAGGATACTCTACATCTTATGTAACAAACTTTGAAATTTTAAGGTCCATCAATAAGCGTAACATCACACTTCACCACACATTAATTCAAATGGTCATGTAAGTACATCAAACCTCTAAACCACAAGTTTCTTATTTACACAACACACATATTTCACCACACATCTACAATTCAAACATTATAAGGCAATTAATCACCATGGCCATCAAAGACACTTTGGATTTGTACCATCTAAACTTTGAAGTTTAGACATGTAGATTATTGTAATCATAAAAGGACCAAGGGAAAGTTTGGATTCCCTTCCACAAACCTTCCTTCTACTACAAATTTTATAAAGAAATTGAAATCTCACTTTTACAACCCACTTTCTTCTTTTAGAACAAAAGAAGAAAGAGGATGCGTTCTTTCAATTCCTTTCTTTCCATAAATGGACATCTAACTATAAAGACAAACTCAAGGACTCAAAACTTTTAACACCACACAATGAACACATAACACACATTTTTGAGTCACAAAACTTTTCTTCACATTTCGCCAATTACTCAATACCCACTAGCTACTACAAAAACTTGCAAAAACCGATTCACACACCAAGCAAACACTAGTTTTTCACTTGTTTCCTCATTCCCTTCTTGGAAGGCTATCTTGAAAAAGAATTAGAGTCTACAAGTTTGCCCACAATGTTTTTAAATTTAAATGTTTGTTAATTCAAGATCCTAAGGGGTGACACTAGTTTTTTAAAAAGTAGAAAATACGTGAGTAAAAATATAGGGTGCAATATATTGATTGTTGGGTAAGAATATAAGTTAATTAGTTTTTAAATAAGGTATGTAATAATCTGAAATAATGGATTATAATTAATATAAGGTGGTTTTTAAATGTATATATTAAAAAATTAGATAATGATAGAGTGATAAAAAATGAATTGGACAATTATTTAATATTCCCTAAAAATGGTTGTTTGACGCACGTAGATTTCAAACTTTACACTAAGTATCCCCCAAGCTCAAGATAAGCACATAGGCTTTTGTTAAACACACACATTTCTCATTAAGCTCATACTAAGTTTTTAACTCACAATCTTCCATTTGAACTTATTAGAATGTAGACTCCAACCTTCAAACATGAAAGGATTGACCATTATGTAACAGAATCAAAACTTGATCAAAATTTCAATTGAACCCTCTTTACATGTAAAAAATGTCCTATTTTGACACAAATTTCTTAAATCATCTTAGCCCATGTTTCTCTATCTCTACTCTTTCCTAGAAATATATTTCCTACTTACTATAAACAACCCATTTGCTTTCCTTTCTCTAAAATCATAACATCAAAAACAAACTTCCAAAAACAAACCAACATACCATAATAAGCACCAAGTATATATTAAAAGCCCCTGTTAAAATGCAACAATACTATAGTTGTTAATAGCCACAATGCAAATATTTGAACCAAAGCTCAAAACTAAACATGGATCTTGTCCAACAAAGGCCAAAAATTGGACATGTTTTAATGTCACGTTATATTTGACCTTTAAGTTTGCTATCAAAACTTGGATTTCAATGTTGCCAACAAATCAAGAGTTTATAACATGGCTCTATTGTTCACATATGTGTACACGTTGCATTTCAAAACACATTTGAGCATAAAAACATAAACAACTCTAAACAAGCAAATTGAACTATATACAATATTGCCTATATTATCATAAAATTCTATTTGAATCAATTCACATCAAAATGAACAGCACCAAATAATGATTTTCTTAAAAATTTTGGTGTTGTGTCATTAGCTAACATCCCAAAAAGGACTTAGCATTAAATGGCATTGACTATATGTTCAAATGTATTTTACCATTAGTAAATTTAATGACATTATAGACATTTATTAAATTAATGTATGAAAATCATCACAAATTATTTGAGGGAATCATTAAAAGTCTTACTTTCTCTTTATTAAAATACACTTGACACCTATATGAAACAAAGGTTTCATTACAAAAAGTAAAGCTTGCAAATAAATATTTTTTTTAAAAAAATTACTGAAAAAATAGTGTTTTTGAAAATTAATTCACATTCATAAAAAATATCTTATAGTTGATCATTCAATTAAAAAATTCAATGTTCCACAATTTTGTGATGTGTTTTGTTATTACTTTACATCAACTTACATTTAGTATTAACAAAGTAATCCAAATCTTACCTTACCTTTTTACACTGAAGCCATGTACACCATTTTCCTTTTGAAAATTCATTCAATGGAGCCAACAACATAGGCCACATTATTTAACCTATATTTTAAAAAGGCCTAATTTTGTTTGTTTTATTTGTCAATCACATTGACATTTTCAAAACCATAATCCCTCCACCACATTCTTTGTAGTTTCAGAATACCCATGATGAGTATGGGTGCATTAAAGTGATTTCATAATGTTTAGACCTACAATGTATGAGCTATTGAATATTGAATAATTTTGTAATTTAAAATTCAGTAAAATCAAAAAAAATTGAAGGAAATTTTAAGGTGTGTTCTTCATATTGTTGGAAAGCCCTCAATAACAAGGATTTTTATGAAGGCAATTTCATCAATATTTTTAGACCTAACATATGTGAAATATTAAAATTTGAGTAGATTATCTTTTGGAAAATTTCTTAAAATTTCAATATTAAAATTTTAATGAAATTGTATTCCAACTTTATTTGGCTAAAGGACATCTAATTTTCACTTTCAAAATTCATTCAATATTACAATATGTGCTCATTAGCACAAACCACACTAGTGCAAATATTTGTTACAAGTAAATTTCTTTTACAATTGCACATCTTGTCAAGTTAAAAATGAGTTGTACTTATTATTGAAATCAATTACAACTTATATATAGGAGTATCAAAATTCATGCATGAAAACAAAAATAAACTAAATAAATTATCCAAACAACTAGGATGTATTTGTAATCAATGTAGATTAACAAATTATTATTATTGATTTCAAATCATCATATTGATTAATGGTCGTAATTAATTTATCAAGCAATATTAATTGTCATAAAAAACATTAATTTATAAAAGAAATTTGTATCAATTTCTATTGCAATAAAAATAACATGTATAATAATAATTACTATGATGAATTATGGTTGTTAATCAACACCTAAGGGTTCATTTTCAATAGTAATTTGGGATCAAATTACTTCCAAATCAAGAAATATTTTGCTCATTGGAAAGATCTCAATAGGAGCTATAAGATAGTGAGGTTGCATGTTCAAAGTTAACCTATTTTGAGGGAGTTAGGGTGTTCCAAAGATGCAAGACACTATGTGTCCCAATTTTAAGAATCCTTTTTTGGCTTTTGAAAATTTTAGCCATTTCAATGTAATCCTTACTAACAACTCCAACCTATACTACATGGAAGAGTGATAGGTCCCCCAAAGTCCAAGCAATTTGAGTATAGGGTAAGTTCAAGACTTGTGTATGTGAATTCATTGAAAAGTGTTCATGAATGTTAGTTTGTTATAGTTTATCCCAGATTTCTAACACACCCCTCTTGTTCTAATGCATGGAGGTACAAAACATGCCCTTAGTTCTTCACTATTTTCACTATTGCCACTTCAAGGAGAACTTACCACCAAATACCTTGGGATGAACCTAGGGTGTCACACAAAAGAAAAACCAACACATAATGGTTTTAGGTGTAAAAAGCTATACACACACACACACACACACACACACACACACACAATTACACATAAGACGGTCGGGGCTTGTCTTTGCCAATCTTAGTCATTAATGTAATTGAAATACAAATTCATGTTTCTTTTCATTTGTAAAATCATTTCAAAGGTTGAGGTGGTTAGTTATTTTGAGTTTGGTGGGATTATGACCTTTATCATGTCCTGTAAATGACATGACATTTTTAGGGTTTTGTTTTTTTAATGACATTTTTTTAATCCATAGGATTTGCAGTCATCTCATGAAGATGTGATCATCACTTTTTGGCAATTTGTTCTTGAAAATTGGCGATGATGGCAACTGGCAAGAAAAGTGTTGTTAATTTGCTAGATATTCTACACTAAGTTTGTAGTTGAAATCTTGTGTGCTAGCTAATAAGATTTGTGTGGAGGTTTTGGATGGTGATTTGTATGGTGGGCATGTGATGGAATTTTTGGTGGTAAGGAGTGTCAGCGAAAATATAAGCACATAAGTTCTATGAAGAAGCTAAGGGGAAGAATGCAAAGCTAAGTACATTGTGTTTAAGTAAGATGTAAAGTGATTAAATTTTCTACAAAAGCAAGAATATATCCAAATTATTCATTTTCTACTACATAGTGTAATGCAAGTTATAGAGTGGAATGTAGTAGTTATGTCTTTTGAGGAGATGTTTCTTTGACCTAGTATTGGAAATGATGACATTCTTTAGAATTCACAAGCTTGGAAATCTGATAGGTCCCAATCTTGTTTCTTAGGTTGATCATAAGGAACATGGAATTTGAATGTTTTGGGTTTGGGGAAATACTTCCAATATTAAAGGAGAAACATTATGAAGTTGTGGTTTTATGTTGCTACATCAAGGGATGATACTTGTCAATGGACAAGAGGGTGAAACATGAGAGTTTGATCCAACGTCTTTAGTCATAGTTGTCAAGGTGCAACATAGTTGTGACTGAAGGGTTTATCTATGTTGTTAGTATGTTGCAATGATGTTAATTGTTGAAGTTCATACTTCAAGAATCTTAAAAATAAAAGATTTGATTATTATGTGGACATAATCAAATAAGATAATTCTTAGCATGATCATTATTGGCAATAAACTATTTCAACTTCTAATTTTTAATTATAGGATATCTATCTCAATCAAGGGTAAATTATGAATTTGTCAACCTTTCACATGAAAGTCGAATGTAGACAATTTATGTGATGGATGAAAATGTACCTTAAACCTCACTAGCAAACATGCAAAATTGAAATCATAATCAATCTATCACCAAAAAGGGTGCATTTGTAAAAAAACATCTCACAACAATTATAACTTGTGCTTGGGTTTTTGTGTTTTTGATGTAAAAATTTGTATTAATATTTCAAGTTTAGAATTTTCTTACATGATTTTCTAAAAATATAAACTGTGTGGAGTAATTTGGATTGAATCTAATGAATATAGAATATTCAAAAACACACATAAAACATTGTAACTAATGTTTTTATTTTTTGTTTTTAAAATTTAAAGGAGTTGAAATATGCAACAATTATTGAAATATCTACATAATAGTGTAATTAATCATGATTAAAATAAAAATATTTACCATTGTAAAAATCATGGATAATTTCTAGTCCATGATCACATTTTATACTGAGTGTAGGTTGCCATATGATCATCTTGACAAGCATTCTCACTACTTTTTATTAACAATCAAAAATATTATGTCACAATAAAGTCTTATCTAGAAGGTTGGTTCATATTATATTGTTGGCACTTAAAAATATTCATCATCTTAAACAATTCAATGTCATCATGTAAATTATGATGCCTTACATTTAATTACCTTAGATTTTGTAATTTGTTATATTTCAAGTATTATTGAAAGGGTGTAGTCACAATAACACATACCATAGCAAGTGTAAAGCTTGTTTAGTTTTTTCATGTTTTAAAGTCATAATTTAATTTGATGTTGAAATTGTAAGATTCATTTATATAGTTGTATTTTAATATATCATGGGAACATGGGAATTAATTTGAAATTAATTCAATGAGTAAAAAATTTAACAAAATCACTCATTAAGCATTATAATGCTTGCTTTTAAGCAATTAAAGGACTTTAAATGGATTTGAATTTTTTTGAAAATGACATTTTTTGCCAAACCCTTTAACATGAACCTTAATAAAATAACATGAATCTATTTTATTAATTTTATTTGAAAATTTGAAAAAAAATATTCAAGAATATTCTTTAAATACTTCTTAAAAAGCAATCACAAAAGTTGTCAAAAAATAGGTGGGTGTGGTTCATGTTATCCCATTTGCACATGAAGGGTCCATGCCAAAGATTGAAAAGGAGAAAGAAAATACAAGGGATAATAATAAATGTTGTCAAATAAATGTGATTTGATTTAAAGGATGAAAGAGAAGCCAATTTTGACAATGAAATGTACCCCATAGACAAAACATTATAATTCATGGATGAAATTTTTCACAAAATGTTTTGGTAGACATATGGATGAAATTTTAACCATAAATAAATTGTAGCTTGCATATAGTATGCTCATGAACATCAAATTTTAATTATATGGATAAAATGAACTAGATGGAAAAAATAAAACTTAATAACAAATAAAATGGTGCTTGTAGACAGAATTCACTCATGGATGCAATTATATTTGGTATGCATGAAAAATGAAAATATGCGATGAAATTGCACATTGATAAGAATGAACCTCATGAATGAAAAATATACTATGGATGTATTTGGACATATGGATGGAATGACATTCATGGATGAAATTGACCAACATCCCTATATTTTAATTTGATTGACATGGCCAAATGTTACAATTTTAAGTGATCAAATTCATCAATTAAAAATTATTTCATCCATGTACTGAAATTTCATCCAGATTGTGGAGTCCGTTTTCATCCATGTGTTCCAATTTCCGGTCATGCTTCTCAAGTGACCTTACATTATAGCAAAACTAGTCTCCTCTAAATTCCTGATTATCTGAAAATAAATTTACTAATTACCCCTGCTCTGCCCTAATCCCAGAATGGGCCATGGCCCATTGTTGGGCAGGGTGTTGGGGGGTTGTTAAAACACTTTTCAGCCTGCCCGTAATGTATTAGAGAATGGGTGCCAACCTTTGGGAGGGCGCAACTGACATAATCTGCCACGGGCAGCCTGCCCGATAATGTTAGGAGCATTAACGGTCAGATTTGGCATGCAGAATCTGCCTGTAGCTCCTATTTCCTATTTATAAGTTGAGGTTTTTAAAAGCAAAATGGGTTTTTTTGCCTAAGGGGGGGATTTTATTTTTCTGAATTTTTTAATATTAAGAAATTGAAGAATTTCTCCAAAAAATAAGAAAAATTTCTCAAAGTTACACTAGAAAACCACATTTCTCCCAAAAAATTTCAATTCTTTTGTCCAGAAAATGAAAAAATTGGTATTTAAAATAAAAAATTTATCGAAATTTGAATGGGGATTAGGGTCCTCCCATAGTAATTAAGGGGCTTAAGAATTAAGTAGCTCATTTTGAGCAACCCCTTGCAGGATTTCTTTTTAAGGATTTGTGATGTAACCAAAGTGGCAATCATCCAAAAAATAATTTAGCCAAATTTGGCTACATACTAGACATGAAAGTAGGCAGGAAAAAAAAAGGGGGAAAAACAGAATCCTTTTTTATTCTTGGCTAGCTGCTGGAATTTATCATAAAAATTTGACGATTTGAAAAAATAAATAAATAAATAAATAAATCTGACATGGGCAGCCCACTCTTTAACATGAAAAGGATTCTTGTGTGGTTCTTTGATATAGTTAATAACCTTGACTTTTGGGTAATCGAAAAATTTCAAAAACCAAAGAACCTTCAGTTCAGGGTATCTGAGAAGCTTCTGAATCAGACAAGCTCTGGTTACGGGTATCTGAAAAAGTTCAAAGAACCGATGGGTTTCAGGATACAACTGGCAAAAGAGCCCATCAGATTAGGGTACTGTATTTGACCCCCCGGTTCTTTGATTTGTTTTACAACCCCAGTTGAGGGTCGAACTGGTTTAATCACTTTTGAGAGTTGCCAGTGAAGGTCAGAATCGGTTCTTTGATTTTTGACAACTGCCTATGAAGGAAGGGTATACATGTACCCTACCTATTGTTACCCACCAGTTCCAGGTTCCAAGAAGAAAGAACCTCCCAATATTACATAAGGAACATTAGTGGGTGAATTCTGCACACGGAATCTGCCAGGTCTGAGGTGGTGAATGATAAAAATTCATCAAGTGTCACAACATTCTTTGTTAATTTTCAGGTTTGCTATGTCATCTCTCACCTCTCTATAGTCATCACATTATGACAAAAGGTGTCCCTATACATCAAGTGATTTCATTAGATTTTGAGTGAATTCACTAGTCGCAATGAATGGGACCTAGCAAGGATGCAATAAATTCACTAGTTTAATAAATGGGGACTAATGAACTGCATCCATATTTTGTAATAGTGTCATCTCTTGATCTTCTTGTAGTCTTTCAACTCAATTTGACTTGTCCATTGTCATAGTTCAATTCAAATTGTTTGTTTCAATTTGCCTTTGTTAAGTTGTTTTGTGTGAAGTTCTTCTTACACACATAGACATTGAAGTCGATGAAAATGATGATGAATAATGATTTGCAATGCAAATTTTACATGTGCTTGGGAACAAATTTGACAAAGACAAACATAGTCGTGGAAGGTCAAAATTGGTTGTGGAGTCAATGTGTAGAAAATTCCTTGTTTGTTTGGTGAAGAGCACATTCATTAAAACTACTTTGTAAATGGTCTCATCTACAACATGAAGTTCTTTCTATGTCATTATAAAATGGACTATCGCTTTTTCTTGTGCATCATGGAATGTTGGCATTCAATTTCAACAAGGATTATTTTTTGCAACATTTAAATGAGACATTAAAACCATACAGAATCCTAACATTCATTTAAAACTATGTAATGACCTTATTGAAGCAACAATTGAAAACAACACACATTATTTTCAATTTTTTGGTGTGATTACATTTTATTCCAAAAGTTCAATTACATATGCATTGTTGTTTTATTGTGTTTCAACAAATGCATTAATAGATTGAGAGGTGGGATTTGGATTTGAAAGGTCCAAGTTTGTGATAAAAGTTGAAGCAATTGCTAGAGTCATGACATTCACAAAAAATTCACAAACTTCACCACAAGCTTTTCATTGAAAGTGGTCCTTGAGCTTTTGTAGTTTTTCAACTTGTCATAGTTTGAATATTTGTTTGTGTGTTTAGACATTGTAAGTGTTTCAAACATTGAAAATAAGGTCACAATCATCACCTCTTTTAAGATCAATGCTTTCGTCAAATTTGTAACAACCATGTTGATAGTTGTTTGGCAAAAGTTTGTAACATGTCTTTTTTCACCTTCATTAAGTCAAATGTTTTTTTGGTTGTTGATCGTTGTGGTCTTTCCATGGGTGTGTGTAGAATTGGTATGTGAATTTGAAGTTGACTACTTTGATTACACTCGTTGAAATTTCTTGGTTGCTTTAAAAGTTTTGTACTTTGGAAGTGGTGCATGTCTCAACTCCTCTTGCATCTAATTCCACCAAGAGATATCCTTCAATAACAACAAACAATGAATGGAGGTGAAGGTTGAATGTTTTGGGCATCACTACTTGTACAATTCCAAACTATTTTATTAACACATTTTTAGGTGAGGATCTCAACTCATTTAGAGTTGCAACTAACCTAAAACAACCCACAAATTTTGAAATATAATGTTTTACAATTCCCCATTTTAATTTCATTTATCTAGTTGATCTTTTTTCACTTGTAGGTGGTTTGTGATTGTTGTGGTGCTCTTGAAGTCGCTTCCAAAACATATGCAACTTCTACCCATTTATAGCGATAAGGTATCACACATGTGTAAAAAGAACACATGCACACAATTGAACTCTTCATCAATGACAAAAAAATTCCCTTTTTTGGATTGCAACACTTGTGCAACAATCTTTGAAACCAAGAAAGATGTTGTGCTTTTCATGTGCAATGTCAGATATTTTCCCCTTTTGACATCATGAAATTTGATGTAATGTCTTGCACAAGGTTCCTTTATGTTGTTGTTCGATTATGTGTAGAAGGGAGAAATTAGATGGGCCTATTAGTCTTTTATAATTTAGTGATGACAATGGCATGAGCTCAACGACACTTTTATTACCATTTACGATTACCATTTACGATAAAATGCTATTGGCAAACTATTTATGATATCCCACGGGAGATGACCTTACCACCCTATGGTATAGATTTAACCAAGGGTCATATCCAATGTTAGATGGGTATTTGAAATATTTTAAAATCAAAGAACCATTGGCTACAAGTATTTTTAAAAAAAATAGAATTGCCGATTTTGGTTCTTTAAAAACTCTCAAAGACATGTCAGGTTGCATGAGGGAACTGGCAATATTCTTGGCAGTTATTTGACCTTCTCAAAAAAATGAAAATTTGACAACCATGATTGTGCATCAGAAATGGGTATTTGATTTTGTTGAGAACCACGGTTATGAACCCTAAGAACTAAGTGGGTTTCATGAGGAATATTCTCAAACCTCACTAGACTACTTGATGCCTCATAACAAAATATTCCTATCAAAGTGGGTAAGGGAGCCAACAATTAAGAAAACTTAATTACAAAAAGAAAAAAAAAAAATTCCATAAGTGGAATGATTCATCCATAGTCAATAGTGTATAGGGGGATGTGGCTTATTATTAAGCTAGTCATTGGATGTGAGGGAAAAGGGGGATGAGAAAATTGGACATTCCATTCCTCTAAACCCTAAACCCTAAACTTAACCTAATTTTTTATTTTTGTTTTTTGGCTTGGAACCTCATACAGCATAATCTTCCTGCTTGTTCTGGCAGGCATCTAAACAAGATTGTGTGTTTCCTTACAACAGCCAGGCCTAAGGTTCCTTCAACAACCCACTAGGAGCCCATGTCTTGAGACATGCATGCCGATAATGGTTTTCTTTTCATTGTTTTGAAATTCTTGTTTTGGAAATTCCACCATTACTTTACGTCGTGTAATGCCCTCAGAGTGGAGCATTCCGAAAGCAAGCCAACCCTAAACTCTAACTAGTGAGTGGGACATTCCAAAAGTAAGCAAACCCTCGACTCTAGTTAGGGAGTGGGACATTCCCAAAGTAAGCGACCCTTGACTCTAGTTAGGGGTTAGGGCACTTACTTGGGGATTCCACCCCACTCCTGAAGTGGTACTCTAGAGTAGTTTTAAGTCTTCAAGATGGGAGAAGGGCATGGTTATCAAGGGGATTAGGGACAACTCTCTCCACCCAAATGATTTGATTAGTAGAAGGGATTAGGGTTGAAAAGGGAGAAAGGGGGGAGGAGGAGGAGGACAATCAAAAGTAAAGTTATAGATAGAGGAGCTTGTCCCTTATGTTTGACCAGACTATCTATTTACATACTTAGTAGCCTTCTTGTATTGGGAGTTGGGACACAAAGGGACACCAGAAGATCATGGAGAGAATATATGACTGGGGAGTTACAGAGGAGGGTAGGTACTAGTTAGTAAAGGGAGGGGGGGGGGGGGGGGGGGGGCGGGGGGGGGTCGGGAGGCGGGGCGGGAGGTGGGGGTCCGGGGGCGAGTCGGGAGTCCGCGCGGGAGTCGGGAGTCCGGGGGCGAGTCGGGAGTCCGCGCGGGAGTCGGGAGTCGGGAGAAATATTTTTTGCCATTTGGATGCGGGCTCCGCAACGAGCCGCA
>Ga0116227_10010825_pt1 | contig 15681 bp, 17 predicted proteins | sample S1TSphgellanicum_FD_89693 | JGI IMG/M metagenome (GOLD analysis project Ga0116227, IMG submission 89693) | Host-associated microbial communities from peat moss isolated from Minnesota, USA - S1T2_Fb - Sphagnum magellanicum MG | ecosystem: Host-associated > Plants > Peat moss > Unclassified... | reverse complement strand
GGTGCTGAAGGACATGCAGGCACGCGATGCGGCCGACGCATCCCGTGCCGCCGCACCCTTGATCGCGGCGCCCGATGCGATTGTGCTGGACACGACGGACATGACGGCGGACGCGGCGTTCGAGGCTGCGATCTCGGTGCTTGAAGGCCGCGGGTGGCGGAGAGGTGGATAACCGCGTTTAGCCGCTTCCAAAATGTTTCAGCTTGGTCTGAGGCCTTGGGATTCGGGATTGATCCACCCTGCCTTACAGCCAATTGATGTTTGGGCTTATACGCGCCTACAGCCATCTGATGGCGCTATGCGTGATACGTGTCATTCTCGTTACCATCGCGCATCACTTTATCTGCAAGACGCACCTGCCTCGAAGAAAGAAAGCAAATTTAACCGCAAATAATATAACAAAAAGCGATAGCCAGCGCTATTCGCATGCCGAATCTCCATGCAAAAACGTCATATCTGCGCTCATCTTCGCTTATCTGCGGTTACATTTCTTGCTTCCCTCTCAAAGCCGCAACGCAATGCGCCTAATCTCGACTGGAGAATTGCCAAAGTTAGCGGCAGACACAGCCGAACTAAGGTAATTCAGGCATTGGGCGCCATCACTCTGGTCCAGTGCCATGACGGACTTCAACTCCACAACAAGCACCTGCTCCGCAAGCAGATCGGCGACATAGTCCCCAACCACCACGCCGTCATAAAGAACCGTAATGGCATGTTGTTGCGGCACCGCGATTCCGGCACGCCGCACTTTGTGAACCAAGGCGTTCTCATAGACTTTCTCCAAAAGCCCAACCCCCAGCGTGTTGGCTACCCGGAACATCCGATGACGCTCCGAAAGGCCTTTCACCGCCATCTCATCTACGTCCGCGAGCGGTTCAGATCTGCCCTGAGCCTTGGGCGACAACGCCCTCAATGCACAGCGCTTCATCGGCCGACTCAGGTCGATTGAGCAAGGAATTTCGATCTACGACATGCTAGCGTCCTGTCTCATCGGCTACGCCCCAGCCTCCGCCAGTAAGACACACGCAAATTACCGGTTGACTCCACCGCCCCAAAGCCTATGTCTGCGCACCACAGGTCCAGCCATCCGGCTCAGGGCCTGTTTTCGTTCACCCACGGTCCGCCAATCGGCGGGCAAGCCGTGTGCCTTTAGAGTGGGCAGGCGCATACCACTGACCGAGCCCGCATAAGCCGGGCCGCTCACAACAGGATCTTTTCCGCCTCATGGCTCCCAGCTCAGCTGCCAATGTTCTCGAACGCCCAACTTCTCAAGCGCCAAGGGGGGGTGAAGAAAGCTTCGCCGACCTCCTCGACGAGACCCTCGGCCGCGATAGCGGTTTTGATGGCTCTGTCGTTACTGGCCGCGTCATTCGGCTGACCGATGAATTCGCCATCGTCGATGTCGGGCTGAAATCCGAAGGGCGCGTGGCGCTCAAGGAGTTCACCATTCCTGGCCAAAAGCCGGAAATCAAGCCCGGCGACATGATCGAGCTGTTCGTAGAGCGTTACGAGGACCGCGATGGGTCCATCGTTCTCTCCCGCGAAAAAGCCCGGCGCGAAGAGGCCTGGACGCTTCTGGAGCGCAGCTTTGAAGGCAACCAGCGCGTCAACGGCACCATCTATGGCCGCGTCAAGGGTGGATTCACCGTCGATCTCGGCGGCGCAGTGACCTTCCTGCCCGGCAGCCAGGTGGATATCCGCCCGGTGCGCGATGTCGGGCCGCTGATGGGCGTGCCGCAACCGTTCCAGATTCTGAAAATGGACCGCGCGCGCGGCAACATCGTGGTCTCCCGCCGGGCGGTTCTGGAAGAGACGCGCGCCGAACAGCGCAGCGAGCTGATCCAAGGGCTGAAAGAGGGCATGATCCTCGATGGCGTGGTGAAGAACATCACCGATTACGGCGCCTTCGTCGATCTCGGCGGCGTCGACGGGCTGCTGCACGTCACCGACATCGCCTGGCGCCGCATCAATCACCCGGCCGAAGCCTTGCAGATCGGCCAGGCCGTGCGGGTTCAGGTGATCCGCTTTAACGCCGACACCCAGCGTATCAGCCTGGGCATGAAGCAGCTTGAAGTCGATCCTTGGGAAGGTGTCAGCGAGAAATACCCCGCCGGCGGTAAGTTCAGCGGCCGGGTGACCAACATCACCGATTACGGCGCCTTCGTTGAGCTGGAGGCCGGCGTCGAGGGCCTGGTCCATGTCAGCGAAATGTCTTGGACGAAGAAGAACGTCCATCCGGGCAAGATCGTCGCCACCAGCCAGGAAGTGGATGTGCTGGTGCTGGATGTGGACGCCTCCAAGCGCCGCATTTCGCTGGGCATCAAGCAGGTGCAGCGCAACCCGTGGGAGCAGTTCGCCGAAGAGCATCCGGTGGGCACGACGGTCGAGGGCGATGTGCGCAACATCACCGAATTCGGCCTTTTCATCGGCCTGGCGCCCGAAATCGACGGCATGGTTCACATGTCCGACATCAGCTGGGACGAAGCCGGCGAAACGGCGATCGCCAATTACGAAAAAGGCGCCATGGTCACTGCCCGGGTGCTGGATATCGACGTGGAGAAGGAGCGGATTTCTCTCGGTATCAAGCAGCTGCAGGAAGACCCGTTCGCCGAGAGCATGAGCCGCGTGAAGAAAGGTGAAGTCGTCACCTGCATCGTCACCTCGGTTCAGGCCAATGGCATCGAAGTGAAGGTAGATGACGTGCTAACCGGCTTCATTCGCCGGGCCGAGCTCTCCCGCGAAAAGAGCGATCAGCGTCCTGACCGGTTTGCGGTTGGCGAGAAGGTGGACGCCAAGATCACCGCCATCGACCGCGCGGCCCGCAAGCTCTCTCTCACCATCAAGGGCCGTGAGGTCGAGGAAGACAAGCAGGCGATGGCCGAATTCGGCACCACCGATAGCGGCGCCTCGCTCGGCGACATCCTGGGTGCGGCGATCCGCCGACGCAACCAGCAATCCGAATAGTGTCGGTATACAGGCGCGGCAAAGTCTGCGTCGTTAGCAACCATGAGGGGCCGGGGGACATATTGTAGCCCCCGGCCTCTTTTTGTTTTAGAGCCTGGATAAGACGAGGGATCTGGAATGGCGCTGGAAGCTGACGCTTTGATCGACCGCAGGCGGCTCAAACGCCGCTTGATGTTTTGGCGCGTGCTCGCTGTGGCGGCGCTGGTGCTGGCCGCCGTGGTCGCTGTGCCCCGCCATAGCCATATCGGCGGCGCCAGGATCGCCCGCTATACGATTTCCGGGGTGATCGGCGACGGGCATGAGCAGATCGAGGCGATCGATACCTTGCGTAAGGACCCGGGCGTCTCCGCGGTTCTGCTGCACCTGGATACACCCGGTGGTGCCGTTGCCGGCGGCGAGGGCATTCATGACGCGGTGATGGACCTTGCGGCGGCCAAGCCGGTGGTCAGCGTGATGGATGGAACGGCCGCATCGGCCGGCTACATGATTGCAGTGGCGGCGCCTTATATCGTCGCGCGCGACAGCACGCTTACCGGCTCGATCGGCGTGATCATGGAGCTAGGGGATATTTCCGCCCTGCTGGACAAGATCGGCGTGAAGCCCGACCAACTGGTATCCGGCCCGCTGAAAGGCCAACCGAGCTTCACCCAGCCGCTATCGGCACCGGGGCGCCAGTATCTGCAGGGTCTGGTGATGGATCTCTATGACCAGTTTGTTGGCCTGGTGGCGAGCGGCCGGCATATGGATCCCGGCAAGGTCCGGGCGCTCGCAGATGGGCGCGCTTATACCGGGCGCCAGGCTTTGGGGCTGGGTTTGGTCGATGAGATCGGCGGCGAGACGCAGGCGATTAAATGGCTGGAGAAGAAGCGCCACGTGCAGGCGGGCCTGCCGGTGCGTGATGTGGTGAAGGGCAACTGGTACGAGCAGATGGTGCAGACCAGCCTCACTTCGATCGTAATGACGGCGCGGCAGTCGCTGCGCGTTGACGGCGTATGGGCACTCTGGCAGCCTTCGTTAACGCGGGAATAGGGAGCGGAGGCCGCCAGTGCGGGCGGTTTCCGGCATGTGCCGATGACGAGGTCGGAACTGATTGCTGAGCTGGCTGCGTCCAACCCGCATCTTCGGGCGCAGGACGTGGAATTAATTGTCGGTACGGTGTTCGACGAGATCTCCGCCGCCCTCACCCGGGGCGAGCGGGTGGAGCTACGCGGGTTTGGCGCATTTACCGTCAAGCGGCGTGATGCGCGCACGGGGCGCAATCCGCGCACCGGTGAAGCGGTGCCGGTGGATGAAAAAGCGGTGCCTTTCTTCAAGGCCGGCAAGGAATTGCGCGAGCGTGTGAACAAGGTGATGGCCGCCAAGCCGGCGAGGACAAGGGTATCGGCGTGAGCCCGCCGAGGCGCCGCCCTGCTCGGCTTTGCTGCCGGCCGCAGTTGCGCTAATCAGCGCGCCATGGTCCGCACCCTTTTGCTGCTTCCATTCCTCATCGTGCTGGTGGCCTTCGCGCTGTCAAACCCACAGGATGTGCGACTCGGCATCTGGCCGACCGATCTCTCCATCGAAGTGCCGGTTTCAATCGCCATCCTGGTGGCGTCGGCGCTGTTTTTCTTCCTCGGCGCGCTGTTCGTCTGGTTCGGCTCTGTCGCCGCGCGGACGCGGGCGGCCAAAGCGGAACGGCGTGCCGCGGCGCTGGAAGCCGAGTTGAAGGCGCATACCGCGCCGCCACCGATCACCACGAGTATCGCCCGGCGCGGCGCCGCCATGCCGGCCCTGGCCGCACCCAAATGACCCAACGCCTGATCGCGGCGCTGGACACCGCTGATCGGGAGCAGGCGTGGCACTGGGCCAATGCCGTGGCGCCACATTGCGGCATGCTGAAGCTGGGCCTGGAATTTTTCATCGCCAATGGCCAGGCGGGGGTGGCTGGGATCACCCAGGCGCCAATTTTCCTCGACCTGAAGCTGCACGATATTCCCAACACGGTGGCAGGCGCCGTGCGCGCCCTGGCCGGTTTGGCACCTGCGATGCTCACCCTGCATGCGGCAGGCGGCGAGGCGATGATCGCCGCCGCGCGGCAAGCGGCCAATGAAGCGGCGCGCCCGCCAAAACTTCTGGCAGTGACGGTGCTGACCAGCCTGGATCAGGCTGCGTTGCACAGCATAGGTGTGGCTGGTGCCACCGCGGAACAGGTTTTGCGGCTGGCGGAATTGGCCCTGGAGGCAGGCGCTGACGGGTTGGTGTGTAGCGCACATGAGGTGGCGGCGTTGCGCGCGGCTTTCGGCAGGGCGCCGATCCTGGTGGTACCTGGCATTCGCCCCGCCGGGTCTGACCCGGGCGACCAGGCGCGGGTAATGACCCCGCGCGACGCGCTGACGGCTGGCGCCGACTTCCTGGTGGTCGGAAGGCCGATCACCGGGGCGCGCGATCCTGGTCACGCGGCCTCCTTGATCGCGCTGGAAGCTTCATGAGCATCCGGGTCAAAATCTGCGGCATCAACAGCCCGGCGGCCTTCGATGCTGCGGTCGAGTCGGGGGCCGACTGGGTCGGCTTTGTGTTCCATGAGCGCTCACCGCGCCACGTCACGCCGGCGCGTGCCGCCCTGCTATCGAACCGCCTGCGTGGCGGCCCACCGCGAATCGGCCTGTTTGTCGATCCTGCCGACGATGTGCTTGCGGAAGCGCTCGATGCGCTAAAACTGCACGCACTTCAGCTTTATGCGCCGGCCGAGCGGATTGCCCGCATCCGCGCGATGTTCGGCGTGCCCGTATGGCGATCGGTGGCGGTTGAAACCCCGGCCGACCTGCCAGAGGATGGCGGCGTGGCAGCGGCGTTGGTGATTGAGCCGAAAGCCCAGGCGGGGGCAGCCTTGCCGGGCGGCAACGGCCTGGCGCTGAACTGGAAAATGCTATCGGACTGGAACCCGCCGACAAGCTGGTTGCTGGCGGGTGGGCTGACGCCCGAAAACGTCGCGCAGGCCATCGTGCAAAGCGGTGCCAAGGCGGTGGACGTGTCATCGGGCGTTGAGAGCGCGCCGGGGGTGAAGGATCCGAAACTGATCGCGGCGTTCGTGCAAGCGGCCAGGTTGGGCCAGGGACTGCGCCCCCTTATCGTTTAGGACGAACTGACCAGATCGAAACCACCGGAACGGGCGTGGCCCCGGGCGCGTAGCTGCGCTATGACCGGCGCCTTACCCCCGGAGCCTGACTTGAACCATACCCCCTCGCCGCCGCTGCCAAATACCTTGCGCCAAGGCCCGGATGGGCATGGGCGCTTCGGCGCATATGGCGGCCGGTTCGTGGCCGAAACGCTGATGCCGCTGGTGCTGGAGCTGGAGGCTGCTTACGAGGCGACCAAGGCCGATCCCAGCTTCCAGAAAGAGCTGGATTACTACCTGAAGGATTATGTCGGCCGGCCGAGCCCGCTGTGGTTTGCCGAGCGGCTGACCAAAAAGCTCGGCGGCGCCAAAATCTATTTCAAACGGGAAGAGCTGAACCATACGGGCGCCCACAAGGTGAATTCCTGCATGGGCCAGATCCTGCTCGCCCGCCGCATGGGCAAGACGCGGATCATCGCTGAGACAGGCGCCGGCCAGCACGGCGTGGCTACCGCCACGGTATGCGCGCTCATGGGCATGCCCTGCGTGATCTATATGGGCGCCGTGGATGTGGAGCGGCAGCGGCCCAACGTGTTCCGGATGAAGTTGCTCGGCGCCGAGGTGGTGCCGGTCACCACCGGCGCCGGCACCTTGAAGGACGCGATGAACGAGGCGATGCGGGACTGGGTGGCGAATGTCTCCGACACCTATTTCCTGCTCGGCACTGTCGCCGGCCCGCATCCCTACCCTGCCATGGTGCGCGATTTCCAGAGCGTGATCGGCACCGAGGCGCGGGTGCAGATGATGGAAGCCGAAGGCAGGCTTCCCGATGTGGTGATCGCCGCGGTTGGCGGCGGATCGAACGCGATGGGCATTTTCCATCCGTTCCTGGATGAACCCAGCGTGCGCCTGATCGGCGTGGAAGCGGCCGGGCGGGGGCTGGATAGCGGCGCCCAGGCCGCCAGCATCGAGCGCGGCCGGCCCGGCGTGCTGCATGGCAACCGCACCTATCTGCTTCAAGATGATGATGGGCAGATTACCGAGGCCCACAGCATCAGCGCCGGGCTGGATTACCCCGGCATCGGCCCGGAACATGCCTGGCTGCACGATATTGGCCGCGCTGAGTATGTCGGTATCACCGATCAGGAGGCGCTGGATGCCTTTCAGCTCTGCTGCAGCACCGAGGGGATTATCCCGGCGCTGGAATGCGCGCACGCGCTCGCCCATATCCAGAAACTGGCGCCGGCGCTGGACGCGGAAAAAATCATCCTGCTGAATCTCTCCGGTCGCGGCGACAAGGACATCTTTACCGTGGCCGAGCATCTGGGCGTGAAACTGTGAGCCGGATCAAGGCACGTTTCGATGCGCTGAAAGCCGAGGGGCGTGGCGCGCTGATTCCGTTCCTGGAAGCCTACGACCCCGATCCCGCCACCAGCATGGCGATCCTGCAAGGCATGCCTGGTGCCGGCGCCGACCTGATAGAAATCGGCATGCCCTTCACCGACCCGATGGCCGACGGCCCGACGATCCAGGAAGCAGGGCGGCGTGGCCTGAAGGCCGGCGCCACGCTGGGCCACACGCTGGCGATGGTGCAGGAATTCCGGCAGGAAGATAACGCCACGCCGATTGTGCTGATGGGCTACCTCAACCCGATCCTGGCCTATGAGCCAGCCCGCTTCTGCCTGGACGCCGCCTGCGCCGGGGTGGACGGGCTGATCGTGGTGGATTTGCCGACCGAGGAGGCGGCTGTGCTGGCCGGCCCCGCCGCCGAGAACGGGTTGGACATCATCCGGCTGGTCGCACCGACCACCGACGACAAAAGGCTGCCGATCGTACTGCGCGGCTCTTCGGGTTTCGTCTATTATGTCAGCATCACCGGCGTGACCGGCACGCGCACCGCCTCAGCCGATGAGCTGGGCGCCGCCATTCCACGAATCCGCGCGGTGACCGATCTGCCCATCGCCATCGGCTTCGGCGTACGCAGCCCGACCCAGGCGCTGGCGGCGGTGCAGGCCGGTGATGCGGCGGTGGTCGCCTCCGCGCTGATCGACACCCTGGCCGCAAGCCTGGATTCTTCCGGCCGCGCCCGGCCGAACACCGTTCGCCTGGTGCTCGACCAGGTGCGCGGCCTGGCGGATGCGATCCGCTCGGCCAAACCTGCTTTCGCGAGGGAGCTGTCATGAGCTGGCTTACCGAATATGTCCGCCCCAGAATCCGCACGCTGCTTGGCCAACGCGAGGTTCCGGAAAATCTGTGGTCGCAATGCGGCTCTTGCCAGCAGATGATCTTTACCAAGGAGTTGGAAAAGAATTTTCGGGTCTGTACCCATTGCGGCCACCACATGCGTGGCACCGCTTTGGAACGCCTGGCCTGGACTTTTGACGAGGGCAGTTTTACCCGCATCGAACTCCCCAAGGCACCTGCCGATCCGCTGGGGTTCCGCGACCAGAAACGCTATTCCGAACGGCTGCGCGAGGCGCGTACCAAGACCGGTCTTGAGGATGCGCTGGTGGTGGCCCACGGCACCATTGGCGGCGAGCGGGCCGTGGTGGCGGTGATGGAATTCAACTTCATGGGCGGCTCGATGGGCGCCGCGGTGGGCGACGGGATTGTCGCCGCTGCGCGCCTGGCGGTGTTGCAGGCGGTGCCGCTGATCGTGTTCACCGCCTCCGGCGGCGCACGCATGCAGGAGGGCGCGGTAAGCCTGATGCAGATGCCGCGCACCACCATTGCCGCCATGCTGCTGAAGGAAGCGGGGCTGCCGTTTATCGTAGTACTGACCGACCCGACCACCGGCGGCGTCACCGCCAGCTTTGCCATGCTGGGCGATATCCAGATTGCCGAGCCGGGCGCGCTGATCGGGTTCGCCGGTGCGCGGGTGATCGAACAGACGGTGCGCGAAACCCTGCCTGAGGGCTTTCAGCGCGCCGAATACCTGCATGAACACGGCATTCTCGACATGGTCATCCGGCGCACCGAAATGCGCGAGACATTGGCACGGGTAATCGGGCTGCTGCGACCCTATACGCCGGAAGAGAAGGTGGTGGAGCCGGTGTCAAAGCCCGTGCAGGAGCCTGCTGACGCTGCGTGACCGATTTTTGGCGCCGCAGAGTCGCTTGCGGTTTCAAGATCTAACCCGCGCCGGAAGCACTTTCACCCAACCAAAGTTGGTGGGTTGCCAAAGCGCAACCCACCTTTACGCGCTGAGCAACGAGCCCTATGTCCGCTGATACCACCGCCGTGTCCGAACTGCCCCGCCCAGCGCGCGCGCCTGAGCCTGGGCGCGCGGACGCCATTATCGATCGGTTGCACAAGCTCTATCCCAAGCTGATCGATCTCAGCCTGGATCGGGTGTTGCGGCTGTTGCAGCAATTGAACAACCCGCAGCTGCGGTTGCCGCCGGTGATCCACGTGGCCGGCACCAACGGCAAAGGCAGCACCTGCGCGTTTCTGCGCGCCATCGCCGAGGCGGCGGGCTGGCGGGTGCATGTCACGATCTCGCCGCATCTGGTGGAATTGCGCGAACGGTATCGGGTGGCCGGCACGCTGGTGTCCGAGGCAACCCTCGCCGATACGCTGGCGGAGATCGAGCGGGTGAATGATGGCGCCGCGATCACCGTGTTCGAAGCGCTGGTGGCTGCTGGCTACCTGCTGTTTTCTCGCACACCAGCCGATCTGTGCGTGGTGGAAGTGGGGCTGGGCGGCCGCTTCGACGCCACCAACGTGATCCCCCAGCCGGCCGCCTGCGCCATCACCTCCATCTCGCTGGACCACCAGGATTTTCTCGGCACGCGGCTCGACCGGATTGCCTGGGAGAAAGCCGGCATCATGAAACCAGGGCGGCCGGTGGCCACCGGCCTGCAACCGCCGGAGGTGGCGGCCATGCTGCGGGCCTGCGCCGCGGAGACCGGAGCCATTTTGCTGGAACGCGGCCGCGATTGGGAGATCAGCACGGATGCGCATGGCATGCGGTTTGCCGATTCGTCCGGCGAGCTAAGCCTCAGCCTGCCCGGCCTGAAAGGTGCACACCAGCACGATAATGCAGGCATCGCCATCGCGGCGTTACGCGCGTCCGGCCTTGTCGTGCAAGCTGCCGCCTATGATGGCATCGCGCGGGCCGAGTGGCCCGCCAGGCTTCAGCGCCTGACCGGAAGACTAACCCATGCGCTGCCCGAGGGCACTGAATTGTATCTGGATGGCGGCCATAACGAGGGCGCGGGCGCAGCCTTGGCCGGCCAGTTGCAAAGCTGGTCGGACCGCCCGGTGCACCTCGTTGTCGGCATGAAACAGAGCAAGGATGTCGGCGCGTTCCTGCGGCCTTTGCTGCCCCTTGCGACCAGCGTCTGGGCGGTTGAGGAGAAAGGACAGCACTTGGCGCTTCCGGTGGCGGCGGTGATCGAAGCGTCGGGTGGATTGGCCAGGCCTGGGCCTGACATCGCGGGCGCGTTGCGGCAGATCGCGCAAGTGCCGGGCAGCGCCATGGCGCGCGTGCTGATCTGCGGCAGCCTCTACCTCGCCGGCGAGGTTCTGAAAGCCGATAGGGTCTGATCACAACCCCGGCAGATGCGCATTTCGGCACAGTCTTGCAAAACGCCGGTTACAACCAGAGCGTATTGCTGCGGTGCACAAGCGAGATAGGCTCGCGCCGGAGGCGAAAATGAAGTTCTGGATCATCAGTATGGCTGCTGCCCTTAGCCTGATGGCGATGACGCCGCTGTAAAGACCTCACCACAGGTTGTAGTTTGATCGAGACAAACCTGTTTTCTCGTGGTATTGTTTTGTCACTCTTCGAAGCGCCACCTTGCCGCGATTTCAGCGAGGCTGCGGCAACCGCAGGAGAAGACCCCATGCAACCCGGCCAGCACCGACTGACATTGGAAGCGCTACTCTCCGACCCGCTGACGCAACTGGTGATGCGGAGTGACAACATCACGCCGGCCGATGTTGAACAGGCTTTTGCGATGGCCGAATCGGGGCTACGCATGGCCTCCGTGCCGCCACCCTTGCCGACGCGGCGCAGCGCACGCGGATTCATGCGGGGCTTCTGCGGCGCCTCCCGGATGGTCTGATGCAGGTTCGGCGTGTGGCGACGTTTCCACGCCCGCCTGCCATCGAGTCGGTTCCGGACTCAGTCAGGATCGTTCTGGGCGGCGAGACGATTGCGGAGACGGATCGGGCCCGGCGCATTCTCGAAACGACCCATCCGCCCACCTATTACCTGCCCGCCGCCGCGTTCCGGCCGGGTTCTCTGCGCCCCGGCGCGCGCACCAGTTTCTGCGAGTGGAAGGGCGTCGCCCGCTATTTTACGGTCAGCGGCGGCGACCGAACCGAGCAAGATGCCGGCTGGGGTTACGCCGACCCCACCCCCGCCTATGACGCTTTGCGCGACCATGTCGCCGTGTATGCCGGGCGGATGGATGCATGTTTCGTCGGCGATGAGAAAGTGATCCCCCAGCCCGGCGGCTTTTACGGCGGCTGGATCACCGCCGCGTTCATCGGCCCATTCAAGGGCGGCCCGGGGACACAGTTCTGGTAGAAGCCTCGACCGATCCGCCGAGAGAATGACAAATTGGCCTCGGAGGATGGATGAAATCCAACCTTTGTGCTTGGCGAAGTTGGTGGATTTCATCCACCCTGCGACGGCGTGGCGCCTTCAGAAAAGATCCGGCCTAGAGCGGGATGCGATCTGATCGAGTCGTTGTCGAGTGTCGCATCCCGCTCCAATGCCGGATCATGCTCTGAACGCCGACTGGTATCAGATGGCCTTCTCGATATCAGTCTTGCCAAAATCATCACCTTTAAAGAGCAGCCTGGCATGGTTGGTCTTTGTGCAGGCATAGGCGAAGCAATCGCCCATGTTCAGAGCGGCCGGATGTCGGCCCTTGCCATACCGTGCATAGGCCTCAGCGGCGATCTCCAGCTCAGGCTCGGCGAGGCCTACGAAAACGATCTGCCCTGCCACTCTGAATCGACTGACACAGTCGCGTGCACTCTCGGGGCGAAATGCATAACTCCGGCATAGGCCGGCGATCGTCTCCCATACCGAGACGGCTGAGCAGATCCGATCAGGATCAGCTTCCATGGCATCGGCCAATTCTTCCGCCTCTGGTTCGCCCACGATAATGGCAATCAAAGCGGATGCATCCGCAAAGATCATCAAAGGTCGCCGGAGAGTTCGTCGAAGAATGCCTTGTCAGCGCGTTGACCGGTGGAGGGTGGCAGTTTGCAGGCCTCGCGCAAGGCGGCGAACCTATCCCGCAGGGGAATGGCGTTCTCCATCCGCTTCAACTCCGCCGTTACCGCAAACTTCACAGCGTCCTGCTTGGACAAACCGCGCTCCTTGGCGAGCCGGTCCACCAGGCGGGCGGTGCTGTCATCTTTGATATAAAGTGGCATCGGCGGCTCCAGATATCCCGATACTAGAATCAGGATATCCAGTATCGCCGGCTAAAACAATGGCGATCTTGCCCACATAACGCGCGCCCGTAGCAACGGGCGGGGGACTGCCCCCGCCCGTCGCTCATCAGTAGCGGTACGCCTCGTGCTTGAACGGGCCGTTTACGCTGGCCAGATCAAGATACTCGGCCTGTTTGGGTGAAAGCTTGGTCAGCTTCGCGCCCACCTTGGCCAGATGCAGGGCGGCCACTTTCTCGTCCAGGTGCTTTGGCAGCGTATAGACCTTGCGCTCGTATTGGCCGGGCTTTGCGTGCCAGAGTTCGATCTGGGCCAACACCTGGTTGGTGAAGCTGGCCGACATCACGAAGCTCGGGTGGCCGGTGGCGTTGCCCAGATTCACCAGGCGGCCCTCGGAGAGCACGATAAGGCGCTTGCCGTCGGGAAAGACCACCTCGTCAACCTGCGGCTTCACATTTTCCCACTTGTAGTTGCGCAGGCTCTCGATCTGGATTTCGCTATCGAAATGGCCAATATTACATACGATGGCCCGATGTTTCATCGCCCGCATATGGTCAGCTGTGATCACGTCCACATTGCCGGTGGCGGTGACGAAGATGTCGCCGCGTGGGGCCGCGTCGTCCATCGTATCGACCTCGTAGCCTTCCATCGCCGCCTGTAGCGCGCAGATCGGATCGACTTCGGTCACCACAACGCGGCAGCCGGCATTGCGCAGGCTGGCGGCGGAGCCTTTGCCCACGTCGCCGAAGCCCGCAACCACGGCGATCTTGCCCGCCATCATCACGTCGGTGCCGCGGCGTATGCCATCGACCAGGCTTTCCCGGCAGCCATACAAATTGTCGAATTTGGACTTGGTGACGCTGTCATTCACATTGATCGCCGGGGTCAGCAGCTTGCCAGCCTTGGCCATTTCCCACAGCCGATGCACGCCGGTGGTGGTTTCCTCGGAAATACCGCGCACATCGGCCAGCATCTCGGGGTAGGAGTTATGCATCAGCAGGGTCAGGTCGCCGCCATCATCCAGGATCATGTTCGGCGTCCAGCCATCAGGGCCGCGGACCGTCTGTTCGATGCACCAGTTGAATTCCTCCTCGTTCATGCCCTTCCAGGCAAACACGGGGATGCCGGCGGCAGCGATGGCGGCGGCCGCATGGTCCTGGGTCGAAAAGATGTTGCAGGACGACCAGCGGACGGTAGCACCCAGGGCGGTGAGGGTTTCGATCAGCACCGCGGTCTGGATCGTCATATGCAGACAGCCGGCGATTCGGGCATTGGCGAGGATTTTCTGCGGGCCATACTCGGCGCGAAGGGCCATCAGGCCGGGCATTTCGTCCTCGGCCATGGAGATTTCCTTGCGGCCCCATTCGGCGAGAGCGATGTCGCGAACCTTGAAATCCTGTGTCACATTGGTATCGGGCATAAAAGGTGCTCCTGAGCGTGTGCCCTATGAGCAAACGGGGCCAGCCAATGCAACCCCAATGGTGTAAATGAACGCCAAAGAGTCCGTTTTAGGCGTGGCTCTCCAGCGCCTGACGCAGATCGGCGACGATATCGTCGATATGCTCGATGCCGATCGAGAGCCTGACATAGCCTGGGCTTACGCCGGTGGCCTGCTGCTCCTCGGCGCTTAGCTGGCTGTGAGTCGTGCTGGCGGGATGGATCGCCAGGCTGCGCGCATCGCCGATATTGGCCACGTGGTAGAACAGTTTTAGGGCATCGATGAAGCGCCGGCCGGCCGGCTCGCCACCTGCCAGTTCGAACCCAACCAGGCCACCCTGGCCACGGGTGAGATAGCGGGCCGCACGCTCAGCGGCCAGACCGGTGGCTGTCGATGGGTGGATCACCCGCGTCACCTCCTCCCGGCCGCTCAGGAAATGCGCCACGGCCAGGGCATTTTCGCTATGAGCGCGCATCCGCAGCGCCAGCGTCTCCATGCCTTGGAGAACCAGAAACGCATTGAAGGGGCTGATTGGGCAGCCGAGGTCGCGCAGCAAGGTCACCCGCGCTTTCAGCACATAAGCCACCGGGCCAAGCGGTTTCGCCGCTTGCGACCACACGGCGCCATGATAGCTCGGGTCGGGCGTATTCAGCGCCGGCTGGCGTTGCGCAAAAGCCTCCCAGTCGAAATTGCCGCCATCGATGATCGCGCCGCCGATCGAAGTGCCATGGCCGCCAAGATATTTGGTCAGCGAATACACCACCACCGCGGCGCCGTGGTCGAATGGCCGCACCAATAATGGGGCGGCGGTGTTATCCATGATCAGCGGAATGCCGAGCGGGCGGCCGATCGCGGCCACTTCGGCGATGGGGAACAGCTCCAGTTTCGGGTTCGGCAGGGTCTCGGCATAATAGGCGCGTGTGCGATCATCGGTGGCGCGGGCGAAAGCCTGCGGGTCGGCCGGATCGACAAAGCGCACCTCGATGCCCTGGTCTTTCAGCGTATTGGCGAACAGATTCCAGGTGCCACCATAGAGATCGGTGCCGCTGACGATATTGTCGCCGGCGCGGGCCAGATTCTGCACCGCCAGCGCCGAGGCCGCCTGGCCCGAGCCGAGCGCCAGGGCGGCCGCCCCGCCCTCCAGCGCCGCCAGACGCTTTTCCAGCACATCGGTGGTCGGGTTCATGATGCGGGTGTAGATATTTCCGGCCGCGCGCAGGCCGAACAGGTCGGCGGCGTGCTCCGCACTCTCGAACTGGTAGGAGGTGGTCTGGTAGATCGGCACCGCCACCGCGCTGGTGGCCGGATCGCTGCGCCAGCCGGCATGAAGCGCGAGCGTTTCCGGATGCTGGCTGGTCATTGCTGCGTCACTCCCAATCTTATTGTGCGAAATACAGCGTGTTCGACGTGAAACGGCAAGTGCTCTGACCAATTCACGGCATCGAGCCGGAATTACTATCGCCTGATAACAGTGAGATTTCGGGGCTTGCGCAACGGGATGCGGGCTGGTTGATGTGAGCGGCTATCGGAGACGAGTCCATGCCATCGCAATCCAAGCGCCCAGGCTCCTGGAGCAGGACAGCGCTTATCCTTCTGGTGATGTCGTTCATCGCATCGGTAGGGCTGGGCGTGGGCGATGGGTTTGCCTCCGACGCCTGGCTGAACGCGCCGCATAACCACATGCTGACCATGATCAAGACATGGATTGCCGATTTCCGGTTCCTGTCCGACCAGGTGCTCTACGGATCGATCATCCTGTTCGTCGGCGCCC
>Ga0116227_10010823_pt1 | contig 15684 bp, 13 predicted proteins | sample S1TSphgellanicum_FD_89693 | JGI IMG/M metagenome (GOLD analysis project Ga0116227, IMG submission 89693) | Host-associated microbial communities from peat moss isolated from Minnesota, USA - S1T2_Fb - Sphagnum magellanicum MG | ecosystem: Host-associated > Plants > Peat moss > Unclassified... | reverse complement strand
TGGAAAGCCCCGTGGCAGCGTCGCAGCACTTGCACGGGGCAACCAGCCCGCGCTGCCCCCGAAGGGGGCAGTTTATCCTGAGCGGCTGCGCAAGCAGCAGCCGAAGGGTGCTGCTTCTCGCCACGGAGCTTTCCAGAGCAATCACGGTGCGTCCAATTTAAGGTTCGCTGCTCTAGCGCCTCAATCGTGCGCGGCTTTCACTTTGGCAATTGCGGCGTCGACCTGGTTCATGGCGGCATCATGGGACACGATCCGACCTGCTGCGACGTCGGCGAGACCCTGCTGAATGCCTTCGATGATCGACAGTTCATGGTCCACATAGGCCGCGACCGCTTATGCTGCCAGATAAGACCGACTGCGCCGCGTGCCGGCCGCGATGCGATCGAGCTTGTCACGGACATCGGTCGGAACGCGAATGGTCATGGTTGTGCTGTTCATGTCTGGTCCTGACCCCCGTTGTGTACATCCTGGCACAGATTGCCGGTGTGTCCATTGGCCGGCACGGTATCAGTGGACCGGTTTACGCGGTGAACGTCGCGAGACTCCGCCAGTTTCAACGCCAGCTCTTCAACCACGTGTAATCGAGATAGGCCTTGCGCCCCGGCAGCGGCCCCGCCGAGATGATCGGGTAGAACCCGATGAACACCACGGCGGTCAGGATGACCACGGTGCGGCCCGGCCATTTCAAACCATTGTCCCACCACCGTCCCAGCGAGAGCGCCAGCGCGGCCATCAGAAAGCAGGCGGCGAGTTCATAGTGGTAATAGAACTGCACCGGCTTGCCGTTCATCGCCCAGAAAATCAGGCTCAACACATACAGCACGACGATCAGCGCGGGCAGGCCTTCGCCCCGCCAGCCCTTCCACGCGCACCAGCCCAGCGCAGGCAGACCGACCAGCATTGAAAACGGATTGCCGATCATCAGCACGCCGCGCTGGTCGCCGTCGATGTGTTCATACAGAAACCAGATCGGCCGCAAGTTGAAGATCCATTGCCACCACCGGCTCATATACCGGTGCGGTTTGACCACGCTGTCCTGCAATTGCAGCATGTAGCGTTGCCACGGGATCAACGCGCCAAACGTCATCGGCTGGACTTTGTAAAAGAACGCCGGGGCAAATGTCGCCAGATAGACCACCACCGGCCACAGCCCGAGCCATAGCGCCGCCTCGGCCAGCGAAACGCCGCGCACCGGACCGGCGCGCGTGGCAAACAGCCAGCGGGGGATATTGCCGATGGCAGCGCGAAAATCCCCCGGACTGCGGCGGGGAATCAGATTGACCGCCGCCGCGCGTTGCCAGGCAAACAAGAGCCCGGGCAGCACCATCAGCGGCGCCCCGTTCCACTTGCCGCCCAGCGACAGGCCAAAAAACGTACCGACCAGGATCAGATGCACACGCCCGCCGCGCCGCTGCGCCCATTGCGGCCGTGCCGACAGCGCCCATTGCCACATGCCAAGCGCCAGCATCGACGCCATGGCCATGTCGAGCATCGCTATCCGCGACAGGACGAACCAGATGAAATCGGTGGCGATCAGGAACGCAAACAACAACGATACGCGCCGCGACCCCGACACCCACCACATCGCGCGTGCGCCGGCAAACAGCCCCAGACTGCCCAGCACCAGATTGGGAAAGCGCCAGCCGAACGGATGATCGCCGAACAACCGGATGCCGATGGCGATCATTTCCTTGCCCAGCAGCGGGTGTTCGGGATTGAGCCGCCGGGTCAGGTCGATCAGCCGCCGCGCCGCCGGAATATAATGGACTTCGTCAAACATCGTCTTTGACGGAATCGCCAGCCGGCACAGCCCAAGCAGGAAAAACGCTGCGACAATCACCAGCGTCGCCGCCAGCGGATCGCGCCGATCGATCAACGAACGGAAAGGCCGCATCGGGGCGGCAAGAAGGGCAGGCATCGGCATTGTCGGGAGCGCGCATACGCCAAGCCATGCGTGCAAGGCAATGCAACCCGCCGCAAAACCGGCTCGCACAGGCGCGGCAATTCGATTAAGGGACCGCCGATGAAACGCACCACCGGACAGGACCGCTCGATCACGCGCCACTGGCGCCCCGCAACCCAGGCCGTGCGCGGCGGCACCTGGCGTTCGGAAATGGGCGAAACGAGCGAGGCGCTGTTCCTCACGTCGGGCTATACCTACGACGATGCCGCGACCGTGGCGGCGCGCTTTGCCGGCGAAGAAGAAGGGATGACCTATTCGCGCCTGCAGAACCCGACGGTGCAGATGCTCGAAGAACGCATCGCCCTGCTGGAAGGTGCAGAGGCCTGCCGCGCGCAGGCCAGCGGCATGGCGGCGATGACCACCGCGCTGTTGTGCCAGTTGTCCGCGGGCGATCACATCGTCGCCGCCAAGGCCGCGTTCGGGTCGTGCCGCTGGCTGGTCGACAACCTGCTGCCGCGCTTTGGCATTGCCGGCACCACCATCCACGCCGGTGACAACGCCGCGTGGGAGGCGGCGATCCGCCCCAACACCAAAGTGTTCTTTTTCGAAAGCCCCGCCAATCCGACCATGGACGTGGTCGATCTGGAATTCATCTGCACGCTGGCGCGCAAGCACGGCATCGTGACCGTCGTCGACAACGCCTTTGCCACCAGCGCATTGCAAAAACCGATGGAATTCGGTGCCGACGTGATCGCCTATTCGGCCACCAAGATGATGGACGGACAGGGCCGCGTGCTGGCCGGCGCGGTGTGCGGATCGAGCGAATTCATCGACGGCGTGCTGTTGCCGTTTCAGCGCAACACCGGGCCCAACATCGCTCCGTTCAACGCCTGGGTGGTGCTGAAAGGACTGGAAACGCTCAATTTGCGGATTTTCCGCCAGAGCGAAAACGCGCTGAAAGTCGCAACTTTTCTCGAAGGCCGGGTGCCGCGCGTGCTCTATCCCTATCTGCCCAGCCATCCGCAACACGCGCTGGCGAAAAAGCAGATGAAGGCGGGCGGGCCGATCCTGTCGCTGGAACTCGACGGCGGCCGGGCAGAAGCGCACGCGCTGCTCGACGCGCTGGAACTGGTCGATATTTCGAACAACATCGGCGATTCGCGGTCGCTGATGTGCCACCCGGCGTCATCGACCCACCACGGCGTCGGCGCGGAAACCCGTGCCGACATGGGTGTCGGCGAAAACCTGCTGCGCCTGAACGTCGGCCTCGAAGATCCGCAGGACGTGATCGACGATCTCGATCAGGCGCTGCGCAAGGTCGGGCTGTGATAAATTCCATCTTTAAATCATAAACATCCGTTCGCGCTGTCGAAGCATGCGCGCCAAGGCTTGCCCGGTGTCGTGTCCGGGTGAATCGTTGCGCCCATGCTTCGACCGGCTCGGCACGAACGGAATTATTGACAGATCAATTACTTGGCTGCGAAAATTCAAATCAGCCCGGCCAGCGGGCTCGACGGGTCGGCGTATTTGCGAGTGCCCATGCGCCCGGCCAGATAGGCGTCACGACCGGCCTCTACCGCCAGCTTCATCGCATGGGCCATGCGGATCGGGTCCCTGGCTTCGGCAATGGCGGTGTTCATCAGCACGCCGTCGCACCCCAGTTCCATCGCCACCGCCGCATCGCTGGCGGTGCCGACGCCGGCATCGACCAGCACCGGCACGCGGGCGCCTTCGACGATCAGGCGGATGGTCACCCGGTTCTGAATGCCCAGTCCCGATCCGATCGGCGCGCCCAATGGCATCACGGCGACCGCGCCGGCATCTTCCAGTTGTTTCGCCGCGATCGGATCGTCGGTGCAATAGACCATTGGCAGAAAGCCCTCCTTGGCCAGCACTTCGGTGGCGCGGATGGTTTCGACCATGTTGGGATAGAGCGTGCGCGCCTCGCCCAGCACTTCCAGCTTGACCAGATCCCAGCCGCCCGCCTCGCGCGCCAGGCGCAGCGTGCGGATCGCGTCTTCGGCGGTGAAGCAGCCGGCGGTGTTGGGCAGATACATCACCTTTTTGGGGTCGATGTAATCGGTCAGCATCGGTGCCTTTGGGTCCGACACATTGACCCGGCGCACCGCGACGGTGACGATTTCCGCACCGGATGCGGCGACGGCGGCGGCGTTCTGGGCAAAATCCTTGTACTTGCCGGTGCCGACGATCAACCGCGAGGCAAACGTGCGCCCGGCCACGGTCCAGGTGTCGGCATGATCGCCACCGCCGACGAAATGGACGATTTCCAGCACGTCGCCATGGGCAATCGCGACTTCGCCCAGCGTCGATCGCGCCACGATCACCGCGTTGCGCTCGACCGCGACTTTGGCCGGATCGAGGTCCAAAGCGCGGACCAGATCGGCGATCGAACCGGGCGCGGCGCTGTGCGGTTCGCCGTTGACGACAATGTGCAGTGATTCCGGCATGGCATCGCCTTAGCGCGGTCCGCCCGCCAATCAAGCGTGGCGACGGGTGGCCAGGACCTAACCCTCGCCAAACATGCGTCGTTGCGAGGCCTCGATCTCTTCGAGATAGCGACGGCGCGCGTGTCGTTCGCTCACCACGCCGACCACGCGGTTGCCTGCGTCGACCACCGCCAGTTCGTCCGCACCTTCGGCATCGAACAGCGCAAGGATCGCCTCGATTCCGGTATCGGGGTGCAAAATGTCCGTGGTCTGGCCCGCCAGCGGTGCCAGCAATTGCGCTGGATCGAGCGTCGGGGCATAAGCCGCCGCACTCTGCACAATACCGCGATAGGCGCCGTCGGCATCGGTCAGCACCGCCTTGCTCGCCGAACCCAGCGGTACAGCCGCGCGAAATGCCGAAATCGTCGCCCCGGCAGGCACCGTGACAAAATCGCGCCGCATCATCCGCGCGGCGGTCAGACCCAGTTTCCAGCCGATATCGCGTGGGGACCGGATATCGGACCCGCGCACGTGCAGCCGCCAGGTCGAGAATGAATAGCCGAACACCTCGCGCGTGACCGCGCTCGAAATCAGCGCGGCGGTCAGGACCACGCCCATCAGCGGGAAATCGCGGGTCGTTTCCAGCATCAGCAGCGCCAGCGTCATCGGCCCGCCGACCACCGACACGCAAAACGCCGCCATGCCGACCAGCGCGAAATCGGTCGGATCGAACAGCACGTGCCACCCGGCGGTGGCGCCGGCCAGGTTGAGCGCCTCGGCAAAGGCCTCGCCCGCCAGGGACCCCAGGAACAGCGAGGCAAAGAACAGCCCGCCGCGAAACCCGCTGGCCAGTGAAATGACCGAGGCGACAATCTTGAGCGCCAGGATCACCAGCAGGAAACCGACCGCCGGGCGGGCCATCAGGTCGAGATGCAGCGCGCCGTGGCCGGCCGACAGCGCTTGCGGAGAAATCATCGCGACCGGGATCAGCAAGGCGCCGCCCAACACCGGGCGCCACACGCTGCCGCGCGTGACCGCCTGCATCAGCCGTTCCGCCCAGGTGACCAGCCGCATCACGGTAATGCCGAGCAGCGCGCACAACAGACCCAGCACGACGGCCGCGCCATAATCCACCAGGCCGCGCGCATCGTTCGACGTGAATGCCACCAGATAGGGCTCTACCCCCAGCCAGCGCAGCACCAGCACCCCGGCCAGCGAGGCCGCGATCACCGGTGCGACTTCGGCAATCGAATAGGACCCGATGACGATCTCAAAGGCATAGAAAGCGCCCGCCAGCGGCGTGCCAAACGCCGCGCCGACGCCTGCCCCCGCTCCGGCCCCGACCAGCCGGCGCAGATCGGCGCGCCGCAAATGCAGCCGCTGGCCCAGCAACGAGGCCATCCCGCCACCCATCTGCGCATAAGTCGCTTCCAGCCCGACCGAGGCGCCGCAGCCGTTCGACACGATCGTCTGCGCCGCGATCAGCAGGTTGTCACCGCCTGGAATGCGCCCGCCGTGCAGCGCATTGGCCTCGACCACGTCGACCGGCGCACCGCCGCGCCGCGCCCGCCAGCGACCAAGCGCAACGACCCCCGCCCCGCCGAGCGGCAAGGCGAGCAGCCGCCAGGGGTGGTCGATCGCGGCAACCGCGCTCAGCCGGGTGATCGTGAGGCCATAGATGAAGCGCTGCATCGTGTGCGCCAGCCAGCCTTGCGCCAGCGTTGCCAGCCCGGCGGCAGCGCCGACCAGCGTGGCGAGCAGGATAAACGCGGCCTCGCTTTCGCGCAGCCAGCGCTGCACCCGCACACCGGCGCGGGCAAGGCGTCTTGAAATCCCCATCGCGCGCCATCGCAGCCCGATTCAGGCGCGCCAGTCAAGCGCGGATCAAGTCACCAGACGAATCCGGGCAACAAGGCCCGCCGCCAGCAGGCAACAGGCAGCGGTCCCGGCAAACCCGGCGGTCCACAAGCCATCGCCCGTACCGCCCGCCAGCGCCAGCACCAGCGACGGGACCACCACCGAAGGCAGCGTGTTGGCAAGGTTCATATAACCGAGCATTTCGCCCGGCCGCGCCGATCGGTGCAGCACTTGCGCCACCACGGCGGTGTCCAGCGCGAGATAGGCGATCAACCCGACCTGGAACAGGCCATAGCCGGCCAGCACCAGCCAGTCGCGGCCGTCCAGCACCATGCCGAGCGCCAGCGCGCCCGTCAGCGCGGCGGCAATCATGGGCGCACGGCGCCGGCGGTGACGATCCGACCATTGCCCGGCCACAACGGTCGCGATCAGCACGGCCAGCGTCGTCACCACCACCAGTCGGCCATAGACCGGATCGACCGATTGCCCCCCCATGATCCCCGCCCGTCCCGGATGGCGAACCAGAAAAAGATAGAAATAACTCACCATGAAGGCATTTCCGCTCTGCATCAGCATGCGCGCCAACCCGACCCGCGCCAGATCCGCCGACCCCGATGCCGCCCCGGCAGCAGCGGGCGCAAGCTCATCAGTGCCAGACACCGCCATTCCGTCAAACGGCCAGAACACAACCAGCGGCAGAACGGCCAGACCGACCGCCGCCGCCACCGCGCAAAATGGCGCGGCACCGTCGTGCGGAAAAGCCAGCGCGGCGATCCCTGTGCCGAGCCCGGCCAACGGCGCCGCCAGATTGACCAGTGCCGCGACGCGCCCCTTGGCACCATCGGCATAATGATCGACCAACAACGCGCCGAGCGGGGCAAACATCAGGTTGAGCGCCAGTTGAAACGCGATCAGCCCGGCGGCGGCCGTCGCCACCGTGCGGGCGAATCCCAAGCCCGCCAGGGCCAGCACGGTCAACCCCAGCCCCAGCGCGATCGGCGCGCGCCGGTTGCCATGACGGCGACGCCAGCCATCGCTGATCCGCCCGCCAAGGATATGCGCCAGGCTGGCCATCACCGCCCCGATCAGCACAACCAGCGACGTCGCCGCCGCCGCGCGATCGGGCGCGATCGCCACGATCCGCCGGGGCAGCAGCAGCGCCAGCAACGGCGCATAGGACAGATGCGCCCCGAAGTAAGCCAGCGCATACAACGTCACGCCGCGCCGGGCCGGCACCGATCGCGCGGCACTATCCATTCCACCCCCAGATGCGGGGCCGTTGCCCCGTCGTGACGCTCTAACAGCCTCTGTCGTGCTTTGCATCCACGACATGCCGGCGCGGGCCGGGTTGAAAGCGGGCGCCGGGGCGGGCATAGGCGTGCACACCATGCATGATATCCGTCTGATCCGCGAAAACCCCGCAGCCTTTGACGCCGGTCTTGCCCGGCGCGGGCTGGCCCCCGTCGCTGCGACGATCCTGTGGCTCGACACGGCGCGCCGCGATGTGCTGACCCGCACGCAAGAGGCGCAGGCCCGCCGCAACGAAGCCTCGAAAGCGATCGGCGCGGCAATGGGCAAAGGCGATCACGCAACCGCCGACGCGCTGAAGGCCGACGTCGCCACGCTGAAGGACATGCTGCCCGCGCTGGAGGATGAGGAACGCGGCGCGACCGCCGATCTCAATGCCGCACTGGCCGCCTTGCCCAACATTCCCGCCGATGCGGCACCCGATGGCGCAGACGAGGCCGACAATGTCGAAGTCGCGCGCTGGGGCACCCCGCGCCAGTTCGATTTCACCGCACGCGAACACGCCGATATCGGGCCGGCACTGGGCCTCGATTTCGAAACCGGCACCTTGCTGTCGGGTGCACGCTTTACCTTTCTGCGCGGCCAGATGGCGCGGCTGCACCGGGCGCTCGGGCAATTCATGCTCGATCTGCAGACCGGGCCGCACGGTTACACCGAATGCATCACGCCCTTGCTGGTGCGCGACGAAGCGGCGTTCGGCACCGGGCAATTGCCCAAATTTGCCGAAGACCTGTTTCGCACGACCGACGGCCGCTGGCTGATCCCGACCGCCGAAGTCAGCCTGACCAATTCGGTGCGCGAACAGATCCTGCCCGATGCGTCGCTACCGCTGCGCATGACCGCGCTGACGCCGTGTTTCCGCTCCGAAGCGGGCGCCGCCGGGCGGGACACGCGCGGGTTCATCCGCCAGCACCAGTTCGAAAAGGTCGAACTGGTCTCGATCACGCGGCCCGAAGACTCCGAAGCGGAACACGAACGCATGACGGCCTGCGCGCAAGCGGTGCTGGAGGCGCTGAATCTGCCGTACCGCAAGGTCCTGCTGTGCACCGGCGACATGGGCTTTACCGCAAGGCTGACTTACGACCTCGAAGTCTGGCTGCCGGGACAAGGCGCCTATCGCGAGATATCCTCGTGCTCCAACTGCGGCGATTTCCAGGCGCGGCGGATGAACGCGCGCTATCGCCCCGACGGTGCCAAGGCCACCGAATTCGTCCATACGCTCAATGGTTCCGGTCTGGCGGTCGGGCGCACATTGGTCGCGGTGCTGGAAAACTATCAGCAGGCGGATGGTTCGGTCGAAGTGCCAGCGGCACTTGCGCCCTATATGGGCGGCTTGACGCGGCTCGTACCGCTCGCGTGAATGCGCGCAGGGTCTGGCCGGCGCTGATCGCGCTTGCGTTGGGGACGGCGCCAGAGGTGGCTTGGCCCGCCCCCGCGCCGATCGTGGCGTGGACTTATACCGTCCAGCCCGGCGACACGCTGGCGACGATCGCCGCGCGCATGGGGGTTTCGCCGGGCGACCTCGCCCGCACCAACGCGATCGGCCTGGGGACACCGCTGGTCGCGGGCACCGTGCTCAAGCGCCCCGATCCAACCGGCATGCCGAGCGAGCGGCGCCCGCCCCACCGTCCACCGGCCGCACCGCGTGCCGTGCCGGTCGCGCGCCCGGTCCCGGCGCCGCGACCTTTGCCCGAACCGGCACCGACGCACCGCCCGGAACCCGGCGCCCCGCACCTGATCTGGCCCACATCGGGCGCGATCGTGACGCGCTTTGCCGCGCCGGTGCATGGCCTGGCGGACAACGGCATCGATCTGGCCGCATTTGCCGGCATGCCGGTGCGCGCGGCCGCCGGCGGCCGGGTGATCTTTGCCGGGACCGAGCCGGAACGGTTTGGCCAGTTGATCGTGATCGACCATGGCGGCGGCTGGGCAACCGCCTATGCCTATCTCGGCAAAGTTGCGGTCAAGGACGGCGCGACGGTGCGCGCCGGCAGCGTGATCGCGCGGATCGGCGCCAGCGGCGAAGCGAAAAAGCCCACGCTGCATTTCGAATTGCGCCACGACAACGTGCCGCGCGACCCGTTGCCCACGCTCCCCATCCGCTTGTAAATCCCTCCCGTTGCGGGCAGGAATTCAGCGCGCCATCAGGAAAAAGGTCAGGCCCATCGCCAGATAGGCGATCAGCCAGAAACCGGCGTCGATCAGCGCCAGCCGCAGGCTGATCCGCAAGTACTGATAATTGAGCCACATTGCCGGGATCACGAAAGCCCCGGCCAGCCCACCCGACATCATGAAATAAAGCCACGGCTTGGCCGCCAGTGTTTCCGGACCGACACGGGCGAACATGTGCCCGATCATTGTCGACGAAATCGCCAGCAGGACAAAGCTGATCGCCAGTGTGCGCCACGGCGCAGCGCGATGGCCCAGCCCACCGGGACCGAGTTCTTCCAGTCGGGCGCGGCCATAGAGCGGCCCGTTCCACAGCAACGTCGCACCGAGCGCGACCAGCGCTGCGACCAGCACCGCCAACCAGTTCACCGGACCCATCGAACCGAAACTCCTGCACGCCATCTGTGTAATACGAAAGTGCACTGGCGTGCACTCAGACCTTCCGCCCCGCCTCCCCACCCGACCACCAACAAGACCATCAGGCTATGGTGGTCGGGTGGGGAGGCGGGGCGGAAGGTCTGAGTCGCGCGGAGCGCGACCAAGCATAAATGGCGGTTAGTGCGCATACAGATCGCACCATCGCTTGGCAATTCACGCAGGCGCGTGACGCCGCGTTAAAAACCGGGTAAGCGCCGCCGCCTGATGACCGAGATTCAATCCCCCCTTACACTCCCTTCTTCCCCACGCGTCGGCATGGTCAGCCTCGGCTGTCCCAAGGCGCTGGTTGATTCCGAACGCATTCTGACCCGGCTGCGCGCCGACGGCTACGCGATGAGCGCGGATTATCAGGGCGCCGACGTCGTGCTCGTAAACACCTGCGGCTTTCTCGATTCGGCCAAGGAAGAAAGCCTGACCGCGATTGGCGAGGCGATGGCCGAAAACGGCCGGGTGATCGTGACCGGCTGCATGGGCAACGAGGCGGATGTGATCCGCGCGCGCTTTCCCGGCGTGCTGGCGGTGACCGGCGCGCACCAGTACGAAGACGTCGTCGATGCGGTCCACGCCGCTGCGCCGCCGGGCCTCGGGCCCTATGTCGACCTGATCCCGCAAGCGGTGCCGGGCGAGGTCAAGCTGACCCCGCGCCATTACAGCTATGTCAAGATTTCCGAAGGCTGCAACCACGCCTGCGCGTTCTGCATCATCCCGCAATTGCGGGGCGGCCTGGTCAGTCGCCGCATCGACGCCGTGCTGCGCGAGGCGGAAAAGCTGGTGGCCGCAGGCACGCGCGAACTGCTGATCATCAGCCAGGACACGTCGGCCTATGGCGTCGATGTGCGGCACGAGGAGCGGCAGTGGAAGGGGCAGGCGGTGCGCACCCACATGACCGATCTGGCGCGCGAGCTCGGCGGATTGCGCACGCCCGATGGCCAGGTGCCGTGGGTCCGGCTGCACTATGTCTATCCCTATCCCCACGTCGAGGCGGTCATTCCGCTGATGGCCGAAGGGTTGCTGACCCCCTATCTCGACATCCCGTTCCAGCATGCCAGCCCATCGGTGCTGCGCGCGATGAAACGCCCGGCGAACGAGGCCAAAGTGCTCGAACGGCTGCGCGCATGGCGGTCGGTCTGCCCCGACCTTGCCATCCGGTCGAGCTTTGTCGTCGGCTTTCCGGGCGAGACCGAGGACGATTTCCGCTATCTGCTCGACTGGCTGGATGAGGCGCAGCTCGACCGCGTCGGCGCGTTCCGCTTCGAGCCGGTGGCGGGCGCAGCCGCCAACACCCTGCCCGATCCCGTGCCCGAAGCGGTCAAGGAAGAACGCTATGCCCGGCTGATGGAAAAGACCGAGGCCATCAGCCGCGCGAAACTGGCCGCCAAAGTGGGCCGGACGATCCGCGTGATCATCGACGAAGTGGGCGAACCCGACGAAGACGGCGATATCGGCGCCACCGGCCGATCGCAGGCCGATGCCCCCGAAATCGACGGTGCGGTGCATCTGCGCAACGTTCCTGCCTCGCTCGCACCGGGCGATTTCGTCGAAGTCGAAGTCGAAGATGTCGACGCCCACGACTTGTTCGGCGTGATCACCAGCGGTCGATCGTAAGCACTGACCGGCGCCGATCAACAGTCTCGTCTCCCCGGACTTGCCGGGCTCGGCTGTTACCTTTTTTAATTCAACGGTTTGGCATTGCAATCAGGAGAAAAAGCAGGCTTCCGGATCAAGACCGGGGCAACGTGTGTCAAGCGCGCGCGCCACCGCTGGTCAAAACCCGCAAATTGGCATAGGATTTAAGGAATCGATTAAAACAACAACGGAGAGAGCCATGGGCGCCAGTGCGGCACACGCCACGGCAGCGGATGCACCGATCGATGTGATCATCGTCGGCGCGGGGATTTCGGGCATCGGCATGGCCGCGCATATGCAGGCGATGTGCCCGGGCCGCAGCTATGCGGTGCTGGAACGGCGCGAGCGCATCGGCGGCACCTGGGATCTGTTCCGCTATCCGGGCGTGCGCTCCGACAGCGACATGCACACGCTGGGCTTTGTGTTCGAGCCGTGGCGCCATGAGAAATCGATCGCCGACGGCCCGGCCATTCTCGAATACCTCGATCGCATCGCCGACGAGCGCGGCATTCGCCCGCATATCCGCTTTGGCACGCAAGTGATTGCGGCGAACTGGGACAGCGGTGCCGGCCTGTGGCGGCTGGACGTGATCACGCCGCAGGGGCGCAGTCGGATCGAAGGCCGTTTTCTGTACCTCGGCTCCGGCTATTACGACTATGACGAGCCCTATCAGGCGGCAATCGCGGGCAAGGAGGACTTTGCCGGCCAGATCGTCCATCCGCAGTTCTGGCCGACCGACCTCGATTATGCCGACAAGAACGTGGTGGTGATCGGTTCCGGCGCAACGGCGGTGACGGTGGTCCCGGCGATGGCAAAGACCGCCGCGCATGTCATCATGCTGCAACGGACGCCAACCTGGATGGCATCACGCCCGGCGCGCGATGCTCTGGCCAATGTCCTGCGCCGCCTCTTGCCCGGGAAACTGGCCTATCGCCTGACCCGCTTCAAGAACATCCACTTGCAGTCGATCGTGTTCCGCCGCGCGCGCACCAAGCCCGACAAAGTCAAGGCATTCCTGACCAAAAAGACGCAAGAGCTGCTTGGCGGCCATTACAACGCGCGCGATTTCACGCCGCCCTATGATCCGTGGGAACAGCGGCTGTGTCTGGTGCCCGATGGCGACTTGTTCATGGCGATCCGCGCCGGTCGCGCCAGCGTGGTGACCGACGCGATCGAACGCATCGATGCCTCCGGGGTGCAGTTGAAATCCGGCCAACACCTCGACGCCGATGTGATCGTCACCGCCACCGGCCTGTCGATGGCCGTGGCGGGCAAGATCGCGTTCAGCCTGGACGGTGTGCCGATCGATTGGTCGCAGCATTATTACTACAAGGCGTGCATGTTCTCGAACGTGCCCAATCTGGCGGCGGTGTTCGGCTATCTCAACGCGTCGTGGACGCTGCGCGCGGATATCATTTCCGACTATATCTGCCGACTGATCAATCTGATGGCAGAGCGCGGGGCCGCGGTGGCAACGCCCGTGCTGCCGGCCGATCATGGCATGGTCGACGATGACCCGTTCGATTTCTCGTCGGGCTATATCGCGCGCGCGCGCCATTTCCTGCCCAAGAGCGCGGCAGACATGCGCTGGCGGCTGAACCAGGATTATCTGCGCGACCGGGCATGGATGAAAAGCGATCCGATCGACGACGGTGTGCTGCGGCTCGATCCGGCTCCGGCCAGCCAGGTGCAAGAGGTGTTGCAAGCGGCGGAATAGGACGCTTGCACAGGGCAGACATTGCTTTATCCCTCGGCGTTGATGACCCAACCGACCCGTATCTGGACCGCCGCGCTGATCGTGGTGGGTGACGAAATCCTGTCCGGCCGCACGCAGGACAAGAACATTGCGCAAGTGGCGGCCTGGCTCGGCGTGCAGGGCATTCGCCTGCGCGAAGTGCGCGTGGTGCCCGATGTGGTCGAGGCCATCGTCGAATCGGTCAACGCCCTGCGCGCGCGCAACGACTATCTGTTCACCACCGGCGGCATCGGCCCGACGCACGATGACATCACCGTCGATGCCGTGGCGCAGGCGCTGGGCGTCAACGTGGTGGTCCACCCCCGCGCGCGCGCCATTCTCGATGCCTATTATGCGCCGCGCGGCGGGCTTAACGAAGCGCGGCTGCGCATGGCGCGGGTGCCCGATGGCGCCGATCTGATCGAAAACCGGTTGTCGGGCGCGCCGGGTATCCGCATCGGCAATGTCTTCCTGATGGCGGGCGTGCCGTCGATCACCGCGCAGATGCTCGACGGGCTGACCGGACAGTTGGAAGGCGGGCTGCCGCTGCTGTCGCACACCGTGGGCTGCTGGGTCGCCGAAAGCGAAATCGCGGATCTGTTGCGCGAAACCGAAGCGAAGTTTGCAGGTGTGCAGATCGGCAGCTATCCGTTCTTTCGCGAAGGCCGGGTGGGCGCCAATTTCGTGATCCGGTCGACCGAGGCGGACCTGCTGGCGGCCTGTGTCAAATCGCTGTCGGGCGCCTTGACCAGCCTCGGCCGGGAACCGTTCGACGGCGGAATTTGATGCGCCGGACGGCGGTGCTGCTGGCCGCACTTGTCGCCGGGTGCGCGGCCGACACGAGGCTTGCCGATTTCCGCCACACGCTCGCCAGCCATGACAGCGCCACGGTCGCGCTGGAACAATGGTGCGGCCGGCGCGGCATTCTGGTGCCGCCGGTGATCCAGGCAATCACGCAGGACGATGCCGACGCGGTCCCGGTCACTCCGGTGATCCGCGCCGCGCTGGCCGTCGATGACGACGAACCACTGCGCGCGCGCCATGTCCTGCTGCTCTGCGGCCAGACCGTGCTGTCCGACGCGCGCAACTGGTACGTTCCGTCGCGCCTGACCGCGCAGATGAACCGCACGCTCGACACGACGCGGGTGCCGTTCGGCAAAGTGGTCGCCCCGCTCGGCCTGCATCGACGCGCATTGCCGGCCGGCGCCCCGTCGCCCGCACCTTGCCCCACGGGCAGCATCCAGCACGATACCGCCGTGCTGCGTCGCGACGATGGCCTGGCCTATAGCCTGGTCAGCGAATGCTATACCCGCGCCAACATCGCACCGCGCTGACTGGCCATCCTGGTGAGGTGGATTCGAAGTTCATTTGATAATTGGTCATGCTGAATTTGATTCAGCATCCATCATGCCCCGTGAACGGTCGTTTTTGGGGGGAAATGGACCCCGGATCACGTCCGGGGTGACGAATTCATTGCAAGAATTTCAGAATAATCTCACGATAGTGCACTGCGTTAAATAAAAAAAGGGCCGGGATTGCGCCCGGCCCTTTTTGTTGTGCGATGTCGCTGACGATCAGCTGCCGTAGACTTGCGCCACGTCAACCTTGATGCCGGGGCCCATCGAGCTCGACAGGCCGACCTTGCGGACATATTTGCCCTTGGCGCCGGCCGGCTTGGCCTTGATGATCGCATCGACAAACGCGTCGAAGTTGGCGCGCAGCGCTTCGTCCGAGAACGACAGCTTGCCGATGCCGCCATGGATGATCCCGGCCTTTTCGACGCGGAATTCGATCTGGCCGGCCTTGGCGGCCTTGACCGCGTCGGCGACGTTCGGCGTCACCGTGCCCAGCTTCGGGTTCGGCATCAGGCCCTTGGGGCCGAGGATCTTGCCGAGACGACCGACCAGACCCATCAGGTCCGGGGTGGCGATGATACGGCCATAGTCGACGTTGCCGGCCTGGATGTCTTCCAGCAGGTCTTCGGCACCGACGCGGTCGGCACCGGCGGCCAGCGCCGCTTCGGCCTTGTCACCGCGCGCGAACACGGCAACCTTGACGTCCTTGCCGGTCCCCGAAGGCAGCGTGACCATGCCGCGCACCATCTGGTCGGCGTGGCGCGGATCGACGCCGAGGTTCAGCGCGACTTCGAGCGATTCGTCGAACTTCGCGCTCTTGAGGTCCTTCAGCAGCGCGATGGCTTC
>Ga0116227_10010821_pt1 | contig 15689 bp, 16 predicted proteins | sample S1TSphgellanicum_FD_89693 | JGI IMG/M metagenome (GOLD analysis project Ga0116227, IMG submission 89693) | Host-associated microbial communities from peat moss isolated from Minnesota, USA - S1T2_Fb - Sphagnum magellanicum MG | ecosystem: Host-associated > Plants > Peat moss > Unclassified... | reverse complement strand
TGGCGGCTATTCTAGCGCCACCGGCCGAGCGCGCCCGGATGCGACAGGCATGGGATCAGAGATGCTCCGAGGCCAGCACTCCTCCAACAGCCGGGCCAAAGAATCCATACGTCAGACCACCTAAACGCGATCGCTCCGTAGGCCTCCTACGTGAGCGCGAGCGCAAGTTCGTCGATGGATATGTCGCTCGCGTGCGCCATGCGTTCCCGGACTTGTTTCAGGCACGTAGCCCCGCGAGCGTCAACATTCGAAGCAACGTCGGCGCTCTGCTGTGGCTCATGGCATACCAAAGCTATTGCTCCTCGGGGTATCGCACCTTGTCCAAAGGCGGAATGAATCCACCGAAAAAGATCGACAAGCTTCTGCAGTTGCCGCGCATTCAGCAGGCGATCGCTGAAAAGTTCGATGCGGCTGGTCTTTCGCAAGAAGACTGCGGCCGGATCATGTCCCAGATTGCCAATGGCACCATCAGAACGCGCTCGCAAACGCTTGGCAAAGACGGCGAAGTGGTTGAGCTTGAGCGTGACATTCCCGTTGAGGCACGCCTCAAAGCCGTGGAGATGGTCTTTAAGCTCACTACCGGCTATGCGACGAATAAACATGCCGTCGCGATTGCGTCCGATACATTCTTCAACGAAGCCGAATTCAATGAGGTTCCTGAGATCAATGTTACCCCAGAGGCCCTGGACGATCAAAGATGACGTGCGAATACGGTCACGACTTCAAACCTTTTCCTCGTTCGCGGGACTTGTACTGCTCGGCCTGTGGCGCGCAGCCTGGTCGCGCGGCCGCCGCTGCACCGACCCAATTGCTCGAAAAATTGGCATCAAGTGTGGAACTACCCCCTTCGATAGAGTCGTTGGACCCGGATCGCGACGCGGCGCTATCTATCATGAATGCGGCTGCCCAGTCGAAGAAGGACGAGTTCGAACTGCAAGTAGTCAACCTGATTAACCGCTACGATCTTCCTGAAGAAGCGGCACATCGTTTTTTCCAAATGGCCGTAGACTTCGGCCCTGGCCTTGACATGGAGTATTTCGAAAACAGCTTACTCAAGCCGGTTTCCGAAATGCAAAAGGCGAGCACGAGCATGGACGAAGACCTTGATCGGGCCTTCGATGTGACATAAATGCAGTTCTCTGCAGAAGAGAAACGCAAGCAAGAACTCACGCGCCTGCGTAGTGACTTCAAATATTTCTGCGAGAAGCTGCTGAAGATCAACCCAAAAATTAAAGAACTCAACTCCAACCAAACGGCAGGCCCGCTGATACCATTCATCTGGAACAAAGCGCAGTGCCACGTTTGGGCGATCATGGCTGGCTTGATCATGAAGAAGCAGCCGGTAAAGCTGGTCGTTCTCAAAGCCCGGCAGGTTGGTATATCGACGTTCTTCTGCGCGTATCTCTTCTGGCAGATGTGGCGGCAGAATCGGTTCCGCGCTGGCGTGGTTGCGTACGAGAAGAAGACCACCCTTAAAGAACTAAATCAGACGATGTCGACCTTCTACGACGCGCTGCCGGATGAATTCAAGCCCCGGCTTCGCCAGAAACACGAAGGCGCGAAGGTCACGAAGGAAGACGTGTTCTTCAGCGATCGCAACAGCTATTGCGACTTCATCGTGCAGACGGAGAAGGCTCTTCGTGGCGTTGCAAAGGATGGCGTGCTATGCACGGAGACATCGTTCTACGATAACGCTGCGGAGTTTTTCGGCGGGTTTCTGCCCGCGATGTCTCGGGGAACGTCGTCTATTCTTGTTATGGAGTCGTCTCCTGAAGACGGCTGGTTCAAGGATACGTACTTCCACGCGCGAGATGGCGACAACGATCGTACAGCAATATTTATCCCCTGGTGGATGTGCGACGATTTATATTCGCGTCCAATTACTCGGCGTGGCTCGAAGATCTACGACGCGGAGACGCGGCACGTAATTCACTTCCCGCCGGAGATGCGGCGGAAGCAACGGCACCTCACTCGCCTTGCGAAAGAGCGTGGCCTGCCCCCGATCACCGACGAGCAAATCTGGTGGTGGATTCGATATTGTGAGTCTGAGTACCAGGGCGATACCGAGTGGATGCAGCAAGAATTCCCTGATGATGACATCACGGCATTCCAACGCGCATCACGATCGGCATTTAAAGTTTGCATGCCGATGGTTAATCATACGGTCGAGGAAGCCGAAGATATCTTCGACATCAAGATTGGCTCGCTTGTCTCCACGACCTACACGGATCCAAGCTGTGAAATGCACGACGTGCGGTTTGTCGAGGAAGAACGCACTGGCTGGATTAACCAGGAGAGCCGCCCTGGCATTGTGGTGTGGGAACCTCCTCAGCCTGGATATACCTACACAGTTGGCGCAGATGTCGCAGACGCCGAGGGCGAAGAGGATGAAGATGGGGAACGGGCGTTTTCTGTCATTAGTGTCTACTGCTGCAATACACATGATCAAGTAGCAGAATGGCGCGGGCATATCGACCCGCATTCCCTTGGCGATGAAATTGCCAAGATTGCATATTGGTACAACACCGCGCTCATTTGCGTAGAGCGTAACAATATGGGTGTGCTGACCGAGCATCGCCTGAAAAACGAACTACATTACCCAATGCGCTTCCGTTGGCCCGATTGGAATACCGGACCTGAAGCGCTTACCAAAAAAGAATCATGGGAAACCAATTCCCGAACGAAACCGATTCTCATTGGTACGTTCCGGCAATGGTGCCGCGATGGTTTATATAAAGTGCGATCGCCCGGTTTGCAGACCGAGATGGCTCACTATCGCGTTGTGCGCGGTAAATTCATCGCCAAGGACGAGTTCGCCGATAGGATTATAGCTGCGGGCCTAACGGTTATGGCCGTGGAGCAGACGGAGTACTCTCACCGCTCTGTTGTGCTCGGTTCGAATATTTCGCGCGCTCCGCGACAAGCGGCTGGAGCAGCAATAAAAACTTTGCGCGCTGGTATGGGCAATCGAGAAACAGGCAAGCAATTACCTGAAGAATTCGATGACATGCCGTTTCAGCGCGTCGAGGATGTTTTTGACAGGATGTACGAGGAGGCATTTACGTGATTTTTAGTTACAAGTGCAATTGCCAGGATGGCAGTGAGGAGATCGAATTTCCGATCGGCAAAGCCCCTGCTTTTCTCCAACAATGCAAAGAATGCGGCGCGCTCGTTTCGCGTGACTATCATTCGGATTTTGCGACGGTAAATATCGCCGCGATTGATCCGTACCGTAAGTATCACCTTTCCTCTCGAAAAATGCACGAGGAAGCTCGGCAACAGCGTACGATCGGCGGCCCGCAGGATAACATCGAACGCAAACGCCTCGAGCGCGAAAATGGCATAACATATGTCGGTGACGATACCTCGGGCTTTTCCAAAAAGGCTCGGCGTGGCATTGAGAGACAGCTCGACAAGAAGCGGGCTGGTGAGGTTGTGTAATGGCTAGGATGGCGATCACGTCCCCGGGCGTGCATAGGGAACGGACGAAAGGTCCCCTCGAGAAGCGCGGCACTGCGCATAAGCTCGACAATCTTGAGGAAGACGCGCTCGTGAGGCGCATCGATGCCATGGTCTACCCCTGGGAGAACCAGGAGGGCAATCGCCGCCAGCGCGACCGTACGGGCGCGAAACTATGGCGCGGCAAAAACAGCCTCGACGGGTTCAATGACTCGCGGCTGATGATCAACAGCATGTCGCCTACGGCTATTGCCGATCGCGTTGCGGCTGATGTGTTCCGGTCGATGCCAGAGCCTGAGATCGAGGCAAAGAACGACGAGGACGAAGATGCTGCGCGGCTGGCCGAGGGTGCGGTTCGGCAGAACTGGCGCATGACGCGCATGCGTGAGAAAGCTCCAAACGCCTACCGGCAGTCGATGTTCACCCGGCAGGTTGGGTTCTACCACTACTGGCGCGAGGACTTAAACGACGGGCTCGGCGATGTCGATAAAGTCTTGGTACCGGCTCACCGGCTCATTTTTGATGGCATGGCGTACTCGGTTCAGGATATGGAGTTCATCGGGTTTGAAAAGCCCATGCTGCGTTCTAAGCTCATTTCGATGTACCCCGAGAAAGTCGACGAGATCGAAACGGCGATGAACGACTCCGACGGCCGTGTGACCAACGTCGACCCCGATCCGCTGGATGAGTCCCCTACCAAGGGCTCGCAGGGATCACGGGTCTACGATCGTCTCGTGACCACGGCCAGCTCTCAGGAGCCGCCATACACTCCCGTCACGTCGATCACGACAAGTCTCAAGCGTCGCGGCCAGGGCGATCCACTGTCTGAAAAGGTCATGGTTCGCTGGATGTGGATCCGCGACTACTCTGTGAAGCGTGCGCAGCGGCCAAAGATTGACCCGCGTACGAAGCGCCCGATGTACACCGTCCACCGTGACGAGAGTGGCGCGATGTCCTACGAGGATGATGGTCATGAAATTATCGACACCGCCTTGGGCCCGCAAATTCTCCACAAGAAGAAGCCCAAAGTCTCGATCGTCATGGATGACGTTATCGTGCGGAAATACCCGCAGTGGCGACATGCCGTTTACATTAAAGGCGATCGCGTTTTGCTTTGGGATGTTAATTGGGATGGCCCCGTGCCTATCTCCATCCTACGCGACCGCTATCCTGGGATCGGATTCAACGCCGAAGGCACCGCTCTCCGTCTCGCCACGCTTGCAGCGTCTCGTAACATTCTTTGGACGATCATCTTCGAACGTCTTAGAAAGTCGCTTAAGGGCACTTGGCTTACGACTCCAGGGTCAAACCTCCGACGGAATTCGCTGGTCAACGAAATCGGTTCCGTCTTCACCGTCACTTCAATTGATAGCGTCAAAGAGTTTCCCGTCTCGCCGCTAGAGCCAGGGTACTTTCAGCTCCTCCAAATTGCCGAACAAGAAATGGAGATGCTGATGGGTGTCACCCCGATGATGAAAGGCCAGCCGGTAGGACGTGCAGATTCCCCGCAGACGTATGAGCAAGTCGCAGATCAATCCGGTGGCCCGATTCTTGATCGTGCAAAACTGGTTGATCAATGGATCCAGGACGCCGTTGAGATTGACCTCTGGTTTATGCGTCAGAGGTACACGCACGAGCACCTCGTCGAGGTTGAGACGGCTGCTGGCTTCTCAAGCTGGACGGAAGCATCGGCGCTATCTTTGGCTGGTCATTTCGTGGTCAAGGTAGAGACCGGCGCGACCCTCGGCAGCAACAGTGCCCGCGATCGTCAAGACGCGGAACAGGCCGCTGGAATGGGCTTCTATGGGCTTCCTATGCTCGGGAAACTTGGGCATATTCGCCACTGGAAGAAAGGCCTCAAACAGAAGGGCGCTATTCTCGCGATGGGTCCACAGTATCAATGGCTACTTGGTCCTGGTGGCGCGAACCCTGCTCAGCAGAATATGAACATCCGCGCGAAGACACAGCGTTCGCATCACAAGCCGGGAGGCAAATGATTGACGTAAGCAGCGCCCCATGCATGGGGTGCTCTCGGAACATGCGCGTCACTTCAGCTAGAGTTCCAAAACCCGAGAACGCGTTTTCCGAGATACGCGTCTCGTTGTCTATGCCTGAGCTAGGGGATTTTCTCCCTGTGGTTGTGTGGTTTTCGCTTTTCTGGTGCCGCGATTGCACGATGCAACGCTATGCCGACGGCGCGGAAAAGATGCCCGATCACGGGGAACTGTTTGCAATCCTGACCATGTGACCCCCGACACTTGCGCTATTGACAATTTGCGACGCTTGACTTTTGGTTTGATGTTATGATCCGGCGTGATGGCAGGAGGAACCTTCGCGTTTGGTCAGTCAGTGACGCCCAGTATTCAATCAAAAATACTGGACGCGCCCTCGCTTAACACGACGCCTTCCCCGTCAGAGCCGACGCGCGTCCCCTCAAGTGAACTTGCCAATCTGTACGCTACCCTTAGCGCTCTCGCGCAGCGGGCCGTGCGGATTGAACAGTCGCCTGATAAGCAAGAGCGGCTCTTTGGCATGATCGCCGATCTCGATTCGTGGGTGACGGATGAGATACAGGCGGCCAGCGAGGCAGGAGCGCCGGTGCCTAACTTGCCCGAGCCACCTCCACCGCCGCCACCCCCAGCGGGCGGTATCGGTATGGGCGGCCCAGGCATGCCACCGCCGGCTGCACCGATGGCACCTAACCCCGGAGTGCCACCGGCCCCTTCACCGACGGGAATGCCGGGATAACCGGCAGGGAGAGCAAGGATGCGTAAAGGTCATAAGCTGGAGCACCTGATGGGTGGTCGTAAGCACAAACGTCACGGCGGGAAGCGCAAGTCGCATCGTCGGCACGGCCGCAAGTAAGCGGTAGGTGGACGCGTTGAGTACACCTACTCGTATTGCTACGGGCGACTCTAATCCTAAAGAGCGCAAAATCCCTGACCTGCAAAAACTCCAGGATGGAAAAGTAGCAGAGCGTCAGGCTGAATTAGCGCGCCTGTCAGGCATTGAGTCCGAACAGGCACCGAAGGAACCGGAAGCGGTAGCGCCGCCAAAGGACTGGGATACGGAAATCGAGGCGCTAGACCCGGAGCTACGAAACCAGTTTGCTCAACGCGTCTACAACCAATACAACCAACAGATCTCGCAAGAGTTCGGCGACATTATCCCGCTTATCGGGAGTGCCCGTACGGATGCGAACCTTCGCAAAAACCTCAAGGCCTTAGCCGAGGATCAAGAGCTTCGCTCGATTCTCGCTGATGAAAACGCGCCGAAGCGTTTGAAGCGCCTTGCGGATAAAAAGCTCTCAAAACTCTACGAAGACGATGAGTTCGCGGAGTTTGCGGCGACCGAAGCCTATCCGGTATATCAACAGTATGCCGAGCAGATTCGCGGTAGTCGGCCTGCAGAAGCGACCGGGCAACGTAGCCCCGAGCTTGAGCGCATTGAAGCGCTAGAGAAGCAGATTAACGAAGGCAAAGACCAGAGCGAGCAGCAGCGATACGTTACGACCCGCGTACGTGAGCGTGACGCTTTATCGTCGCAGTATCCGGTCTTCCGTGAGAACGCTGCTCTTCGTGAGCGCGTCATCGGTCGAGCCGAGCAAGATTTTGAATCCCGTGCCTACCGCGCGGGAATTGATGTGAGCAATCCTCACTGGCATGCGCACGCGCTACGTCAAGGGGTACAACCTCCGGCGTATCTCGAGTATTTCAACGCCGAGACATCTTGGCTTGAGAAAAACGGCGCACAAGCTCTAGCTGCCCCTACTGGTGGCCCTGGAGATTCTCAGGCTACTCGCTCTGCTGCAATTCGCAGCGAGGGCGCTAAGCCAACCGGCAAACCGAAATCGCTCACTGATTATCGTGAGCGTGGCATTGCCGCACTTAACAACCTCAAGGCTGAGCAACAAAAGCAAGGAGTGACACGTGGCTAGTTACGCTAGTAACGCAGTAAACAACTATGTGGACGCGCTAAACGTAGCCACGTTTGCTGCCGTAGATTTTGACAAGGTGTACGATCAGATTTTTGATACGTCACCGCTTTATGCAATCATGAAGAGCGCGAACCACCTTATCGAACAGCGTGGCGGCCTTTTCATTCAGCGGCAGATCAACATCGCAAAATCCCCGAATGCCGGTTGGTATACGGGTGCTGGTGGTTGGAAGCTCGCGAAATTTGAAGGCCTTGTCGCTGCAGGCTGGGACTGGAAGCTTGCTCATGACGCGGTACTGGTGCTTGGAGATGAAATTCTCCGCAATTCAGGGGCGTCGGAAGCCATTGTCGACCTCGTGCAAGAGCGCGTCGACGTTTCGAGCTTGACGCTACCCGACCTTATCGCCTCGGATATCTACTGCAACAACCCCTACGGCAACCGCAGTGATAACACCGTTGGGAATCCGGCATCGCTTGAGGGCCTTTGCGTTCTCGTTGACGACGGTACATTCTCGAGCACGGTTGGTTCGTTATCGCGTACCACGTACCCGAGCCTCAAAGCCAAGGTCAACTACAACAACGCGCTCGGTTCAAGCTTCATCAACTCGCTGCAGGTGCTGAACATTGCCGCGAACCGTGGTCAATCAAGCCGCGTTCGCCTGCATCTCACCACCGAAGCGATTTATGGTTCCTACTGGGCTTCGCTGCAATCGCCAGAGCGTTACACGCTCACGCCACAGCGCCTCGAAGCTATGGGGATTAAATCTACCGGCGGTAACGACCTCGCATTTAACGATGCGCCTGTGCTTATCGACGAGAAAATCCCAACCAACGTTTACAAACCAAACCAGACGACTGGTAATCAGGGCGGATATTGGTATGGTTTGAATACTGACTGGTTCCAGTTTATTGTTCACCCGGATCGCTTCTTCACATTAAGTGAATGGCAAAAAGATCCTTACGGGGATCAATATTTCATGGACATATTTTTTGCTGGTGCATTGGTTTGCACTCGGCCGAATAAGTCTTTCGCGACGTGGGTTCAAGGCGGATAAATGCCGTTTAAGTCGGAGGCTCAGCGGCGGTATTTATGGGCGAAACATCCCAATATTGCACGACGCTGGGCTAACGAAGCCAAGAGAAAACACAAACGAAAAACGAGTCGCCGCTCACGTAGAAGAGCAAGAAGGTAAGAAATGGCTGCACCAACCTCAGAACGACTTTACACCGCGACGACAGGTTCGGCAATTACCGTATCGGTTCCGTGGGCCGTGGTTGCGCCGAATTATGGCGTGGTCGGTTCTGGTACGGCCACCTATACTGTCGCGACGAATGGCGCGCTGCAACAATTCCAAGAACTCTGCGACTTACTCGACCGCATGGCGCTCGATGGTCGTGCAACCGTCTCGTAAGGAGAAATATCATGGCTAAGGGCGAGTATTTACGCGACCCGCTTGGAGGCGGTGGGCAAATCAACCACATGCCTTCAGGTCTGATTCATTTGTCAGATTCACAAGCTGGCGGAATCAAAGGTGAAGTCAAAATCATTTTTGGTGCGCCTGGCAGTCCGATGCAAAAGAGCAACGGCGTCGAGAGTAACCTTTATGGTAAAGCGCCTGCTTCGCTCTTTAAGAAATTCCAGAAGAGGGAGCAACGCTAATCATGGGTTACGAAAAGCGCGGTATTGATGGCGGAGCCGGTGAAGCTGGCGTACCCGCGTCAACACTTTACCAACTCGCAGAGAACGATACGCACTACACCGAGTATGTCTATAACGACGTAAGCGGCTCGCTCACCGTTGGCATGCCCGTCTTCATCGACGTGCGTGATGCTGGCGAGTGGAACAACCGCTATAGCGGTACGGCTCTCACCACGACCACGGGTGCGACTGGTGGACGCGTTGTGCTTGGCACGACGGCTGCTGGTACTGGCTCCAACCTCATCTGCGTCGGCGTGTTTGCCCCAACGAACCTGCAGGAGAAGCCCAACCAATACGACGTGATTCGCGTTTGCGATCGCGGCCGCACGCTGGTTTCTGCGGTATCGAAGGCTAGCGGCACGGCGGTGCTTGTCGGTGACGTGCTCATTGTCGACACCACGCCTGGTGTGAATCTGGTTTCGGGTCATAACACCCGCACAACGGGCATCACGGTCGCCTACGCGGTGGCCACAAGTGCTGCTCTAGCTTCCGGCTCGACGATCATTTCGGTGCCTGGTAGCGGCTCCACGGTTGCGCTCGTTAATGCGCACGTACAAATCTCGTGAGTCGTCGTTTGAGCCTTGGCGGGGATAACGCCGAATTCACCAACGCGCCTTTTTCCGGCGGTGCGATCAACCCCACGATTCCTCACTCGGATCGTGAAATCAGCAACGGAGCGAATGCTATGGTCGCACCAATGGGCGAGGCGCAGATTATGCGTCAGGCGAAGATTGCAAGCAACCCGAAAGAATTCGACCTCGCATCGATTGCGCAGCATGTGAAATACGTGCAGTGCTTCAACCGTGCGGAGAAAGGCCATGTGAAGACGTGGTGTTCTTCGTTCAACGGTCGGGTCTACCCTGAAGGTGCGGAAGCTGGAAAGCACGCCTGGCTTAAACCTGGCGAGTCGATGCAGCTTACGATCGAAGAGGCGTTGCATTTCTTCGGCAATTTCTTCAACCCGAATCCTCCGCGCTCTTTGGCGGTTGACTTAATCGAGCGTTACGGTGGTTTCGAGCTTGAGGCAAAGCGCGAGTATGCGCGTAACGACGCCCCTCGTATTGTCGGCGGTCCTATTGGTTTACCCGATATGGTCGTGCAGCCGATGAATTCGCGGATGAAGCCGGTCGGGAATGCGATTGCAATTTACGACCTGTATTACAACGCGACAAGCAACCTCATCCGCAAGCCTACCGGCAAAGACCCCGAGCTACAAGCGGAAGAGCGCGAGCTTTTACTGCAGCGGCTTGAGGAATATCAGGTCGGCGATGAGGACGAGGACGAGGATGATATCCCGGAAGCGTTCTGCGATTGCAACCCGATTCAGCATACGCGTGGCGTTATTGGGTGCGCTCATAACGTCATGACCGCAAAAGCCGTGTTGTTTGATCCGCCTGCAAAGCGCGGCCGCAAACCCGCTGCTGATGAAGAGATCACGCTAGAAGACTGAGAGGCGCGCTATGTCTTTGCTTGCGCCGATAACGTCGTTTCAGAACATGCAAAACCTCGTGCTTTGGAGGACCAGGGCACGAGGTGTTAACTTTGGGAACACGCCAAGCAACTCAAGCAACGATCAGAGCCCGCCGATTCTCGTGCAGGGCTTGCTCAATGCTGGCTATTCAGAGTTTCTTTCGCGTACGCTCGACTGCGGCATCGCGGTCTTAAAGTGCCAATTCCTCACCGTTGCCAATGCGACGGCATATTCTTTGCGTCCGCTGCCGCTGTACACCGATGGTGTGACGGCGAACCCCGCAGCGATCCGTGTACTCGAGGGCACGTATACGACCCAGGTCGGCGGCGAGAACGGCGGCTACGAGTACAAGTTTGACCTTGTCAGTACGAAACGTTTCGGTGCCGTTACGGGCAACTACACACGCCGTCTATCGTGGTTTGGGCCTCGTGTCATCTATGGCTCGCAGCTTTACGGGCGGCCGCAGCTTGATGTCGCCCCTGGTACGGCGACGGCTGGCGACACGATCTCGCTCACGATCGTTCCCGATCCTGCGAACTCCCCGACAACGGTCCCTGTTGCCAGTGGAGGGCCCTTACAGGCCGCTACAGACGTGCCGTTGTTCCCGCAGCAGTTTCATATGGCGCTGGTTGAATATGCCGTCTGGCAGGCCGCTATGGCTGCGGATAAGGCCCAGACCGCACAGCTTGCCAAAGAGGCCTTTGAGAAGTACGTCAACGATGCGCAGTGTTTTGGTGCGAACTTTGGCAACGGCGATCCTGAGTGTAGCGTACTTGATGTGTACGCCGGAATTCCGCTGGGTGAGTGATGAAGCTCATCAAGCAAGAGGATACCGAGCGTACCTTCTGGGCGGTTCTTGATCAACTCGATCAGGGCTGGAGCACGCGCTCGTTTCCGCATCTCATTAGCGATCGCAATCTCTATCTGGCGAATAACGTCGTCTTTAACCGCGATGGCTTGATCAGCAAACGCCCTGGTAATGTCGCCTGGGCTTCGAATGTTGGTGGCACTGGTGTCACGGGTTCCGGGGTTGCTTCGCAGTCTGGGGCTCGGTTCTACCCGCCTGGTGGTACCCCGAAGCTTTTGGTGCAGTCTGGCGGCAAGCTTTACGCGGGCCAGGACTCGGTCGGGACGTTCACCGCTATCTCGTCATCAATCAGCTCAACGAACACGGCGCGTTATCAGCAGATGTACGACCCGGACATGAGCACAGGCGCGGCTCCGGCGATGTTCATTGTTGACGGTGCGAGCGTGCCGAAGGTTTGGGATGGCACGAATTACGTGTCGGTACAGACGGGCACGGGTGGCAGTGGCTCATTCAACTACCTGCCGAACAACCCAGGCGGCTCCCCAATTACCCCGGCCTATGTCACTCAGTGGAAATATCATCTCGTTTACGCTGGCGAGCCGACCGACCCAACCGCAATCTATATCTCTGATGCGCTCCGGCCGGAGCGTTTCAACGGTTATAGCATCGTCGATTCCGCAGCCACACCGTACACTCAGTACTATCCTGGCGGCCGTGATGGTACAGCGGGCGTCATCACCGGCATTTCCGTCGTCAATCAGTACCTGATTATTTTTTACACCTCGCAGATAGTCGTCGGGTATAACACCGGAACATATGGCGCGTATGAGTTCGAATTCTTCCCGCTGACTACGGGTCTTGGGAATATAGCGCCGAACTCGCTGGTGAATTTCGGTGGATATATCGTCTTTTTTGGCGGCGACGCTTTTTATGCTACCGATGGTCAGAACGTCGTAAAGATCCCGGACGAGATACCCTCGGTCTATGCGAACACGAGCGCCTCCGCTTTCCCCAGTGAGATGTATAACAAAAACATCGTAGTCGGGGCCAGGCGTGGGGATCAATATTGGGCCTCCTATGACAATGTGGGAAATGGCACGCAGACGGCTATCGTAGTCTTCGATCGCGCTGCAAATGGCGGTTGGTCGTTTGGCAGTTCGTCAGGGGGCGCCTGGAGCAAGTACAGCTCAGGCATGCCGATGTCTTGGGGTCTTGAGTGTCGCGGTCCTGGCGATTCGACGTTCCCCTTTTACTGGGGCTCGTCGGCGGCCGACCAGATAGGCTGGTTTGATACTGGCGTCTATTCCGATTTTGGCAACGCGATCACGATGGAAATTCAGACCAAAGCCTTTTTGCTCGATAACCCCATCACCGTCAAAGACGTGCAGAGTATGTGGGTGGTCGCCGCGTTCCCGAATATCACGAATAACGCCAACTTTGTCGTTCAGGCGTACCCGTACGTCATTACGGATTTGAGCAACCCGTCGCAGTCTCAAGCTCCGGCGATTAACTTTTCGATTCAGAATAGCGTCGCGCTATATGGCGGTGGCGAGCACTATGGCGACGGCACGCTTTATGGTTTCACGCAGTCAATTTTGACCAACGTCAAGCGCGGCCAGCCGCCTCAAGATTCCAAAGGCTACATATTCCAGTGCGGTATTCGCGAGTCGAGTACCAACGCGTTCAACATCGTTTCGATAATTGCCGAAGTGATTGTCGACAACCCGCAGGAGTTCAACACATGAAACGGATTTTAACGCCGACTATTCTTGCGGTGGTCGCAAGCTTTCTTCCACAGGCTGCACAGGCCGCGTGCTCGAGCAGTATGTCGTACGTGTTCGTCAACGGCACGAGCGCGCTTGATGCGACGACAACAAACGCAAACAACTCGCAGCTTTTGACCTGCCTTCACAATATCGACAATACGATGGTGAATGGCACGGGGTTTTATGCCTCTCAGATTATCCCGACAAGCGGAACGCAGGCAACCTTTGGCAGTTCGCAGACGTATACGTTCCCTTATGGGATCATCGTCAACGGCAACCCGAACGGTACGTCGATTTACGCAAACCAGGCTGAAGCAGCCAGCGCGTTGATCTTCAACTCAAACAACGGCGCGAACCATACAGGGATCGCCGAGAATCTCGGTTCCGGTTTCCCTGCGTTTGGGATCTCGAAGCTTTCTACGAGCAACACGTTTCAGTCTTGGCTGCTGGGCATGGACGAAAGCGGAAACACGACAATCTCGGGCCAGGTCAAAGCGCCGTCGTTTTTTGCTGGTACGGCTGGAACGGCAACCACGGGTGGTGCGCTGTACTGGGGCGTCGACATGAACGGGTTTACCACGGCTGATATCGGGTCGAATGATAGTTCATCGCCTGAAGGCGTGCCATCGAACCTCATGGGTGTCTTTGCGTCATCAGGCTTCAATGCTTTATCGCTCGACTACAACGGCGACGAGGGCCTACCTGGCTCGATCCATCTCGGCGGGTCGGTCTATGCTGCTGGTAGTGTTACCGCTACGGGGAACCTTTCGACGAGCGGTGCGATCAGTGCTGCTGGCAACATTTCCGGCGCTCAGATTACGGCTTCGAGCGGTTTGACGGTTACGGGCACGAGCAATTTTAACTCGGCGAACTTTAGCGGCTCAATCAGCGGCTCGAGCAACCTCTCAATTGCTGGGAGCGGGTCGATCTCAGGTCTGACCAACACGGGCACGCTCACGAACAGCGGCACGATCTACGCCAACGGCAGCACGGATTTTGTGCACTCGCAGTCTTCCGGCTGTACGACAGTGAATTGGAATAGCTCCAACGGCGGTGCGACTACGCAGGGGGTCTCGCCGACCGGCTGGGGCACGTATTGCAACAGCTCAGGGTCTGCCCTATTCAACGTGGATAGTTCCGGCAACACCGGCACGGCTGGTACGGCGACGGCGCAGGCCGTGGTCTCGAAGAGTTCCGTGAGCAGTACGCTCGGCAGCGGTGCTTCGGGCGACAATGCCCCGATGTTCTACGCCAACGGTGGTGGCACGACGGCCTCGTTCCATACCGTGCTCATTACGGGAACAACCTCTGCAGGCGGCTGCACCGGCTCGCCGCAGGGTGGCTCGAATTGCTATAGCGTCACGCTGCCGACAAACCTGGCCTTTAGTGCGCTAGGCACGTTCGCATGCATGACCACGAATGAGATCGATAACAACGGCAGCAATTACCAGAACATCCGCAACAACAATTCACCGACGACGTACGACGGCAAAACGTTCTGGATTACCGGCGGCGGTTCACCGCAGACCGTCTCTGCTGTCTGCTCTGGCTATTGATATGAGCACGGGCGCAATTGCCGGGAACTCGCAGACGCTTTCTCAGAAAGTGCCTGGTTCTCCGCAGCCGTTTGCGCGAGGTCAGGGCCAGCCGCTGACAACAGGCCCCTTCCTCGGGGGGTACGTCTACAAGATCACAAGCAGCGTCTCCGCTGGTGGCACGGTCACGTTCAATCACACTCTTCGCGCGACTCCGCGTCACGTCGAGGTCGTGAGTAACACGGCCAACCTTGCGGAGTACCCTTCGCGGGTTGCGTTTACCGTGCTCAAATCGGCATCGGTCACGGTGAAATTTGAGAGCGCTCAGAGTGCGGGAGCGTTTTTATGGATTTGGTAATTGACCGAGCAACGATTCTCGAGTGGCCGCAGATTGTTTCGCTGAAAGAAGAGTATCTTTCGCGCTTTCCGCCGATGCCGTGGGAGAAAGTTTCTCACGACGATGCAATCTGGTGGGTTGTTCGATCGGGTGAGCGCGTGCTTGGAGCGACGGCCTGGGACGATCGTGGCGAGGTTCGCTGGGTGACGGACTTTTATGTGCTTAAGGGCCTTGCGAAAATTCTGGCCGTGAAGGTCGCCGTTATGTTACGGGATTGCATAGAGCGTCAGGCTTATGAAAGCAAACGCTCCATAGCTTTCATGACGCAATACCACAACCAGGCACAGATGCGCTCGAACCTTCGTCGGACGAAGGCCAAGCCTGTGACCGTGATATTCTACAAGGAGTACAAGGAGGTACGGTCTTGAGTGGTTTGTTTGACCCTGGCGCTGCGGCGGCTAAGAATAACGCGAATCAGCAGGCGGCTGCAGTGCAAAATGCTCAGCAAGCCTGGCAAACCGCTGCGACCAACTTTAACGGCTGGAACGCGCAGAACCCGTCTCCGGTTGCCAATGCCGCGATTCAGACGCCCGGCCAGCAAGCTTCCCCTACCGCGCAGGCGATCATGAACGCGCCCGCAGTTGTGGGCAAGCCGCAGATTATGGGGCAGCCTCAAGC
>Ga0116227_10010820_pt1 | contig 15691 bp, 8 predicted proteins | sample S1TSphgellanicum_FD_89693 | JGI IMG/M metagenome (GOLD analysis project Ga0116227, IMG submission 89693) | Host-associated microbial communities from peat moss isolated from Minnesota, USA - S1T2_Fb - Sphagnum magellanicum MG | ecosystem: Host-associated > Plants > Peat moss > Unclassified... | reverse complement strand
TTTGAAGAAAAAAAATTTAAATCAAATTTACATTTTCTGAAAAAAATTCCAAAATAAAATAAAATAAAACATATTTAAACCATGGTTTAATTTAACTTAATTTAATTTGGCATAATTTAGCCTAACTTAATTTAACCATATTTATTTTATCCTAATTTAATTTAACTTAATTTAGTTTAGCCATAAATATTATAGCATAACTTAATTTAGGCATAATTATTTTAGCCTAACTTAATTTAACTATGGTTAGTTTAGCCTAATTTAATTTAGTTTAATTGATTTTAGCCATAATTAGTTTAACTTGACTTAATTAACCATGGTTAGTTTAACTTTTTAGTTTATTTAGCCTAGGTTAGTTTAGCCATGGTTATTTTAACCTAGTTTAGTTTAGGCTAGCCTAAGTTAGCATGGGGTTAACCTTAGTACTAAAGGTACATAACACTATTATATATAACCTATGTAGATATATTAAATATAGTAATTTAAGTATGTATAAGTTTAGGCCATTATTTTTATGACACGTGTCCATGTTGTACACATTTAGTTGCATGTTAGTTGCACACACAACCGTATGGCCCAAAAATTATACAATACCAAATTTATAATTGCAAACATGACCACGATAGTTGCAAACGACAATCAGTTGCATGCCAGTTGCATATTGACTGGTTGCAAATGACAAAATTTAGAGAGAATATTTAAATATAACATTATATGTTGTTACATTCAGTACCACTAGCCTAGGGGATATGGAGCTTTAGAGTTTAAGGTAGGCTTCTTAGGATTATATGCATTACGATACTATTATAAGTTGGAGATTGCATTCAAAGATTACTACCGTCGCCACTAAACCTCAACATTTAGGAGACCTACCTTTGCCATGACCCGAATGGAAATTATTCCAAATCATGTGGAAAGCAAGGCTAGGACTCAATTTGAAAAGTGGAAGCAAGTTATGGATGATTGCCAAGAGTTGGCTTATTTATCAGACATTGCATATCATGCCATGGCCTTTATTATTTGAGGACTATCGAAAATAAACAAACCAAGTATTCTGCTCGGGAAGCACATCTAAGAGTGGACAAACTATCCCTATGAAAAGCCATCTTGAAAACAAGGCATTTGGTGGAAAAGCTGTCCAAGCGACCATGTGTTGGTAAGCTCATTCATTACCAATAATGTTTATGACATCTTATGAAAATGGAGGAGATCAGTAAGTATTTGCAGAAGCAACAAATTACACACACCAAGGAAGGGGTAGAGTCTTTTGACAGTGAAATTGATGACTTGTTCACTCTAACACAATTTATATTTATTGCATAAACAAGAGGTTCCATGAATTAGGAACCTATAGTGAAATAAGAATTTTTTTGCAATGTGTAGCTAGAATGTATGTGCAGTTGTGTGGGAACACTACAACACTAAGAGGGGGATAATGTAAAGGAAATACTTAGGTGTGTTGGCAGAAAGTAGAAATATTAGGCAGATTTAACCAAGTCTATTTTGAGAAATGTCAAACTGTAACATGTTGAAATCCACTATGATGATAAGATAGATAAATAGTGGTAATAGATAATAAGTTCACTATGTTGACATGATAGATACATAGGTTAACAACCTACCAATATGACACTAAATGGTTACAACCGTTTTTTGTAACTACTAGGGGCATATCAGTAAAGCTGTCACATGAAACTTAGGGAGAATATGATGGGGATTATTTTGAACAATAGTGGTATTGTCTCTGAGTGAAAAGACTACTTTGTGAGGGAAGCTTGGCATGTATGTTTCATGATTTATGGAAGCTTGACTATTTTCCCAATTGTTGTTAATAATTTCAATTCAATAATGGCATAATGGTAAAATGTAGTTCTTCAACATTAATAAAAACATTTCCAACAATAATTCAGATGTCCTAGTTAATATCTTTACGTGGTATTTATATTAATGGAGTAGGACAAGAATCCAGAGTAGTGCAAAAATGTATCGCTAACATTACTACTTTAATCAATGATTTTGAAAGTTTCATAATTGATATTAACATAGTAGCCAATTTGTGATTAAAAACCTTGGTATGAGTATGTTGACATTTTCAAATGTTGAAGTTTGAAATTGACAATGCACATTATAGAATATGGATGTGGCTCTTTTAATAAGACAAATTAAACATTTTTTGTAATTTTGTTGGTAATGTTGTTACAACAACTCCCACCATATTTGGTGTTTGGCCCTCCAACAATATTTCTCCATGCAAGAGAACTTTTTTATTGATCCCAAACTTCACCCACAAACATGAAATTGAAAGCTTGACACCTACATATCAACTGGACCAATTAATATGTTTGGCCAATGAAGACTAGTGTTAAATTATGTTGTGGCTTTTGCTAGCCTTCACATATTGAGCAAAAATGTTGAACCTAACCCATTTTCATTAACCCATTGGCCAAATTATTATTAATATTCAATAAAAAAATGTTGTATAATGTGTTGGTGGAGATGTTCATACGATTTCAAATACATAATCTTGCATTGCATGGTTTTTATTCAGTTATGCAAATAATATTAACCTTTAATAAGTTTTTTATAAGACCAAACCAATGTATATATGTCTTGGAGACTGGTACTACAAGATTTGGTATTTCCAAAGAAAATTATAATATTTGGATGCCATATTGATATTATAAACTCGTTACTAGTGTGCAAAGTTTCTTTTTATAGGCAAAATTTCATCAAAACAACAAATTGAAATAAAAAACAATTGATTTTGGAGGTTTCCAGTCACAAGAAGTGAGAAAAAAAATAGTCAAAATTGCTAGATTTGTATACTTGGTTTTCATTGTGTAGCTAAAAATATAGAAGGTTGATTAAATATTTATTTATGCTTTATAATTAGATTTGGTTGAATCTACCCAAGGATGATTGTCATTTTTAAAAAATCTCCCTATGGATACTTTGGCTATAAAAAAAAATTCCTAAGAAAAACACTGCTAATGTGATGTTATTTGTGGTCTCTAAATTTTTTTAATGCCTCTATACTAGTACCAATCTAGGGTATAAAATGTTGATACCAATCCAATTGGTTGTGTTATTGCAACAAATTATTGTAATTCCAAACATAGCCCTTCCAAGTAAGGTTGCAAGAAGAAGAGAAAATTGAAAGAAATTTTATGTGGAACTAAAAAGATTTAGAAAATTAATGCCACCACCATTACATCTACAGTATCTGACTACAACTCATGGTTTTTATTTCAATTTCTTGATATCTACAAGTTGGCTACACATGTTGGGTGGAGGAGGCATTGTTGGCAACTAATGTGATTATTTCATAAGTAAATTTGGCATAGGTTGCATTATTTTTAAGCTAAGATCTTGGCACCCAAGAAAAACATTGGGTAGCATAAAACAACAATTTAAAAAATTGAGATGTATTATAAATGGACTACATGGATTTCTCCCTTATAAAAAAATTGGCAATTCATTTGCATTCATGCAGGTGAATTGGTGAACATGTACAATATGTGGTGATGCAACAATTTTCAATTAATTACACCTGGATTTGAATGCCATAAACAACACCTTCAAACTTACAAACAAGGCCCAAGAATCAAACCCCAACCCTTTCAAATTTGCCCATTGCAAGAAATGATATTGCACACTTATGGGCTTACAAGTGGGTTTTTTATTCACATAGTTGAAGAAAAAAATGATGTTGCAAGAAATGATATTGTAATACCTTTATCATTTTGGCAACAAATTGTTGAACATTTATTTAAATTTGAAATCTCAACTTCGGCACCTGGTTTTTTAATTCTAAATCTTTTGGCAAGTAATGGTTATAAAAAATAAATAAACAAGGTTTTAGTAGTGTTATGAAATAATTTATTATGTTTAGACCTTAGTTTTAAATCACTATCATGGAAGGTTTGTGGTTCAAAATTTGATAGCTGAACATTTTGATTTAATAAAATTTTGACACAAATAATGAATAACTTTTCAAAAGTTTGAAAAAATGAAAAATAATTTAATTTATGCCGGTAAGATAAAGGTACTATAATAATTCACACTTTTGGCCCACAAGTGATTTTTTAATTCACATAGGTGAAGAAATAAAATGATATTGCACACTTGTGGGCTCACGAATGATTTTTTTAATTCACATAGGTGAAAAAAAAATGTTATTGCAAGAAATGATATTTCTCATTCGTGGGCCCATGATTAGTTTTTTCAATTCACATAAATGAAGAAAAAATGATATTATACATGTGTGGTTCTACAAATGGTTTATTCTATTCACAAATGTGAAGAAAAAAAATGATATTGTAGACCTTCAAATTCACAAGTGGTTTTTGGGATTCACACAGAAGGAAAAAAATGATATTGCACATTTGTGAGCTCACAAATGGTCTTTTAATTCACATATGTGAAGAAAAAAATGATGTTGCACATTTGTTGGCCCACAAGTGATTTTTTTAATTCACAGAGATGAAGAAAATAAATGATATTGCATATTTGTGGCCCCACTAGTGATTTTTTGGATTCACAAATGTGAAAGAAAAAATGATATTGCACACTTGCAAGCTCACAAATGGTTTTTGGATTCACATTAAAAAAAAAAAAAAAAAACGATATTGCACAAGTGTGAACTTGTAAGTGATTTTTTCAACTCACATAGGAAAAGAAAATAAATGATATTGCACATTTGTGGGCTTGCAAATGGTTTTTAAAATTCACATAGGTGAAGAAAAACGATGATATTGCACATTTGCAAGCCTCGCAAGTGGTTTTCTTGACTCACACATGAAAAAAAATGATATTGCACATTTGTAAAAGGTGAAAACACACTAAGGTGAACCACTTTTGTTCAAAAAAGGTGATGTATAACAAGTATTATAGTACGCATTAAACTAAAATCTTGATGGCATCCTTTGGTTAACCTAAACACAAGCAAAAAACTTTAGAATTTACAACAACATTTTCGAATTCAAAATTCATTTTGAATCAAAATTAATCTTGATCCAATGGTTAGATGAGGAGGATTGAATAAAATCAATGTACATAGAATATATAACTTACAATTTTTCAATGGCCATCGGGCCTCATGTTTGTGATCCATGAAACATTGCCAAACAAAAGAAAACTAAGAAAATAATGCAATGCCCATTCATAAAATCTCTTCTTTGATATGGTAGTGGTTTTTTCCTATAAGATATTATTATGCATTCATTGTTAAAAAAATGAAAAAACACACATTTTTTGAATGGAATTTCATCCAAAAATTTTTAATTTTAAAATTATCTTAGATTTAATTGATGTATATCAATATCATACACCATAAAAAATTTCATCCAAGAATTCCATCCACAGCCTTAGTTTTGAAGTATATATTCAAATTTTCAAGCTCTATGATGAGTATTACTTAGTCACAAATATATTCCATACGTTCAAATTTTTCAATTTTTGTTGAAATTTTCAAAATAATTGATTAGATTATGTTTAAAGCTAACTAAATATACTTAAAACAAGTAAAAATAATCCAAGATGTGATGTCCATATGTTATCAAAAGTTTTAATTGCAGAAAGATTATACTTGTGATTATAAGTTTTGGGGGGCTTAGTGTGCTTTCACCCTAAACGCACAAGTGGTTTCTTTTATTCACATAATTGAAGAAAAAAATGGTCGGTAATAAAAAACACAAAACACAAACGACAAAAAAAAAAACCTTAAACCTTAAAAATCGACCCTAAATCCCTACTTTGGAATTGGAATTAAAATTCAATCCAGTTGGATCGGATAAAATCACAACTTGGAACCAAACCACAAGTTTGGTTTTAGTTTAAAAACTTCTAGAATTAGGGTCAATTTAACCCCCATTCCAAAACTTTGATGAAATCTAAATAGGTCCCAATAATCCAGATCTTGAGTTATTGAATACCTGGTTAACATTGGTAATGACATTAAATTTCTTTACTAGAAGCTTCGACAAAACATGGTGAAAAAATGTATGCAAAGAGATGACGATGGTATGTTTATACTCGTAATTAAGCGAATTGAGAATGGGAGGAGTTGTTGGAGACAAGCCACTTTCCTCTTGTGTCCAAAGTGCGATGAACCCTAACCTCAATGGCTAGGATCTTAACAAATTCAATAGCCAAGATTCTTTTATTTCTATGCAAGGGTGTCACAGGGCAACTTTCTAGATGGTGAATTAGCAAAATTTGGCCAGATAAAAAAAAATTTGTTGGTATTGAATTATGTATAGGTTCATTGTATTTTAGATTTTACATTAACTTTTAGTGTTGTACGTGGATCTACACGGAGGAACAATAGTAAACCCCCTGCCCCCACACACACTATGACTAGTTTTTTTTTAATGAAAATTTTAATGCAGCTAAAGTGGCAATAGTCCATAGGAAGATGATATGATCTTAGCATATAGATATACCATGTATTGGTCACTTTGGGACATTAGGGTAGAATGGCCCATCATCAAACATAGGCCAGTCATCGAGTGTCCATCTACTGTGACATAAGGCTTATGTGCAAATAGAATAGTTTTTATGTGCATTTACCTTTTAACCTATCACCAAATGTTTGGTTCAAAATAATTTTGTTCTAAGTTCTTCATATTGTTGATCACCCATCAAGTTTTAGAGTTTAAGTTTTAAGGATTTTGGTGGCCATGTTTTTAATTTTTTTGAATAAATTTATAAAGGACTTATTTGGTGATGGGTAATTAGCTGAATTTCATTAGGGAAAAGGGGAAACATAAAATATTTTCAATGTTTGGTTATAGTGAAAAATTGGGTTAATTTTGCAAGGGCCCCATGTTTGGTGTGGAAATAAAAACTTGGTGATAAGCAATTGAACGTAACAATACAAGGAGAAGAAGTTTGGTGATGGGGTTTGCAAGTCATGGTAAATATCACACATCTGCCCCTATACAAGGTTTAAGGTTTACATGAATCCAAGGGATACTGAAATCCTTTACATTAATTGGGGAAGCCTTTCTAATTTCCTCCTAATTTTGTGTATATCCCATTCCTGTCAAAACACTAGAAGAAAAATCGGGGTTTTCAACTATGGTTTAGACTACGTTTTCAACTACGTACCAAAATAGTTGACAATGTTGACTCGAACCCACAACACAGTTGAAGCTTACTTACATGTGTCAATATTTCAATAGTTTAGTTGAAAATGGTGGACCATTTTAGTTGATGAAACATTTTCGATTGCTAGATGAAATTCATCCACCTTTGTCCAAATCTCAAAGTTGAATTTTGAACTATTTTCCAACTTCATGAATTGTCCTACTCAGAGTTATGTCTAAGCAAAAAATCTAAACAATAGTTTGTTGACACGTGTCCATACCTAAAATTATGTGTAAGTTTAGGTCTAAGTATGTAGGTCCACCTAGAAATAAGTAGGTAGGTATCTACCTACTAGGCCTACATATTTTATAGACCTCCTTAACCTAAACCTAGGTAGGTAGGTAGGTAGGCAAGTAGGCCAAGGTAAATAAGTAAAACATAGTGCTACTTAGGCTTAAGGTAGATAAGTAGGCTTCAAATAATGTTTTTTTTCATCACGTGGCTTATAAGGTCAAACCTTTCTTATTAGTTTGTCCAAGGTGTCAACTTCACCTTTTGAAAACACTCTATGCATCAACTTCATTATGTAGTTTACAAATTTGGAGGCTATGACAAACAATATGGGATAAAAATTATAGTTGCACTTTAGTTAATATTTTATTTCAAATGTTTTGAAGAAAACATTTAAAACCTTTTCTAGTTTGAAACCCCATATCTTTTTCATTTTAAGTTTAATTTGAGTGATTTAAAAAGTTATGGGTGTGTCAATTAGTGATTTACAAGACTTTTCTGAACATAAAATGCAACAAAGTAATGAGAAAAGAATTTAATATCAAAACCTGAAACTATGATATTTTATTTCAAATGTTTTGAAAAAAAAACTTTAAACTTTTCTAGTTTGAAACCCCATATCTTTTTCATTTTAGGTCTATTTTGAGTGATTTAAAAAGCTATGGGTGTGCCAACTAATAATCTACAATATCTCTTTGATATTCAAATGCAACAAAACAATGAAAAATTATTTAATTTCAAATTCCAAAATTGTGATATTTTGTTTGAAATGTTTTGAAAAAACCTTAAAACCTTTCAAATTTGAAACCTCATATCTTTTTCATTGTAAGTTCGTTTTGAATGATTTAAAAAGTTATAGATGCACCAACTAGCGATTTACAATAAGTTCTTGAACTTCAAATGCAAGAAAGCAATGAAATTTTTTTTTAATGTCAAAATCCAAAACTGTGATATTTTGTTTCAAATGCTTTGAATAAAAACTTAAAACCTTTCTAGTTTGAAACCCCATATTTTTTTCATTATAAGTTCATTTTGAATGATTTAAAAAGTTATGGGTGTGCTAACTAACAATCTACAAGATTTTTTTGAAATCCAAATGCAATTAAACAATGATGAAATAATTTAATCTCAAAATTTGAAATTATTTTAACAAATCTATCACCAAACACGAACCCCCTTACACAAAGCAACCCATATTTTCCTTGTTATTTGACCAAATTTAATTTTTTTTGTAACCTAAAAATGTTAAATAGAAGGCTACAAAATTTATTTTAACAACAAAAAAAAGAGCAATGTGTAAGAAGTTGACTTCCTTTAAAATCTTATGTGTATGGTGGTAGGCTTATTTACTTTAATTGACATTAAGTTATAATTTTGGATTTTGATATTAAGTTTTTTTTGTCATTGTTTTGTTCCATTTGGACTTGAAAGAGGGTTTTAAAATATTTAGTTGATACACCCATAGGTTTTTAGATCATTCAAAAAAGACTAAAAAGAAAATTATGGGGTTTGAAATTAAAAAGGGTTTTAAGTTTTTTCTTCAAAAATTTGAGACAAAATATCAATTAAATTATAACTACAATTTTTATTACATGGTCTTTAGGTTTCGCTAAACTAAAGCCAACCATCTGAGGTTAATTAAATGTCTAATATCAATTAGAGTGCAATTATAATGCACCATAAGTTTACTTGCAATTGTTTTTCAAAGCATTTGAAACAAAATATCATTGTTTCGAATGTTGAGATAATTTTGTTATTGTTGTTACATTGCATTTAAAGGACAAAAATGTCTTGTATATCCTTTATCATAGGTTTTTAAATCATTTAAAATGATTTAAAAATGAAAGATATGGGGTTTGAAAATAAAAAGGGTTAGCAGTTTTTCTTCAAAACACTTGAGACAAAATATCACAAATGTCCTCCTTCTCTTCATGATTTTTTCCTTGCTCGTTTACTTTTGGTGTTTAAAGAAAATTTGTAATCCTTCAATTTGCACTTTTAATGACATAAATATTATTAAATTTGGTTAAAAAATGAAGAAAATATTAAAATTTGCAGTGGTTTTTAGGCTTGTGTTCAATGTTGGGTGGTTTTAGGTATTAAATATCCAATTACTAACTAGATTAAAACAACAACTACCTATAATAATTAACTAGTTTAGTCTACCTACTAATTATTGTAGATAATATTAATTAATAGGGAATAATCTTCATAAAAAGATCTAATTTATTGTAATGAAATTCATAAAAATAATAGATCTTTAATAATATTAATTATTTATAGATTGCATTAACCATAAAGATTGGAACAAATACATACATTAGTCTAATATTATTTTCAAATGTTAAATTGTAATTAATTTTAAGCTAGGCTAGTTTTATTTTTATAATTATAATAATTAATAATATGATCTTAATTAGGCAAATAATCAATAATTAATTCCTATTGATTAATTTAACATACATGGTGCTTAAGTTTGGCTAAACGAGGGCTAACCATCTAAGGTTAATTAAATGTTTAATGTCACATTTAAAGTACACTTAAGGCTAAGCCATGAGGCACTTAGGTTAGACCTAGTTAGACCATGCCTAAACCTTTGGTGCATGCCATGTGTGCAAGTACTTAGTATTTAAAAAAATAATCATGTAATAATTAATTAATTCACAAATCAAATTAATCAATATTTTTAATGTATTTAATTATTTGGTGATTACTTGTAAAATAATATAATTCTTTATTTATAAAACATTTAAAAATATTATTTTTACTTTAAAAATAAACCTTTTAAAATTCTAGTGATCAACTAATTAACTAAAAAATAATTAAGTTTTTAATTGACTATAAAAAAATATTAACTAGTTGGTAATTCTTGAATATTAATTATAAATTATTAAAATTTTAACTTATTAAATTAATTTGTAGATAGTAAATCAAATTTAATGAATCATTAATATTAATTAAATAATTTAACGCATGAATAGTTAATTATTCTAATAAAAAAATTAATTAATTAATATTTATTAATTCTTAACCATAATTATATAGTTGAGTAATCCAACTTATAAACGAGATGAGGTCAGATTTTTAATGGCCAACTTTCCACATATGTTAGTGAATGGCAATGAACCATTTGTTTTCCCATCACAAGTCCAACAAGTTTTTTTTATTCCGAGTGATTCTTCCAACCCATGGTGGAAGGTTATATTACATAAGGAGCCATGGAGCAAGCGTGTGTTCTTAGACACCGATGGGGAGTACATTAGCACAAATGAATATGGAAATGTATTGGATGCATGAAGGGCAATGCCAAATGCACCAATCACTCCAAGTAATGTTGGTGTAATATTCCTCTTTAGGGAGGAGTCATTATCACTCAATGAATCAAGGCAACTTAGCCTTGAAAAACAATCCCAAGGAAAAAATTATAAGAGGTAGATGTTTGTTTCAATAAGCAAGGATATGTCAACTTAATGTTCCACACTTTTTAACCACTCCAATACCATGCCCAATGACTTTAGATGAAAATGTTTATGTTCTCCCACTTTTGATGTTCTATCACATCTAGACACCATGAAATAGAAAAATTTCTAACAAACTTATGGTTTCTAGTGGCAAGGTGTAGTGTAATGAAAGTTATTGGGTGTAATCATAATCAAACGAGCCAAAAAAACACTTTGGGTGACCACTAAAACTTTATAAAAATTGTAATTTTGTTAGATGTATTTTTGTGGTGCAACTTTAATGCCATGTTAATCACAAAATTAATGTTAAATGACTAATATGAATGTTGAAGAATTCAAAATAAAAATTCAAAAATATATATTTTGGGTTTTGGTTTTACTAAAAGACCTTTGAACTTGAATAACCATTGCATCAAAAGGAGTCAATTTTGTAAACTACTAAGCTAAAGACTCTCTTTATAAAGGAGTTTTGATGAGAAAAAAATTGAGATGATGTTAATTGATTATCCACATTCAAAAAACATTCACAATTTGAAAGTTGTGAAAATTTAAATTTTAAAAAATTAAAAATTTGTTGAACAAAATTTTAAAATTTAAAAAGTTTTTTACCACATGTAAATGAAGTGTAATGTACATGACATCTAAAACAAAGTTGTAGTTTATGAAAAAAAATAAAAAATAAAACAATTAACATATTTTCATACAATTTGAAATTAAAATAATTTTTCAAAACAAAACGCATAATTTGGTAAAATCTATACACTTAAAAACAATTCTTAGTTATTCATGAAAAGTTAATACAAAAAATGTGATGTATTGAAAAAATTATATGTATGTTTAGTAACATATTTAAAAAGATTTCATCCCAAAAATCCTTTCTATGAACAAGTGAAAATGACCACAAAAAGGATTGTAATCCTTGAGTCCTTTGTCACCATTGGCTCATTTGATTGTGATCGCACCCTATTGATTTCAAAATTAAGGGGTTTTACCAAAATTGAAAATTAGTCACAACAAAGTTGTAAAAAACTCACAATTAAGTTGAACCTAAAGTCAAATCAAAGTTGAACTATAGTGGAGAACACATACATTATTTTCATCCATTAAATTTTCTAACATTCATCCATCCATAAACAACACTAACCAAGATAATGAAATAGTCAACATGATAGAGCCTAACAAATTTTGAAATTAGATCTCTCCATTATAGTTTGACTATGAATTTATTAATTAAAAATCAAAATCAATGGTCAATTGATAGTGATGGTCAATGCCATACATTTATTAACCTAGTCGAAAAGTTGATTAACTTGAGGTGTGAAATCGGCCACATGAATTTTTTTGAAATAAATATAATTACACAGTCAAGGGTAAGTTGAGCCTAACATGTAGTCAAAAATTGGTTGGTTAGAAAATGGCCTTTTTCTCCTAGTGAAAACTACAACCACCAAATTCAAAAGGTAATGCTTCAAGTTTGCATACACAATTCATTTTTACAAAAATACAAGCAAAACTTAGATAATATGTTTGTTGTAGAATGGGCAATTGAAAAGGAACTTACAAGACAACAACAAGTTACCTTCATTGTAGCTTGATCATTTGCAGTAGTCAAAGAAACAAAAGATAGATTTCACTATAATTTCAAAGATGGAATGTGAGCTTACCCTCTTGGATACAAAGGTGTGAACTTGGGTTGGACAACAAATCTTCATAAATAGGCCCAACAACAAGCTAGGGCTCAAATGCAAAAGAGGGGGGCAATTGTAACATCTTTGCAACAACATGGTGAAACAAACAACTAAAAGGAGTAAGTTGGAGGAGTAGGGCTTGGTGCTTAGTGAATTAGGACAAGATAATAAAGAATGGGAGATAAGCTTAAAACTAATGCAATAATAAACACAACCATGGCAAGAAGGTTGAATAAAAGTTATAGGAATAACAACTCAGTGGTTTGACCACCAATAGGAATTCCATAGTTCCGAGTTCAAAAACACTAGGTGAAGACCACCACCAACATAATAGCAAAAGGGGTGGGGTCGATTTACCAGGCGTGGCACCAAGGGAGAGGAGCAACACCAAGGGAGGCTCAAAAACATGACAAAAACCACCAGGAAATTCAAGGCTAGCAGAAGAAGACCATTAGCAACACAAATAGAAAAGGAGGGGGGTTTTGATTCATTAGAAATGACACCAAGGGAGGTTGAAGAACACGAGGAAAAGAACCAAAAAGCTCAAAACCACTAGGAAGAAAACCATTAGCACACAACCACAAAGTGTGCCAACACTTGTAACAACAAAACACTTAAAGTTAACTATAATCTTCAAAAAATGTAGAGTTAGACCGGAATTTCACAAAAATTGGGAGAAGAACATGCTTAGAACATGTGTCTAATAGCAAGGGAAACCAATAGAAAGGAGTTGAATGAGATATTCCTTCTGCCTAAACACCAATGGAAGCAAGAAATGAGAAGGAAAGAGTTTCTTCTTGCCTAGAGAGTAATGAAAGTAGGAGACAAGAGGGAAAGAGAGAAGTTGAACAAGAGATGAAAGGGAGAAGGAAAAAGTTTCCTCTCGCCTAGAGAGCAATGAAAGTAGGAGACAAAAGGGAAAGAGAGAAGCTGAACAAGAGATGAGAGGGAGAGAGAGGAGTCGAACCTAACCAGGAACGGAAGCATGTAATGACAAAGGAATGGGAGGAGAGAGGAGAGGCCCAAGGGAAAGGGATTAGGGTTTAGGGTCAATGCCACGCGGGAGAGCGATCGAGTTTTAGCGTTTAGCATTCAATTAAGGTATTAATAACCAAACATTTTGTGGCCCACTTTTGAATGTTAATTTCAACCATTGAATAAAGGTGTATGTCCTTTCAAAAGATGTTAATTAGTTTGAAGATGCAAATGTTTGGTGATGGCATGTATTAATAACATGTGTCAAATGTTGTATGTGTATTTACTGGGTTTGCATTGCTTGAAGATAGGTCCAAAAGTTGTTTGGTAAAAATTGCTTTCAAAGCACTGAGGCTAAGAGCTACCAAAAGCCATATATTTTGCATATGTGGACCAAATCAAGTGATCTAAAGGGCAGTAGGTGCGATGATCTCTTCTACAATCCATCTTTAGACCCTAGAAGCAACCAAGGTGTGGTTCAATCACATAGTTCGTCTGACTTTTTAAGTGTTCTATGACCGGCCTCTCTACCCTAATTATATTGATTTCAGAAGTTTAAGGGAAAAATAAATGAATATTCACAGAAAAAAATTGTGAAGTGAAATAGAAAATCTTAAAATGTTCTGGAATATTCTACTTTTCAACATGAAATCTTGAAGGCACAATAATTATTCAACACTGAAACCACAGTATTTCAAGTGAGAACATTTTCCTTCACTGTAATTGGTGTCAGACTTATCTCATATATGAGCTGGATTCACCCTTCACTTCACAGGGTCCAGGAAATGTAGGCATCCTCACTGCCAAAATACTACATCCAGAAGTGGTATTGCAGGCTAATACAAAGCCTTTATATGTTAAAGGTGAAATATATGTATTATCCCTACCCCAATGTATAGAGGGGGTTCAACACCAGTTCAGCATCATCATCAACCTCGAAGACTCCACAAATCAGAGTGCACAAGTGCATTGATAAATTGTCACTCTGGAGTGTTAACACGCACAATCACTTTTTGACTTTCCCAAAAGCAATTACTTTTTGGCTTTTTCAAAAAGCTTTTCACCTCTGGTAGGCTCTTTAAAACCTCCTCATCACTGCGTAGATTTAATCTCAAGTCCACAAAAGTCTTCTCAACACGCGTAAGTCATGTCATGAAAAACATATCTCTCGCGACCAAGATCGTGCAAGTAACTCAGAGGCCATTTCAGAGGCCAAAAGTGAATCTACAGGCATCACCAGACCATCCGTTGGAAGCACCATATCAGGCAGTTCTTTGATGAGCAAACCCAAACTTGAGTTCACATTGGGTTTCAATTAATTACATACCCTACCCTAGCTCAGTTTCGCCATTGAATAATTTTCTCACATTTTTGAAATAAAAGTTTATGAAAGTTAGGTTTCAAAATCCTCTATAATTATCACAGCCTATTATCGGAATAATTTCACTATTCATATGACAATATCACTGTAGACTATTGTACATCATGAAAACATAAAAAATGAACTGATTTCTTGAAGAAAATAAAATTATTCCTATTGTCAATGTGGAATCTAACCCTAGGCTATGGAGCTAATGAAGATTATAGGTAATTACAAACTAAGTACATGCATGTACATGATTCTTGTACACTGTAACTCATGTTTGGTGTTAAATAATTCTCGAAAGGATGAGTTGGAAATTTAAAGTCTTAAATTGATATTGTAAAATTTCTCAAGAATTAAATTGTAAAAATTTGATGGAGTTGAATTCCAAACTTGTTAAGGACTTGATTTTAATTATATATTGAAATTTTAATTTCATATTATGTGAAAATATTGAATTATGAACTTTTTCTTACAATAAATTTTTCTTTTTTTTTCAAAAGTCAATAGCATGTTGAAAATAAGATGATTCGTGCTAAGATTTTTCACACTTCTCTTCTTATATAATTTTGGCAAGTGTCAATTGTTCAATGGAATAAAAACCTTAAGACTAGTACCTGTATGCTTTTGTCACAATATGATATAGCGTAAAAAACAATTTCCAAAATGAACTTCTTAGGAATGTTTTTTCTTACCAATTTTGGTCCCTTCTAACTCACATTGACCCAAATCTTTAAAAGCATATATATTTATATTCCAAGGGGTAAGATATCTCAATACATTCAACCCCTCCTTAACACTAACAAGACAACACTCACCAACTC
>Ga0116227_10010819_pt1 | contig 15693 bp, 12 predicted proteins | sample S1TSphgellanicum_FD_89693 | JGI IMG/M metagenome (GOLD analysis project Ga0116227, IMG submission 89693) | Host-associated microbial communities from peat moss isolated from Minnesota, USA - S1T2_Fb - Sphagnum magellanicum MG | ecosystem: Host-associated > Plants > Peat moss > Unclassified... | reverse complement strand
TCAGCGGCGGCACGATTCCCGGCGAATTCCTGCCCGCCCTGGGTAAGGATGCGCCGGACCAAGCCATCGCCGATGCCTGGGTCGCGCTCATCGCGCTCATCGAACTTTTCGACGACCCGGCGACCCCATATCGCGCCGCGGCTGTTCCGGGCGACTACGACCATCTGGCGCGCGTGCAGGAATGGACGCTGGGGTCATGACGGTTCCCGCTGAGCGGCAAGGCCGCAATCGGGCGTCAGATCCCGATGCGAGCGTCTGGGTCGATGCATCCGCCGGTACGGGCAAGACCACGGTCCTGACCAACCGCGTGCTGCGCCTGCTGCTCAGCGGCGCGTCGCCGGACCGCATTCTGTGCATCACCTTTACCCGCGCCGCCGCCGCCGAAATGTCCAACCGGATCATCGATCGCCTCGGCGAATGGGCGGTGATGGATGACGGGGCACTCGAGAAGACGCTGTTCGACCTGACCAACCGCCGTCCAGACGTCGAGATGCAGACTCGTGCGCGCCAGCTGTTCGCTGCGATCGTCGATGCACCCGCCGGCTTCCGGATCCAGACGATCCATGCCTTCTGCCAGTCGGTTTTGCGGCGTTTCCCGCTTGAGGCGGGGCTGGCGCCGCATTTCGACCTGCTGGATGACAGAACCGCCGCCGAGCTGTTGGGCGAGGCGCGGCAGGAGGTGCTGCTGCGCGCCGGCCGCGCGCCCGATGAGGCGCTGGGCCGCGCATTGGCGGTGCTGGTCGAATATATGGACGAACGCGGGTTCGGTTCGCTGATCGAGGCGATGCTGTCGGCGCGCCGACGCCTGTCGCAAACCATCGCCGATCATGGCGGCGTCGGCCTTCTGATCCCGCGGATGTGGCGTGGGCTGGGACTTGAGCCTGGCGAAACGGCGTCGGAGATTCTGGCGGAGGCCTGCCGCGACGGGGTCTTCGATCATGCCGGTCTTCACAGCGCCTGTGAGACACTGTCGCGCGGCAGCCCGACCGATCAGCGGCGTGCCATCGGTATTGCCGGCTGGCTCGGTAACGCGGACCGGGCAACGCTTTGGGCCGATTATATCGCGTGCTTCCTGACAAAGGAGGGACTGCCGAGCGGCACCTACAGCAAGACCAAGGCACACCGCCTGGTCGCGCATATCCTCGATCCGGAAGCCGACCGGCTCGTCCGCGTTTTGGAGCGTCTGCGCGCCGCGGCGACGGCGGCGGCGACCGAGGCGATGCTGCAGATCGGCGCTGCGATCCTTCAACATTATAACGACCAGAAAACGGCGCGCGCGCTTCTCGATTACGACGATCTGATCGATGTCACCCGGCGGCTGGTCGAGGATCAGGCCAGCTGGGTGCTCTATAAGTTGGATGGCGGTATCGAGCATCTGCTGGTCGACGAGGCGCAGGACACCAATCCCGATCAGTGGGCGATCATCAAGGCGCTGGCGGGAGAATTCTTTGCCGGTGAAGGCGCGCGGGACGCCGATCGCACAATCTTCATCGTCGGCGACCGAAAACAATCGATCTACAGTTTCCAGGGGGCCGACCCGACCGTGCTCGGCCCGGTACGGCAGTATTTCGAAGAGCAGTTGACCGCGGTCGGCAAAAGGCTGGAATCCGTCGATCTGACAACCTCGTTCCGCTCGACCGATCCGATCCTGCGGACGGTCGATGCCATATTCGCCAACCCGATCGCACGCGACGGTGTCCATGACGACGCCGAAATTCCGCTGCGCCACGATCTTTCGCGGGTCGAATCCGGCGGCCTTGTCGAACTTTGGCCGCCCTTAGCCCCGGTCGAGCCCGCGGTCGAGTTGGCGTCTGCCGATCCTCTGCCGGAGCGCGATCCGGAAACCGACCTCGCCGACAAGATCGCCCGCACCGTTCGCGGCTGGCTTGACCGGGGTGAGCCCCTGGCGCCAGGCGGGCGGCCGATCGCCGCCGGAGACGTCATGATCCTGGTCCGGCGGCGCACGCGTTTCGTTGCGCCGATGGTGCGGGCGTTGAAAAAGCTGGGCGTGCCTGTGGCCGGTATAGACCGATTGGCGCTCACCGAGCCGCTGGCGGTGCGGGACCTTATGGCTCTCGGCCGGTTCCTGCTTTTGCCCGACGACGACCTGACTTTGGCGGCGCTGCTCAAGTCGCCGCTGATCGCGATCGACGAACAGGGGCTTTACAATCTGGCTTATGGCCGCAAAGGCAAGCTCTGGAACGCTCTGCTCGCCGCGGCCGAGAGCGACGCCGCGCGCTTCGAACCTGCGCGCGCCTGGCTGTCCGGTTTGCTGAACCGGGTCGATTTCGTCCGCCCGTTCGAATTGTTCGCCGGCGTACTCGCCGCCGCCTGCCCCGGCGACCCGTCGGGCAGCGGGCGACGCGCCTTGCATGGCCGGCTTGGCCCCGATGTTCTCGACCCGCTGGACGAGTTCCTGTCCGCCGCGCTCGATTACGAACGTGGCCATACGCCGACCTTGGAAGGGTTCATCGGCTGGTTGGAGGCGAGCGATGCCGAGATCAAGCGCGAGCTCGCCAACCGCACCGATGCCGTCCGGATCGTCACGGTGCATGGCGCCAAGGGGCTTGAGGCGCCGGTGGTATTCCTGCCCGATACGATGCAGGTGCCGGCGCCGGACACCGGCCCCCAGCTTCTGTGGGCGGAGGCGGAAGGCGATGACCGGCCGATCCCCTATTGGTCGCCGCGTGCCGACTTGCGTCCGCCGATCTGCGCCAATCTGATCGCGGCCGGCCTTCAGGCGCGCGACCGGGAATATCGCCGCTTGCTCTATGTGGCGCTGACCCGTGCGCGCGACCGGCTTTATATCGCCGGCTGGCACGGCAAGCAGGCGCTTAAGGCAGGGCATTGGTACGGGTTGGTCGAGGAGGGCATGCGGGCGCTGGGCGCAAATCAGATCGGCGAGGGCGACGAAGCTGTGATACGGCTGGACTATCCGGGCACCGGTGGCCGTGCGGTCGAGGCGCAGGCGCAGGTCGGCGGTTTGGCCGCATTGCCCGACTGGGCGCGCCGTTTGCCGCTACCCGAACCCAGGCCGTTCGTGCCGCTGACGCCGTCGCGCATCGAATTTCCGGGCGCGGCCGAACCTGCGGTACGTTCCCCCGCTACGCCCGGTGATGCGGCGCGCTTCCGTCGTGGATTGGCGATCCACAAGTTGCTTCAATTCCTACCAGGCATCGCGCCGGACCAACGCGCGGCAAGGATTGCGCATCTGTTCCCCGACCTTGATGCCAATCTGCGCAACGCGATGCTGGCCGAAGTTTCGGCGGTCATCGATTCGCCGGCCTGCGCGCGCCTGTTCGGTCCGGGCTCGCGCGCCGAGGTTCCGATTGTCGGCCGGATCGGCGTGCGCGGGGTCGCCGGGCGGATCGACCGGCTGCTGGTCGAGCCGGGGCGCGTGACCATCGTCGATTTCAAGAGCGGTCGCGTGCCTGCCGGCGGACCGCAGGATGTGCCGACGGCTTATCTCGCGCAGATGGCGGCCTATCGCGCGGTTTTGCAGCAAATCTATCCGTCCTGTGAGATCGATCTTATGATCGTATGGACCGATGGACCCGCCGTGGTCGGTATTGAACCTGCGTCGCTAGACCCTTTGGAAACATATCTGACATCCGCGACCGACAATGCTGCGCTACCCGGCGCCGCTTGACCTGACGCGCCGCCACCCCATACTTCATTGACACGTTTTAGGAGTCTGATTCCGTGACCACCGCTGTGACCGACGATACCTTCGAAACCGCCGTCCTTCAGTCCGAGACGCCGGTGCTGCTCGATTTTTGGGCCGAGTGGTGCGCGCCATGCCGCGCCATTGCGCCGATCCTCGAGGATGTCCAGCGCGACAAGGGCGAGAAGCTGACCGTCGCCAAGATCAATATCGACGAGAACCCGGGTGTGCCGTCCAAATACGGCGTGCGCGGCATTCCAACCTTGATGCTTTTCAAGGGCGGCCAGCTTGCCGCCACCAAGATCGGCGCGCTGCCCAAGGGCGCGCTTTATGAGTGGATCGACTCGGTCCTCTAAGCCCGGCCCTTCCTAGTCTTGTCTTTCTCCGGCGGCGTCGAGCAAGCGCTCGATGCCAGCCCGGATTTCGGCCAGGGCCGCGTCGATCGTCTGTTCGCGTGACGGTCCAGCGCCGGCGTTTGCCAGCCGGTCGGCAGCCTCCGCAAGCCGGTCGAGCGGTCCCGACAAGGCCCGTTCCAAGGCCGTGGCGAACGCGACTTCGCCGGATGCCGTCGCCGGCGGGCCCGCGCCCGGCGCCCCGTTCATGAAAGTCTGCATCGAAGTCAGCGGCCTGATAACGGCCGTGGCGGCGTCGACTGTCGCCCCGACCAATGGGGCCAATACAATGCGTGTGATGTAAGCCGACGCTGCGATCAGCAACCATCCCGTTGCCCCAGCGGCAAGATCCAATTCCCATTGCCCTGCCGATGCGGCGTCGATCGACGCCAGAACGATTCCCTGAGCCGCGGCCAAGGCCGGCAGGGGGGCGATCGTGCGGTTAAGCGTCAGGCGTTCGAGCCATAGGGCGCCAAGCCCGGTCAACAGGTGCGTATCCACGACGACCCGGCGTTCGCCGCCATTTTCGATCGGCAGCAATGCGATCATCGCCTCTGCCTGGTCGGCGACGGCGGTCGGCGCAAAGGCGATGCGCCAATCGGCGGCGTTCCAGGATCCGGCCAGGATCGGATCGAGCCTAAGAGCCCGCAGACGAGCCCGCGCCCGCGCCGTTTCGCCTGCGCCGCCGATAAGGGCAACCAGCGACGCCGAAACGCCGAACACGCTGAGCCCCGCCGCGATCGCCCATGCCAGCCGCGGCAGTGGCCCGGTCAATAATGTGAAGAGATGCGATCTTTGCAGGTCGAAAGCCGCGATTGTCGCCGCCCAGTCCAGCCTCAATGCCAGGAATATGGCGATACCGGCGATCAATCCGATCGTTCCGGCGGCAATGCGTGAAGTCACCGATCGTCTCCCTTATTGCCGTGCCGTGGCGGGTGCCGGCGGGTTACATCGGGTCAATATCAACCCACGACCGAGTCTGCCAATGGTCAGCATGGCCCGGCCGTCCCGGTGAACGGTTCCTTGGGCTTATACATACGATGCAATTTATTACTATTGATGCCGCGGAAATTAAACAATTTCCGCTAAACCACAGAGCGCAAATGATCTTTGCCTCACTACGAGGCAACTGCTATATATGCGAATATATTGCAATATTACGATCAATCATGCGTCTGATTCGGCTTTTATCTACCTGTCTGGCATTCGCTCTCGCGGGGTGCGGGTCGTCGGAGCCTTCGGACGCTATCGTCCAGTCGAAGGCCTCGAACGCGATCTATAAAATCGGGCCGCTCGACTCACTGGAGATATTTATCTGGCGCATGCCGGAACTGTCGCGCGGCGTTACGGTGCGTCCTGACGGTCGTATCTCTGTGCCGCTGATCGACGATCTGGTCGCCACGGGTAAAACCCCGACCCAATTGGCGCGCGATATCGAAACCCAATTGAAAAAATTCGTTCAGGACCCCACCGTAACAGTGATTGTGGGCGGATTTCATGGTCCGTTCGATCAGCAGGTTCGTATCGTTGGCGAGGCGGCCGATCCGCAGGCGATTCCGTATCAGGCGAATATGACCGTACTTGACGTCATGATCGCGGTGCATGGTTTGACCAAGTTCGCGGCCGGCAATCGGGCCGAGCTGATCCGCAATATCAACGGCAAGCAGGCCGTGATTCCGGTGCGGATCAACGACCTGATCAAAGATGGCGATATCGATGCGAATGTTGCGGTGCAACCGGGGGACATATTGCTAATACCGCAGGCGTGGTTCTAATAGATTATGGGTTCGCTCAAGGTCCTCATATTCCAGTATGCGCGCGACATCTGGCGCCGCCGCTGGTTCGCCATTGGCGTGGCCTGGGCGATCTGCGTGGTGGGCTGGTTCGTCGTCTCGCGCATGCCGGACGTTTATGATTCGAGCGCCCGCGTCTACATGAATTCCGATGAGGCGTTGACCCCGTTGCTGCACGGCATCGCGGTGGAAAGCGACGTCGACGCGCGGCTGGACCGCATGCAGCGAACGCTGCTCAGCTCCGGTAACATGAAAAAACTGATCCGGATGACGGACCTCGATACCAAGGTGAAGGACAACGCGGATCGCGAGGCAATGGTCGCCCAACTTCAGAAGGCGATCGTTATCAAGCCGCAGACACGCAATCTGTTCGTCGTGACCTATAGCAGCACCGATCCTCAGCTGGCGCAAAGCGTCGTGTCCAGCGTCCTGTCGCTGTTCATGGAATCCGGCCAGGGCGAATCCCGTTCCGATATCGATAGCGCGCAGCGCTTTCTGCAAACCGAAATCGACCGGCTGGAAACCCAGTTGCGCGAGGCGGAACGCAAGAAATCTGAATTCCAGACCCGTTATTACGACCTGCTGCCGAATGCGGAGAGTGGCGGGTCCCGTCTGGAACAGGCGCGTGCCGATGTCCAGAAGATCACCGAAGACCTGAACGATGCGATCGCGGAGCGGGACAGCCTGCAGAAGCAGCTCGACGCGCAGCAGCAATTCGCCAGCGTCGACAAGCCGACGACCGCGCCTTCCGGCGCTGAAGGGCTCTCGACCGCGCCGCAGACCCGGCTCGCGCAATTGAAGACCCAGCTTGAAACCGAACGGTCGACCTATACCGATCAGCATCCGGTGGTCATCCAACTGAAGCACCAGATCGCCGCCGTCGAGGCTGAGATCGCCAAGGCATCGGCGCCGGGTGCGAAAAAACAGACGGGCCCGACATCGCAGAACATCGCCAATCCGGTTTATATCGAGATGGCGCGGCAGCTCAGCGAAAAGGAAACCAAGATCGCGTCGCTGCGCCGCCGGCTGGTTTCATCGGAAGAAGACCGCGACAAGATCGAGGACGAGGCGCGCCGCGCGCCCAGCGTTGGCGCCGAGTTCCTGAATCTCGACCGCGACTACGAAGTCGTGAAAAAGAACTATACCGAACTGCTCGCCCGCCGCGAGTCGGCGCAGATCGCCGAGAACGCGGAAAAAAAGGGCGACAAGATCGATATACGGACGGTCGACGCGCCGGAAGTGCCGTCGCTGCCGTCGTCGCCCAATCGGCCGCTGTTCCTATCGATGGTGCTGGCGGCGGGCTTCGGCGCCGGTATCGGCGTCGCCTTCGTTTTGAGCCAGATCGACAGCTCCTTCTCGACAACAACTGCGCTGCAATCGCTTGGCTTGCCGATATTGGGCAGCATATCGGTGATCAACTCGTTCGATCGCAAACCCCGCTATTGGTTCCTGAGCGCTAAGGCGTTCGCAGCGGCCTGCGTTATGCTTTTTGTGATCTATGGCGGCCTTTTGCTGGTCGTTATCGGTCAGCACCATAGGGGTGCCTGATGGCCGGCAACCGGTTCGATATGATCGAGCGCGCCGCGGCAAGGCTTCGCGGGACGACGCCTGCCGGGCCACCGAAGCAGATAGTCGATTCCCCGGCCGCTCCGCCTCCTGCGCCTAATCTTGTGCAGACCCAGCCGGCTTCTGTCACAGCACCGGTCCAGCCGGCCCCGGCCGCGCCTCCGCAGGTTGCGGAACAGCCGGGACTGATATCGCGGTTTCCGGCGCCCCAGCCGCCGACCCTCGTTGCCAACACGGTCGCGCCGCCCGCTCCCGCTCCGCAAAAGCCCATTAAAACAAGCCGTACCGTCGTGCTGGATACCGCGCGCCTGGCCTTGGCCGGCACAGTGGACTGGAATGCAGACCGGACGCCGGTGATGGAAGAGTTGCGGCTGATCAAGCGCCGCCTTTTGCGTAAGGCGTTCGACGAGAACCGCCCGGACGATTCGATTTCGCATCTGGTCATGATCACCAGCGCAAAGCCGCGCGAGGGTAAAACTTTCACCTCGACCAACATCGCGATCAGTATCTCGATGGAAGAGGACTATAACGTCCTGCTGGTCGATGCCGACATTCGCCGGCAGGCGCTCCGCCAGAATCTGGGGCTGGAAGCCAATCAAGGTTTCGTCGATCTGCTGCTTAATCCCAGCTTGGACATGGCCGATGTCTTGCTGCGCACAAATATTCCGAAACTCAGCGTTCTCCCTGCCGGAACGATGAGCGACCGTGCGCCGGAACTTCTCGCCAGCGCCCGCATGCGCGATCTGATCGACGACATGGCGAAGCGTTACCGGGATAGAATCATCCTCTTCGATACCGCGCCTTGCCTGGTCAGCAGCGATGCCGCGACCCTGGCCGCGCACGTCGGACAGGTGGTGTTCGTGGTCGAGGCGGAGCAGACCCAGCAGCATGAAATCATCGCGGCCCTGAATTTGATCAGCGCTTGCCCGGATATTTCCTTTATCCTGAACAAAGCGCAGCCTCTCGCGACGACGTCGTACGGCGGCTACGGCGCATATTAGGGCCTGTTGACATATGTTTTGTGGAGCCGCGTTGCGCTGGCATGGGGCAGACGCCGGGAGCAAGGCGCCGCGCGTACCCGTAGGTACGCGAAAGCCGCCGCGACACCGCGGATGCCCATCCCAGTGCAACCCGAAGGGACATGGGTATTTTGCGCGTCGTCTGCGTCACTGTGGCACTCGCGATGCTTCAGCATCGCGTCGCACCTTGTTCCTGTCCGACGCGCAAAATACCCACGTCGCGGCCCGCAAAACATATGTCAACAGGCCCTAAACAAATCGGACCGGGCGTGGATGGATGTCGCCGCACCCAAGGATAGTCATAGTCACATAAGGTGTTGGCGCCGATATGCCGCCGCCCTTGTTGTCGGCTTTCTGATCGGAACCGGTTTTGCGGGTCGCGCATTAGCGGATCCCGGCTTGGTTATCACGCCGTCGGTCGGGCTTCAGGAAACGTATACCAATAACGCGGCCGGCGGTGTCGCAAGCAAACCCGACACGGTCACGGCGATATCGCCCGGTATCGGTATCCATGGCGAAACCGCCTATCTGACGGTCGATGGCGCCTACATACCAACCTATAACCATTTCAACACGCACTCTTCGCCCGATCGGATCGACCAAAATCTGAACGCCAACGGCACGTTCAAGCCGATCGAAGATGTTCTGACGATGGATTTCCAGGCTTATGCCCAGGAAGCCGGCGGAACCGGGAATTTTACGAATTTTGCCGGTGCGCTCGTGCCAAGCGTGGATCGCGTCCTCTATTATACCGGCGTCGCGGCACCGCATTATCAGGCGCATTTCGGGGATATCGCCACCTTGGACGCCTATTATCGGCTGACATCGACCAATATCAGCGATGAAGGCGTTCATCCCGGTCAGCCCTCGACATCGTCAGATTCGCTCGGCCAGAACATGGAACTTGCGGTCGGCTCGGCAGACAGTCTCGGCCGTGTCGGCCTGAATCTGGATCTTACATATGGCCAGACGACCGGATCGGGAGAAAACACGGCGTCGACCAATTCCGCTTTTATCATCGGCAGCAGTTTTCACATCAACCGGACCTATGCGCTTACCGCGTCGGCCGGATATCAGACGGTCGACTATCCGACCGTCGGCGCCGTTCAGGGCTATAAAAGCAGCGGGATCACCTGGAGTTTCGGGGGGAGTATCACGCCCAATGCGCTGAGTTCGATCTCAGTCGGATATGGCTTGAATCAGGGTTCCTATAATCCCAGCCTGCAGGTGGGCTATCAACTCGGACCGCGCACGACTCTGATGGCCAGCTATGTGGTGACCGTACAGAATCAATTGACCTCGACCCTGCAGAATCTGCGGTACCTCAGTTACGACCAGTTCGGGAATGCCATCGATACACGCACGGGCCTGCCGTTCAGTGGAGTCAATCAGACTTTCGGTTCCCAAAACGTACTGTTCCGTGATAAGCCCGCTATGATTACGCTGTCGCATCAGCTTTTTAGATCGGGACTCTCTCTGACCGCGAACTATGAAGTCCGTGAGTCGCTGAGCGCACCGAAACAGAGCGATCGGGCATGGGGCTTGTCGGTGAATTACAACCGTGAATTTACGCCATTGATCCAGGGCAGCTTCGGCGTTGGCTTTACCAGCCATAATTCAACGGTTCTCGAGACAACCGAACACGCGAACAATTTCAACGCGACGGCCTCTTTGTTCTATAAGATCAGTGAAACGTCGACCGCGACGGTCACTGAGACATATTATGGGCTGACGTCGAACGTCCATACGGATACTTTTTCGAACGAGCAATTGACGATCGGGATCAGGAAGTCTTTTTGAAATGTATGCCGAGTATTACAATTTAACCGGCCTACCATTCCAGCTGACGCCGGACTCGCGCTTCTACTTCGAAAGCAGCGTGCACTCCAAGGCGATGGCGCATCTGACCTATGGCTTGAATCAGGCCGAGGGCTTTATCGTCATCACGGGCGATGTCGGCGCGGGCAAGACCACGCTGGTCGAGCATTTGTGTTCGACACTCGATCCGCAACGCTATGTCATCGCGAAAATGCTGACGACCCAGACCGGCGCGGACGACACGCTGCGTCTGGTGGCGAGCGGTTTCGGCCTTCAGCCCGACGGGATGAGCAAAGGCGAGCTGCTGCGGCGGTTCGAGGATATGCTTGTCACGAATTTCAACCAGGGGCGCCGTTCGCTCCTGGTCGTGGACGAGGCGCAGAATCTGACTGTTCCGGCGATCGAGGAATTGCGGATGCTGTCGAATTTCACCGTCAACCACTCACCGCCGTTACAAAGCTTCCTATTGGGCCAGCCGCAGTTCCGCGCGATCATGGCGTTGCCCGAACTGGAGCAGTTGCGGCAACGTGTGCTGGCTTCCTACCATCTTGGCCCGCTCAGCGAGGTCGATACCCGGTCTTATATCGAGCACCGGTTGCGCCTTGTCGGATGGAATAGCGACCCGAGCTTTACGGACGGCTCCTTCGTACGGATATACAAAGATACCGGCGGGATTCCGCGTAAGATCAACGCGCTTTGCTCCCGCCTGATGTTGTTCGGCTTCTTGGAGGAAACCCACGCGATCGACGAGGAAACGGTGGCTCAGGTTGCCGATGAGCTGCGAAGCGAGCTCGGCGGCGGCGAGCCTGCGCCCGGTTCGACGGGTACTTTGGCTGCGAACGCCGCGCCAAGCGCGGATATCGCGCAGTTCGATAAGCGCTTGGCGCAGATCGAGGCCAAGATGGATCGCAACGAACAGGCCATAAAACGCGCGCTTGCCCTTATCGCATCGCGAATGGAGAAGGATTCGGGATGATCGCCCCGACGGAACGGCGTGCCGTGGCGACGACGGCCGCCCCCCAGTCCGTCGGCAAGGTTTCACCGGTTCGGTCCGGCGTCACCGGCGCGCCCGTCAACGCCATGTCGGTCGATGTCGAGGATTATTTTCAGGTCCAGGCTTTCGCCGACTCTATCGACCGCAAAGATTGGGACGCGTTGCCTTGCCGCGTCGAGCGTAATGTCGACCGCCTGCTTCAGGTCTTTGGCGACGCCGGGGTCAAGGCGACGTTTTTCACGCTCGGCTGGGTCGCCGAGCGTTACCCGGCGCTGATCCAGCGGATCGTTGCCGGCGGACATGAGCTGGCGAGCCACGGCTGGGACCATACGCGGGCGGATTCGCAACAGCCGTCGGCGTTTCGGGCCGATATCGTACGGACCAAAAAGCTGTTGGAGGATACGGGCGGCGTCGAAGTTGTCGGTTACCGCGCGGCGACGTTCTCGATCGGCCCGAAGAATTATTGGGCCTTCGCGGAGTTGGGCGAGGCTGGATACCGCTATAGTTCGAGCCTCTATCCCGTTAAGCATGACCTTTACGGCGATACCAGCGCCTCGCGCACACCGTTCCATCCCGACGGGCTGCCGATCCTCGAAGCGCCGATGACGACCGTACAGTATTTCGGCCGCAATTTTCCGTGTTCCGGCGGCGGCTATTTCCGGCTGCTGCCCTATTGGCTGTCGCGGATGAATATGCGGCGGGTCAACGCGCATGACCGTCAGCCCTGCATCTTCTATTTTCACCCTTGGGAAATCGACCCGGAGCAGCCACGGCAGGAGAATGTCAGCGCGAAATCGCGCTTCCGGCATTACACCAACCTGGGCCGGATGGAGGGCAGGCTGAAGCGCCTGCTCGTGGATTTCGCGTGGGACCGAATGGACCGGGTTTTCCTGGAATCCGCTTAAGTGCCGGCTACGGCAAACCTATCGATGAGCGGTTCCAAGATTCCAGGCCTGACGATAAAGCCCCTGACAGAGGCCGATTATGCGCGGTGGGATGAATTCGTTCTGAACACGCCGGACGGCACATTCTGTCATCGCGCCGGCTGGCAGCGTTTAACCGAGCGGGTATTCGGCCACCGCACGCATTATGTTTATGCCGAGCGCGACGGCCAGGTGACCGGTGTGTTGCCTTTGACCGAAATACGGTCGCGCCTTTTCGGGCACGCGCTGGTGTCCACTGCCTTTCAAGTCTATGGCGGACCGGTGGCGACCGACCCCGAAACGCGCCAAGCTTTGGTTGCGTATGCGACGGACCTGCTGGCCTCGACCAAGGCCGATCATCTGGAATTCCGCTCGATCGAAACTGAGACGCCTGGTTTCCTGGTCAAGCAGGGTCTGTATGTGACCTTCCGGCGGGCAATCTCGGCCGACCATGACGCCAACCTGACGGCGATCCCGCGCAAGCAGCGGGCGGTGGTGCGCAAGGGCATTGCCAACGAACTCAACACCCGCGCCGGCCACGACTGGCGAACGCTGCATCGCATTTACAGCGAGAGCGTCCGAAATCTGGGTACGCCGGTGTTTCCGGCTAAATACTTCGCGGCCTTATGCGCGGAATTCGGAGACGATGCCGAGATCCTGGTCGTGGAGGATCACGGAACCCCGATCGCGGCGGTTTTGAGCTTCTATTTCCGGGATCAGGTGTTGCCTTATTACGGGGGCGGCACGCCGGCCGCCCGCAGCCGGGCCGGCAACGACATCATGTACTGGGAAGTGATGAAGCGGGCCGCCGATAAGGGCTGCCGGATTTTCGACTTCGGCCGCAGCAAGGTCGATACCGGCGCCTATAACTTCAAGAAAAACTGGGGATTTACGCCAACGCCGCTCGACTATGCCTTCAAATTGCGGGTCGGCGACACGATCCCGGATGTCAATCCGTTGAACCCGAAATATCGCCTCATGATCGAAACCTGGAAGCGGCTGCCGCTGCCGATCGCCAATCTCATCGGTCCGTTCGTCGTGAAGAATCTGGGATGAGCGTGGTCGCAGTCAACGAATCGGGTGCCGGGCTCGCGGTTCGCCGCCTTTGGGGGGTAACCCTTGCCGCGCTTGGCGTCGGCACCGTGGCCTTCATTGCCGCCTTCTTCGAGGAGGTGAGGCGCGCTCTCGTCGTTTGGGATGAGTCGACCGCCTATAACCATTGCTATCTTATCCTGCCGATCGTCGCATATCTGATCTGGGAACGCTGGCGCGCGCTCTATGCCACGGCGCCGGAACCAACTTTATGGCCGCTAGCCGCGATGGTGCCGGTGGCGCTGGTCTGGCTGTTTGCCGCCAACGCACAAATTATGGAGGGCCGGCAGCTCGCGGCAATGACGCTGTTCGAGCTGTTCCTGTTCGCCTTGCTGGGTAAAAAGGTCTGGCGCATCGTCGCCTTTGCACTGCTTTATCTCTATTTCCTGGTACCGGCCGGCGCCTTCATCACGCCCTATCTGCAGACCTTCGCGGCCCGCTTTGCCGTAAAGGGCGTCGAGCTTCTGGGCATTCCGATCTATTCAGACGGTTACCATTTCGAGGTCCCCGGCGCCCGGTTCGAGGTGGCGGAGGCTTGCGCCGGCCTTCGCTTCCTGATCGCGTCGGTCGCGCTTGGCACGCTCTATGGCTACACGATGTATCGCAGTTGGACGCGGCGCGCCGCCTTCATGGCCGTGTCCATCGTCGTTCCGATCATCGCCAACGGGTTCCGTGTTCTGGGTATCGTGGTGCTTGGATATATTCTGGGCAACGCACAGGCCGCGGTGGCCGATCACCTGATCTATGGCTGGGTGTTCTTTTCGTTAGTCAGTCTGATCCTGATTCTGCTCGGCCTGCCGTTCCGCCAGGCGGTGCCGGCTTTCCCGGTAACGCCTGTCGAGCCTCGGGACGCCGCCGGGCAGCGGACCGGCATCATCGTGGTCGGGGCAGTCGTGGCCCTCTTCGTCGTCCTGCTGACCCGGCCGATCGTCGTGCACAGCCCGGTTGGCACGGCATTGGGAAGCGCCGCATCCACGCTCAAGCATCTGACCGGGCATTGATGGCGGACGAGCCGCTCAGCATTGCGGTTCGTCCGGTCGAGAGTTTTCGCGCACTGGAGCCTGCCTGGAGCGATCTGGAAGGCCGGTCGGATGGCTCGTTCTTCCAATCCTGGGCCTGGACCGGCTGCCTGGCCGAGGAGCGTTTCGCCGAACCGTGGCTTCTGTCCGCCCGCCGCGGCGACCGGACGGTAGCGTTGGGCCTGTTTAACCGCGCCGCGCGCCAGCCCCTGCGCCTCGACCGGCCGCTTTATCTCGCAGAAAGCGGCGTGCCGGCAATGGATTCGATTTTTATCGAATATAACGGCCTTTTGCTGGAGCGCGGCGTCACCGGCGACGTTGCCGCGCAATGCTGGTCCGCCTTGGCGAGCGGCGCCCTGAAGGGGGCACGCTGGGTATTGGGCGGTGTCCTTCCGACCGTGCGGGCGGCGCTGCCCGCCAATCGCATAGTCCACGTCCGCGCCCATCGGCCGGTGTCGTTTCACGAACTTTTCGCCTCGGCTGAATCCCCGATACTGGATCGCTTGAGCGCGAACGCCCGCCAGCAATTGCGGCGGGCATTGCGTGGATGGGAGAAGATCGGTCCTTTAACGCTCGATATCGCGGCAACCCGGGAGGAGGCGATCGGCTTCCTGAACGGGCTGAAGGCCCTGCATCAGCGTTACTGGACCGGCCGCGGCAAGCCGGGGGCCTTCGCGGAGCCGTTCTTCGAGCGTTTTCATCGGGAATTGATCGGCCGGGCCGGGCCGGGCCAATCGGTCGATCTGATCCGTGTCTCCGCCGGCAGCCATGTCATCGGCTATCTCTATAATTTCGTCCATTGCGGTTGGGTCGCCGCCTATCAGAGCGGCTTTGACTTCGGCCAGGACAGCGACAGATTGAAACCGGGACTGGTCTGCCACCTTTTGGCGATGGAGCATTACCGGCAGGCCGGTATGCAGGCCTATGACTTCCTGGGTGGCGAGGCGCGATACAAGCGCACCTTCGCCAACGCCGAGACGGAACTGCTCTGGCTGGAGGTGCGTCATAAGTCGCCTTGGCTTTTCGGGCGCCGCAGGGTCTCCTCCTCTCCACAAACAATGCAGGCAGGATAGCGTGCCGCCGTCAGACAAGCCGATCCGCCTCATTACCTATTCGTCGCTTTATCCCAACGCGGTTCAGGCCAATCACGGCGTGTTCGTCGAGAACCGGCTGCGCCACCTCATTGCCAGCGGCAACGTCGTCAGCCGCGTTGTGGCGCCGGTGCCTTATTTTCCGTTCCGCTCGCCGCGTTTCGGAAGCTACGCCAAGTTTGCCGAGGTGCCTCAATGGGAGGAGCGGCACGGATTGACGGTTCATCATCCGCGTTTTCCGCTGATCCCAAAGGTCGGGATGAATATCTCACCCTTCCTGATGGCGATGGCGACGCTGCCGGCGGTGCGCGCGGCCATCGCG
>Ga0116227_10010818_pt1 | contig 15693 bp, 6 predicted proteins | sample S1TSphgellanicum_FD_89693 | JGI IMG/M metagenome (GOLD analysis project Ga0116227, IMG submission 89693) | Host-associated microbial communities from peat moss isolated from Minnesota, USA - S1T2_Fb - Sphagnum magellanicum MG | ecosystem: Host-associated > Plants > Peat moss > Unclassified... | reverse complement strand
TTTTTTGTTTTCCTCTCGCCTCCTCCCCCCCCTTTGGATTTGCCTTCAGTGCTGTGCTCGTATTCTGCTTCAAATAGAGTAGAGTCTTGGTGGAATAAAAAGTCCGGCAAATCTTGTGAACTGATACCCAGTTTCATTCAACCATACGCAGTTTCACTCACTTTCACTTTCTGGCTACAAGCAAATGGGGGATGAAACAGCGATTGCAGGATCAAACTAGGGTCTCTCAAAGACAGGGTGGTGACTTTACAGATAACTTTATTCACCCCCAATTCTGCTGGGAAACTTTGTTGAATGGGTATTCTTATGAGGTTATAATTGCAGGGTATCAAGTTCTTCAGCATGGTGGGTAGGGTAATGCCTGAAGTAAGGGACCACCTAAGCCAGACCCGGGTAGGTGGTCAGACCTGGGGAGCACTTATGTCAGGAACAGCCTACTCTTAGGGCATTGCCCAACCAAAAAAACTACCAGAAATTTTACTCATTTTTTCCTGTGATATCTGACGGGTATCACAGGATACAAAGAAGAAGAAGAAGAAGAGGTGGGCATTTTCAAATGTTTAATGCCCTCGATCACCTACAAGCATTTTGCTTTTCAAAACACTTGCCCTCTTTTGCGGGTCTTTCTCTTTTTGAAAGGCTTTGCCTCTTTGCAGATGAAATATTGCACTTTGTGAGAGGGTTACCTCCGAATGCACTACACAAAATTTAGTAGGTTTTTTTTTTACTTTCATGGGTATCAAGTTCTAGTTGTGAGGATATCAATCACCAACCTGAATCCATATATGTCGAAATTCTTCTCCCCCAACATCTTCATCAATTGTTTAAAGTTTAAAACCCTGAATCTTTGTTACTTGATTCTGAAAGTGGTGTTTTTTTGTCATGCAGTTTGTGTGGCATACGGTTCCAAACCATAACACATAAAGCAAAGAAAATCCAATATTTTGCATCACTTAAATCCCATGTGTTGTAACATTATATGAGCGCGAGTCAACTTACCCGGGTAGGTAGTAGGATAGGTGGCATGTAACATAATGTTGAAATCTTTTACATGAAGGTTGTTGTTGTATGTATCCTACAGCTCTAGAGGGAGGGAGAGGTAACAACAGACTATAGAAAAAAAGTTCATGATGTCATACTTCTTCCTCTACTGCATAATATTGTTTGCCAGAAGGAGATTCACTGCTCACATGCCATGCCAGTCTGATGAGTTAGGTTATTGTTGGTCTATGGAGCTTCTCATTTTGAATGGGGTTTGAGAATTTTGAGTCAGAAAAATTTCCCCCTTGAATATATATATGTATTAAGGAATCTTTCTTCCATAAGAACATAAACTGCATGCTGTGGAGAAAACAAGAAAGTAAAGTTGACAAATTGTCATGAATCACATGGTTTTTGAGCCCAAACCCTTGCCCAGAGTTTCAAGGTTTAGGGTTTAGCCGTTCGTTAGTTGACCTAGTGATGAATTGAATTCACAACCACTTGGGAGTACCCATGCAGTCCAATCACTTGGGCTATTATTTTGGCTTCGTGTTCAACTATCCTGATCAATTTTCCAACTTTTAGTTCAAGTTTTTAATCTTTGTTTTAGGGGTTTAGGGTTGAGAGTTTAACCCTTTTATTTTTAGGTTTAGGGTTTAGTTTCTCTGATGGGTTTAACTTTGATATGTTCCTTTTAGTTTCTTATCTGATTTCATCATTGCTTAATGAAGTTTCTTTAACTTCTTGCACCACAATTTGATTTAGCAAAGTTCACTACTTATTTGTCATTCTTTCTTTAATCTTCCTTGTCAATTGGAATTTCAAACATTCAAACATCAATGAATTTCCCGTGAGGAACCTCTCATGGGAGGGTCATGATGTTGTTCACATAACATTTTTATTAGCTTTTGTATTTGTAACCATAATGTTCATGACTTGTGTTAAACCTATGATTCTTTTGGCCATATTATATGTTTTATGCCACATATAGAATCAAATGGAATTTTAATTCATATAACACTTCTTTTGCTTACACACTTTAACATTATTGGTCTTACCTCTATTATTGTCATTGCTTTGGCATTGGTCATATGTAATTTTGGTTTGTGCATCTAACTTTTGTTTGCACAAAATCTTTTCCTTCTAAATATCTTGACTTGTTATTGTTGACATTGCACATTTCCTTTTTAATAGTAATTGAGGGGAATTTATGATTGTTGACATCATTGTTTCATGCTTGTCCCCATTTGTTGAAATAATGTAATACATTAATAAACCTAGTGATTATTTATTTTATTTTTTTATAAATTATGTTTGAAATTCAATTCTAGGTTTAAAATTTAGGGGAAATTTTGGATCTATTTCTTAATTTATTTATATATTTTTTTCTAGTTTTTGGTTTTCAAGTGCGTTTGAGGTAACTTGTCAATTAGGTTCCAAAATTCAAACATTTAAAACAACCTTACAAGTAAATGAAAACTTTATGGCAAAAAATAAAAATAAAAATACAAGGGCTTGACATGGTAGATTGATATAAATATAGTTATTTCTAAACTTTAAACTACACTTTTAATTGGTTTATAATTGATATATAATAGTTTTAAAGGAAATGGCTTATCATTCAATTTTATGTTTTTTTCAAGATTCACACATTTAAATACCTACCACCTTGAATTTGTGTCTTCTTGTCACCCTTGAATTCTATCCTCAAACAACCCCTCAAATGCCCCCTAATTTTATTCTCAAAACACCCTCAAATTACATGCCTTAAGTTTGTTCCCTATTTCTATCCTTAAACACCTTTCAAACATTCTTGAATTTTTCTCTCACCAACCAGCCAATTATTATAAATGTTTATGAGCATCTTAAAATTATCTATGCCCAACCAAGAATGCCACATGTTTGTGTAAATACCTATGTTATTAAATAATATTTTCACTTCAATTTGAAAACCAATATTCCCTAAAAGATGCGGGGTTACAAATGTAACATAAGGAATGGATAATTGTGAAAGGACAACATAAAAGGAATGGATTCAAAACTTACACCACTTGTTTTTACATGAATTGTTATAAGATTTGAAATTCTACATCAAAATCTTGGGTTTAATTAGAATTAGATGTCAAATAATCCATTTGCATTTGACATGTAAATGATATAATAACACTTATGCAATTTGGGACATGTTGGCAACACTTAAGACATGGTGACCCCTAGCAAGACCCTACAAATGGTATTACCAACCCCAACACCTCACATGAAACAACAAATGTCAAAGCAATGGTCATGGTCCAAATATTACTTCCTTCATGTTTGAGTTACAACAATTCAAACATTTATTTTATGTTTTGCACATCATTGACTTGTAAAGCCATGTCACTCCTAGAACTTTCTATTGTCTCAAAAATCTCAAATTGTTACATGACAAGGCTCTCACTTGTCATTCAAAAAATGCACAATAAAAACAAAAGTATCCACTCCCCCTTTTGAAATCAATAATCAAAACTAACAAAACATAAATTAAAAAATCAAATGTTAACCTTTTTTTCACCTTCTTTACCATCCTAAGTAGAATTTCATTCACCAACTGTCATTTTAATGCAAAATTCAACTGAAGATTTTCAAAAATAAAATAAAATAGCCTTCTAAAAAATGGCATTTTAACAAATCTCAATGGCACTAGCTTTTTAGCAATGAACTTTCAAATTGTTTGTGATGGTCATGATCATCCTTTATGTGTACTAACAAAAAAAATAAAAATTTGGTGGGGCTAATTTTTTTTTTTGTAACTCATCTTTCTCTTTCATGCCTTTTTTTCATTCATTCTATTCATTTCAAACTTGCTAGCACAATTGGTTTTCAAAGGTTTTTGAAGTATGAAAAACCCATTTGTAGTCTTGTAACTTATCATGCACCTTTTAAGTTTCATAACTATAGTAAGTTAGTAATAAAAAACACATTTACATTGCTCAAATTAGTTTTAGCTTGAATTTAAATGGGCCTCTTCCCTTTTGCTAATCTTGACATTTCCCTTTTGGCAAGAAAATAAATAGTAGCAAAATAATCTGAAAATATTTGAGGTTGCACCCTTTTAAGTAAATAGGTGTATAGAATGCCCAAGCTATGGCAATGTAGTTTATGGCTTTCCAAAATCTTATTGTTTCATCAACAAAGCCCATTGTAGTGTAGCATATGTGGTTGAAGACTTTTTTGTTGGTGTTGTAACAACACCATTTAAAACAAAAAGTAAAACCACAACAATTGATCTCCAATGGAAACTTTGTGGGATAAATTATTTCTTTTGAAATAATCACTAAACTTTCCATAACCTTAAACCCTAAAAAACATCCAACACCATGAAGAAGACAATGAAAATTAAAAACAACACAAACATAAATGAAGGTGATGATGATAAGAAACAAGATGAACATGAAAAGGTGATGGCAACCACAAATAAGATGAACATAAAAAAGGCAATGGCACTAAAAAAAAAAGACTAACACAAAGATAGATATGATCATTTGAAACAAAATAAAGATGAAAAAAATACATAACTAGTGAACAATGTATTTGCACACAAAGAAACATGACACCCACATGATTTACAACTATGCAAAAGCAAACCACCCAATCACCATAAACATGAACATAAAGATGACGAATGAAAATTGAAAAGAAAACAAAAGAAAACAAATGAAAAATACAAAAAAACCCTTAAAACTTAAACTTTTGATTGGTTAGAACATTCTAACCCATTTTGGAATTGACCATGGGTTGAATTTCATTTGAAAACCATATTTCGATGCCACACCTGATTCCAAAACCTAACCCATATGACAATTCTAGTTCCAACTTAATTTTGAAACCCATGTTTAGTTTTGGACAGGTTTTTTGGGAATCAAAACTAAAACCACTAGTTTTGAATTGTCAAAATAAATAACCACACAACATTGATTATGACCTCCTAAAATTTCAAGAATTCAAAGTTGGATAATTCAAGATTCCCATTTTAGGAATTTTGGGAAAGTGGCATGTAAGTCCCATAGAGAGTGACAAAGTATACAATAAAAAATGTAATTCTTGCTAAAGTGGTGTATAATAGGTGAAGTTTCAATGAGTTTGTAATTACCCCATGTCCTAATTTGGGCTTCAAGTACATTGATCGCCTTCTTGTTTTGGTTTGTGTAGTTGAAATAACTAAAAAGTGGAAATGAAATGCATTGTTTTGATTTTATCTCAAAGTTCTTGCATGATTTTCATTTTGATGCAAAGAAATTAAAAGTGCACCCAAAGTTTGAAAGCCTTTCAAAGTGGTGCATTGTATTGAGGAGTTATGTTTAATACTATTTGGCAAACCTTTGGGAGCATGTAAAATGTGAAGCAATCTCAAAATCTAATTGGGCATATAACATAATTGAATTTGATGACTTAAGAAAAAATGTTCATTTTGGCCCCCACCATTTCCTTCCTTTCTCACTTTTGATATACATTTGGTTTTCATGTCTCATTGTCATTTTGTGTTATTCTCAAAGCAATATCAATATCATCCCTTTACCTTGTTTTGATATAAGTTATTTTCACAAGATCATTATTTTCAACTTAGAGTTCGTGTTAGGTGCATATGTTTATTGATGTAGCAATGAAGGATGATGGTTTCATATCCTCCTCCTTTAACTTACAATAACCAATTGTTTTGCCCTTTCCATGTTTTCATGATCATGCATGTATGTTACGAGAATACTAGCAAAATGGGTAAGGAATTGGAATTTCATTTGAATATTATATTGGATGATTGTAATTTTTTTTACAAAAGAATTTTGCCTTCCTTGCAAAATCCTCCATGTGCTAACAAGTGGTTGATGAATTTAAAGTTACACCATGAGTTTTTTAATCATGTAAACAAGTTATTCATATTGTGGGATGGGAAAATTAGTTTCACAAGAATAAATTGTGCAAAGGTTCCACTCAAAAAATGAATGTAATTATTCATATATTGAAAAACCTTGGTGATTTTGACACATGTTTACTAAATAATTAATTAATTTTGAAAATTTTGTTTTGACAACTAGAATATTTTCCTTCAAACATTGTTTGTATTTGATTATTTTGCAAAACATTTCAACATTTCTGAAAATAATATAATTAATGTTGAAACTGCCAAGGTAGTAGGCAATATTTGGCCACATTTCCCAATAAATTTTCCTCAAATCTTCATTTCATAAAGGTGCTACAATATTTCATTGTCCTTCTTCCATCTTGTTGGTTTGCAATTTTTTTAAAAATGTTGGTCAATGTGAGGTTTATGGGGATAAATTTTATTGGGACGAAATCGCAAATTACAATGGATTATGGTGGTCCCAATATCTCTCTTTTCTATTTTAAAAATATTTGTAATAATTTACAAGCCATCATGGTACTCACAATCTTAAGCAAACATATTAATCCAACTAAGTATGTTTAATCTAACTTAGTTGGGTTAATTTAATTTAGTGTGTAGTTTAATTATGAATTACTTCTAATGTGAACATGTTCAAACTAATATGTGGATTGGGTATAAAACCCAAGTTTTGTGATCTCAAATCCTTTTTTGGTGATTTGAAATTCCAAAACATAATGCAGTATTTTTTTTTTTGGTATGTAATTTTTTTTATTACACATGGTGTTTGAGTTTTTTTTCTAATGTTTTTGAGCTTGGATTCTTGTGTATTGCAAATGAGTTAATTTTGTTGCTTGAATATGGTGTACCATTCAAGATTTTATTTATTATGTTTTGTATGTGTGACAATAACAATAGTTATACATGTTGATGTGATAACATGATAAGTTTCAATTCAATTTAGCTCAACATTCTCACATCCACCCACTAGCAACATTGTCATGTGCAAGTTTAGTTGCAAGTGAATAAAGGCAAACAAATTCTCTATTGCCTTTGCATAATATATGTACAAAATGTGTTAATGCACCACAATTTAACTTGACATAAAACCTAATGCCACCACTTTTGCAATTAAATCCAATAGATGGTAAAGGAATTTCTAAATTGGTCTTGAGTTTTCACAATTATCAAATTATCATGCCATGGTGAATGGATAGGGGCCTTCAAAATTCATGCTCACACCTTCCATTAAGGTCCAATATTTCATGAATGCTAGGTTTGTTACATAAAAGAAACAATTTGTAATAATAAAAAAGCATGACGACCAATTTCAAACCACATCTTTTGTTCCATTGCATTTTGAACTAAAAATTCACACTTTTCACCTTCTTGGACTAGGAGATGGGGATCCCAATCCTAGTGAAAAAGCGAAGGAATAATGAAGTGGTTACCCAAAGCTACAATAAGGCCATGACCACAAATAAGTGCAACCAATGTCCAACCCAACTCCCAAATCCCCGTCCCCACGTTTTCCCCTACATGGCATGAATGCCTAAATTGTTCCTCAATGAAGTGGCTGGAAATTCATGGTTTGGGAAATGATGCAATGAAAAAACCTAGTAAAAGTTGAGAAGTCTGTCATACTTAATGTTGTACATGCCTTTTATTTCAATTGAAGGTTCAACATGTCCCATAAGTTATATAACATATTCACAGCCTTATAACTTGAGTGTGCACACTAGTGGAGTTCAGCAGTTAATAGTTTGCCCTCAGATAAATACAAAAAATAGTAATCAATTGTAAGTATATAATTTGTGATCATTTTATTGCATCTGCCCAGGTGACTCCTCACTCCCCAGTGCTTGGTTTTCAATTCTGAAGACATGAGAAGCTGCTACCTACTAGGCACATTAAAAGGCCAGTTATAGTAGTAGTAGTAGTAGTGTGCCAATCTTCTCCAAGTGGCACCCCTATGTTTCCCATTAAGTTAATGGCCACTTTTGTATGTTAACTGCTTTAAATGTGACCATCACATATAATACCCTCCAATTCATCATGAATGTGGAAGTTAGGTACCCATTTTCAAATGGTCAATGTTCACACTCTCCAAAAAAGACTAGTTGGAAGTTTTGATACTCATTTTCAAATGCTCCTCAATGCTTGAACTCTCCAAAACTAGTCAAAAGTTTGATACCCATTTTCAAATTGCTCCTCAATGCTTGAACTCTCCGAAACTAGTCAAAAGTTTGATACCCATTTTCAAAATGCTCCTCAATGTTTGAACTCTCCAAAACTAGTCAAAAAAGTTTGATACCCAGTTTCAACTGCTCAATATTCGGACTCTCCAAAACTAGTCAAAAGTTAGGTACCCATTTTTCAAAGGGTCACAATGTTCAAAGGGACACTCCAAAAACTACTAATTGAGTCCTTGAATAATGCTCGAATAATATTAAATTGGCAAGTTAAATTGGGGCATGACAAACAATTCATGTTGCATATTTCTCTTGTGAATAAAACTAACATGCAAAAAATATAGGTAGTAGCTATTTTCACTACCTTGTTTGCCTGTCATTTTTCATCCAATTCTGTGTTGTTTCCATCCTTGCTCATCCAGTTAACTTGTGGTACTTACATCCCTGCCTAAGCCTACAGTTTTTGGGCTCTACCAGAACCTACTTCTGTCCAGGCTATTCCCTTATATTTGTACACTGACACTACTACATTCTTGTAGAGTGAAAAGCTGGGAAAATCAACCCCAAGCTTCTGGCAAAATGGGACTTGTACTAAATGTTAGACTAAGTGGGCTTGTACTAAAAAATTGTTGTACATAGTGGGCTTGTACTAAAAACTTGTTGTACCTAGTGGGCTTTGTATTATTTTAATATTGTTGTACCTAGTGGGCTTGTACTAAAATATTATTTTAATATTATACTAATTTATGCATGGCTTCTTACAGAGCCTGGCAAATGAAGCAGCAACACTAGCCTACTTACCTTACCAGCATGCATTCCAGACAACTTTGGGTCCATTCTTCTTCTCCACCCACCTACTTCTAATAATACCCTTCACCTAAGTTGTAGAAGTACCCTTTGATTTTGCACTTATTTCTACCCATTTTTTTGCCACAAAGGAAAAGCACCTCTTTGATTGATAACCCATGGTAATAGGACTCACTCACACCTGCCCTCCTTTGCCTTCTTCTGTGTCCTGAATATGGAGCATTGAGTGACTCTTGATGGCTTGCTTGATTGTGGCAAATTGGGATTGGTTGGTTTTGCCCTATTTATTAGGGATTAAAGGGGGGAAAAAAATACATGAATTATTTACAAATTTGTAGAAAATGATGTTCTAATTGTGGATGAGACATTAGACTAGTAAATTACATTATACTTATAGAAGAAATTATGTGTTGATGATGCTTGTTGAAGAAGTGATTGTATACAACTAACTAAAAGAATCTCTTCCTCAAATGTTAGATGATAATAGAGTTATCTAGAATGTCACCCTATCTTTGGGCCCTAATTTGACGCTATGATCCTTGTTTCATCCCCACTTTTGAGTGTAGCCAATTTAAAGTGGAAAAATTGGGTACCATTCATTTTCATGAAGCTAGGTGTCAGTTTTAGAAGATTTGCAAGATCTTTATTCTGACAAGGCTTAATTCAAGGAAGAACATGAGCAGAAATGGAGACACATGGAAGACAATTTCATAACTGGGGGTGAAATTCCATTTGATGACCATTGATTTAGGTGAGAAAACTAGTTTGGTCCCCTGTTTTGTTTTTCTTGTGGACTATTTTCCTATTGACTTCTCCATTTAGTTGATATGAGAAGAATATAGGGCCACAAGAACTTCTTCTTGTCCTCTCTCCCCCCCCCCAGTTGGGGAAAAACTGGGGCCCAATATCCCCAGTTTGGGGTACTTTATGGATAACTCTAATGGCTGGTGAAAATTTATCCGGGGGGAAAGGTAGGTATGAGGAAGGAAGGAATGACCCCATGCATGTTCGAATGGGTACACAAGGCCACCCCACACAAGCTTCTCCTATACAACTGTCATTGAACTCGAGTTATTACTAGCCTTATATTATTGGTGAATTTTTGCCAAAAAAATTGAAAATAAAAATAATCATTTTTGGAGGGTTTGAATTGCCAAAAGTGACACTAAAATAGTAAAAATAGTAAAAAAAATTATATTTGGTTTTTGAGTGTGAAGTAGTCATAAATATATGTGAAAGGTTGATTTAAAGATGATGTACTTCATATCTGATTTATAGCCAGATTTGGCTAAATCTTCCGAGGGATGATTGCCATTTTCTTTTACATCTTCCTATCGATGATGATCGCCACTTAAGTGGGCTACATTTAAAAAAATCCTAAAGAAACACTGATTGTGACCATGCATGTTCGAATCGGTACACAAGGCCACCACACACAAGCTTCTCCCATGCAACTGTGATTGAGCTTGAGTTACCTACTCACGGTTGGGTTAGGCGGGGGTGTATTCGGACCATGCATGTTCAGATTGGTACACAAGGCCACCACACACAAACTTCTCGTACACAACCATAATTGAGCTTGAGTTACCTACTCGAGGTTTGGGAAGGTATTGGGATAGGTCAGTCGGGTGGGCATGGTCATTCAGTGTTCAAGGCACTCAACCTTTGCAAGGTAAGACTGGTGTACAAGTAGAATGTAAGATGAATGTAGGATGATTGGATCTATTTTAGGATGATCGGATGTATTTCAGGATGAATGTAGGATGATCAGATGTATTTCCCATTGTGTGCTATAACTTGCAAAAAATTTCATTCATCTTTGTAACAACCCTAAGGCTCCAAGCAATTGAGTCAAATTCTTTCTCTCTCACCACAAATGCATTTTCAGTTTGCAGGTTTTAGAGCCTGTTCTGTATTGGTGTTCTTTTTTGGATGAATTTTTGTCACTTGATGACCCAAAAAAATTCATTGTGACTCATACAAAGGATTTTTATTTTTAAAAAAAAAAGTGTCAAAAGTTGCTGAATTTTGAGGGAATGTGAAATTCTGAAGTTGCCATATTTAGACATAGGTTTGCCAAAATATAGCAGGATTAATTTTATTTTTTTTAACCTTCCTCTTTGATCTATAGGCAAATTTGGCTAATTTCTCTTAAAAACTGAATATAAAAAAACCTTGGTCCACATCATTGATTTTTTTCCTGGCAAAAAAAATTCTATTTTTGGACAATGAAATTGGGAAAATTTTGGAAATATTTTTGTCTAGTGTAAATTTGACTAATTTTTCTTTTTTGGGTTTAATCTTGCGAAAATTTTCAATATGAAAAATTAAAGAAAAAGAAAAAGAAAAAGAACCTTGTTCTGTAGACAAGGGTTATAGAATTACCTAGTGTAAACATTAGATCACAAATGTACAGGGTCTGTGGAATAGACTTGTGCCTAGGAATGAAAAAATGTCTACGGGGCCAATGAGATTGTTCAAATTGTGCTTTGAATTGTTTGGAAGAGTCACCTTAGTGAGCTACCTAGTCCTTAATGTTGCCTGTCTTTTGTTGTATGTGACCCATGCAAAAGAAATTGTGAACATTTTATGTCCCTAAGTCAATGATTTTTTGAAAAGAAAAACCTATTCATGGTTTAAAATTTAGAGCCAGAGATCTTAATTGAAATACTGTATAGTACATTGGTAGCTTTCACACTAATTAAATTATTACCAAAAAATAGTTTTTTTATCAAATTCAAAAGAAAATATGGGAAAAAAAATTAAAGAATATTTTAGAATATTATATAATATCATTTTTTCAACATCGAACCTTCAAAACCAGAACTGTAGTTTATTAAAAAAATTAAATTCAGATAATTGTCCAACACCAGTTGCACTTAGGATGCATGTGTTAGTTAAGTGGTTGTCAATAGAGCTTTTAGTTGAGAGAGTTTAGTTTCATGCTTGAGAAAACTCATTTACTTGGGCATTATCAATTATATCCAAAAATAAATAAATATTGATTTTTAGGGAGTTAATTATTTAAAAAAAAATTCAAACACAGTTACAAAATGTGGGTGTAGTTCACTAGTTCTTGTTCAGTGTACCGATGAATTCAATGTTCATTGAGACTAGTAAATTCACTCAAAATCCAGTGAAAGCACTTGATATTCAGAAATGTATTTTGTTATAATGAAAAATTGATGATTGTTCTAAGCCCACTCCACACTCCACTCCACTCCACCACCCTTTTTTTAAAATATTTTTTTAATATTTGGGAAATGTGAAAATTTGACATTAAAAAAGGCTGCTGCTTCTTACACAGAATCAAATTTCACATTTTTTGGGTCAATTTGTCAGGACATCGAAGTGCCCCAGCAACAGCTTCGGAGCAAGCAAACATGGCTCTCAGGTACTTCTTGCATGCAAGCTGCCTGCCTGCTTGCTTGCTTGCTTGCAGAGGCCATCAGCAACCAAATCACTAGGCAATCAGTTGTTGACTATTGAACCCTTATAAATAGATTTGGTTAGATCTGACCAAGTGGGTGCACTTGTGAAGTAGGCAAATAGGGTGAGGGACAAAAATCATATTTTCTCTTACTCCTCTGACTCCTAAGCTTCATGACAAAGTTCCATTTTGTATGGGCCCTTCTGGATAGCTTTAGAGTTATCTGTAAAGTCACCCTGTCTTTGGGCCCTTCTTTCACCCTCTAAACCCCCGTTTCATCCCCAATTTCAGTGGTATCTGTTACTGAACTGAATGAAATTGGGCACTGTTTCATTCAACCAGTTTTCAATTCAAAAGATTTGCCAAGTTGATTTTGTGAAAGAACATATGAGCCAGCAGTCAAGGTGTAACTTGTAAGGCAAATCCAAAACTGGGGATGAAAATTCTCCCTTGAGGATCAATTCAGGTAAAAATATTAGTTTGGTCCCCTGTTTTTTTTTCTTTTGGGTCCCCCCTCTCTACTACTGCTTTCATCCAAAATTATGATTTCATCCCCAGTTTTGATGAAACTGGGGCCCACTACCCCTCCCCAGTTTCAGGTACTTTATGGATAACTCAACAATATTTCCTTGGTTTTAAGAGCCAAATGTGCACATCCCCTACAAGAAACAAACAAATTGCTAAGGTCATATTATGACCATCATACTGGAGCAATGGACGACGATTCCATCATTCTCAAGTAACCCGTCCTTGAAGTGGGTCACTGAACAAACGAATACCCACTTCACCTGCACTTTACTTATTCAAAGGCGTTGTGGTCGTGCCTGATTTGAGTTGGGTGTACCTGCCCATAATTGTACATTGGTGGGCAAAATGAGTACATTCTGATGGTGGTTGGAGGTGTGTGCTGCAAATTGGGCTATGGATGTCATTGTGGTTGTCGTCATCTAGAATGCACATTGTTGTGAGATCGAAACCAGTGATCGCTGGTGAATCCAGCTCTGCTTGGAGCTTGGCTTGGTATGATGTTGTTGTTGTTGATACCCACAGATAAAAATTCTTACTTGTGTCTCTTTAATAGTGTAAAATTATTTTTTTTCCTAAAATTGGGAAGAAAATTTCACACTTTTGTTTGGGTGTTTTAAGCCTTTTTTCTGAGACAAAATTTTATGAGGCATAAAACTTATGGAAAGTTAGATATCCGTCGTACAGTCGCCTTGTCTTTGACCCTTTAATCAACCCCTGTTTCATCCCCAATTTGAATGTAACCGATCATAAAAGTGAGAGAAATTCAGTACCATTTAATGAAACTGGGTATGAGTTCACAAGTTTTTATTGCAAGACTTCGTTTTGACAAAGACTTCAATTACCTTATGAAAAAATATGAGCAGCAGCAGCAGCAGTGAAGGTGCAAAGGGAGGGCAAATTCCAAACTGGTGGTGGGGGTGAAACTGCTGCGGGGATCAAATTGAGGTGAGAAAATTGGTTTGGTCCCTCTTTTGGGTTCCCTCTTTCCTCCCTGTTGTTGTACTGTTTTCATCCTGACTTTTGGCTTGGTCCCCAGTTGGGCTCAAACTGGGGCCCAGTACGCCCAGTTTGGAATACTTGACATAGAACTCTATAATCTAACCTAACCTAACCTAACCTAACCTGGGTAATAAATCAATGGTTAGTCATTAGGTGTGTATTATATAAACTGGCCTTTGACAGAACCTTTGAGGAGATGCATGTTAAAATAAAGCACATCTAGAAAGAAGTCATGACATGACTTTCAGCCTGAGTTCTGGCAGAAATTCAAAAACTGGCAATTTATTTTTTTAATGGCAAAACAGAAGTGTCTATTTTATTGGGTTTTTTCTAGTTGCCAAAATTTTGATACTTTTCTTTATATATATATATATATATATAATTATTAAAATTTCAGTTGGTAGAAAAAATATAAAAGGATGTTTAAATTTTTGTACTTTCATATTTTGTTTTATAGCCACAGATTTGGCAAAATCTTCTTACGGATGAAAAATTTGCCACTTCAGCTAGCTACATCACAAAATTGATAATTAATTTAAAAATAAAAATAAAAATGTACTGGTCCTGACTCCTGACTCCTGTGTAGGTAATGTGGGAAAGGCTCTGTGATGCCCAATTTATTAAGAGCCCCCTGAAATGCTGAACTTGCCATGGCAGCACAACATACAAGCCATATTGGATTGCACTTTACAGTTGCTTTAGGGAACTAGGGTTTGGAGTTATAATAACCCCAATTATTATATAATTATTATATATTGGAAAATTTCATGTCCAAAAATGGGATATTCCAAACTATTCTAAAAAATTCTCTATTTTCCTTCACAAAATTTTAATTTTTTCTTGGAACTTTGTTTTTTTGGGAAATTTCTAACATTTCTGAAACTAATATAATTAGTGTGGAAGCTGCCAGGGTAGGTACTATGTGTATACTGAACTCTCTCTCTCTCTCTCTCTCTCTCTAGTTAACTCATGCAAGTAAGTTAACTAGGCCCAAGGGTGACCGGCCAAGAGCTGGCTAATGAGTAATTAAGAGGTGCACTTAGAGTCAAAACCTGACAAACACCATCCTTAATTACAGGGTTTAGGGTTTAGTGAGTAAACACTACTACCTAGGTGAACTGTAAAGGACCCTTCCCAATCTCCCAAAAATTTAGGGTTTTCATTTTTTGGGTTCACCTAGTTAGGATCCCATAGCCAAATTTCAAGCAATTTTCACCACTAGGTTTGCAAGGTTTTAGCCAAAATTATGTGAGAGGGGGGTGTGGCTGCAACCAAAGGCAGCCCCAGCTTCCCACTTTCCTCACCAATAGAGGAAGGAAAAATTTACACCAGAATATTGAAGATAATTAATTGACAGATCAACACCTTGCTCAAAGTTAAGTCCCATGAGTTTTGTGAAATAAGTTCAGCCCTAACTTTTTTTTTCCTTATGTTCAAGGTATGTCCAATGAGCACTAGGGAAAATGCATTCATTTATTTCCTCAGAGATGACTAAATTGTTGTAGATCATAAGTTATTTTGGTTACCCTTTTACATGCTTACAAACTTTCATGTTGTTTCCACATGATTTAACCAATCATCAATCTTTCAAGGTTTAAAGATGAGTTTTGCCTTTTATATTTTGCTTCAATAACCTCACCCATTAGTTGCAATCTATCAATTCGGCGATTAAACCCTAAACCCTAAGCAATTTGATCGCCTTGTAATGGGTCAACTTGCAATTATTCCACCTTTTGGATGTATGTTATCGACCACCTACCCTAAGTTGAACTCCATGTTGCTTCACACTATTGATGACAATCAACTATGTTTTCAATAGTTCATCATTATTTTATGTCTATATATATATATATATATATATATATATATATATATATATC
>Ga0116227_10010817_pt1 | contig 15694 bp, 12 predicted proteins | sample S1TSphgellanicum_FD_89693 | JGI IMG/M metagenome (GOLD analysis project Ga0116227, IMG submission 89693) | Host-associated microbial communities from peat moss isolated from Minnesota, USA - S1T2_Fb - Sphagnum magellanicum MG | ecosystem: Host-associated > Plants > Peat moss > Unclassified... | reverse complement strand
TTCGGGTCTAGGCTGCTACGTGTCAATCAATTCAGGCTTTGGAACGGAGTCTTCCGTATGCGCTCAAGCTTAAGTCAAATTCTGGCCGGGGTCGGCGCGGCTGCGATGCTGTTCGCCGATACGTCGGCGTTCGGCGGTGACGGAGTCAACATCACGGTGACAAACGACGGCGTCGAGGACATTTATGTCTCGGTGTACGACTCGGTCACCAAGGCACCCCTTGCCGAACATCAGCGGCTCAACGGTTTCACCAGCATCACCATCACGGCGAATCCGGATGACGCGGGAGCTGCCAACATCTCCTGGACCACCATCAGTGTCGATAATCGCGAGCGGCATTGCGGGCAGGGCTCCCGCGCGGGCATCGAGAATGACGCGACGGTGAACGTCCACGCGGATTCGAGCTGTCAGTGAGGCGAGGCGTATCGACGGCACCGGTCGGATGCGCGCCATCGATCTGACATATTGCAAAGCTGCCCCTGCAAGGCGCTTCGACGCGTAAGTCATTCCCCTCAAAGTCTTGCGCTGTGAGCTGTGTAGGAGTGGATGTCAGAAAAAACTTACAAGATACACGCGGGAGATCGTGAAGTTGTAAGGGTTTGAAATGGGCCAGTCGCGCAGCGACCGTTTCGGATGAGCGGTCTCTTCAAGGATTTTTCGCTCGCTGCCAAAGTGCGCGTGGTGTGCATCGGCACCTTGGTGTGCGTCGTTGTCACCGCGTACGCCGCCTACTCCCTCGGTGAAGCGTTTTCGGCACGCGCGCAGCTGCTCGAGCAGCTGAAGATCATCGCCGCAAGCGCCGGCGAAAGCCTGCCTGCGGCGCTCAGCGCCGCGGACACGCCGGCGGCGCGCACGGTGCTCGGCAACTTCCGCGGCGCCCCGACCGTGCGCTCGGTTACGTTGTACGATGCCGATGGCAAGATTTTCGTGCACCTGCCATTGGTCCTCGGTGCGACGATGACCGACGCCCGCCTGCCGTCCTGGTCGGCTGTGAATTCCGATGTGATCCGCTATCCCGGCTTCATGGATATGAACTTGTCTCTGCCCGTGATCGCCGACGGCGCGCGCGTGGGGACGATGCTGCTCAACGTCGACCTGCGGCCGCTGTTCTCGCCGCTGCGGCCGGCAGCGTTGAGTGCATTGCTGGCCTTGCTGGCGGCGGCTTTGGTGGGTTATTTGCTGGCGATGCGCCTGCAACGAAGCCTGATCGCAACTCCGTTGAGCAAGTTGCTGGCGCTGACCCGCGATGCCTGGGACGGCAAGGACTTCGGAATGCGCGCCGCGGTGAACTCGAGCGATGAACTCGGCTCGCTTACCGGCTATGTCAACAGCATGCTCGCAGAACTGGAGAAGCGGGATACGGACCTGCGCGCATATCAGGGCGAATTGGAGTCGCGCGTGCGCGAGCGTACCTTGCGTCTCGATGCTGCGGTGGTCGAGGCGAAGGAGAGCATGGAGAAGGCCGAGGCGGCGAGCCGTGCCAAGAGCGAATTCCTGGCGCGCATGAGTCACGAGATCCGCACGCCCATGAATGCCGTGATCGGCATGACGCAGCTGCTGCGTCATGCCACATCGCTGGATGAACGGCAGCGGCGCTATGCGGACGTCATCCATCAGTCGGGCACTTCTTTGCTTGGCCTCATCAACGACATACTGGATTTCTCCAAGATCGAGGCGGGCAAACTGACGCTCGACAACGCGCCGTTCTCGCTGCGCGAAGTGGTGGAGGACGCGGTGGACATTCTGGCGGAGAAGGCGCACAGCAAGGGACTCGAGTTGCTGTGCGATATCCCCGCCGATGTGGAAACCGCGGTCTTCGGTGACGGGCAGCGCCTGCGGCAAATCGTCATCAACCTGGTCGGCAATGCCGTGAAGTTCACGGAGCGCGGCGAAGTGCGCGTCATCGTGAGACATGAGGCGCTCGACAAACAGCGCTCGACATTCCGCTTCGAAGTGATCGATACCGGCGTCGGCATCAAGCCGGAGAGCTGTGCCACCATTTTCGACTCCTTCGCGCAGGAGGACAATTCGACCACGCGTAAGCACGGCGGCACCGGCCTGGGGCTATCCATCTGCCGCCAGCTGGTAGAACTCATGGGCGGCGAGATGGGCGTCAAGAGCACGCCCGGCGTGGGTTCGAATTTCCATTTCACGGTGGCGCTGACCAACGATCATGCGACGGTGCGTGGAATGCGCCCGGCGGTGCTCAAGGGTACGCGCGTGCTGATCGTCGATGATAATGCCCGGACACGCCAAATCGTCGCCGGGCACTTGAAGAGCTGGGGCGTTGCCGTCACCGAGGCCAGGTCGGGCGCAATCGCGCTGCAGGTGTTGGAGATGTCCAAAGCGGAGGGCATCGATGCGCTGATCATCGATGGGCAGATGCCGAATCAAGACGGCTTCGCGCTCGCGCGGCAAATCCGGCGGCAACCCGGCTTCGAGGACGTACCGATCTTGATGATGGCATCGATCCTGGCGGTGCCGGAGTCGAACGAGAAGCTGGAAGGCCCGACCGCGTGGATCAGCAAGCCGGTGCGGCGCGCGCAATTGCATTCGAGCCTGGTGACGCTGTTCACCAGCAAGCCGGCCACCGCGGCAACCACGCTCAACAAGACGGTGAGCAAGCGCTTGCCGGTCATCATGCAGGGCGCGCGCGACGTGTCGCGCATTCAACGTGCGCTGCTCGTGGAGGACAATCCAGTCAATCAAGAGCTGGCGCTCGCCATGTTGATGGAACTCGGCGTCGCTGCGGTGAGCGCATGGAGCGGCGAAGAGGCACTCGTCAAGGCGGCCGCCGAGCAGTTCGACGTCATCTTGATGGATTGTCAGATGCCCAAGCTCGACGGTTATGCGACCACGCGGCGGCTTCGGGAATGGGAGCGGCGCGCCGGACGTGACCGCACGCCCATCGTGGCGCTGACCGCCAACGCCTTGAATGGCGATGCCTCCCGCTGCTTCGAGGCCGGCATGGACCGCTATCTGAGCAAGCCATTCACCATCGATCAGCTGTTCGGCGTGCTGGAGTCTTGTGTGCCGGATGCCACCGGCGTCGTTCCCGCGCCCACGACGGCCGCGGTCGCGGCGGCGCCGGCGCCCATATCCTTGCCCGTGCGGGAGAGCGCGGCGCGCATCAGCCCGGACGTCATTCCGACACTGACCAACCCCGTGGTGCCGACGCCTCCCGCCCCAGCGCCAATGGTCAGCCCTGCGCCGAGTGCGAAACAAGCGCCCCCGGTCAGCCAGACCCCGGCGGTCAGTCAGCCGCGGGCGATAACTCCTGAACCCGCAGTAGTTGCCGCTGCCGATCCGATCACCGCGAGCGGTGATAAAGGCAGCGTCCAAGTCCCGGTGCTCGATGAAAAGACGCTGGATCAGATCCGCCAACTGCAGCGCGGCGTACCGAACCTCCTGGCCAAGGTGGCCGAACTTTATCTGGAGAATTCGGTGGCCTTGCTGCATGAATTGCGGGGGTGCTTGCACAGGCGGGACTTTGCAGGCATGGCCGAGGCTGCGCACGCCCTGAAATCGACCAGCTTCAATACCGGTGCCAAACTGATGGCAGAGATATGTGCGACGTTGGAGGCCGCAGCGCTCGAAGGCAACTTCGAAGAATCGCGCAATGCCTTGAGCGATGCACTGCAAGAGTACGCGCGCGTCGAGCCGGCGCTGCAGGCGCTGCGAGTCGCGGCGTAGCGCTCAAGTATCGGTATAGTAGACGGGTGCCGCCATCCGCTTTCGATAACAGCTACGCGCGTTTGCCGGCGCGCTTTTATTCGCGTACCGACCCCACGACGGTCGCGGCGCCGCGGCTGATCAAATTCAACGACGAGCTGGCCGCGGATCTCGGGATCGACCTCGATGCGTCGGATCCGACGACAATCGCGCAGGTGCTCTCCGGCAATCGGAAATTGCCCGGCAGCGAGCCGATCGCCATGGCCTACGCGGGCCATCAATTCGGACAGTTCGTGCCGCAACTCGGCGACGGACGCGCCATTTTGCTGGGGGAGCTGCGCGACCGCGGCGGCGTGCTGCGCGACGTGCAGCTGAAAGGCGCGGGCCGCACGCCCTATTCGCGCGGCGGGGACGGGCGGGCGGCGCTGGGGCCGGTCCTGCGCGAGTACATCGTGAGCGAGGCCATGACGGCTTTGGGTGTGCCGTCGACGCGAACGCTGGCGGCGGTGTGGAGCGGCGAACGGGTGCTGCGCGAGGAGCCGTTGCCCGGCGCGATTTTGACGCGGGTGGCGGCCAGTCACGTGCGAGTCGGTACGTTTCAATATTTTGCGGCACGCGGCGACGCCGATGCCGTGCGGACTCTGGCCGACTACGTCATCGCGCGGCACTACCCGGAGCTCAAGGAAAGCGCCTCTGCGTATCTCGACCTGCTGAACGCCGTGATCCGCCGGCAGGCGAGCCTGGTGGCGAAATGGCTGCATGTGGGCTTCATTCATGGCGTCATGAATACCGACAATTCCACGGTGTCGGGCGAGACCATCGATTACGGTCCGTGCGCCTTCATGGATGCCTTCGATGCGAACCAGGTGTTCAGCTCCATCGACCGCCACGGCCGCTATGCCTATTCGAATCAACCCGCGATCGCGCAATGGAATCTGGCGCGGCTGGCCGAAACGCTGCTGCCGCTGATCGACCGCGATGAAGGCCGCGCGGTGGAGGTGGCCACCGCGGCGGTCAACGCCTTCGTGGGCCATTTCGAGCAGGCCTGGATCGAGGGCATGCGCGCCAAACTTGGACTGACCGGCGCCGCGCCGGCCGATAAAGATTTGGCGCAGCGGTTGCTGTCCCTCATGCAGCAAGCATCGGCGGACTTCACCCGGACTTTCCGAGGCTTGTGCGCACTGGTCGAAACCGACACGGCGCCCGAACTCGAGCAGCTCGGGCGTGATCCCGGGTTCTCCGCATGGCTGCAAGCATGGCGGGCGCGGCTCGCCGTCCATGCGCGAGCGCCTGCAGTGGTGGGCGCCTCGATGCGCGCCGTCAACCCGAAATACATCCCGCGCAATCACCGCATCGAACAGCTGATCGTCGCCGCCGTCGAGCGCGAGGATTTTTCGCTGTTCGAAACATTGCTGCGCGTGGTGACACGACCCTTCGATGAGCAGCCCGAAGCGCAGGCCTATGCCGCTGCACCGGAGCCGAGAGAACGGGTGATGCAGACGTTTTGCGGAACTTGAAACCCATGGACTATCAGCAATCTATGAGGATGTCCGCGTGGACTGGTCAAGATCTACGCCTATCAGTCATCCATCAATTGCCTTGACGCCGCCGCCCCGCCTCGTTCGAAACCGCGGCACCAGCATGGGCGTGCGCTCCCGATATTCGATGTAAGTGCTGCCGAATGCGGTCACCAGGTCGCGCTCCTCCCAGCGGATGGCGATCAAGATGTATGCGGTGCATGCCGCTGCAAAGAGAAGGTGGGCCGCCGTCATGGTGGGCGCCGACCAGAAGATCATCAGCCAGCCCACGTAGAGCGGATGACGCACGATCTTGTAGAGCGTCGGCGTACGGAAAGCCGGCGCCCGGTAGGTCTGGTTGCCGAGACGGCGCCACACTTGCTTCAAGCCGAACAGATCGAAATGATCGATGAGGAAGGTGGTGTACAGCAGCAATCCCCATCCGGCCAGATACAGCCCGATCACGCTCGAGCGAGCCGTGCCCGTGAGGTTCCAAACCACGCCGCCGATGGGCTCCCACCACAGGAACAGCACCGCGAGCATGAGCGAACTGACCAGCACATAGGTGCTGCGCTCAGCCTCCTGCGGCACCACCCGCGTCCACCATCGCTTGAACGCCGGCCGCGCCATACCGCTGTGCTGCACGGCAAAGGCGGCAAGCAGGCCCAAGTCCACCGCCAAGGCGACGGCCAAGGTGGCGCGCGGCGCTGCGTCAAGCATCGTCGGCGTAAGGAAGCCGCCAATGAAGCCAATGCCGTACAGGAACACGGCGAAGAAGATCGCATACGAGGCTATGCCATAAAAAAAGATGGTGATGCGTGCCATGAGTTGCTCCCGACGATGGATGAACGGACGAGCGCATGGTGGCGCCGCAGCGGGCAGGGCGCATGGGGCAGGGCTACCTATTTTTGAATCGAGATACCCCTATCTTTTCGAGTCCAGCAAACCGCGCCTGCGGGCCTCGGCGACCGCTTCGCGTCGCGAGGGCGCGCCGAGCCGCGCCATGATGGCCGAGACGTGATGCTCGGCCGTTTTGTGGGATATGCACAGCCGCGCCGCGATCTCCGCATTGGTCATACCCTCACCGATCAACTCCAGGACATGCGTCTGCCGCCGCGTCAGGCCGGCGGCGTTCGCGCGCGTATCGGCGATGGGCCCGCGCGGGATCGCCGTTGCGCCGTTCGCGCGCATCAGCCGGCGCAGCCGCGAGGCCGCGGTTACGGCGCCCAGTCGGTCCCAGATGTCGAGGGCCTGGCGTTGTGCGGCTTCATCGCCGTGCGACAGCGCGATGGCTTGCTCGTACGGATGGCGCAGCATCCTCCAGTCTTCCGCCGCGGCCCGCCAATCGCCGTCGAGAAGCGCGCGGAACGGCGGGGAGAGATCCTGCGTTGCAAGTCCCCGCTCGCCGAGCAGGTATCGCCACCAGGCCGCCGCGTCCGCGACCCAGCCAACCTGACGCTGCCGCGCCGTCCGATGCACTTCGCGCAGCAGAGTGAGCACCTCGGAATCCGCCGGCTCGGCTTCGGCGGCCAGCCACAGTCGTTCGGCTTGTGTCGTGGCGACGTAGATGGTGCGCTGCAATTCGTTCAAGGTGGCCGAGTAGCGGCAGGCGGTATCCAAGGGAGTGCCTTCGTCGGGATCGCCGCGCCGTAGCCGTAACCGAGCCAGCGCAATCAACGCGGGAAAGCGGTAGACGGCTGCGATCGAGAGGCGGCTGCTCACGTCTTGTGCCTCCTCCTCGGCGCCGGCCCATTCGCCGAGGTCACAGCGAATCATGGCGCGCCATCCCCGCAGGTATCCTTCCCAATGAGTGAGTTCGCGCGCCATTGCGTGAGCGATGCCTTTCTCGATGTTGGCGAGAGCCGCGGGATAGTCGCGCCGCCAATAATAGATGGTCGTCAGGTTGCAGGCGGCGCGTTGCACATGGTCGTGAAAGCCGCCCGCCATCGCGAGGTCGAAGCTTTCCTTGAGTTCCGTACAGGCTGCGCCGTCCTGACGATCGGCGCGCGCCGTGCCGACGTTGCCGAGGGCATGCACCACGATCTCCGGCTGCCCGAGATGGCGCGCCAAGGACAATGCTTTCTCGCCCCAGCCGATGGCGCTCTCGACGCGAAACGCCAGCATGTCGAGTTGGGATTGGTGCGAGAACGCCCATGCCAGTTCCGGCCCCTGGGGCAGGCTCTCCAGCACCGCAATCGATTCCCTGGCATACCTTTCGGCTTCAGCCCGTTGGCCGCTGATCCAGGCAAAGCGCGTCAGCCGGGTCAGGTCGCGGCCGAGACTCAAGGTGTCGTTGGCGGCACGCCGCAACTGCGCCGCCTCGGTCATGAAGGACATGGCGTTGTCCGCAGCACCCATCAAGTAGCTTTGCTCGGCGCAGCACTCCAGCGTCTCCACCAGTGTCGTCGCATCGAGGTGCTCGCGATGGCCAAGCATGCCCCGGTAGTGTGCCGCCGCCTCATGCGGCGCGCCGGCGCGCGCCGCCTGGTTGCCGGCGAGCCGCGAGAACTCGAGCAGCGCGGCGACATCGCCCGCCAGTGCGGCGTGGTGTGCAATCTCGCTCGCCCGGGCGTTCCTGCGGGCCTTGAGTTCCTGCACCACCTTTCGGTGCAACGGCCGCCGCTGCGACGGCGCGATGGATTGCTCCACCGCACGGCGCGCCAGTTCGTGCCGGAAGCGCACGATGCCGCCCTGGAGCAGCAGCATGCCTTTCTCGATGCATTCGTCCAGCGCCGCATCGAGCGGGCCCGATATCAGGTCCGCCACCATTGCCGTTTCGGCGTGGCGTGGGAAAATCGACGCCGCCTCCAACACCTGCCGCGCCGCGCGCGAGAGGCGTGCAACCCGTGCTAGCGTCGCATCGCGCACCGCGTCGGACGGCATCGTGTCCGCCGCGGCCAGGGCCTCGGTCACGAGAAACGGATTGCCGGCCGTCAAGGCAAATATCTCGCACCCCGAGCGCCCGGCCTTCGAGGCCAACTCGTTGACCGCCGATAGCGACAACGGCGGCAGGCTGATACGTTCCACGCCACCAGGACTGGTCTCACCCAGCAACCGGCGCACGGCGGAATGCGTCCCCGTCTCCTCTTCGCGATAGGTGATCAGCAGCAAGGCGCGCGCCGACCCGATTCGCCGCGCCAGAAATCGCAGCAGGTCGAGCGTCGCCGTGTCCGCCCAGTGCAGGTCCTCGATGATCAGCAGGGAGGTGCGTGCGGGATCGCTGATCAGTCCGAGCAACCACTCGAACAGCCGCACATGGTCACCGCCCATGTCGAGTGCCTTCCCGAGTTTGCGCGCGATGTCGCGCAACGGCAGCAGCACCTCGGGGGTGGACAGGTTTTCGCATGCGCCCCAGTAAACTATCGTTTGATCGGCGCGAGTGCGTACGAAGTGCTCGGCCAGGGACGTCTTGCCGGCACCCGCTTCGGCCGACACGGCGACGATGCAGCCGTGTCCATGATCCGCTCGCGCAAATGCCTGGCCGAGACGTTGTATTTGTTCACCGCGCTCTAGCAGGTCGATTGGCGACTCCCCCAGGCGGCTGGCGCGCCTTGAGCGGCGATTATGCCTCTGAAGGGATGGTGCCATGCACCCCTTCGCGTATCATTCGGCCATGGTTTCCATAAATTCCGTTTTGGATCTGGCCAAACTTCGCGCATGGATCGACGGCGTGTGGGACGAATCGATTCTGGATCGACTGCGTGCCTACATCCGTATCCCGAACCAATCGCCACATTTCGATCCCGACTGGGAGCGCCATGGTCACATGGAGGCTGCCGTCACGCTGATGGCCGATTGGTGCCGGGCGCAGCCGGTACCCGGCATGCGCGTCGAGATCCGGCGCCTGCCGGGCAAGACGCCGCTGCTCATCGTCGACGTGCCGGGCGATCTTCCGGGGTGCGTGCTCTTGTACGGACATTTGGACAAGCAGCCGGAGTTCACGGGCTGGTCGGAGGGCTTGGGCCCGTGGGAGCCGGTGCTGCGGGACGGCCGGTTGTACGGCCGTGGCGGCGCCGATGACGGCTATGCGGTGTTCGCCTCCCTGACCGCCATCGCGGCACTGAAGCAGCAGCGCATTCCGCTGGCGCGATGCGTGCTCATGATCGAGGCTTCGGAGGAGAGCGGCAGCATCGATCTGCCGGCGCACCTTGAATCCTTGGGTACCGCCATCGGCGATCCGTCGTTGGTGGTGTGTCTCGACGCCGAATGCGGCGATTACGAGCGCGTGTGGTGCACCACATCGCTGCGCGGCAATCTCACCGGCCGGCTCGAGGTGCGCGTGCTGACCGAGGGCGTGCACTCAGGGATGGCGAGCGGCATCGCCGCCACCCCCTTTCGCATCGCGCAGCAGCTCCTGGCCCGCATCGAGAATCCCGTGACGGGCGAAGTGCTGCTCGAGGAATTCAAGGCGCACGTGCCCGCCGACCGGCGCGAGCAAATCGTGGCGACCGCCCGCGTCTTGGGAAAAGACGTCGCCGGCAAGCTGCCATGGGCCAATGGCGCGGAGGCGATTTCACACGATCCCGCTGAACTCATTACCAATAACACCTGGCGCGCCGCGCTGGCGGTCACCGGCGCCGACGGCCTGCCGCCGGTGGCGAGCGCCGGCAATGTACTCCTGCCGCACGTGGCATTGAAACTGTCACTGCGCCTGCCGCCGACCACGGACGCCGACTCGGCCGCCGCCGCGTTGCGTACCGCGCTCGAGCGCGACCCACCGTACGGCGCTCACGTGTTGTTCGACGAGGACCGCGGTACCGGCGGGTGGAATGCGCCCGTGTTTTCACCGTGGCTGGAGCAATCCATCGAGCGTGCGTCGCGGGCGATCTATGGGAGCGAGTCCTTGAACGCCGGATGCGGCGGCACGATCCCCTTCATGGGCATGCTGGGACGTCAGTTTCCCCGCACCCAATTCTTCATCACCGGTGTACTCGGTCCGCACTCCAACGCGCATGGACCGAACGAATTCTTGGATCTCGAGTACGCGAAGAAACTCACCGCGTGCGTGTCGCTGGTGTTGGCGGACCACGCACAAAGCTTGATGGGTTAGCGGGAGCGTTGCACCGCATCAAGCGGCGCAAGGACATTCAGAGCAGTGGTTCGGCGCACTTCAGCGCCACGAGCAATAGCAGCGCCACCGCAAACCAGAGATATTCGCCCGTTCGTACTGACACTTCCGGTTCCATCCTAAGGCGCTCCCTGCAAAAATCCCCGTGCAGGCTATGCCTCGCGGTGGCGCCGCTGGAACTAATATTCCGGCATCAGCACATGCACGGCGCGCATGAGCCTCAAGCTGGCTCCAGGAACATGGCGGCGCAGCTGCGCGGCAGGCCAGCCGACGTTATGTTACGTGACCGAGACGAACATTTCATTACGGATGGCATATCCGGTCATGTCGGCATTCGAGGTGAAGCCCATCTTCTCCAAAATCCGGCTCCGATACGTGCTCACCGTTTTGACGCTCAATGCCAATTCCCGGGCTATCGTCGATACCCCGTCGCCTGCCGCGAGCTTGATGAAAACTTGTCGTTCCCGCGCGGACAGCCGCTCATGCGGCGGCCGATGCGGATCGGCTTTGTAGTCGAGATCCGAAGCCATGATTTCGGCAAGCGTGCTGCTGACGTAGCGACGTCCCGCCAGGACGATGCGCACGGCTCTTGAAAGTTCCTCCAGGTTGCCGGACTTGCAGTGATAGCCCTTGGCGCCCTCGCGGATGACCGCCCGGCCATATTGGGCTTCCGAGAGCGCGCTCATCACCAAAATGCGCAGTTCGGGGTGACGCGAAACCAGATCGCGCAAGATCTCCATGCCGTTGCCCCCCGGCATGTGAATGTCGAGCAGCAGTAGATCCCACTGAGAGTCCCGAAGCCGGTCGAGCAGGTCGGCACCGGTCGACACTTCGCCAATCTCGGTGACGCCAGGTTCCACTTCCAGGCAACGCCGGGAGCCGGCGCGGGCAACCGGATGATCGTCAGCGATGAGAATCCGTGTCATCTAGTCACTTTCAGGGCGATAAATCGCTTCAGGAACGGTGCGGAGGCGAACATAGCGCACTCAGGCTTACCCTTATGTGCGGTACCGAACATAGGACCGGCTTTAGGTCAAAAGTGCGATTGGAGCCGGCGAAATGCGGACAAAAAAGAGCCTCGGTAGCCATTGACCATGCGCTACCGAGGCTAACGAGCCCGGCATGGGGATGACATGACCGGGATTTGCCCTCGTGCGAGGGCAGGGATCGTCCAGCGCAACTTACGCCAGGGGAAGCAGTTTAGCCGGGGGCAGACGGAATAGTATGTCTGCTGGCGCACATACGCGCTCTTTCAGCGAAACTCAGCCGAACGCCTTGCCGGAGACGTTCTCAAAGGTACCCGCGGTTGCGTTTGTCATCATGATCGGGATCGCGGCCGCACGGATCTCCAGGATCAAGGTCTTGATCCCGGCGACTCGTTTGGCAGCGCGCTCCACCGCCTTGCGCTCGGCAAGCGAATTGGCGCGGCCGGAGATCGTGACCACGCCGTCTTCGACGTGCAGGTTCAACTGCAGGAAATGAAGGGCACGAGTGTTTTTGAACTCGGCGACGATCTCTTGGAATATTTGTTCGTCCGTATGCATGGGGGCACCTGCAAAACTAAGGTCGCATGATGCTGCGACAGGCAGGGGGAGAAATCTGTGCGGTGGCGCACGCAGCGCTACGCGGGTGCGTTTTGCGCCAGGATATTCGCCGACACGTCCCAGAGCCGCTGGCGAAACGCAGGATCATCCGCATGCGGGTTGGGCTTCGAAGGCCGGCAATCGGCATAGAAGCCGCCGGTCTTGCCGGCCATCGCGGGATGCGCGGCGACGAAGCAGGTGGTGGCGGCGCCTTGCGGTATCGTCTTCGAGCCGATGGCCGTCACGATCGGGATGATGGCACGCACCCAGGATCCCAAGGATCGCGTCAGCCCGGTCGACATGATGACCCCGGGATGCAGGGCGTTCGAGGTGATCCGACGCGGTTGCAGCCGTTCCGCCATCGACTTTGCGAAGGTGAGGTTCGCAAGCTTGGATTGGCCGTAAAAGGTAAAGGGCCGGTAGCCACGGCGCGCGTCCAGGTTGTCGAACAGAATGCCGGATTTCGGCGCGAAGGATTGCGCCGCGCTGCTGCTCACCATCACCAAGCGGCCGCTGCCCTCGCGGAGTTGCTCGCTCAAGCGCGTGACCATGAGCATGTGCGACAAATGGTTGACCCGGAATTGCGACTCGACGCCGTAGCGCACGTCCGGCTCCTTGGGCGCCATGATGCCGGCGTTGGCAATGATGGCATCGAACTTCAAGCCCAGCGCCTCGATCTCCTTGATCGCGGTTGCCACTGCCGCAAAATCGTCCTGGTCACAAGAGATCGCGGTGGTGCTCCCCCCGGCTCGATCGCAGGCTGCCTGGGCACGGTCCCGCGTTCGCGCCGTGGCCACGACGTGCGCACCATGCGCGGTCAGGCTGCGCAGCGTTTCGAAGCCGATGCCCGTGGCGCAACCGGTGAGCAAGTAGTTCTTGCCGGCGAGGTCCAAGCCCGCCAAGACATCGTCGGCGGTGCTGCGCTTCGTCAATGTTTGCATGGAGTATTCAATTGAAATTCAGGGAACGGCGCCCGGAGGCAGTACCGGCATGACAGTGGTGATTTCCCGCGGCTGACTCGCGTACTCGAGCAAGGTCTCCATGCGCGTGAAATCCGCGATTTGCTTGAGCATCTCGCGCGTTGCATACACCAGCCGCAGTTTCCCGGCCGCGCCTTCATCGAGCGCGGCCGCGGCCGTGCGCCAGACGAGTTCCGACATCTCGCCGCTCGCAAGCGAGGCACGCTGGCGCTCGGGCGCGCGGCATAAGAAGAAGCGCGTGTCGTAGCGCTGGCTCGATTCAGGCGGAGTGATCCAATGGGCGAAGTAGTGCAGCGCATCGAGCGCCAACACCCAACCGTGAGTGCGGCACAGCTGCACGATGTCGATCTCCTGGCGGTTCACCTGGTTGCGCAGGGTATGCAGTTGCACCTCGTCCCAGGACGTGAGGTCCACCAGGCTGCCGCTGCCGTCATAGGCCATGAGCAAGCCGCATTCCTCGAATGCCTCACGCGCTGCAGCGACATAGTAGCTCAGGCCGTGCTCAGGTACGTTCAGACGGCGGCTGGCGCGCTCATCGGGGAAGTCCGCGCTGAGCGCGTACACCGCATCGGCTGCATCGCTTGCATCGACGGCGCCGCCGGCGAAGACATACGCTCCCGGCATGAAACGCGCGCCGGCGGCGCGCTTCATCAAGAGAACCTCAGGCGCGCCGGCGCCTTCGCGGGCGAGGATCAGTGTCGCCGCCGGCCGCGGTGCGCCCGGTGACGTGTTTCGCTCGCTCTCCATGGAAAGGATCATAGCCGAATCGTGCGGCGCCCATGAAGGCGCATTCTGAGCTGTTTACGCTGGCTTTACGGCGAAACCCAGGCCGAGCATCACGCCGGGTCGGACCAACGAGCCAGGTTGGCTCGAAACTTAGTGAGCGTTGCGCGCAGACCGTCGATGTACATTTGCTGCGCGGCGTTGTCCCGGGCATTGGGATCTTGCAGCTGACGCGCGCGTAAACGAGCCTGCGCGTTTCTCAATTCATCCGTAATTCGCTCTATCTCACGTCGATAGTGATTGCGCCAATGCTCGCGCCGCCCGTAGACAAAGCCGCTTTCCGTATGCATGGCTGTACACCCATTTTTCGTCCGTAACACGAAGGTACTGCGCAGAGTAATTATTTCAAAGCGTCGCAGGAATGCGACGGTTTGGAAAGGGTGAGGTCACAGATTGCCGCGTTTTTATGGCAGCCCCGCTCGGCGTGATCACCGCCTGCTGGCCGCCGGGCGCGCTAAGATCGAGGGTTGTGTCGTCCGGCAACTTCCCGCACATCGACGTAAATCCCAACACCGGGGCGCCGGCCGCCGGGGTGCCGGCCACCGGTGTGCCGGCCACCGGTGCGCCGGCCGCCTTGTCCGCACGCCTCGACAGGCTGCCGGGGTGCTGGCCGGTGTGGCGGCTGGTGGTGCTGCTGTCGTTGGGCGGGTGCTTCGAGTTCTATGATCTCTTTCTGACTGCGTATTTGTCGCCGACGCTGGAGAGCGTCGGCATCTTCCGCAAGGGTGCCGCGGGCCTGTTTGGATTATCCGATCAGGCGGCATTCGCCAGCGTCACGTTCGCGGGTTTGTTTCTCGGCACGATCGGCTTCGCCCAGGTGGCCGATCGCTTCGGACGGCGCACCATATTCACCGCCTCGCTGCTGTGGTACTCGGCGATGACCTTCGCGATGGCGTTGCAGTCCTCGGCGTTCTCGCTCGATGTATGTCGCTTCCTCGCCGGCATCGGCATCGGCGTGGAACTCGTGACCATCGACAGCTACATTGCCGAGCTCATCCCAAAGCGATTGCGCGGCCGCGCCTTTGCGCTCAATCAGTCCATCCAATTCGCCGCGGTACCGATCGTCGGTTTCATCTGCAGCGAACTCGGACCACGCACCTTGTTCGGCGCGGCCGGTGTAGGCGCTGCCGGTGCGGGCGCTGCCGGTGCGGGCGTGGCGGGCTGGCGGTGCGTGATCTTGATCGGTGCGTTGGGCGCGCTCATCGTCTGGCGCCTGCGCCGCCATATCCCGGAGTCGCCGCGCTGGCTCGAACAGCAGGGGCGCACCCGTGAGGCGGAAGTAGTGGTCGCCGGGCTCGAGGCGCAGGTCACCGCAAACCTCGGTCGCCCTTTGCCAACGCCCACGCCGGCGCCCGGCGAGGAGCCATCCGAAGGGCATTTACGCGAGATATTCGCGCCGCCGTTCCGCTCGCGCATGATCATGCTGGCGGTGTTCAATTTCTTCCAGACCGTGGGCTTCTACGGGTTCGGTAACTGGGTGCCGAAACTCATCGAGGCAAGTGGTGCGGACGTGCTGCACAGCCTGCAATACTCGGCAGCGATCGCGATCGCCTATCCCATCGGACCGCTGCTGTGCCTGGGGCTGGCCGACCGCTTCGAGCGCAAATGGCAGATCGTCGCCGCCGCCCTCGGTACCGCGACCTTCGGTTTGCTGTTCGTCGCGCAAAAGGCGCCGCTCGCCATCATCTGCCTCGGCGTGCTGATCACGCTCAGCAACAATCTCCTCTCCTACGCCTATCATGCATATCAGGCAGAGCTCTTTCCCACCCGCATCCGCGCCCGCGCCGTCGGCTTCGTCTATTCCTGGAGCCGATTGTCCACGGTGTTCACCAGCCTCATGATCGGCTTTTTTCTGGACCGTTTCGGCACGCCCGGCGTGTTCGGCTTCATCGCAGCCAGCATGGCGGTGGTATGCGTCTCGATCGGCGTGTTCGGGCCGCGCACGCGCGGGCGGGCGCTGGAGGAGATCGCTTGAGAAAAATTTGGACCAGCGTTTTCAGAACTCCGCGGCCAGGCCGACGAACCCGCCGTCGCGTCCGCGCACATGGGTGCATCCGGTCGGCTGTCTTCGGCGAATTAGCCATAAAGAGC
>Ga0116227_10010815_pt1 | contig 15695 bp, 13 predicted proteins | sample S1TSphgellanicum_FD_89693 | JGI IMG/M metagenome (GOLD analysis project Ga0116227, IMG submission 89693) | Host-associated microbial communities from peat moss isolated from Minnesota, USA - S1T2_Fb - Sphagnum magellanicum MG | ecosystem: Host-associated > Plants > Peat moss > Unclassified... | reverse complement strand
ACCGTATCGAAATGCACATCCCAGAACTGCCGCGAGCGGCCGACAAAATTCTCCCAAAGCCGCGATTGAGATTCATGCGCGCCGAAACTCACACCGCCGACGGCGTAAAGACCGACCAGGTCGGTTGCAAAGGGCGTGCGGGTATAGGACGGGTCCACGCCCTGCTCGTAGAGCCCGTGACCGGCCTCATGCAGCGTGCCGAACAGGCTGGTCGGCAGATGATTCTGGTTATAGCGCGTGGTGATGCGCACATCATTGCGCGTAAACGAGATTTCGAAGGGATGCAGCGTGGTATCCAAGCGGCCGCGCGCGAAGTCATAGCCGATTTTTTCCGCCATGATCAGCGATAGAAGCCGCTGTTTTTCGAGCGGGTAATCGCGCTCAAGAAAATCGAAGCGCGGTGTTTCCTTCAGGGCAATCACCTTGACCAGCGGCAGCAGGCCCTCCCGCAAACGGGCGAAAAGGGGCTTCAGCGTGGAAACCGTGTCGCCGGCATCGTAGCGATAGAGGAGCGCATCATACGGGTGCTCGTCATAGCCGATCGCCTCCGCCATTTCGCGATTGAGCGCCACCGATGCTTCGAGCAACGGAACGAATTGCGAGAAATCGCTCTCGGCGCGCGCCTTGGCCCAAACGGCGTGACCGAGCGAGCCGAGTTCCGCTCGTTTGCGAATGAGATCGGCGGGGATGGCTTCGTTGTAGTCGATGGCGTCCCGCACCTGACGGACCATTGCCTTCTCTACGCCTGCATCCGCGAGGGCTGTCACCTCGGCTTCGGCACTGTCCAACAGGCGGCGCGTGTCGGCCGACAATAGGAAATCGCGGGTCAGGACAGACAGCGTGGCAAGCTGTTTGCCTCTCGTCTCATGCCCGCCCTGGGGCATCATCACCCGCGCATCCCAGGTCAGGATGGACTGGGCATTGAGCATATCGTTCACCTGCCCCACCCGCTCGATCAACGCGGCATAACTCATTGACAAAAACCTTCCCTGATTCCGGTCAGCCTTACGTCCGGCGACGTCTGTTTTCCATTCGGCCGTCCGGCGATAGTAGCAATTCAGCGATGGATTCTGAAAGCGTATTGTACTACGAATACATTGTAATACGATACCAGTGGAATGAGTCGTCGATGCCCGGTGCCTCATACACGGGCATAGTGTTCGGCGCTCTCGCACAGCCGGCGCCACTCTCAAGTAGTTTTCTTAACCTCAAGGACCGAATATCGTGAGGATCTCCCTGACCAGTGTTTCTCATGAAAGCCTCCGGACTTTCATCTACCAGGGTCTTCTGCAGCTCGAACTATCACAAGACGATGCATTGATCTTGACTGATGCCCTGCTGTTCGGGGAATTGCGGTTTCATCCCGCGCATGGTCAGGGTGTGCGTAAACTGCGAATTTTCCAAAACCGGATCGGCGAGAAACTTGTCGACCCGCGTGCGGCGTGGGAAATCGTGAAGGAAAGCCCTGCGCTTGCGCTTGTCGATGCCCATAATGGCATCGGCATTGTGGCTGCCGCGCGCGCGATGAAGCTTGCGATCGCCAAGGCCAAGGTATGCGGGATCGGGCAGGTGATCGTGCGCAACTCCACCCATTTCGGCTCGTCGGCTATCCATGCCTGCCAGGCAGAGGAGGCCAGTTGCATCGGCATCGCTTACACCAATGCAGGTCCGGAGATGGCGCCTTGGGGAGGACGTGAAGAAGCGGTCGGCACCAACCCATGGGCAATCGTGGCGCCTACCAATCTCGGCTTCCCGGCCGTATTGGATATTGCGCTCACCAGAGCCTGCAAGGGCATGATGTCGTGGAATGCGCGCGAGGGTAAGAAAATGCCGCTCGATTGGGCGCTAACCCCTGAAGGCGAAATCACTGACGACCCTATTGCCGCGATGGACGGCGCATTGCTGGGGATCGGGGAGTATAAAGGCTATGGCCTTGCCTTCATGACGGATGTTCTAACCGGCGTTATTTCCGGCGGCGGCTTCGGTCTCACGCCCTACGCAGACCAGAGCCGCCAGGATGTTTCGCATTCGCTGACCGCGATCGACATCGAATGGTTCATGCCGCTCGAAACATTCAAGGCGCGCATGGGGGCATTCGCGGAGATGGTCAAGTCCAGAAAGAAGCGGCCCGGTTTCTCTGAAATTCTCATACCAGGCGAACAGGAAGCCCGGCGGGTCGAGCGCAAATCGAAAAACGGCGTGCCGTTGGCCAATGAGGTCCTGGAGGACCTGCTGGCCTTGCGGCAGGAACTCGGCATCCAGGCCGAGATCGAGATCCTGGGCCCCTATGATGAGGCCTATCTGTGAGCAACCCCTAGATCTTTGAATTATATGTGCTGAACGGAACGGGCTCCGTCGTGACGTAGTCGCGGTAGAACGCGTCGAGATGCGGCTGGATCGCTTCGGCGGTCCTCCTCAGTTCGGTTTCGAATTCCGTCGCAGGCCTGGACATGTTTTCCTCGAGCTGCGCGAGGATCGTGTCGCGATCGAGATTCGTGAAGCGCCCATTCTCGTAAACGACCCGCCCATTGATCACGACCGCGTCGACGGCATGAGGCTTCGCGCGATGGAGGATGGCGGACAGGATCGGCGTGTCGGAATCGAGATAGGGTTTCGAAATGGCGCGCCAATTCAGCAGCGTCATATCGGCGAAGGCGCCGGGGACAAGGAGACCTATATGAGAGCCGAACGGCGTCGTCATCGCCCCACCGACCGTCGCCATCCGAAGCACCTGTCCCGCAGTCGGCACGCCATCCCCAACACCTGGCTCGCGATGCACGTTCAGCACCAGGCGCATTTCCTGCAGCATGTCCCGATCGTCATTGATCCCGGCTTCATCTATGCCGATCGCGACATTCATATGATTGCACTCGAAAGCATTGAGCGGCGCGATGCCGCTACGTAGCCGGAAATTCGAACTGCAATTGGTGCAGACGCTGACACCTTTCGAAGCAAGCGTCCAAATATCGCTTTCGTTCAGCCAGACACCGTGGCCAAGAGTCAGCTTGTCGGAAAGTAGGCCGAAGCGGTCGAGATATTCGACGGCACTGCCGCCACCGCGGCGGCGGGCATATTCTTTCTGATATTGGGTCTCATCAAGGTGAAGGTGCATCAGCGTGCCGGTGCGCTGCGAATAGTCCGCGTGAAGCGCGAGGGATCGATCGCTGGTCCAATGCAGATTGACCGGCGCCAACTGCATTCTGACCAGCGGCTTGCCAGCGTAGCGTCGTTCCATCTCCTGATAGAGATCGAAGAATTCCTCCAGCCCGATGCCGTATCTCAGCAGATGCCGTTCCACGCCGGGCCGGAGTTCGGCCGGCAGGCTGGCAAGGAAATCATCGTCACTCAGATGGTGATGCACGCGGTTCTGTTCGCGTACACCCATGCCCATCGACACGCGCATGCCGATATCTTCGTAGGCCTTGACGACTGCGTCGGCGCCCCGCAAGACATCCGTGGCGTTGCCGAACTGGGCCGCCCGAAGATGCTGGACCGTCGTCACGCCAGAGGCGATCATCTCGAATGCCGAATACAGCGTGTCGAGATAGGGATCGACACCGCGAAGCTTAATCCGCGCGACCGAAAACAGCTCCAGCGGGAGGTCCGGCACGCCAAGCTGGAGCGGCGTCAGGCCGACATGATGGTGCGCATTCACAAAGCCGGGCAGGACGACCTGAGTGCCGTCGCCGATAATCTCCGCTTCCGGATGCTGGCGTCTCAAGGCCGTATAATCGCCGACTGCATCAATCACGCCATTCGAATGTAGCACCGCGCCATCTTCAACCATCGCCCAGCCATGCCGGCCTTCGGGCCGGATGAAGATATATTTGCCGCGCGTCAGCGCCCGGTCAGATCTGGACATCGAACGGGTTGGTCAGTGCCAGGATTTCATCGTCGGCCGACGTATCGTTGCGATAATGCAGCACGCAGAAGCTGCCGATATGATCGAGCACGGAGGCGCCGGCATGCCAGACGCCTTTCGCGAAGACGATGCCGCGATCGCCTGGCAAGATCATCGCCATGGCTGTCGCCAGATCGGGGCCGCCGGTCTCGTCCATCGCCGTCACAAGCGCCACGTAACGACTGACATTGAGCGGGATGAATATCTGCGCCGTGCGCGGGTGCCGTTCCAGCTGATGCACCGCATAAGGCGGTGTACTCGGCACTATCGTGTTGGTGTGCAGGCGAATTGACGTGCCGGGATGCTGATCCGCCAGCCACTCCGTATAGAACGCTCGCTCGCCTGGCTGACTCGGCGGCCGGATGATCTGGCCATAGGGGGCGAGCGCCGCTTCATCGAATGGGGTCAGCCGCAACGGCCGCGGGCTGCCGCTCAAGAAGATGGTCCGGCGACGGTCGGCGGCGGGAAATGAATAGGCCAATGCTTCGCGATATCGAGGCGCCGGCAGATCCAGACATCCGTTTGCGCCGCCGCGTAGTCGAGAAACCGTTCGAGCCCGATCGCGCGCCCCGGATGCCCGATAATTCGCGGATGGAGGCCTACGTTCATCATGCGCGGCTGCGTGCGGCCTTCGGCGCGCAACATATCGAGCGTGTCCTTCAGATATTCAAAGAACAGGCGGCCGGTGATTAGGCCGCCGGAAAGCATCTTGGTGTCATTCACGGCGAGTGAATACGGAACCACCAGATGCGGACGGCCACCGCAGTCGACCCAATAAGGCAGCTCGTCATTATAAGCGTCGCTGTCATAAAGGAAGCGACCATGCTCCACCAGCAGACGGCGCGTATCTTCGCTGGGCGCATATCGACTATACCATCCGCCCGGCGTTTTGCCAGTCGTGCGCTGGAGCGACTCGAAAGCACGCATGATATTGTCGCGCTGAGTCTCCGCTGGCAGCGCGAAGGCTTCTTCCCAGCGCCAGCCATGACAGCAAATATCCCAGTCAGTCTCACGAATCGCCCGGGCGGCATCGGGTGCGCGCTCAAGCGCGACCGCACAGGCGAAGACGGTCAGCGGCAGCCGTCGTTCGAGGAATAATCGGCGCAGACGCCAGAAGCCGACGCGCGCGCCGTATTCATACATGGATTCCGCAGCCAGATCGCGGTCGCCGGCTTTCACCCGCGATTCCGGCACCTCGAGCAAGGCGCGCTCGCTGGTGCCGTCGCCATCCTCGATGGTCCGCTCGGCGCCCTCCTCGTAATTCAGCACGAAGTTAAGCGCGACGGCGGCGCCGTTCGGCCATTGCGGATCGACCGGATGCTCGCCATAGCCGCGCAGGTCGCGTGAGGTTGCGGGATACATCGGCGAGCTTTCGCGGGTCAGTCGCGCAAGCCGTCGGTCACGCCGTAGAAGCAGCACCATTCGCCCGTCATGACATTGGGCAAGGCGCGCAGGCCGAAGATGCGGCCGTCAGCCGGGGCGACCAGCTCAGCCCGCGTATCGCCCCAGATATCGACGATGGCGGCGATCGGATCGCCTTTCTGCATCGGCTTAGCGAATTCGACGCCTGGGGCCGGAATGAACAAGCCCGAGGTCGGCGCCAGCAGGGCGGCCTGGACACCCTTCCAGCGCTGTTCCGCGTAATGCGGCACGCCGTCGACCATGCCATAATGGCGCATGACGTTGCGCATCGCCTCGGTCAACGTTTCGACGACCCGGCGCATAGCCTCGGGCGAGGTGGCCGACCGGCCGCCGAGTTCGACCGTGATGCCGGTTTTGCCGACTTCGAGCATGGCCGCCATCGGATTGCCCTTGGGGCTGAGCGCCGACAGCACCAGGTCCCAGCCACGGCCCATCGCCTTGGCCAGTTCGTCCGATGCCGGGTCTTCGTTGATGAAGATCGTCTCGGCCAGATAGGAATGCGCACCGCCCGAATGGATGGAAATCTCCATGTCGGCGAACTGGCGCATCCAGTGCGCATGAGCCCACGCCACCCGTTCGGTCAGATAGCCGTCGGCGCGACCGGGATAAATCCGGTTCATGTCGTAGCTGAACGTATCGAGCGGATTGCCACGCTGGCCGGCTTCGTAGGCCTGCGGGTTCATTGCCGGCACCAGCACCAGTGTGCCGGACAGCGCCTCCGGTTTGATCTCGCGGGCGAGCTTCTGGCAGACCAGCGGTCCTTCGGGCTCGTCGCCATGGATCGAACCGTCGATCCACAGGCATGGCCCCTCAGTCACCCCATTGATGACGATCAGCGGAATCTCGAGTGCGCCGCCCGCCGGTTGCTCGGTCACCCGCATGGTGCCCCGCGCAAGGGTGCCCGGCTCGGCCCGTGCGGAGTCGATCTCGACGGTCCTCGTGTTGGTTTTGGGCATCGTCAGATCCCCTGAACCGCTTTGTATTCGACCAGCTGTTCAGGCGTGTAGACCTGCATGACCTCGATTTCTATGCCACCCGCCTCTTCTTCGAGGAAGGCGACGAAACCCTCCGGATGCGGGTGGCTGCCGGCGACCTTGCAGGCCTTGCACATGCGCAGCGAGGCGCCCTGCTCCAGCGCATGGTCGAGTGCAGCATCGATCTGCGCGACCTCGTAGCAGACATGGTGCAACCCCTCGGCGCCCCGGGCGGCGATCCATTCGGCGAACCGACCGTCCGGATCCATCGACTGGCAGAGCTGATATTCGACGCCGCCCAACATGAAGAGCGCCACCCGCGTACGCGACTTGGGATATTCGACGATGCCTGTATCCGCCGGCACGCCGAGGAAACGGACATAAGAGTCGAGCGCCTTGGCGGCATCGCGCACGGCAAACGCCAAGTGTTTGATCGTGCGAACGTTCTGTTCCATTCAAGAATTACCTTCCGCTGGAGCTTGTCAGTACAGCCCAAGCGACCTTCGATGCGCCTGCCGGACCGAGCCACGGGCCGCCGCCTTTTTCACGCTAGAGGATGCATGGACACCAGCTAAATGTCAACATGTATACAATTATGCAAATGTGGATACTGATCGATCGCAGCGGAATCGCCGTTCGAAGCAGCTACAACTAATGCTCGTTCGATTTCAGCCGCGGATCCAGAAAGTCGCGCAGCCAGTCGCCCAGAATGTTGAAAGACAGCACGGTGAGCATGATCGCCGAGCCCGGAAAGACCGCGAGCCACCAGCGGCCCGACAACAGCTCGTCGCGGCTTTCGGCAAGCATGCCGCCCCAGCTCGGCACGGTCGGTGGCACGCCGAGGCCGAGGAACGACAGCGAAGCCTCCGACAAGATCACGCCCGCCACGTTGAACGAGGCGACGACGATCAGAGGCGTCGCGATATTCGGTAATATCCCGGTCCATAGGATGCCGATATTGCTTTGACCCAGCGCCCTTGCCGCCTCGACATATTCCTTTTCCCGTTGCGAAATGGTCTGCGCGCGTGCAATCCGTGCGTAGGTCACCCATTCGCCGATGCCGAGCACAAGGATCAGGTTGGTCACGCCTGGCCCCAGCACCAGCAGGAACATGATCGCCAGCAAAATGAACGGAAAGGCCAGCTGGATATCGGCGAGGCACATCACAATATTATCGATCACGCCGCCAAAATAGCCGCCGATCATCCCCAGAAACGTGCCGAGCGTGCCACCGACGATGACGGCGACCGACCCCACCAGCAGCGACACGCGCGCGCCGTAAAGCATGCGCGACAGAACATCGCGGCCCAGCCCGTCTGTGCCCAGCACCCACAAAGTCGTGCCGCGCCGGTCCGTCTGCATCGGCTCCTTCAACCGCGAGATGATATTTTGCCGGTTAGGATCGTGCGGCGCCACCGTCGGGCCGAAGATCGCCGAAAAGGTGACGCCGAGGAGCAGCACGATGGCCAGTAGCGGCCATTTCGCACGGTAGAGGCTGCGCCACATCATCATCGTATTGCCCTGGCGAGGGGCAGAGTTGGGGCGTGCGATATTTACCACCGCGTCGGTCATCTGAGGTGGATCCTTGGATCGAGCCGCGCGTAGACGACGTCCACGAGCAGGTTGAGACCGATAAACACGAGCGAAAACATAATCACCGCGGCCTGCACCAGGGGAATGTCGCGATGGTTGATCGCGTTGAAAACGAGCCTGCCGACGCCCGGCCATGAAAAGATAGTCTCGACCACGACGACGCCGCTGAGCAGGAAACCGAATTCCAGCCCCAGCATGGTGACGACCGGCAGCCAGGCATTGCGCAGTGCGTGGTGGACGACGACGCGAAACTCCGAAAGCCCCTTCGACCGTGCGGTGCGTACATAATCCTGGCCCAGAACCTCAAGCATGGAGGAGCGGACGAGACGCGCGGTCCGCGACAGCGAGAAGAAGGCGATGGTAAGGCTCGGCATGGCGAGATACGGAATCGCCGCCGGCAGGCTCGACAGCGCTAAGCCGAAATCGCCGGCGAACAGCGGGTCGAGCACCGGCACCCTGCCTGAGATGGGCAACCAGCGCAGCTTCAGCCCGACAAATAGAATCATCATGATGCCGAACCAGAAGCTCGGGATCGACTGGCCAACCATAGCGAAAATGATGATACCGCCGTCGAGCGGCTTTCCGCGATGCAGGGCCGCCATGATGCCGAGCGGGATCGCCAGCAGGGTCGCGATCAGCATGGCGCAGAGCGTCAGCTCCATCGTCGCCGGAAACCGGTCCAGCACCACGTTCAGCGCCGGCGTGCGGTAGGTGAGTGAGGTACCGAGATCGCCGTGGGCCAGCCCTTCAGCAAAACGCGCATACTGGACATAGAGCGGCTTGTCGAAGCCGAGCTTGGCCCGGGTCGACGCGATCTCCTCCTGTGTTGCTCGCTCGCTGACATAAAGATAGGTCGGGTCGCCTCCGATATGGAGCGCCAGGAAGGTGATCACGGTTACGCCGATGACGACCAGAACGCTCTGGATCAGGCGCCGAATCAGGTAGTTGAGCATAGCCCGGTCCATCGCATTTGGGCCCCGCGCGGCGTCATCGGCGGATGCATGCTTTCAGATGTGCGGGCGACACCGGCTCGAGTGGCGGCACCACCGTGGCGCAGTCGGCTGTCGCGATCGGGCAGCGCGTGCGGAAGACGCAGCCGGACGGCGGGTTCATCGGGCTCGGGATATCGCCCTCCAGCAGAATGGATTTCCGCGACGCCGTGGGGTCCGGTATCGGGATCGCCGAAAGCAACGCCTCGGTATAGGGGTGGCGCGGGTTTCGATAGAGCTCGCGTGCCGGAGCGATTTCCATGATCCGGCCCAGATACATCACAATCACGCGGTCGCTGATATATTCGACAACGCCCAGATCGTGGGCAATGAATAACAGCGTGAGCCCCAGATCACGCTTCAAATCCTGGAGCAGATTGATGATCTGGGCTTGAACCGAGACGTCGAGCGCCGAGACCGGCTCGTCGGCGATGACAAAGCTGGGACCCACCGAGAGCGAGCGCGCGATGCCGACACGCTGCCGCTGCCCACCCGAAAACTCATGGGGATAGCGCCGCATGTGCGACGCGCCAAGCCCCACTCGCTCAAGCATCTCGACGATATGGCCCTCGCGCTTCGAACCAACCGCGATCCGGTGAATGTCCAATGCCTGTCCGAGACTCTGCTCGACCGTCAGGCGCGGATTGAGGGATGCATAGGGGTCCTGGAAGATGATCTGCATGTCCTTACGCGACCGCCGCAGCTCCGGCCGCGTCATCCGCGTAATGTCCGCGCCATCGAAATAGACTTTCCCGGCGGTCGGCTCGATGAGGCGCAGGATGCTGCGGCCGACAGTGCTCTTGCCGGAGCCTGACTCGCCGACGAGACCGACGACCTCGCCACGGTCGATGGCGAAGGTGACGTCCTCCACCGCCTTGACCTGGCTGAGCCGCCGCGACAGCAATGTCTTTGCCGGGCCGAAATATTTCTTCAGCCCCATGACCTGCAGCAGAACATCGGGGCGCTTGGCCTTCGGCTGGCCACCTATGGATTCAATAATTGTCAAACGCGCAGGCCCTCGGCCGGCACGAGTTCGCGCCAAAGGTGGCAGCGCACCGCATGGCCCTGGTCGATACCCTCGAGCACTGGCATCTGACCCGCGCAGATCCCGGTGCTGTGCCGGCAACGCGGATGAAAGCTGCAACCGGTCGGCAGATGCCGTGGGTCCGGCACGCTGCCGGGGATCGCCTCCAGCCGCTCCTGGTGCAAGGCGGCACGATCGACATGTGGAATTGAGCGGAGGAGCGCCCGCGTGTACGGCATGCGAGGCCGCGCAAAAATATCCATCACGCCGGCCTGTTCGACGACGCGGCCGGCATACATGACGGCGACGCGATCGGCCATCTGCGCCACCACGCCCAGATCGTGGGTGATGAACAGAATCGCCATCTGGAACTCGTCCTGAAGCTTGAGCATCAAATCAAGAATCTGGGCTTGGATCGTGACGTCCAACGCCGTGGTGGGTTCATCGGCAATCAGCAGCTTCGGCCCGCAGGCAATCGCCATTGCGATCATGACGCGCTGACGCATCCCGCCGGACATCTGGTGGGGATAGCTCGCAGCTCGCTTTGCCGGCTCAGGGATCTTAACGCGGGCCAGCATTTCGACGGCCTCCGCTGCCGCGGCACGCCGATCGAGCCCGCGATGAGCGCGTAGGCGCTCGGCAATCTGCGCGCCAACGGTGACGACCGGATTCAGACTGGTCATCGGCTCCTGAAACACCATGCCAATCTCGGTGCCGCGCAGACGCCGCATTTGGGCTTCCGAGCAGGTAGAGATATCCTGACCGTTGAAGTGGATGGAGCCGCCCACGATGCGCCCGCTAGGGCGCGGCAGAAGCCCCATGATCGACAGCGCGGTGACCGATTTGCCCGATCCGGACTCGCCGACGACGGTCAGCGTCTCACCTCGATCAATGTGGAATGTGACCCCGTCGACCGAGCGTATGGCGCCCGCTGGCGACGCGAATTCGACCTTGAGATCGACGACATCGAGCAGCCGTTGAGGCTCAGTACCGGGCAACGATCAGTCCTTGTGGGTAGGAGCCCGTCCGCCTGAATTCATGAAAATGGCGCACGCCCGGAGCTGCCATTTCAGAACGGATGGATGGATGGATAGACTGACGACATTAACGTCCTGCGGGCAGCCGCACTGGAATTGTATATTGTGCAAAGGTATACAATCTAGATTGGCTTGTCGAGGGCCAATCGTTGGGCGGAAATCTGTGAAGTGAGCATATGAAAACGATTCTCGTGATGTTGCGATCCGGCGCCGATCATTGGTCAAAGCGACTGCGGCAAGCTCTGCCCAATCACTGCGTCGTGACCGACGCGGCAGCAGCGGGCGGAAGGGTCGATTATGTCGTGACCAGCGTGCCACCCAAAGGCGCGCTGGCCGCGCTCGGCTCATTCGAAGTGTTGTTCAGCATCAATGCCGGGGTCGAGCGGCTACTCGCAGGTGGTGAGGTGCCACCGACCCTGCCGATTGTCCGGATGGTCGATGACGGGCTATCGGAGGGCATGCTCGAGTGGGTCGTTGCGACGACTCTCGCCTGGCACCGCAACCTGTTCGATTACCGAGAGCAGCAATCGACCCTCACCTGGAAGCCGTGGGCCGAGAAGCTCGCGCGTCATCGCACCGTCACCGTGCTTGGCGCTGGTCATCTTGGGGCGCCGGTCGCAGAACTTCTTGCCCAAATTGGGTTCCGCACGCGCGTATGGAGTCGATCGCCGAAGGCTCTGAAGGGCGTTGCCTCGTTCGACGGACCCGACGGGCTGGCAGCGGCGTTGGACGGCGCGGAAATTCTGATCTGCCTGCTGCCGTTGACGCCGGCAACGGAGAATCTGCTCGATGAATCGATATTCGCTCGTCTGGCGCCGGGCAGCATCCTGATCAATTGTGGCCGCGGGCATCATATCGTCGACCAGGCTTTGATCGACGCACTCGACGGCGGCCAACTGCGTGCGGCGGTACTCGACGTGTTTCGGGAAGAGCCGCTGCCGAGGAACCATCCGTTTTGGCACCATCCACGTATTTATATCTCGCCGCATGTCGCGGCACCCACTCACCCTGAGACAGCGGTCGCGGCCATCGTCGAGAATTTGCGCGGTTACGAAGCAGGCCAGCCGCTAAAGCATGTCGTCAATCTCGCCATTGGCTACTGACAATACGCGATCACGTCGCTGCCAGCCGTTCTCGGTACGCGGTATAGATGCCGCCCGCGATAATGATGGCGCCGCCAATGCAAGTCCGCAGGCTGGGCAGATTGCCGAACACGACCATGCCCAGCGATGCCGACCATAGAATCTGCGTGTAGGCGAGTGGCGCCAGCAACGAGGCATCCGCAAAAGAAAAGGACAACGTGAGCAGCCACTGCCCCACACTGCTGGCGACGCCCATATAGACGCCCAGAGCAATCTGCCACGGCGTCAGCGGCTTGAAGTCGAACACGACCATCATCGACAGTACCGCGAACCCAATCATCGCCGCCCAGACCATTGTCGTTATCACGCTGTCACGCCCGACCATGCGGCGGGTGATGATGATCCCGATTGCCGAGCCGAAGGCCGCGATGACAGGGAGGATGGCGGCAGGCTGAAATCCATTTCCGCCCGGCCGGACGATGATCAGCATGCCGACCAGGCCGGCGGCAATGGCACTCCAGCGGCGGATGCCGACATGCTCATGAAGGAGTGGGATCGACAGCGCCGTCACGAACACGGGCGCGATGAAGATGATCGCGGTGGCGTCCGCAAGGCCGAGCGTGCGGGTGGACCAGATGAAGAACAGCGCCGATGCCACCAACCCGAGTGCGCGCAGACTCTGGAGTGTTGGGTCTGTCGATCGAAGGTGCGCCGGCTTGCGCACCACCCACGGCAGCATCAACAGGAGATTCACCCCGAAGCGCATCCAGGTGATCTCGATTGACGGCAGGCCGCGATTCAGCAACTTGGCGCCGACATCGCCGGCGCAGTAACAAAAATAAGCGGCGATCAGGAGGAGCGCGCCGCGCAGAGGGTTATCACACCGAACCATTAAGCGGGCAGTCAAATACGTAACATATTCGCCCTCAAGAGAGTGCTTCTTTTTTGAAAAAAAAGATGTTCTTCCTTAGAACCGCTGAGCCAGCCTGATGCCAACCGTCATAGGCTGCACCGGATACACATAAACCGTGGAACAAATCCCAATAGTACACGTAACGCCGCGGTTGGTCTCACCGCGGCGGTCGAAGGCGTTTTTGACGAAGAGCGAGAGCGACAGTTTGTTTCGCTCGATGCCGGTGGAAAAGTCGAAGGTTGCGTAGTCCGGCATGTGGCCCAGCACGGCGACTTCATTCTGGCCGTTGGCATCGTTCAGCAGCAAGGCGGCCTGCGCGCTGGTTTGGTACACCACCGAGCCTTGCACGTTGGCGTTCCAATCGAACACGGGGAACGTGTAGCGCGCCGTCAGGTTGCCTTTGAAGCGCGATGTGTAGGGCAGTTGCGTGCTGGCAGGCGCCTGGGCTTGTGAGGCGGTGCAGGTTTCACCGACATGTTGGCAAAGGTTCTGCGACAATTCAGCGTCCGTGAGCGTGGCGCCGGCGGTGAGGATGAGGTGATCGGTGGGGCGCAGATCAGCCTGGAATTCGGCACCTTTCACGTTGGCGCCTGGCGCGTTGCCGATGATCGTCAGGCTGTTCGGGCCGAGGAAGGCGTATTGGAACTGGTTCCAGTCTTCGTCGTAAATCGCCATATTGAAGTGCAGCCGCCGGTCCAGGAAAGAACTCTTGAAGCCCAGCTCGTAATTGGTCAGCGTATCTTCGTTATATGGGGCGTAATTGCCATTTCGGTTGATGCCGCCTGGGCGGTAGCCGGTGGAGTAGGTGAAATACACCAGCCGCTGGTCATCGATCTTGTATGTCAGGTTGACCTTGTGCGTCTCGCCGCTGCCGGTCGTGGTTTTATTGAGGTCCACGCAGGGGGCTTCATCGAAATGCTGGCCGGCGAGGCAATTCTGGCCGGTGCTGCCTTCGCCGCTATTAAAGCCGGTCAGCGCGTCATAGCCCTCGCTGAAGCCGAAGAAGCCTTTGAGCGAATTATCGTACCAATAGGGCCGCACGCCGGCGGTTAGTGTGAGGCTCGGCAGAATATCGTAGGCAAGCTCGCCGAAGACCGCTTCGTCGCGGTCGGTGCGGAGCTGGTCGGTCAGCCAGATGGTGTTCGGCCAGCCGGGTACGGCAATTTGCGGTCCGAAACCCTGGATCACTTGATCAACGATAATACGGTGGGTCTGGACTTCCTGGAAGGCACCGACAATGAAACGTAAACGGTCCGAATCCGGTGAGGCCAGACGAAGCTCGTTGCTTTCCTTGGTGTAGTGGTCCTTGCCGTCGATTTCCTGGAGCGGCCTGGCGAGCGGATTGCCGGAGGCGTTTTGCCAGTTTGCGCCTGAGCCGTAGATGGCGTCGTAGAAGATCGAGTAATCCGTATAGTCCGAGCGCGACACATCGTCGCGCACGAAGAAGCCGCCGGAATAGGTGAGGTCGAAGTTGCCGACCTTGCCCTGCAACGTCGCACCCGCCTGCACCCAACGGTCGTGATCGGAATCCGGCTGGAAACGTTCGGTCTTCAGGTCACCCTCGGCCGGCACATAGCCGAAAGTGCCGGAGTCGCGCAGGTCCTGAAACATGGCGTTGGGCGTGATCGACCAATCGTCATTGATATCGTAGCGCAACGCGGCGCGGCCGCCGACCGTATCGACCGGATTGAAATTATTCTTGACCAGGCCGTTGTTGTTCACGCTCGCGCCGCTGGTGGTGTAGGTGCGGGTGCCGGCAACATTATCGATATAGCCGGCATCGTGCTCATCGAACGCGACGAGCCGGATGGCGGCCTGGCTGTTGATCGGAATATTGACGAACCCTTCGGCAACACCGCCGAGCGCGCCGCGGTCCATATTGCCTTCCAGGTCGTAGCCGGCCTCGAACACGCCGATCTTCGGCTGGTTGGTAATGATGCGGACGGTGCCTGCTTCCGAACTGGCGCCGTAGAGGGTGCCCTGAGGGCCCGGCAGCACTTCGATGCGCGCGATATCGTAGACATGCACATCCAGCGTGCCGCCGATGGTGGTGATCGGCTGCTCATCGAGATAGGAGCCGACGGTGGGCAAGGGGCCGGAATGGTTGCCCTCCGCCCCGCTGGCGATGCCGCGCAGATAGAGGGTGGTGGTGTCAGGTGCCTCGGACTGTGCGGTCAGGCTGGGGAGGAATTTGAGGTAGTCCTGGAAATTGTTGATGTGCAACTGGTCGAGCGCCTTGGTGTCGAGCACCTGGATGCTCATTGGCACTTTTTGCAGCTTTTCCGAGCGTTTCGAGGCAGTGACGATCACCTCCTCGACGCCTTTGGGGGGCGCGGTTGCCGGCCCGGTTTGGGCGACGACTTGCGCATGAGCGATACCGCCGGCTTGCCCGACCGCGAGTGCCAGCATGCTGGCACCGATAAACCGTTTCTTGCGCACGACCACGCGCCAAGCGATCCCACTGTGTTCGACGCTGGCAGAAACCAGGCCGCCCCCCCAAAGCGGGCCCTTAGCGCTGACAAGTCCTGTCTTAATCCGCATTTTTGCCCCCTCCGTGCCTCTGTTAAAAACCGCCGTCCCCACTCCCGGTGTTATTGCATTCTGTTAGTTTGTAATACAATCATGCAATAATATTGAAATCAACGGCAATCGCGCGGTTTGGCGCGACTTTTTTGCAGTGCGCAATGCGAAGGATAGGATTGCCGCTAAAGCGCGGCGAACACGGGAGAAAACGCGGCGAACATGCGGCGGCCCGCCGGT
>Ga0116227_10010814_pt1 | contig 15697 bp, 13 predicted proteins | sample S1TSphgellanicum_FD_89693 | JGI IMG/M metagenome (GOLD analysis project Ga0116227, IMG submission 89693) | Host-associated microbial communities from peat moss isolated from Minnesota, USA - S1T2_Fb - Sphagnum magellanicum MG | ecosystem: Host-associated > Plants > Peat moss > Unclassified... | reverse complement strand
GTCCGACTTCGAGCGCAAAACACTGGGCAGCGCGATTCGCCGCCTAGGCTACGAGCGCTGGCTGCGCAATGTGGCCGTGGCCTTGGGGAATGCCCCCGCCTCGACCGAAGTCATCGCCGCGCTGCAAGCACGCGCCGATCACGCCTCGCCCCTGGTGCGCGAACACGTGGGCTGGGCGCTCGGCGAGCATGCGAAACGCGGCAGCGGCTAGGTAGTAGCGCTCAACCGGCCGGGAGCAAGCTACTGCCGGTGGGATTGAAGAAATGCCGGCCGCGCCCCGCCTTGGTGATCTCGCTGAACAAGAGCTGGTAATCGACGTCGTTATTCACCGGGTCGATGGCAGCGGCGTTGACGATGAGCAGCGGCGCGGCATCGTATCCATGGAAGAATCTTGCGTAGGCCTGGGTGAGCTTCTCGAGATAACCGCGCTCGATGCTCTGCTCGTAGCGAATGCCGCGCTTCGCGATGCGATCCATCAGCACGTCGATCGGCGCCTGGAGATACACCACCAGGTCAGGCTTGGGCGCATCGATGACGACGCGCTCATAAACTCTTTCGTACAATCCATATTCCGCGTCGTCCAGCGTGACGCGGGCGAACAGACGATCCTTCTCCAGCAGGTAATCGGCGATACGGACGGCGCCGAACAGGTCTTCCTGACGCACGTCCTCGAGCTGGCGCGCCCGCTGAAATAAAAAGAACAACTGGGCTTGAAAGGCCGCCGCACGTGGATTCTTGTAGAAACGTTCCAGGAATGGGTTTTGGTCCGCCTGTTCCAACACCAACTGACCGCTCAGGGACTGCGCCAGCCGTCGCGCCAGGCTGGTCTTCCCCACCCCGATGGGTCCTTCGATGACGATGAATTTCTGCGAAATGACGCTCACGCTGCACGCCCTGCCTGATCCGACTCCGGCCCTTCCGACTAGGCCTAATCCGACGCCCGTTTACCCGATTCCGGCCCTTCTCACGGCGCCTAATCTAACTCCGGTATTCGTGATTCCGGCTCGTCCGATTCTGCTTCGGTATCCGATTCTGCTTCAGTATCCGATTCTGCTTCAGTGCCCTATTCCGGCTCATCGCCTATATCGGGCTCATCCGCGAGTACGCCAATACCCTCGCCGCCCACTGCCGCCTTGAGGTCCGCCACAAGCCCAAGTCCTGGAATCCTCAAGCTGGGAGCGATATCGAAAAGAGGATACAGCACGAAGTTGCGCATCGACACTCCGGGATGCGGCACATCGAGACCGGGCTCGTGGATGGGCACACCGGCCATCCAGATGAGGTCCAAGTCGATGATCCGCGGCCCCCAGCGTTCCTGGCGACTGCGTCCCATCAACCGCTCCACGCTGAGCAAGGCCTGCAGCAGCTCGCGCGCCGTCAGACGCGTCAACAGTCCCGCCACGGCATTGACGTAGTACGGTTGATCCTGGGGCCCCATGGGCCGCGTCCGATACAGTCGTGAGCGAAGCTCGACGCGGGTCGCGGGCAGATGGGCTAAATGCTCCACGGCCTCGATCACCCGCGCGCGCGGCCGGTCTAAGTTGCCACCCAAGGCCACGTACGCGGGACGCCACACCCGCGCTACCCGCCTGTCTCGATCGTGGGCACCGTCGCGGCAGCAGCCCGTTGCCGACGTACGAGGAGCTCAGCGCGACGAAACGCGAGGAGCCGACCGGTCTCGGTCATGGGCACCGCCGCCGCGGCAGCCCGCTGCCGGCGTACGCGGCGCTCAGCGCCACGTAACGCCATGAGCCGAGGCGAGCAGATTTTTGCGGTCATTTCGCGAGCGGGGTGGTCGCCAACCGCGGGCCGCTCAGCCGCGACGACGACGACGCCGACGCCGTCCGGGTGCCGCGACGGTGCCTTCCTGCATGGGCGCATCGGCGGGGCGCGCCTGCACCAGCGCCACGCGCTCCTCGTGAGGCATCACTTGAATGTCCGTCCACCACTGCGCGATTTCCGGGTCGGCGACGCCGACTTGCGCCCGCAGCAACAGAAAATCGAAGGCCGCGCGAAAGCGCGGATGCTGCAGCAGGCTCAAGGATTTGACGCCGCTGCGGCGATTGAAGCGCGGCTGCAGCATCAACAGCTCGCGCATCGGCACCGCGAATCGCCGCGGAATGGCGACCCGCGACTGTTGCGCTCGCAGCACCGTATCGCAGGCCTGCATGAGCTGCGCCAGATCGGGCGCGGGACCTGCCGAATGCTCGTTGAGTTCGCGCAGAACCGCACCCCACAGCAACACGGCGAACAGAAACGTGGGCGTGACCGGTTTGTTCTGCGCGATGCGCGCATCGGTATTCTTCAAACCCGCATCGAGCATCTCCTCGGCATAGGCGTAGGGCGGCAACCGGAACGCGGCGGCCGCCATCGGAAACAAGTGCTCGAACAGTCCGTAGTGGCGCAGCAATTCGAACGACTTCGCACCGAAACCCGCCAAGAACACTTTCAGACACTCATCGAACAAGCGCGCCGGCGGTACACCGTCGAGCAGATTGGCCAGTTGCCGTATCGGCGCTTCGGTACTCTCCTCGATGGAGAAATCGAGCTTGGCCGCGAAACGCACCGCACGCAGCATGCGCACCGGATCTTCCCGGTAACGGGTCTCCGGGTCGCCGATCAACTTCAGCCGGCGCGCTCGGACATCGCTGACCCCGTCGACGAAGTCCCAGATCGAGAAGTCTTCGATGTTGTAGTAAAGCCCGTTGGCGGCAAAATCCCGCCGCCACACGTCTTCCTCGATGGTGCCGTAGATGTTGTCGCGCAGGATGCGGCCGCTGGTATCGAAGGCCCGGTGCTCCGACTCGAACGGCGCGGCCGCGGGTATGTCCAGCGGCGCGCCTGCCTCGCCCTCCGCGTCCGCATCCTCCGCGTCCTCCCGCTCGGGCGCCGCGGCCGCGCGAAAAGTCGCCACCTCGATGATTTCCTGGCCGAAATGCACATGAGCCAGCCGGAAACGCCGACCGATCAGGCGGCAGTTGCGAAATATCCGCCGCACCTCGTCCGGCAGCGCATTGGTGGCCACATCGAAGTCTTTCGGTTTGATCCCCAGCAGCAGATCGCGAACCGCGCCGCCCACCAAAAACGCCTGAAAGCCGGCCTCTTTGAGCTTGTAGAGCACCTTCAACGCGTTCGGCGAAATTTGCGCCCGCGAAATCGAATGCTCCGCACGAGGGATCACCACATAGGGGAAACGGGTCGAAGTTTGATTCAAAAAAGAGGGTTCCGCTTGAGTCCAAAAAATTGGCCCGTATACTACCAGCCCTCTTGAGGAAAGGTGGCCCAGCAACCACGCTCCCAGAGCGCCGCTCCCTTCGTCTAGTGGCCCAGGACATTGCCCTCTCACGGCAAGTACACGAGTTCGAATCTCGTAGGGAGCGCCAATCTTATCGCATGGGATGATAAAGCTACGAGTTCGACGCCGCCGCGCAGCGGCGGCGAACGCCGGCGGCTCCGCCGACGGCGGCCCCGCAGGGGCGAGGCGCGCAGCGCCGAGTAATCTCGTAGGGAGCGCCAATCTTATCGCATGGGATGATAAAGCCACGAGTTCGACGCCGCCGCGCAGCGCCTAGTAATCTCGTAGGGGGCGCCATTAAATCAATGGTTTACTGGTCTCGAAACCGCATCGATTGAATGACCGCCAGTACCTCAGCAATGTTATTTCGATCGGTTGAATTGACGCTTGTTTGAGTCGCCAAGCGGCTTAAGCAAAGGCCTGGGTGGGCGGGTGTCCCGGCGGGAACTGCGCCGTTCCCGTCGGGATGCCCGCCCATCTGGGCCATGTGAAACGGTCAACTTCATCGTGTCACAGTGCCGGCTTGCCACGAATGCGCCTCTTGAGAACTACATCACATTCGCGCAATGTAAAATGGAATCCGCTTCATAGGCGGCCATCCTGCGAATATCCAATAATAGATCTCATGGCCCTGGCTGAAGTACAACAAATAGCGTCGTCAATCTCAGCCGCACCGTGCACCCCCCGGGACATGGTGTCGGCGGCGCGAATTGCGGCCTCCCGCGACGCCATCGTAACGCCGTGAGCGGGACGCCGTTACCCAAGAATGAAGCGGAGCGCCTCGAGGCTCTCAAATCCTATCGCATTCTCGATTCCGAACCCGAGTCGGACTTCGATGACCTGACCGAACTCGCTGCGGAGGTATTCTCCGCGCCGATCGCGATCTTGGGTCTGACCGATGCCAACCGCCAGTGGTTCAAGTCGCGCAACGTTCCCGGAGCCAAGGAAAGGGTGCGGGCAACCACGTTCTGTACGCATACCATTCTGCAAGATACTCCGCTGATCGTGAGTGACGCGCGCCTGGATCCGCGGTTCCGCGACAATTGCCAGGTGACCGCGCCGCCGCACATCGTGTTCTACGCGGGAGCGCCGTTGATCAATCCGGAGGGCCACGCGCTCGGTACCCTCTGTATCGTCGATTTCGTACCTCGCAGCTTGCTGCCCGGCCAGATAGAGCTATTGAGGAAACTTGCACGACAGGCGGTCGCGCAGCTCGAACTGCGCCGCGCACGCGACGAGGCACTCAAAGCGGCGACCGCCAAAGCGCAGTTCATGGCGACGATCAGCCATGAGCTCCGCACGCCACTGAATGGAATTCTCGGTATGACCGACCTGCTCCTCGACACCGCGCTGGCGCCGGACCAGTGCGAGCTAGCGACGGCCGTGAAGGAGTCGGGCGATCATCTGCTCATGGTGATCAACGACGTCTTGGAGTTCGCGAAACTCGAGTCGGGCAAGGTCACGTTCGAGAAAGTCCCACTCGATGTATCGACCATCGTGTCGCGTGCCGGCGCCTTATTGGCGCCGCTCGCGCGCAACAAGCGCATCGGTTTACGGATCGACGTCCGGCAAGCGCCCACGACGCCACGCGAGGGCGATCCCACCCGAATCCGTCAGGCATTGCTCAATCTCATCGGTAACGCCATCAAGTTCACGTCGCAGGGCGACGTGTCGATCGAGGTACGCGCGAGTGATGCGAGTCCGGACGTCTTGTTCACGGTCTCCGACACCGGCATAGGTCTGACGCAGGAACAGATTCCGACGCTGTTCCAGCGCTTCAGTCAGGCGGATTCATCCACGGCGCGGCAGTTCGGCGGCACCGGCTTAGGGTTAGAGATCACGCGTAGAATCGTCGAATCGATGGGTGGCCGAATCGGCGTGGATAGCATCGCCGGTGTCGGCAGCCGATTCTGGTTTCGGCTTCCCTTGGCGGAATCCCAGTCTCGGTCCGCGGTCACGGAAACTGTCGCGACGACAAACGACATTTCGGTTCGAGGTCTGCGCGTGCTCGTCGCCGAAGATAATGTAGTCAATCAGAAAGTCGTCAGCGCACTATTGAAGCGGCTCGGGTGCACGGCAACCGTGGTCACCGACGGCGCCGCGGCGATCAGCGCCTGGCGGACGGAAGTCTTTGATGTGATCGTCATGGACTGTCAGATGCCAGGACTGGATGGAGTAGACGCTACGCAGCGCATCCGCGGCAGCGGCGCCGAGCGTAGCGACATCCCCATCATCGCTCTGACCGCAAGTGCGTTGGAATCCCACCGCGACGCCTGTCTGCTCGCGGGCATGAGCGATTTTCTGAGTAAACCCGTCGATCCGCTCCGCTTGGAGCAGGCTTTGCGGCGCGCGATCATCCGCCGCCCGGTGGACATTGCGCCGCCGGCTTACGCTCAGTTGGGGTGAGGACCGCGGCTCGCTTCGATCGGTATCAGTAGAAAGCCGATGTCCTGTTCGTCTCCCAGATCGGCTTTGCCGACGATTTGGCCTCGATCGTTCACGTCGGTGGCCGACTCGAGCGTCCATTCCGACTCCGCGGGTATGCGTGTATTCAAATCCGCAAAACCGCTGGCGCTGTCCCACGCGAACGCGCGTGCCTTGTCGGAAAAAGGCCCGAAGTCACCGACCACCATATCGCAGTGGTTGATGGCATGCGGATGAGTCGGATACTTGGGCGCCAAGATGAGCCGGGTCAGCGTCTCGTCGGCATAGAGAAACACCCGGGCCGACTCCGCAACGACCACATGACCGCGGTCGTTGGAGGCGACCGCGGCGCTATAGCCGTTCTCGGGCCCAATACGGCGCAAGCCCGCGGATCGATTCCACAGAAACGCGTAGTAGCGTCCGTCGGCGTCGTAGGCATTGCCGATCGCATCGCCATTGGCATTGATGCGTTTGGCCGATCCACCGCAACAGGTCTCGATCGGCTGAATGGCACCGTGTACCCATACCACCGGCTCCGATCGGATTTTACCCGGCAATAACGCCTCACCGGCGATCTCGCCCGCGTCGTCGATATGGAAAACCACGGCGTTGTCGCCCGCGAGCAGCGTGGTCACGCCGCGTGCGAAGAGAAATGGCCGATGCGTGCTGAAACCCGCACCGTAAGCCATGCCAACCACATGACCACGACCATTGATCGCAATCGCCTCCGAATGCTCGAAGCCAGGTGGCAACGGTAATTCCTGCAAGCCGTGTCGTGCCGTCCAGAGAGCGGCGCGATGCGAATCGAGCGTGGTGCCCGCCACCTGACCGGCGTCGTTGATCGCCGCCGGCCGCAGGGGTAGTTCCAGCGGTCGATACTGTGTGACACGGCAACCGCTCGCAGGCGTCGCGTCGTGGCCGAGACAGAGCGTCGACGCCACGCTCGTCGCGAGAAGCGCCGCTGCGCGCAGCATCGTCAACATCCGGGTGTCCCCGCAGCGGTCGTTCCTCCACGCCTCATGGCGCCCCCGCTTGACCGCTCGCGGCCACCCCGATGCCATGACGATACACGTTTTGCCCGCCCCGATAACCGGTCACGGTAAGCGCCGATGTCGCCACCCATAGCATCAAGAGAAACCCCCACGTGGGACGCGAGTCAGGAGCCGTGCCGACGCCACGCCACACCGCCACCAGCAATACGAGGATGGTCGTCAACACGGCGGATTTGACGTGTGCGGCAATGGCCTGGTGGGCGGCCGCATCGATTTGCAAGCCGATCGTCGCCGCAAGACCGGTGCCGAGCGCAAGAAAAATGGTAACCGCACCCAGACTCAGATTCCACGTGCCCAAGTTCGCCAGGGTCGCCGCGAGCCGCACTTCGGGCAGCATCCGTGCGAGAGTGAGACTCGCCGTCGCCGTCACGATCAGCGCCAGCGGGAAATGCACCACGATGGGATGCCAGCCGGGAATGAGGTACATCAGCGGCCGCGCCACCAGGTAATGGTGCCGGCGCTATCGTCGCTCGAGGGGTTGGTCTGTCTCATGATCGCTATCTATCCTCGGTGCCCGTCTGTCCCGTCTGTCTCAATCATCGCCATAGATACTTGGGGTTAGTGTGTCGCATAGCAGCTACCGCGACCGCTGGCGCCAGTATGATTTCAACGTATCGACGGTCGGCCGCACCCGGCGCCAGCCCAGACGATCGCCGATACGGATCAGCAGGTTCAACAATTTTCGCAGATTTCGCACCATCAAAAACACATCTTTGTACTGTCCCCGGCCCTGGGTCACGTAGGCGATTTTCAACGCATCGCACACCAACGCGAGCGGCAGCTTGTAGCAGCGCGCGCGCGCCGCGAATGGATCACGGACGCGCGCGACGAAATCTGGGTGGGTGACGAGGATCCACGTGGCAATTCTCTCCATCACGAAGATCTTCATCTGCACCTGCTTGGCGCCACGATACTCGGTCGGTGCGCGCAACTCCTGGCCGAGCGCATCGTCCGGGGTCTCCGCGATGCCGAACAGGGCTTCGGTCACCTCGAGCCACGCCCGCCAGAACCGCGGCTTCGCGATGAAGTAATTCGAGTGCACGGTGTTTCTGGAATCCGAGATGAAGCGCTCGAGATCGAGCGGCTTCCCTAAGCGGGACAACAGCCGCGACGCCACCGCCGCCAGCCCCGGATGTTCCGCCTCACCATGCTCGAACACGCTGAGATAGTAGGCGCTGTTGTGAATGCTGGGACTGAACAGAAACACCTCGGTGGTCGCGTCGGCGTCTGCGATGAACTCGCGCACCTGCGCCGCGCTCAGGTTCGTCTTATGCTTGAATTTCGGCGACAAGAATCCATAGAACTCATTTTCATCCAAAGTCTCATTCAGTAGAAAGGTCCGGATCGGCCAGTATTCGAACCAATCTGGCCGCAGGTTCGATGAATTGTCCAGCACCTCGAATCCCGGATCCAAGTCGCCGCGCGGTGTGTAGTGAGTCAGGATTTGAAAGATGGGCATGCGGTCTCGTTCTTAGCCTTCATCAATGGACAACCGATACGTCGACACGGCGGTCCGGGAAGTACCCATCCAATCCGGCCCTCGTGCACGAATGGGCTGAATGTACATGAATAATGCCTGCTACCTCGCGGTCAGCGTGCCGCGAGCCGCGTCAGCAATTGCACGTAACCCGCCTGATAGGTGCGCATCGCATAGCGCGCCTCGACATGCGCATGCCCGGCGTCACCCAAGCGCGCGCGCAGCGCGGGCGACTCGATCAAGCGCCCCAGGGCAAGTTCCCATGCGGCGTCATCGCGGGCGTGAAAGCCGGTGACCCCGTCGAGCACGGCCTCGGTGTTCGCGCCGATGGGCGAGGCCACGCAGGGCAGCGCCGCGGCCATGTACTGCAATAGCTTGAAGGCGCACTTGCCGCGCGCCCACTCGTCATCGCTGAGCGGCATCACGCCGATATGCGACGACGCCAGCGCCGGCGCCTCGGTGGCCGCGCTCCATGCCACTCGTTCGATGTTGATGCCAGGCCAGTCCGGAAACTTCGAACAGATGACGCGCAGGGTGAGACCAGGAAAGCGCTGCGTGAGCCGCGTCAGCGCCGGCCGAACCAGTTCCAGGTAGACGAGATTTTCCGGACTACCGATCCAGACGATGATCGGTGGGGAGAAATTTCCCGGGCGGGCGACGTCGGTGGTCAGCTCGACCGCGAGGCTTCCAGGCGCAGCGGCAACCTGCGGCATCCCAGCCTCGATGCCAGTGGGCGCGGCAGCGCCGGTCGTGAACTCGGCCGCGATGATTTTGGGCGCCGCGCCGCGCGCGGGATAAGCGGCCGTGTCGATCGAGGTGGGCATAATGACGATGTCCCGGGCGGTGGCGCGCGCCGCCTGCGCGAGCACCTCATTACCGGCGGCGACCGTGTCCACCCAGCGGCAGGTGGCCGCAAATTTTCGCCGCCGCCACCGCGAATCATCGGCCGCTTCGCCGAGCCGGCGCGGCTTGCGGACGTAGATCGCATCGTCGACGTCGAACACCCGCCGCCTGGCCAAGGCGGCGAGCAAGCGCGCCTCGGGTCCGCTCAGCTTGATCTGATGCAGCACCGTCACGTCCGCAGCGCGCAGCATCTCGCGCCGCTCCCAGGTGCGCAGGCCATAACGACCGCTCGGAAAGCGCTCGAGGCAGACGCGCCACCCGGCGGCTTCCAAAGGAACCACGAGGGTGCGCATTCGATGCCGAAAAGACGGCTGATCGAGGTCGTAGCCCAGCAGCAGTGCGGTTGGCATCGGTGCGGCTCCCCCGGCTACCCCGGCGACGCCGGCGGTCCTGGCTGTCCCGGCGGCCCGGGTTGCCGCGACGGCCCCGCCGGCACCGACAGCAATTCAGCGATCGCACTCAGCGCTACCTCGACTCCGTTGGCCAGACCGAGCGCTCGCGACTGTCCGGCCAGCGCCGCGAGAGCCGCCTCGTCCCGCAACATCCCGAGCGAGGCATCCAGCATGCTCACTGCGTCGAGCGCCGCGCCGAGCGCCACGCCCGCGGTCTCGCAGCGCCGTATGCGTTCGCGCTGATCGTCCGCGATGGGCACGGCCACACACGGCTTGCCGCAGGCGATCGCTTGCAACAAGGTCGAGCCGCCGTTCGCGACGATGAGGCGCGCGCCGCGCATCAGTTCGACGAGTTCGGACTGCGGCAACGCACCGAGCAGGCGCAGGTGCGCCGTCGCACCCGCTGCGTCCGCCGCTTCGAGACCGACCAGAATCGTCTCGACTCCGGTGGCCGCCAGCCCGCGAGCGGCGGCGAGAAATTGCGCCACCGCATCCCTGGCGCGCGGATGCCCGGTGCCGCCTCCAGGCACCATGACTACATAGGACTGTGGCACCAGGCCGTAGCGCGCGAGGATCGACTCCCGCGACGCGCTGTCCGGCGCCGTCAGAACCACGTCCAAGTAGCGAACCCGCGGCCGCCGCAGCACGCGAAGTTTCAACCGCTCCATCCAACCCAGCGAGCCCGCGATGAACTCCGGGTACGCGATCCAATGCTCATCGATGAGGCGCATCCAGCGCACACGGAACGCCTTGCGCCGTTGACGGCGCCGCGCGCTGATGTAAACCACGCGCGCGCCACAGCGCCGCGCCGCGTGCAACTGCGCCGTGCGGCCCGCATTGTCGAATATCACCACATCGGGCCGCCATGCCTCGATGAGTTCGATGACGGCAGCGGAATGGAAGGTCGGCGACGCAGCCAACAGAGTCGCCGGATGGGGCGTGCGCGCCGCGTAGGGCGCCTCGCGGCTCAGGATGAATTGCAATTCCGCGCCGGGCCAGTGCGCCGCGACGCCGTTCGCGATCGCCAGCGAACGCGCATACTCGCCCATGCCGAAACGGCCGGAGACCGGGACGAACAACAGGCGCGGCGCGTCACTCAAAGGCGGTAAACCATCGGTCCAATACCAGCAAGTACCACGCCCGGCGAAACTCGTGGTTCACGGGACGCCGCAACACGCCGCGGGCCATCAGCCGTTGGGATGCATCCGCCACGAGTGCGGGATGACGCTTCAACCAGCCATGTAGCGGCAGCCCGAAGCCGGACTTGGGCCGCTCGAGGTGGCCGCGCGGCAGGCGCGGCTCCATCAAGCGGCGCACCAACAGCTTGCCCCGGCGCCGCTGTCGATCGACCAGCAGGGAGGGCGCCACACTCAGCATATATTCCACCAGGCGATGATCGAGCAGCGGCGGTCGCACTTCCAGCGAGTGTGCCATGCTGGTGCGATCCACTTTGGTGAGCAGCCCGTCCGCGAGGTCGGTGTTGAGGTCCAGCCAGCGCAAGCGCACCAGCGGGTCCGCCTCGGGACGCCAAAATTGCCGGTAAAACCACTGGTAGTCGTAACCCTCCTCGCGCCACTCATCGGCCAGCAGCGCATCGACCTGGGTTGCGGCCAAGCCGCCGAGCGCAATCGCAAACGCCGGCAGACCCACCGCGGCATGCCGCTGCATCGAGGCGCCCCAGCGCGACAGCGGTGGCAGAAGGCCCGAGAGTGTCCGGTTCAATAGCGTCGAGCGCGCACCGATATTGGACCAGTAGCGCGGATAGCCACAGAAAATCTCATCGCCGCCCTCGCCGCTCAGCGCCACCGTGACCTCGCGGCGGGCGAATTGCGCGATCAGGTAATTGGACCAGGCGGCGCTGTCGCCGAACGGCTCGTCGAACAGCGTCGGCATGAGGTCGAGCGCGGCGTTGAGATCCGCCGCATGCGCGGTCATCTCGGTATGCCGGGTGCGCAGATGCAGTGCCGCGCCGCGCGCGGCCTCGAGTTCCGATCGGTCACGCGCGTCGAACCCCAGGCTGTAGGTCCGCGGGCCGTCGAGGTAGTACGTGGTGAGCGCCGAATCCATGCCGCCGCTCAAGAATACGCCCACCGGCACATCCGCCAACATATGCGCCGGCACCACCTCGCGCAGCAGGGTGTCCAGCTGCCGCAGCGTCTCCTCCTCGCTGCGCTTCACGATGGCGATCGACGGCTGCCAATAGCGCTCGACCTGGATGCGGCCCTCCTGCCAGGTGAGCACGTGACCCGCCGCTAGCTTGGCGATTCCCTGGTAGACGGTCTTGGGAGACGGTATGTAGCCGTGGAATAGAAAGTCGCGCACGGCACTGCGGTCGACCGGCGGCGTGCCCAAGACCAGCAGCGCCTTCAATTCGGAGGCGAAGGCGATGCCGTCGGGTAGGATGCGGTAGTACAGGGGTTTGACGCCGAGCCGGTCGCGCACCAGCAATAGACGACGCGACCGCGTATCCCATAGACCGAAGGCAAACATACCCGCCAACGGTTGCAGACCGGCGAGGCCCCGCTCGCTGAGTAGATGCAACAGAGTTTCGGTATCGCCGCTGGAACGCCAGGGGCCGCGTAAATGGCGCCGCTGCGGCTCATGGTTGTAGATTTCACCATTATAGGTGAGCACCAGCGAACCCAATTGCATGGGTTGGTGGGCGGACTCGGACAGATCTTGAATGGACAAGCGTCGGTGCCCCAGGGCAGCGCCGGGAACGGACCATATCCCCTCGCCGTCGGGCCCTCGATGGGCGAGGCGTTGCGCCATGAGTTTGGCCGTTTCGCCGCTCGCCTGGGGCCCGATGATACCGACTATGCCGCACATGGCGCGCAGTCTACCGCTAAGCTCGAACTCCTACGCCCGAAAAGGGCGGAACCACTGGTCATCGGGCAGCGCTTCGTTTAGGGTGCAAGTTGGAGCTGTACCCATGGCCACACCCGCCGATCAACGCCTGCTGGAGTTACTCGATAAATGGCTCCAGAGTCTTGACCTGCATCTTAAGTATTCTTCACTGGACGACGACGGCTATTCGAGAGTGCAGCCCTGGCCGCCGCATCAACGACCCAGCCGCTGGATCATCGAACTTGCGCGGCAGAACGCCTCGGCGCTACGCACCCAGGTGCAAGAACGGATCGATCGCGGCGACACCACGTTCGCCGATTCCCTGGAATTGATGGCGTTTCTTGCGAATCTCGTCGGCGCCGAACACATCGAGCGCTTCATACCGCTGGCGAACGCCGCCACTGAACGCGACCTTGCCGCCGCGTCGGACTCTGATGCACCGCGGTCCGCGTCCATCACGGGCACCCGCGAAATGCCGCAATTCGTTGCGCGGGAACAGCGACCGCCTGAACCCATCGGCACCGCCGACGTGGCGCGCACCGAACGCAAGAACGCGCCACCGCCCGCCGATCGCGACCTGGCGGCGCAGACCATGCACGATCAGGTGATCGCGGATGCCGCGCGTTTGGTACAGTGGGGCCGCAAGTGGTACGAGCTGGCCGAACTCATCTCGAGCATGGCGAACCGTCCTTCGTTGATCGAAGTACGCCGCATATTACAGGACAACAAAACGCTCATCGACAAGAAGGCCGGCCGTAGCTGAGGTTGCGGCAGTGGAACGCCGCTGCTTTGAAAAATAATCCCGCTGCTCCGAATCCGCTGCTTTGACTATAATTTAGAAAAAAACACGGAACCTCTCATGCTCTGCAATGCTCCAAAGCGCCCATGATTACGACGAAACATTTAGCCAAGCGGTATGGCGGTAAACTGGCGGTCGACGATCTGACCTTCACGGTGAGCCCGGGCGAGGTGCTGGGGTTCCTGGGCGCGAACGGCGCCGGAAAATCCACCACCATGCGTATGATCGCAGGCTTCATCGCGCCCTCCTCCGGTCAGGCCAGCGTGTGCGGATATGACATCGAACGCGCACCGGTCGCGGCCAAATCCTGCATGGGTTATCTGCCGGAGGGCGCGCCCAGTTACGGCGAAATGACGGTGGGCGAGTTCCTGGCCTTCGTCGCCGACATTCGCGGCCTCAAGGGTGCGCGGCGGCGCGAGCGACGTGACGTCGTCATCGGTCGCTTGGGGCTGGAGCCCGTCATCGACCAGGTCATCGACACGCTGTCCAAGGGATTCAGGCGCCGTGTCGGCCTGGCACAAGCGCTCATTCACGACCCCCAGGTATTGATCCTCGACGAGCCCACCGACGGCCTCGACCCGAACCAGAAACACGAGGTTCGCCGTCTCATCAACGATCTCGGCAGAGACAAACTCGTGATCGTCTCGACCCATATTCTCGAGGAGGTACACGAGGTGTGCACGCGCGCCATCATCATCGCGAACGGACGCATCGTGGCCGACGAGACGCCGCGCGCCCTCGAATCGCGCTCACGCTACCACCACGCCGTGAGCCTGCGCTTCGAGAAGCCCGAGCAGCATGCCGCGGCGACCCGCGAATTGGCCGGGTTGCCGGAGGTGGCCGCGGTCGAAGCGAACGCACGGGATCTACGGCTGACCGCGGTGCCGCGCCCCGGCAGCAATGCCCTGCCGGCGGTGAGCGCGGCCATTGCGCGCTACGACTGGGATGTGCCCGAACTGCACCTCGAGTCGGGCCGGCTCGACGAGGTGTTCCGGTCGTTGACCCAGCCGCACGCCGCAGGCACCCACGGAGCCGCGTCATGAGCCAGGCACTGGTGGTCTTCCGGCGCGAGTTGCGCAGTTATTTCGCGACGCCGCTCGCCTATGTGTTCATCGTCATTTTCCTGGTGCTGGCCGCGGTGTTCACCTTCCAGGTGGGCGGCCTGTTCGAGCGCGGCCAGGCGGATCTGCAGCCGTTCTTCCGCTGGCATCCGTGGCTGTATCTGGTGCTCATTCCGGCGATTTCGATGCGTCTCTGGGCCGAGGAGCGCAACAGCGGCAGCATCGAGCTCTTGATGACCTTACCGATCACCCTGTGGCAGGCGGTGGCGGGCAAGTTTCTCGCCGCCTGGTGTTTCGCAGGCGTCGCGCTGGCGTTGACCTTTCCGGTGTGGATCACGGTCAACTACCTGGGACAGCCCGACAACGGCGCGATCGTCGCCGCGTACATCGGTAGCTTCCTGATGGCGGGCGGTTTTTTATCCATCGGCATGTGTCTGTCCGCGGCAACCCGTAATCAGGTGATCGCATTCATCACCGCCGCGCTGGTCGGCTTCGTCTTTCTGCTGGCCGGCTTTCCCTTGGTGCTCGATTTCGTGCGCGGCATCCTGCCGCAGGTCGTGGTGGATGCCATCGCTTCCTTGAGTTTTTTCACGCATTTCGAGGCGATTTCCAAGGGTGTGATAGACCTGCGCGATCTAGTGTATTTCGCGGCGCTGATCGGCTTCTGGCTGACGGCAACCGCCTTGGTGCTCGACATGAAAAAGGCGGAATAGGTGAACGCTAACTCCCAGCAAAGAACGGGTTGGAATAGGACCGGCTACGGTGTCGGTGGCCTGATCGCCTTGGCCGTGCTGTTTTTGGGCATCGTCATGCTGTCGAACGCGGGTCTGCGCGGCATGCGCTTGGATCTGACCCAGAATAAGCTGTACACCTTGACTCCAGGCACCCAGCAGGTCTTGGGCGAACTCAAGGATCCGGTCAATCTGTATTTCTACTTCTCGCGTGAAGCCGCCGCCAAGGAATCGCCTCTGATCCTGCCCTATGCCACGCGCGTGCGGGAATTCCTCGAAGAGATCGCCGCCCGCTCCGGTGGCAAGGTGCACCTGCGCGTCATCGACCCGCAACCCTTCTCCGAGGAGGAGGACCGTGCCGGCGAGTACGGTCTGCAATCGCTGCAGAGCGGCGGCGGCGATGCGCTGTATTTCGGCCTGGCGGGCACCAATTCGACCGATGGACGCTCCGTCATTCCGGTCTTTCAAGCGGATCGCGAAGAGTTTCTCGAGTACGACGTGGCGAAACTCATTCATGAACTCGGCACACCGAAAAAGCCGATCATCGGCTTGCTGAGCTCATTGAGCATGCAGGGTCAGTTCGATCCGTCGAGCGGACAAATGAGCGAACCGTGGCCGATACTGGCTCAGCTACAACAGATCTTCACCGTGCGGACCATGACCGCCGACGCTGACCACATCGACAAGGACGTCGACGTGCTGATGGTGGTCCATCC
>Ga0116227_10010812_pt1 | contig 15700 bp, 17 predicted proteins | sample S1TSphgellanicum_FD_89693 | JGI IMG/M metagenome (GOLD analysis project Ga0116227, IMG submission 89693) | Host-associated microbial communities from peat moss isolated from Minnesota, USA - S1T2_Fb - Sphagnum magellanicum MG | ecosystem: Host-associated > Plants > Peat moss > Unclassified... | reverse complement strand
GTAGAGAACTGTCACCTATCTTTCCGGTCCGTTTTGTTACCTTTCTAGCCGGGCCGTACAAGCCGCCACCCTCCCCGTTCCGGGGAGGGATTTTATGCCTAGCCGAACTTGAACAGAACGCCGAAGCCGCCGCGTGGATAATTCCAGGTGATCTCGCCATAGGGCTCGGCGACGACGCGGCAGGTGCCGCATTCGACGCAACCGTCAGTCGTGATCTCGACCTGGCCGGAATCGGCTTTGGAATAGCAGCCCGCCGGGCAGATACGGGTGAGCGCCAGAAGCCGCGGCGACGGCACGGTATGCGGCGTCACCGTGATATGCGGCTTGCCGGCATCGACCAGATAGCGGTTCTGGAAAAGCTTGTCCTCGACCCGAACGGCAGGGACCTCACTGACGGCAGTTTCGCCACTCATAGCTTGCTCCTATCACCTGGCTTCATGTGTTGGCTGTACGTGTTGGCTTCATTGGGCGGGCATATCCCGCAAAAAAAACTTTCGCCTTACCTCCAGGCGCGCGCCATGCCGAGCATGTCGCCGATAATGCCCGCGACACGTCGCGTCCGGAAGAAGGATTTCACGATCTCGTTCTCCTTGGCCTTCTTGTCGACCCCATCGACCCGGAACCAGGTCTGCGCCGCCTTGGACAGGAGCTTCGGATAAGTCGTGAAGAGATGCTTGTTCTCGAGCGCGCGCGGCAGGTTCTTGTATTTCTTGAGGTCCTTCATGACGAAGGACTCGTCGAGCCGCGCCTTGTAGACGGAGAGATCGTTCGCCGTCATCGCCGCGTTGCGCGACTTCAGATCGATGATCGTCTCGGCCGCGATCCGGCCCGTCGTCATCGCCAGGTTCGAGCCTTCGCGATGCACCGCGTTCACGAACTGGCCGGCATCGCCGACAATGAGCCAGCCATCGCCGAAGAGTTGCGGGATGGCCTTGTAGCCACCCTCCGGAATCATATGGGCGGCATATTCCTTGACCTCGGAGCCGGCGAGGAGCGGCTTGACTGACGGATGCTGCTTGAAGGCCTCGAGCAGCCCGTAAGGCGTGTGCGCCTTCTCGGTGAAATCGGAGATGAGGCAGCCGATGCCGATCGAGATGCATTCCTTGTTGGTATAGATGAAGCCGGTGCCGGTCATCCCCTTGGTGATCGTGCCCGCGGCCTCGATGACCACACCTTCATCGCCCTGCAGGTTGAAGCGCGCTTCGATGGTTTCGCGCGGCAGGAAATGCATTTCCTTGACGGCGAGCGCGACAGTCTCCGGCTTCGGGATCGAGCGCAGGCCGGCGCGGGCACCGACGAGGCCGCTCACACCCTCTGCCAGAACGACGAGATCGGCAAAGATCGGATCGCCCTGGCGATCCGTGCGCACGCCGATAACCTTGTTGGCGTCATTGCGCACGAGTTCCAATACCGTGGTCTCGCAAATGACGAGCGCACCCGACGCTTGGACCTTCTTCGAGAACCATTTGTCGAAGGGCGCGCGAATGATCGTGTAGCGGTTCGGCTTCTCTTCGTTGAAATCTTCAGACCGGTAATGCGCGCCACAATAAGAACGGTCGTCCATCATCCAGATGCGCTGCTCGATAATGTGGCGTTCGAGCGGGGCGTCCTCACGGAAATCCGGGATCACCTTCTCGAGCGCATCGGCATAGAGGATCGCGCCCTGCACGTTTTTCGAGCCTGGATATTCGCCGCGCTCGAGCTGCAGAACGCTCAAGCCGCGCGAGGCGAGCGTATAGGCGCACGCATTGCCCGAAGGACCAGCACCGACAACGATGACATCGAATTTTTCGTTCGCCATGATTGCCTCCTATTCCGCTGCGGAACGTGTGACGGCGAGACGCTTGCGGAACGTCTCGGTCAATGCAGGCAGGATCTTGGTCGCGTCGGCGACGATGCCGAGATGCGCGAAGTCGAAGATCGGCGCGTTCTTGTCGGTGTTGATCGCGACGATGAGATCGGCGCCCTCGACGCCGACGCGATGCTGAATAGCGCCCGAAATGCCGGCCGCGATATAGAGGCGCGGACGAATGGTCTTGCCGGTCTGGCCGATCTGCCGATCCGAGGGGATCCAGCCTTTTTGCACGAGCGGACGCGAGCCGCCCCATTCGGCGCCGAGCACGGCAGCGAGATGCTTGACGAGCTGATAATTATCGCCGTTCTGCATGCCGAGACCACCGGCCACCACGATATCCGCATAAGGCAGATTGGCTTTGCCGGACGTGCTGTCGGGCAGGAAGGCGAGGATCTTGGTGATGATGTCGTCTTCCGGCAGCGACACTTCGTGGCGGATGATCCGCCCGGTACGACCCTGTTGATAGACCGGCATGGCGGCGACGCGCGGGCGCATCGTCGCCATTTGCGGACGGTAGTTCAGGGTGAAGATGGTGCAGAGAAGCGAGCCGCCGAAGGTCGGACGCGTCGCGGCGAGCGAACCTTCCGCGTCGACGTCGAGCTCGGTGCAGTCCGCGGTCAGACCGGTGAGCAGCGTGGTCGCCACCGAGCCGGCGAGATCGCGTCCGAGATTGGTCGCGCCGAGCAACAAAATTTCCGGCTGAAACTTGTTGACGAGCTCGGTCGCCACATTGGTGTAGGGCTCATTGCGATAATCCGCGAGCGCCGGATGCTCGACGACATAGCAGACGTCGGCGCCGTAGCAGAATGCATCGGTGACGACATGATCCGTGCCGCCGGGCGCGCCCAAAACGACGGCGGCGAGATCGACCTTCAGCTTGTCGGCGAGCTTGCGGCCTTCATTCATCAGCTCCCACGACACGGGATGCACGACGCCACGCTCGAGTTCGACCAAAACCCAAACGTGCTTATAGGCCTTGAGGTGCTCTGGAAGCTCCTTCTTCGTATTGGCGCGGCTGCTGCCACCGGCCGCGGGCGCTTTGGCCTTATCGTTCATTGGAAGCTTCCTTCACTGCACTGCACGTTCAATAGCCGGCTTTCTTGAAGTCCTGCTCGAGACCCGGCTGTCTCGTCAGCAGCTCGCCGATCAAGGACTCGGAGATGGCGTCCAGCGATTTGTCGCCCACCTCGATCTGAAACGCCTTCTCGGCCCGCGCCGGTGGCGCGAAAACCTTTTTGACGATGGTCGGCGAGCCTTTCAAACCGCACAGCGCCAAGTCGGTAATTCCGGCCTGCGCCGCGCTCCATGTAATGATTTCGGCACGTGCGCCGCGCAACGCGTCTTCCATCGAGCCGCGGCGCATGTCGTTCGTTCCCTCGAGCATGGTGAGGAGACAAGGCAGCTTGGTCTTCAAAACCTGGATGCCGCCTTCGGCGCGGCGGTGCACGGTGATCTCGCGTGCCGCGATATCGAACTTCTCGATCTTTTGGATATAGGTGAGCTGCAGCAGATTGAGCCGCTTGGCGATGCCAGGGCCGACCTGCGCAGTATCCCCGTCGATCGTCTGCTTGCCGCAGAAAATGATGTCCGGCGGACTCCATTCCGCGCTCACCTTCTGGATCAGAAGCGCCAACGCATAGGAGGTCGCCAGTGTATCGGACCCGGCGAAGAAACGATCGGTGAGCAGAATGGCGCGGTCCGCGCCATAAGTCAGACATTTGCGCAAAGACGCGTCGGCCATGGGCGGCCCCATGGTGACAACGGTGACCTCGCCACCATATTCGTCGCGCAGCCGTAGCGCCTCTTCGAGCGAAAAGAGGTCATAGGGGTTGATGATGGTCGGCACCCCCTGCCGCATGATCGTGTTGGTGACCGGATGGACGCGGATCTGCGCCGAGTCCGGAACCTGCTTGATGCAAACCACGATATGCATGGGAACCCTCTCCTGCCGCCCGCTTTCATCCAAGCGTCACGCCATGTGCGCTACCATCGCAATTTTCAGACCAAGACGAGGCCCGCCCACAACATAAAAACCGTTCTAAATCAGCCGCTCCCGCTCCGATGCGTTAATTTATCCGGTCGAGCGCGAGCGAGGCTATTTCAACAGATCGGTGAACGGCACGATCGGCGGCGGAGCGACCGTCTTTTCCTGGACGGCCTCCTTCAAAACCTTGAAGACCCGTTCTTTCATGGGATCGGATTTCTGAAAATCCTCGTACGCCCGCTCCAGCGTCGTCTGGCAACGCTGCTTGACGATATTGTCTGGCAGGCCGTCGAGATCCTCAGTCGCCAAATATTGGCCCATGCGCTTCATAATGTGCATGCGCACGACATTTAGTTTGAGCGGATCGTAAGGAACGTCGAGCAGCTTGAAGAAATCTTCCGCCGACGAGAGGCTCTGCAGGCTCTTCAGAAAATCACTCATCTCACGATATCCCTCTGGCTTTTCCGCAGGGTCACTTCGCTTCTGTATTTTGCAGTCGCGCCCGCTCGGCCAATTCGCCTTGCAGATGCGCAAGCCGCGCTTCGAGGAACTCGATCCGGTCGAGGAGCGAGCCGATCGCATCGCCTACGGGATCCGGCATCAAATGATGCTCGAGATCGATCCGTCCTCCCGCGAGGCGGCGGCGCTCGTGCTCGCTGCGCACGATGCGCCCCGGAATCCCAACGACTGTAAGGCCTGGCGGAACGTCCTCGATCACGACCGAGTTTGCGCCGACCCGCGCGCCGCGTCCGACCGTGATCGGCCCGAGAATTTTGGCGCCGCAGCCGACGAGAACGCCGTCTTCGAGTGAAGGATGGCGCTTGCCGGGCTTCCAGGAGACGCCTCCCAAAGTCACGCCATGATAGAGCGTGACATCGTCTCCAACGATCGAAGTTTCGCCTATCACGACGCCGGCCCCGTGATCAATGAAGAAACGACGCCCGATCGTCGCGCCCGGATGGATATCGACATTGGAGACAAGCCGCCCGAACCAGGAGAGGAACCGGGCTGGAAATCGCAGGCCGCGGCGCCACAGTCGATGCGCGACGCGATACCAGATGACCGCATGCACGCCCGGATAGGTGAGCAACGTCTCGAGGCTGTTACGCGCAGCAGGGTCGCGGGCGCGCACGCAGCCGAGATCCTCGATAAGAAGTTGCCAGAGCGGCATTTGCGGAGCAGCTTGGACCGGTTCTGCGGCTATTTCGGCGGCGGTCGCATCGGTCATCTGAAACCTCAATGGGGAAGCACGCCGGCGCGGCGGAGGCGCGCAGACGTTGGCCCGATGTCCATCTCGTCGCAAAAAGTCATCAGCATGCTTGCCGGCACTGGCGCCTTGGTGCGCTCCGCATGCGCTTTGACGCGCGCGAGGACGGCGCGCGTCTCGTCGGGTGCAAGCTCGAGACCTAGTTCTTTCAGCGCGTTGGAAACCGCGCCGAGACCCGAATGCTTGCCGAGAACGAGCCGATGGCTGCGGCCAAGCAAGCCGGGATCGAGCGCTTCGTAGCAGCGGCGATCTTTCAAGAGCCCGTCGACGTGAATACCGGATTCATGCGTGAACACCGCATCGCCGACGATCGCCTTGGCAACCGGAATGGACCGACCTGCAGCCCGCATGACCGTCATGGCGACATGCGACAACAAGCGCAAATCGACGCCCGAGCGGCGCCCATAAAGGGCGCTCACGGCGACGGCGACTTCTTCCAGAGGCGCATTGCCGGCGCGCTCGCCGAGGCCGACCACCGTCACGCTCGCATGATTGGCGCCAGCTTTGAGCGCCGCGAGCGTATTGGCCGTCGCAAGACCGAGATCGTCATGCGCATGGATCTCGATCTCGAGGTCCGAGCCTGCGCGCAGGCGCTCGATCTTGGCAAAAGTCGCGAAAGGATCGAGCACGCCCAGCGTGTCGGCGAAACGGAAACGTCGGGCGCCGCATTTCGCCGCGACGTCGAGCACCTCGAGCAGAAAATCGAGATCGGCGCGCGAGGCGTCTTCGCCGCCGACGGCGACATCGAGCCCCTTGTCGAGCGCATAGGGGACGAGCCTCGCGATAAGGGCCAGCGCGTGCGCGCGGCCAGCGCCGAATTTCGCCTTGAGCTGGATGTCGGAGACGGGCACCGAGATGTTGGCGGCCTTGACGCCGGATGCGAGGGCCGCATCGACATCCGCTTGCACCATTCGGCACCAGGCTATGATCCGGGCCGGGAGATTCTCGCGGACGACCGCGTTGATCGCTGCCACCTCTTCGGCGCCCATGGCGGGCGTGCCGGCTTCGATCTCGGAGACGCCCGCCGCGGCGAGAGCGTGGGCGATTTCGACTTTTTCACCGAGAGAGAAAGCGACACCTGGCGCCTGCTCGCCATCACGAAGGGTGGTATCGTTTAGGACGATATCGCCTCGCGGCATGATCTCAGCCGAACCTGCCATGACTTTCATCGCCGATCGCTCTGGACAGCCATCTCAAACCTCGAAAGCCCTGTGGACATCTCCCTCCGGACAAAGAGGCAAGGCTCGAGCCGGAGGCCGGCTCGATTCTTAATCAGAGACCATGGAGCACATCGACCGAAGCCGCAGCAGGCCTTAAACGCGCCCGACCCCGATGGAAGCAGAGCTCACCGGAATGACGCGAATCATGCGGCCCGTCGCCTCGACGAGCCGCGACTGAACGCCGTTCAGAGTCATAGAGGACAACTGACACTGAACGCAGGCGCCGGTCATCTTGACGAAGACCTTGTCACCCTGCACGTCGACGAGCTCGCAATCGCCGCCGTCGCGCTTCAAATTCGGACGGATGCTTTCGATTGTCTCAGCGATAAGCTGGCGCCGCATAGCGGCGACAGCCGGATCCACAGCGGCTTCCGCGCTCGCCTTGTCATCCGCGCTCGTGGCGGGCACGTTTTCGGCCGAATTCAACATCCACAGCCCCTTAACTGAAAGACTTGCCGCAGGAGCATGAACTCGTCGCATTCGGATTTTCGAACACGAATCCCGCCCCTTCGAGACTCTCGACAAAATCGATCTGCATGCCCGCGAGCAACGTCTGCGAGGCCGAATCGACGAACACCTTGACGTCGTCGCCGGCCTCGATCACCTCGTCGCCGTCGCGCTCCTGGACATCGAGCCCGATCTGATACTTGTAGCCCGCGCAGCCACCCGCCTCAGCCTTGACGCGGAAACCAGCGCCGTCCTTCCCGGATCGGACGATCGCGGATTTCACCGCATGGAGAGCGCTTTCGGTAAGCGAAATCATTTGAAAAGCCTCCGTACCAGGACTATGCGCAGATTACCAAGCAATCTTTGTGCCGCGCAGTAAGGTCTTGGTTTCCTATGTTGATTTGATCTTGCGCCCACGTGTCACGATCCCGACACGCGTCGCAAGCGCGACAAGCTCATGTGCGGCCCGTAGGCCGCAAAGTCAAGGTTGGCGGGCCCATCGGCTCACCAACATCAAGGCATCGGCGCCGGTTAGACTACAGGCGCCTTGCGATTATTCCGGGCAAGAACCGCCTCGCCGGAATCATCGCCATAACAGATATGGAATTCCGAACAGGCGTCGCAAGTCGGCGAAGGACACATTGTGAAGCCTTCCGCTTCACACAGCGACCGGTAGAGAAACCGCTTCCAGCGCATATTACGGGTATTTTTCGCGGCGAGCGGCGTGAAATGCCGGTTCATCAGCCGGGTCAGATCAGGCCGCTCGTGTAGGCCGAGATCTTCCCAGAGATGATTGGGCTCCATGGCGCGCCGCGCGATAATGCAGGCGAGCCATTCTCCGATCTCTCCAGGCATCGACCGGTTCTGCATGAGAACCGTGCGAACCATGGCCTCTTCTTCCTCCGGCTGATAGTCGGGCGCGACGGGCACGCCGAGCTCAGCGTCGAGAAAGCGCCGCAGCGCCTCGACCTGGTCCCCGCTCATGCCGAGCCGCCCATTGACGGCACCGCCCATATTCTGAGCTTCTGCTATCGTATGCAGCAGAAGCTGCAACAGCACATCGCGGTCGAACGCGTCTTCTGGGAAAGACGCTTCCACCCCTGCTTGCGACCGCATGTCAGGGCCGCTGGCGCCGCTCAGTCCCACCGCGCCGGACATGGCCTTAGACCAGCGCTTCGGCTTCGCTCGCCTTCGTATGCGTCTGACAATTGGTCGGGCAGACGCGGGCGCAGGCCCCACAGCCGATGCAGGCGCCGATGTCGTTCATAGCCATGACCTTCTTCTCGACGTCATCATCATCGTCGAGCTCAACGATTTCGCCATCGTCATTGAGGCCTTTCAGCGTCATGACTTCACGACCGCAGACCTTGTAGCAGCGGCCGCAGCCGATGCAGGTATCCGGATCGATGGAAGTCAGAAATTCCGGCTCCCACAGACGCCCATCCCGGGCGGGTTTCTTCGCTTCCATCACATTCGATCCTTTTAATCGGCCGGCACAGTCGCGCCGGGATTAGGGTGAGAGTGTCGGCTACCCGAGCGAAGCCAGCTCCGCTCTTTTGCTTTCCAAGGTTTCGAAAGCCTCATGCGCGCGTTCGGCAACCGATTTGATTTGCTGCCAATTGATCGGGAGCTCCTCCGAAAGGTCATGCAGATCCATCTTGGCCTGCATCGCCTTAGCGGAAAGTTTCTTGATCTCGGCCTTCAATTCATCCGCATTGCTCATGCGTCTTCCGTCCCCGCTTAATAATCTGCGACTTCCTTGAACTTTCTGATCATTTCGACGCCGGACGAGATCGCCTTCTCGCCTTCGTCGGCAAGCTTCTGCAAGCTGTCATAACCGTAACGGTGAACGTCGCGCAGCATCTTGTTGATGACGATCAAGCGACCCGCCATCAGCACCAGCCGGCCGAAGCCTTCATGCGACATCTTCATCATCGGCGTGACCATGCAGCCCGTCTCGCGTTCGATCGCGAGACCGACCGCATTGTAGAAGAGCTCCATCCGCCAGATCGTCTCCGGGTCCGGATCGCCGATCATCGGAATCTCTTTGCGCTTCTGCTTGTCGACGATATAGGGCTCGATCAGATCGAGATCACTCTTATTGTCCCAAGCGCCGTGCATGTCCTGCGCGCGCCACTGCTTGATCAGTTCCTTGACGAAAACCGAATCGGCCGCCGCCGGCTTGGCTTGAGCTTCCGCGACTTCAGACATGTGTTACCTCATTCATCATCGAATTCGAGTTCTTTTTCGGCGCCCTTGGCCATCGCCTTACGCAGCCATGGCGGCGGTGCGGGCGCCTTCAGGACGTCTTGAAGCTTTTCAAGAAGGTCCGAGATCGCTTCGGGCTCCTTCACCTTCATCGGAAAGATATTGTTGGCAACGACACGCGCCGCGCCGGAGCCGCCGATCGCCGCGACATAGAGAATCGCGCAATCCTTAACCGCAGCGATCTTCGGCTCGAGCTTGTCCTCGTTGCCGTCTTCCTGGAGATCGCCGTTGAACTCGATCGTTTCGATAAACTGCACGCTCTCCGGATTGACATCGTAGAGCATGAGGTTCTTGGCCCAGCCGAAATGCGCGTCGACACGCTCTAGGTCCTGGGTGGCAAACGCGACTTTCATGCAGCCTCCATTTTTGTTTCTCTGGCGCCGCGCCCAGCAAAAGCCGGACGCGTGGCTTTAGTGGCTCGTCGGGTGCGCGGCGTGAGCATGCGGGGCATCGCCCGCCTCATGCGGATACCACGTATCCGGCCTCGCCACATGCATATTCGCGATGAACACGTTGGCAATATCGAAGATGAGGTCGCGCGCGCCACGATAGCCGACCGCCGTGATGTGCCCGGCGCCCAGCCGATCGAAGATCGGCAGGCCCATCCGGAAGAGCGGGATGTTCAGCCGTTCCGACGCCTGGCGCCCATGCGCATGCGTGATGAGGAGATCGCAGCCAGGTGCCAAACGCTCAAGATCTTCCAGATCCCCGATGAGCACCTTTTCGGTTTCGACCTTCTCGAGGATCTTCGAGGAATTGGTCGAGATCGCCACCGTGATATGGCAGCCCATATTGACCAGGAAGTTGGAAAGATCATTGAGGAAGTCGGGCTCGAGCCCGATCGCGATCTTTTTGCCGCCCGTATGGAAATGTCCGTCGAGCATGGCATCGACGAGCTGGCTGCGCTGGCGCTTGAACTTGATCGGCACGTCGCGGCCGCTGATCTCCATCAAATGCGCGATGAAGGCATCCGTCGGCAACAGGCCGATCATGCGCTCGAAGAGCTTGTAGGGCACACCCGCCTTTTTCTTCAAGGTCTCGGCCGCGAGCTCCATGTGAGACCCGAGCGCGATCGCATGCGACGCGTTGCCGAGCTCGGCAATCTCTTCGAGCGAGATGCCACCGAGCGAGGTCGGCGTGAAATCGTCCGGGATATGGCCGTCGAGCGAGGCGGAGAGATCGGGCAGAAACAAAGGCTCGAAGCCGAAGCCTTCGATAATGTCGCGCAGCTCGTCGAGATCGCCCGGCGTATATTGCGAGCCGGGCAGCACGACGAGCTTCTTGGGATCGCGCACGACGTCCTCGGCCGGCTTATCCACCAGCTTCTCGATGATCTTCGCGACAGTTTTCTCCCAGCCGTCCTGGAAGGCGTCCTTGAAGTCCGGCGTCGAAACATAGACGAGCCTGACATCGTCGAGCTCGGGATGCTGCTGACGCACAAGCTGAATATAGCTGTCGACATCGTCACCTTTGGTCTCGGTCACGCCGGTCGAGCAGATGCCGATCAGACGCGCCCGCTGCTTGGTCGAGATGTTGACGATGGCCTGCTCGACATTCTCATAGCCGCCGAGCACGGTCGCAACTTCGCTCATCGCCGTCGTCTGCAACGGAATCGCTTCCTTGAAGTGACGCACGAAGAGCACGAGCCCGAAGGACGTGCAGCCTTGCGAGCCGTGGAAGAGCGGCATGCTGTCCCTTATCCCCATGAAGGCGAGCGCGCCGCCGATCGGCTGGCTCATCTTCAGAGGATTGACCGCGCAGGCCTTCTTGCCGATTTCAATAACCGCCATGGCTTTGCCCTCACTCCGCCGCAACGGCGATCGGCGCGACGATTTCCGACAGGATATCGTCGATCGTGTCGCAGCAGCCCGTGCAGCCCGAGCCGGCCTCGGTCGCTTCCGTCACCTCGTCGACGGTCGTCAATCCCTTGGCATGAACCGCGTCTTCGATCGTGCCCCGGCTGACTTCCTTGCACTTGCAAACCTGCTTCGCACGGCGTTTGGCGGTGGCTTCTTCCGGCGTCAGCTCCACGACCGGCGCGCCGGATTTGGCGGCGAGATCCTCCAAGATCCCGTCGATCGTTCCGCGGCAGCCCGTGCAGCCGGACCCGGCATGCGTCGTCTCGACGACCTGCTCGACAGTGGTCAGCCCCGAGGCGAGGATGGCGTCCTCGATCGTGCCGAGATCGACGGTCTTGCACTTGCAGATCTTCTTCGAGCGCCGCTTGGCTTCGGCCTTGGCCGGATCCGCCGCGAGCTCTGCCGCCTCGCGCGCCGCCTCGGCATCGGCCTTGGCTTGCCAGCTATCGGCCGCATTCGCCCAAGGCGCGATCGAACGCACCTGCTCCCAAATCGGGTTATAGAGCGCCTTGTCGATCTCCTTCACGAGATCGACCATGCCCTTATAGCCCGAATAGGCGTGATGACGCTCCTGGTTGATGTCGAGCCAAGGCATATTCGCCTTCAGCGCGATGAACTGCGAACGACCGCCCGACAGCATGATGTCGGCGCGCGCTTCTTTCAGCATCTTGTACATTTCACGCGGCGACATGTCGTCGAACGCATGCGCATCTTCGCCCATCAGTTCCTTGATGCGCTCTTTGTCTTCCTTGGTCGACTTCTTGACCGAGGTGCCGACGATTTCCATGCCGACTTCCTGCAGCGCGGCGACGACCGACCAGGACTTCACGCCGCCGGTGATGAGCAGCACCTTCTTGCCCTTGAGGCGCGGCAGATAGGACATGATCTCGTCCCAGGCCAGCTTCTCCTCGCGCGCGATCACCGCCTCGACGCGATCCATGAATTCGGCCGGCGCACCGCGGTCTATGCAGAGCTGCGCGAGCTGACGGATCGAGTCGCTCATATCGCCGATGCCGTAGAACGAGCCCTCGAAATAGGGGACGCTGTACAGCTCCTCGAGCTTGCGGGTGATGTTGAGCATCGCCTTGGAGCAGACCATCATCGTCGCCCGCGCCCGGTGCGAGCTCGCGACATCGACATATTTGGCATCGCCGGAGATGCAGGACAGGATCCGGAAGCCGATCTCCTTGAGCAAGGGCTCGACCTGCCACATCTCTCCGGCAAGGTTGTACTCACCGATAATATTGACGTCGTAAGGCGTCGTGTATTCCGGCTCGACCGTGCCGATGACATGCGCGAGCAAAGCCTCGCCAGCGAGCTTGTTGCCGAGATTCTTCGGGCCGACGAAACCGGGCGAGTTCACCGGCACGATGGGCTTGCCGAACTTCTTCGACGCGGCCTTGCAAACGGCGTCGATATCGTCGCCGATCATCGCCGGCACGCAGGTCTGATAGACGAAGACGGACGGCGGATTGTATTTCTCGATGATTTCCTTGATCGCTTTGTAGAGGCGTTTCTCGCCGCCGAACACGACGTCGGTCTCGTTCATGTCGGTCGTGAAACCCGTGCGATAGAGCGTCGACCCCGAGGAGAAGGCGCCGCGATTGTCCCAGCTATTGCCTTCGCAGGCGATCGGCCCGTGGACGAGATGCGCGACGTCGGTGATCGGCTGCAAGGCGATCTTGGCGCCGTCGAAGGCACAACCGCCCGCCGCGCCGCCAGGTTGCAGCTGTTTCGTGCAGCCCTTCTTGCGTTCCTTCTCCGACTTCGCGGCATTTTTCGGACATGCCGGCTCGTTGAAAACGTCTTGAACTGTTGCGGAAACACTGCTCATCGAAACCTCCTCACCACGGCATGCGCAACGCCGGGTCATCGCAATCTTCGCGTCGACCGCTTGGCTCGAACTGAGCCCGCAGCCCTCGCATCCCACGGCCGAAGCCGAGCTTGAACGCGGATACCCTTAAACTGAGACGGCGGGCGATTGAACTTGAAGCAAGTTCGATGCCCGCCGCCTCCTGATCATGCTGCTTTCGCTGGATTAGCGAATGATGTCGTAGCTGAAGTCCGAATAGGCCGGCACGATCGTGTTTTTGTCGATCTCTTCGAAGATCCGGTCGAGGATCCAGACGAGAACATTGATGCCACCCTGATAACCCCACACCGGATAGCGGTGATGATGGTGGCGGTCGAAGATCGGGAAGCCGATACGGATCAGCGGGGTGCCCGTGTCGCGCTCGAGATACGTGCCGTAGGTGTTGCCGATAAAGAAGTCCACCGGCTCCGTGAAGAGCAGCGAGCGCATGTGCCACAGATCACGCAACGGATAGACATGGCAGTTCTTGCCGAACTGGTTCGCATCCAGCATCGCCTGGACCTTCTCAGCCCATTTCGGCGTGCCATTGGTCGACAGGATGTGCGTCGGCTCGGCACCGAGCTCCATCAGGAAGCCGGCGAGGCCGATGCAGAGGTCCGGATCGCCATAGAGACCGAACTTCTTGCCATGGATATGGGCGCTCGAATCCGCCATGGCATCGACGAGACGCCCACGCTCGATCTTGAGCTGCTCAGGGACCGGCTTGCCGGTGAGCTCGGAGATTTTGAGCAGGAATTCGTCGGTCGCCTTGACGCCGATCGGATGGTTGAAGTTGGCGATCTCGTGCTGCCACTCTTCATGAATATACTTGGTCGTCTTCTCCGTGCAGTATTCCTGCATGGAAACGGTCGCCTTGGCGTGGACGGCCTCCTCGGTCTCTTGGATCGTGGTGCCGCCATCATACATGCGGAACGTGCCGTCAGTCGGCGTATCCCACACGTCGCTATTGTCGGCGATGATCGTGTATTCGAAGCCCATCATGTCGAAGATGCGCTTGATTTCACGCAGATTGCCGACCGTGTAGGGGTCGAAGCCGCCGATGAAGTTGATGGACTCGTTCGGCACCCGGGTGAGCTTTTCGGTCGTGCCCGACTTGCCGCCCCAGAAATGCTCGAAGATGCCCTTGAGCACGTTGTCATAGCCAGTGATATGGCTACCCACGAAAGCCGGCGTATGCGCGAACGGAACGTCATATTCCATCGGCACGGAGCCCTTTTCCTTCGCGTTCTTGATGAACGCGTTGAGGTCGTCGCCGATCACTTCCGCCATGCAGGTGGTGGAAACCGAGATCATGCGGGGCTTGTAGAGGTTATAGGTGTTCGCCAAGCCGTCGATCATGTTGTTCAGGCCGCCGAACACGGCCGCGTCTTCCGTCATCGACGACGAGACGCAGGAGCTCGGCTCCTTGAAATGACGCGAGAAGTGCGAACGATAATAAGCGACGCAGCCTTGTGAGCCATGCACGAAGGGAATGGTGCCTTCGAAGCCGACGCCGGCAAAAACCGCTCCGAGCGGCTGGCAGGCTTTGGCCGGGTTCACAGTCAGGGCTTCACGCGCGAAATTCTTTTCACGATAGTCCCAGGTCTTGGTCCACTCGACGACGCGCTGCAGTTCGGCTTCGGCGACTGGGTTTTCGAAATTCTTCTTCTTGTTCGCGAGCATCTCCCGATATTCCGGCTGCCGGAACAGGTCGAAGTGGTCGAGAACGTGATCTGCGTTCTGGGGCATTGTTGAAGGTCCTCTTTAAAATCTCTGTCTCGGTACACCCCGACAATGCCCTCCCCTCGAAAGGGGAGGGCACCGGAAGGTTATTAGAACGGCGCTTTGGTAAGGCCCCAGACCGGCGAGTTGATCGCCATGTCCATGTCGCGAGCAAAGATGGCGAAGCCATCATAGCCATGATACGGGCCCGAGTAGTCCCAAGAATGCATCTGACGGAACGGCACGCCCATCTTCTGGAAGACGTACTTCTCCTTGATGCCCGAGCCGACCAGATCCGGCTGGATCTTCTCGACGAACTTCTCGAACTCGTAGCCGGTCACGTCGTCATAGATCAGCGTGCCGTCCTTCACGTAGTGAGTCGTGCGCTGATAGTCGTCGTTATGGCCGAACTCATAGCCGGTGCCGACGACTTCCATGCCGAGATCCTCGTAAGCGCCGATGACGTGGCGCGGACGCAGACCGCCGACGAAGAGCATGACCTTGCGGCCGTGCAGGCGCGGACGATACTTCTCGATGACGTTATCGGACAGAACCCGATACTTCTCGATGACCTGCTCGGCGCCTTCCTTGATCTTGTCGTCGAAGTGGCTGGCGATCGTGCGCAGCGATTCGGCGATCTTGGACGGGCCGAAGAAGTTATATTCCACCCACGGAACACCGTACTTTTCTTCCATGTGGCGGGAGATGTAGTTCATCGAACGGTAGCAATGCAGAACGTTGAGCTTGGCCTTCGGGGTGGCCTCGAGCTCGGCGATCGTGCCGTCACCCGACCATTGCGCGACAACGCGGAGGCCCATTTCCTCAAGAAGGATACGGGAAGACCAGGCGTCACCACCGATGTTGTAGTCACCGATGATCGCAACGTCGTAAGCCGACTGCTCGAACGTGGCGGGCTTGCCCTCCATCTTGTCGAACACCCAGTCACGGATCGAGTCGTTGGCGATGTGATGGCCAAGCGACTGAGACACGCCACGGAAGCCTTCGCAGCGCACCGGAACGATGGTCTTGCCACCATATTCCTTGGACTTCTGCTTGGAGACCGCCTCGATGTCGTCGCCGATGAGGCCGATCGGGCACTCGGACTGGACCGTCACGCCATGATTCAGCGGGAAGATCTCCATGATTTCGTCCATGATCTTGGCAAGCTTCTTGTCGCCGCCGAAGACAATGTCCTTCTCTTGGAAGTCCGAGGTGAACTGCATGGT
>Ga0116227_10010811_pt1 | contig 15700 bp, 13 predicted proteins | sample S1TSphgellanicum_FD_89693 | JGI IMG/M metagenome (GOLD analysis project Ga0116227, IMG submission 89693) | Host-associated microbial communities from peat moss isolated from Minnesota, USA - S1T2_Fb - Sphagnum magellanicum MG | ecosystem: Host-associated > Plants > Peat moss > Unclassified... | reverse complement strand
TCCCTTGCTCTCACTTTTTTCCTGGGCCTTTTTTTTTCTCTTTTTTTTCTTTTTCTTGAAATAACACACCTGTGCATTATGCACAGGGTTCACAATAGTATGGCATAAACCAAACTTGTTACCCTACTTTCAATTACTAAAGTCACCTTCTCACTCTTGGTGTGAGCCCAAAAAAAAATGACACAAGGCATTTTGAAAAATGAGATGGTCACACTTGCTAGAGCTTCATTTTCCAAATTGCTCTATGAGAATTTATGCTCTAAAAATGTGCCTCTAAATACACCCCAAAAAAAAACAAAGTTGAAAGTTTTTATGTGTTCATAAGAAGTGGCTTTTGAATCATCATGGATTCAAGGCTTTACATTGAAATAATACAAAACTCTACTACAGTCCTAAATAGACTTTCAAAATCATCGATAATCAATCTAGTCATATACAAGCATTTAAGATAAGAAGTTCAACAATTGAATTGAATTGAATTGATAAGCTAGCTAACTTGATTGCTTGCTTAGTGAAGAACAAGAACAACAATTTCGGGTAGCTCACACACACACACACACACACACACACACAAAATGCAACAACAAATGCACAAATGCCACCATAGCCTAGAAGAAATTTCTGTACAAACATTGCAAAATGCCATCATAGCCAAGAAGAAGAAATTTGTACAAACATGAAGAAGAAGAAGAAGAAGAAGTGCCTTTGTGCTGCTCTATGCCAGTCAAACTCTCATTATCTTCATGTCTTCAGCATAAAAGGTTCCAGAACAATCATGCACATGCACAGAGACACAGAAAGGGAGAGAGAGAGAGGAGAGAGAGGGCCTAAACCCTGAACCGAATATTGTGCATGGCAACGTCATGGCGTTCACGTGTTCGCTTTTTATTATCACTGAAAACGAATGAATGGCTGATACTTGTTGACAGGTGATCAATTTCTGGTGTAAATTTCCTTTTTTGAGGTGTAAAAAATCAAAAGTGGGATTGCCTCTCTCTCTCTCTCTCGCAGTCTTTCCGGAAGATTTGATTGTGTTTTTGGGGCCCTTTGCCTTCTGTTTGTTTGCATTCGGAACGTTCGAGATTTTGCGAGTTCTCCTTTTGGGGGCTTCGTTCTTTCGCAGTGGGAGAAATTTTTTTGTGTGTTGCGTGTTGTTGCTTTTTTTCCATTCGGAATCCCATTTTCTTCTTCAGGTAACAAACCCTAAACATGCTCTAGGGTTTTGTGTCTTCTGATGATGATGATGATTCTGTTGCTTTCAGAAGTGGGAAAATTTGCGCTGCTTGTTTTCATTGAGCCAGATGATGATCATGATGACGATGATTCTTCTCGAGTTTGTGAAGAAGAAGAACCACCAGATGAAATTTTTTTTTGTCATGAATTCGGATTTGAACCTTTTTTCCATACAAATTGAATCCACATTCTTCAGTGGACATCCCAAGTCATTGACACTGGAAATTCTTCTACTTCTTTTTGGGTGGGGTTTGTTTGTTTGTTTTGTGCAGGAAGAAGAACACTTGCCAAACTTTCCAAAAGTTCCAAACTGGGTCGTGGTGGAGCTGCTGCTACTTGAAAACTGAGAGCAAATGGCAACCCTACAGGCAAAGACAGCATTGGTGACAAGGCTACTTGAGGCAAAGAAGAAGAGTGGCAAGACATACAATCAAATTGCAGAGCAGACGGGGTTGACCAATGCCTATGTTGCACAGCTGTTTCGCAGGCAGGCACAATTGAAACCAGGCACAGCCAAGGCATTCAAGGCAGCAGTCCCCACCCTCACAGATGACCTGATCGAAGCCATGCAAGAGATCCCCCTGAGAGCATATGACCCCATCATCCTCCAAGACCCTACCATCTACAGGCTTGTCTCTCTCTCTCCCCCATTCTTCCAAATGCACTACAATATCCTGTTTGTGCATCATTTCCAAGTATCCTGCAATGTCCAGCAAAATAGTCTTCTTGATGTTTTCCCACAAAACTTTCATTTTTTGATTTTTGCTTCATGGGTCTGTTCTTGTTCCATGGGGTTGGAAAAAACAAAACAGGTTGCATGAAGCAACGAGTCATTATGGGGAAAGCATCAAGGACATCATCAATGAAGAGTTGGGTGACGGAATGTAAGTTCTGCCAGCTTTGGGAAAAAAAAAATCCATGCAGCAAACAAATGCAGCAAACATCTTTCCCACTTGTTTTATTTTACTCTCTGTGCATGGGGCTAACTGTGTGTGTGGTGGGTTTTGCATTGCAGTATGTCTGCTATAGGGTTTTATTGCAGTGTTGAAAAGGTGAAGGGCAAAGAAGGTGAGGACCGTGTTGTTATCACCATGAATGGAAAGTATCTGCCACACACAGAACAGGTCAGAGCTAATCCTCCAGTACAACATTCCTCTAAACAATGTCTTATCATTGTATACAAGATACCGTCCTGTCTGACCAAATGGTTGTGATCTATGCCATCTATTGAGTTCAGAGATATGAATGAGGTTAGAAATTGCCATTTCCAATGCAGAATTGTTAAGGGCAATGGTGTATAGATTGAGAGGCATATGTGATCTCATGCCCTTGCATGTTGGTAGTTGAGGCTATAATGTAGTGTAAGCAAATTGATGTTCAGAGATGCACAAACAAAAGTGTTGTGATGGGAGGTTGGCACATTGTTTTATGATCTGTTTGATTTGGTGGCAACCATAACTTTGTTGTACCTCATTTGAATTTTGAACCATTTTTTGGAGCACAAATCTGATGCTCCTGCAAACAAACTGGGGCTTTTTTGCAGAAAGCGGCGGATAATGTTGCTAAGCTAGCAAAATAAGGAGAACCATAGAACTTCTTTGTTTCTCTAGCATGGGCTAGCTTTTATTATGTGTACGTATGGAATATAATAAAGTGTGAAGAAGCAGCAGTGCTGCCTATGGGATACAGTTGTAGTTGAAGGTTTTTAGAAGGCTTTAAGGTTTGGAACTGTTACATTTTCAATCTCCTTCCCAGAGCTCTACAGACCACAAAACCTTAAGCTGTGCACACTCTGGTGGGTATACATATTCATAGATGTTTTTAACTGCTTATATGATATAACGACCTTTTTAATTAACTATTTGCAAATTGGACACTACTCCAATGAGCTTTTTGCAGGAGACTAAGAAGAACCAGATGAGGTGGTGATGCTACACCAGACTTTTCTTCTTGGAATTGCATTCTTGAAAATGCATTTTGCTGAGATGAAAACATATTATGCTGTCTTTGTTTCCAATTCTGATAATCAAAGAAAAAGACTTTCCCAGAGTTTGAAGTCCCATAAATGACAGTGATGTTGGCACCCAGTCTTGCAGTAAATAAGAGGTTGGAATTAACATTGAGATCACAGCAATGTCTTGCAGCAAGCTAATGCTATCAGATGCCAGAAAAACTGCACCTTTGAGGGGGATATGAAACAAGTCTTTCTAGCTGCCAGTTTACAGAGAAGAAAAAAAGTATACACCTCAGCTGGCATCCCTTGCTGCCACTGTAAACACTTGACAAGCCAATATGTTTCTGTGTGCTGTCTATAACTGTCAGTAGCTTTGGGCTTGAGTCAAGAAATGTCTTGCTCCCCATGCTCTAAACTGACTTATGCAGATTGTCGATCATCCTAAGTGCATTCCACACAAAATTGGCATTTTCAAGGTAATGGGTTGCATGTAGTCCCTGCTAATGTGCAAGATCTGAGTGAGCACAGCAGCTGGTCACAGCCAGATGTAGGCACAAAGAATTGAATTTGTGCCTTTCTCAGGCATGTCTAGGGGTACAAGCCGGAAGGCCAATGTGAATAGCTAAGTGTTGTGGAGAAACATTTTTCCTCTCAGAAAAAATCTCCTGTCATATCCTTCAATGTGAATAGCTAAGTGTTGTGGAGAAATGTTTTTCCTCACAGGAAAAATCTCCTGTCATATCCTTCATACGAGTTTCAGGTCAAGAGTTGAGACCCCCAGTACACTCTTTTGGTCCACCATTTACCTGTGCATCTGCATAAGAGATTCTTTTTCTTTTCCTGCGGTGATAGCTGAACCAGGTGAGGGGGGGAATCGGGCCTTGGTCTTTGTTGTTGTCGTGTGTAGTAAACTGGTGGGTCATTCATAGTCTTGAAGGTTGTTATCACAGAAGTCTTGCAAGGACCCTCCATCCAATGCTTTGATATCAATCCATGCCATACCATCAAATTTGATATGGGAATCCTTGCCTCCAAGTTCTGGGAGGCTGAAATCGGAACCTGACGATGGGCCTGTTCCTCCTCCAGAAGAGCTCTCCTGCCTTGGTGAGCAGCTTGTGCTGGGTGGATTGGTTGGTAGCTCATCGATCATGTGGAGCACCAGCTCAAGCTCCTGTGAAACTTGACTGATGAATGGTCGTTGCTTGATGTTACGGTCAGTGCAATGCACCCCTATCTTTGCCACTTGAAGAAGAGTTTCATGGTTGTCAGTCCTGGACTTGAGGTCGGGGTCAAGAATTTCTTCCAGCTTCCTTGATTCAACTTTCAAATGAACCTGCACAATCAGCATTTTGATCAGAATCTGACTCATCTGGTTGTCCCACATAATAAGCAGACGAAAAACATCCCTCATACTTGAAGGGGGGAAATCTAGTAGTGAGCACAATCTCTGAAGGATCGATCCCACATACTTGGGACATATACTTGCCTGGTTTTCAATGCTTGAAACAAAAGGTCTTTGGAAGCTCTATCACATACAGTTGATTCTAAGGACTCTCTATGAGGTGGCATCTCAGGATCTACTGAAAGAGTACGAGCAAAAGATCAGCAACTCACCCAATCGGTAATATAATATGCAGCTGCTTCTCGTAAGCTATCACTGGCAGCCTTGCCAGTGACAAGCTGAAGAAGGATAACTCCAAAGCTATAAACATCATAATGAGCGCCTAGATTAACATTGTAAAAGTAAGAAGGATCGACATAGCCTGAAGTGCCTGTCAAGACTCTGCTGGCATGTGTCCCATTCAGCCCAAAATTGGTGATCTTGGTGTGGTAGTTGTGGTCCAATAATATGTTGGTTGGTTTGATGTCCCCATGAACGACAGAGGGTGTGCATTCATCATGAAGATGTTCTAAACCTGCAAAGCCATAAAAGCATAGTGTGTGCCAGTTGCAAATTTAACCATTTTCAGAGTCATAAAGCACTGCTAGAAATTTCTGAAGTGTAGTATTTGGAGCACACCTTAAAAATGTAAGATTCACTGGGCTACACCAGAGGGATCTTATTTTTTAAAGAGGAACATTCTGAAATCTTTGTCTGTACAAATCAATCAGCAGAGGCAGTTGCTTTACACTTGGTAAGGCCCTTGGACAAGAGCATAACCAGAATGTGGGCACCACCTCAGCTGCTGCCTCGTGCAGTACCCTTATTCTGGTAGCACCCTCAACCTTGGGCCTTACCTACCACAAACCAACCTTGATGAGGAGGAGGCAACCAACAAGTGTAAAAACCCAACAATCCACAATCAGCTGCTGGGAGGGATCAGCAGAACTCACCCTTTGAAGCACCTAGTGCAATATGCACCCGTTCTCGCCATGTTAATGCATGACCTGTCCCCCCTGCAGAAGGATTTTTTTTATCATGACACACTATGTTAATTGGCATCTCTTGCTGGCTGCCAAAGAACAGCAGCAGGAGAAATTGCAAGGACATGATGCAAGAAGGCTCAACTTTGGAGGGTTTATTGCCTTGTACCCTCTTCAGTTTGTGTTATAAAGACCCAAACTTCAATGAGTCATAAAATTTTCTGCCTAAGTAATAATAATGGGAAAATCCTTACCACAGATGTGATCCGCAAGGCTTCCATTTGCTACATACTCAAACACAAGAATCTGTTCTCCTGAAAAAGATACCCATGTCACAGACCCACAAAAGATGACTGTCTGTTGTTGTGTATAGTAGAATGACAAAATTGCGTCCTGGGGACTTAAACCACAAATCATAATTGAGTTTTCTGCAAGTTTTCTTGCAGATGCTGCCACACAAATAACTGAAATTCAAAATGGACAATCTAGACCTTATGGGTAAGAGAAGACTCAGATGTGAAGGGACAACTGAAATCGCCACACAGGAATTGGCTGTAATCGGGATTGTTTCTGATTCACTTACTTCAAACACAATGTTGATGGCTCCAACAGTGAAATCAAAATCCAGTGGTTCAGTTACATCTCTCCTATTTCAGTCTGGGTATTGGGAGAAATGTCTTGGATGGTGCAGTTGCTCTAGTATACAGGTTTTAGAGCCTGTATGATTTACATCAGTTTGCACACTTGTTCTCTCATCAACACTAACTAGTTAGCAGGTTTGTATTCTTGTACCTTTTTCTTTGCAGAAACCAACAAGATTTACCAAGTACTTGTGATGAATCCTGGATAGATACTTAACCTCTGCATAATATACCACCATGCTGAATGAATCTTCCCCAAGTATCATGAAAATCAGTGTGCAGTCTTTTTGGTTATGTAACATGTTTCAGAAGTAAAGTACAGATTAGGTCCCCAACTGCCAAGTTTTACTGATTTCATGACTGATCTGAAAACACAACCAAAATGTACCCGACCTCACACCAGAATTCTAGAACAAATTGGAAAGGTTTAGAAACTGTACAAAGAGGGGTTAACAAAGCCCTGCTGCTCTCTATATCACCCACACTACAATATTTATAACAGGCATGATAGACACATTCAAGCAGACAGTATTTCAGGTCATAGAATTATCCCTTTCAAGAAAAGTGCGGCAGAAGAAGACCTAAAAGACACTGGATATAAGAAGAAGAGTAGGTGTACCATTTTTAAAGTCTTGGTTACTTTGTTGTGTCTCTCGAGTTGCACGCTTGACAGTGACACTCTCACCAGAAGCTAAAACCGCCTTGTAAACCACACCAAGTGGTCCCCCATAGTCCAACTTGTTGTCAAAGCTAAAGTTGAGAGTGGCAAGCTTGAGCTCCTTGAGAGAGAATTTGCGAATGCCGGGAAGCTCAGAGAAAGACGACAATGTCAGCCCATTAAACGTCCCTTTTCTCAAACTTGGGTCTTTCTCATCATCTGAAATCCCATCAGACAATCTGCTTCAGTCACATGATAGCAGAGGTCCCAATGACGATGATGAAGATGATGATGATGCAGGCATAATAGAGTTATTCATAATGTGTGCCTCAGATAGGGGATGAAACTGTTCATTACGGGTCCAACAAGGGTTGAAATGTTGGGTGAGCATTAAGTTTGTAAATTAATTTGCATTGGGTGTCACAGTTAGGACCAAACTTTTTTTTAGCCCCTCCCAAACTCCTTTGAGCTCCTTTTAGCACCTATGGAAGTGCTAAAAAGAGTTTGATCCTAATTGCAGCCTCCAAGGCAAATCTTGAAGCAGACAGGCCTCCTTTGCTTGCCAACACACCCTTAGCCATGATATCAAATGCCAATCACAACAAAAATCTCATGCTGAGCTTTGTTGTTTGGTCAAAAAAATTTGGGACTTCATGGATACCAGCAAAGAGAAGATGACAAAATCAATAGGGTATGAAATAACGGTTGGACTAAGTACGACTTTAAACAAACCTCTAATATATCCAAAGAAAGCTCTAAAAGAACAGCTTATGATTTAGTGGTAGTCATCTGCAAGAACCAAACTTGTTTGTTTTTCCTGTATCATCAATCCAAGAAGAAGCACCCAAAAGTAAAATTTCTTTCTCTGTGAAAAATACTTCAATGCTTTGAGAGGCTCTACTAGATCTACTACATTACCTCGTTCCTGCTCAAACTGCTTCCTGCCAGAAAACCGCCACCCAAAACACAGCTTCAACCTTGATCCCTCCATCGAACTTGTCATTCCCTGAGTTGCACACTATCTGCCAAGTGATGCTGCTGCACCAATGCTGTTTTTGGCAGCTGCTGCTTCCAACATGGCTTTTTGATTGCAAATCACATCAACAACAACACAGTTGCAGCTTCCACTTACTTACAGCTCCTGCACCACATAGTATCCAATTTGCAAATCAGTAAGAAAAAACCTCAAAATTATTCATACACCCCCTATGGCAATTACGCCAAAAAAAAAAAAAAAGCAGCAGCAGCAGAAGAATCAAGTCCCATCATCATTATTCATTCAGCCTTAAGCTTCTGAACCTTGAGAGAGTATAAGACTTACACTAGTACTACTACAAAAGGAATTCTGTGGAAAGGAGAAAAACACAAATTGCGCAACTCATTTTCAATTCTGATGCAAAAGTGCAGGAATGAATATCCAAACTCTTTGTTGAACCCACCTACTCACTCACCCACTCACTCACCCAGCCATCCATCCATCCATCTATGCATGCTCAGGAATGTCGAGAAGATCAGACAGAGAAACAACAACATGCATGATTCTTTGGCTGTTTGGATCCTCGCTCTGTTTCTTTTTCTTGTAAAATAAAATTAAAATTAAAAACCCCCTTTGTGGGTAGCTAGCTAGTGATGAGCTTGAAGGAAGGAAGGAAGGGAGGGAGGAAGGAGGAGCTAGAGTTGGCGAGTTTTGTGTGAAAAAGTCCCGCCCGCGCGCGCGCACGAGGGCGCAACGCACCGATCTACTCTCTTCACGAAACTGGACAACAAAAGCTCACAATAATTACACAATGTGGGACCGGACTAGTGGAAGAAGAAGGTGGGCTTTTCTTGGACAGCCAGCCCATTGTGGGACCAAACCAAGCTGGGTTGTTTTTGGACGCCACTGTGGGTCCAGACCAAACCGAGGGTCGGCTTTTCTTGGTCACCATTGGTGGGACCAAACCAAGGTGGGCTTTTCTTGGACAGCTTTGTGGGACCGGACCAAACCAAACGCAGAAGAAGGTGGGCTTTTCTTGAACGCCCTTGTGGAACCGACAACGCAAGACCAGACCAGACCAGACCAGACCAGACAAATCCAAAGCAGACGCGGGAGAGGTGGGCTTTTCTTCGACGCCCTCGTGGAACCGACCACGCCAGACCAGACCAGACAAACCCAAAGCAGACGCGGGAGGAGGTGGGCTTTTCTTCGACGCCCTTGCGGAACCAGACCACGCCAGACCAGACCAGACCAGACAAAACCAAAGCAGACGCGGGAGGAAGGTGGGCTTTTCTTGGACGCCCTTGTGGAACCAGACCACGCCAGACCAGACCAGACCAGACAAACCCAAAGCAGACGCGGGAGGAAGGTGGGCTTTTCTTGGACGCCCTTGTGGAACCAGACCAGACCAGGCCAGACCAGACCAAAAGTAAATTAGGTGGGCTTTTTTGAATGGTTAATGAATGAATGATTGAATTTTCACTGCCCTGGATGGATGATTTTCACTCATCCCCCCGCAAATAGGCACAGAATCTGATTCGAGGGTAATTAATTTAGTTGTGAATTTTAATGAATTTGCAATGGCCTGGATGATTTTACTCATCCCCACAATTAGCCACAGAATCTCATCCATCCATCAATTGCCTTAAAAGCAGGCAAGCAAGGAAGGATTCATCCAGGATTCATTGAGAATCTCCCCCAGGTGTATTATTATGTACCTTTCATTCTTTTTTTGGGGGGGGGGGAATTTTATGTTTTGCCCTTTACTCATCCCACAAATAGGCATGTGGAATCTCATCCATTCATCAATCGCCCAATGGAAGGAAGGAAGGAAGGAAGGCTTTTCATCCAGAATCCCCCACATAGGTATACACTATACACCAATTAAAACTAACAGACATAATTTTCTGTTTACTCTCCTGGATTGACTCATCCCCCCAAAACAGGCACAGAAATTCATCCATTAAGTCAATGCCCAAAGCAAGGAAGGATCTTCGTTTAGAATCCTCCGCCCCCCACCCCCATAAATGGATGAGATAAATGGATAGGCGCAGAAGTCTCATCCATTAATCAATGCCCAAAGCAAGGAACGATTTTCATCCAGAATCCTCCCACATAATTGGATGAGATAAATGGATGGCATGAAAATTTCGTCGATTAATCAATGCCCAAAAGCGATGAACGATTTTCACCCAGAATCCTCCCACATAATTGGATGAGATAAATGGATAGGCACAAAATTTCATCCATTAATCAATGCCCAAAGCAAAGAAGGATTTTCAAGGAGGAGAAGAATCTCCACCTGCCACCCACCCACCCAAGTTAAGGATCCTAAATTAGAATCCTTTACATAACGTGGGCATCATGTGGCTTCACATTACTAGTGATGATCAATTGACATAAGGTCAAAATATTAATATATTTAAATAAATTATTTTTAAAAATTAGTTATTAAACATTGATAATTCATGATCATATAAATTGTTTACAAAAATCATTCTCACTTCCATTAATTTTAATATATATAATTTTAATTTCATCTACTAAAACATTAATATTTATGGCATTTATGATGATATCCTTTTTGGCACCTTCATTATGTCAAAAAATATATATATTTGTGAGCCTTTCCAATATCCCCCAATGCTTTTCCTACCATGCTTGCCACCGACCATTAGTTTCATCATAACTAGTTTATGTATCACGCAATGTCTTTCCTACCATGCTTCCCAACGACCCTTAGTTTCATCAAAACTCGTTTATGTAGGATGAGTATGTTGGTGATTGTCATTGCAATGATTTTAGAGCCATTTTTGGATTATAATTTGTTATTTTATAATTTTATTTTATTTTATTTTTTTCACTCTTGTCTATTTATATCTCATCATGTGTTTTTCTCTTGCCTTCCATTCTATGTGTGAGATCATAGCTTGTGGTGTGTGGCAACGAGGAGCCCAAAGTGTAAAAATTTGTCCAACTTTGATAAGATGTTTTTAATGGGTATTTCATTTTCATTGTTAATTTGAATGTGTCTTTAATTATGATTAAAAAATTTCCACTAAAATATTACCAAACAATGTAAAATGAAATTTAACGGTTTTATGTCTTTATATTTATTTATTTAATAAAATTTACTTATGTCAATTTATTATACTATTCTTATTATTAGTTTAAATCATCAATAAATTGAAAATACCAGTATAATTTATTTTAAATGTCAAAAATTAATTTTGAAATTATAGTTATAATTGAATTTCATAATGACTTATTTGTAATTTTTATTTTTAATAAAAACCAAAAGCTACCATTATGTTGAATTAAATGTTACAAATTGTTGGAATTATGAACATTATGAGAATTAATCAATATTAAATTCATTAAGTAATGTATGGATGTAAAATGTGGTCTAATGGTTTAAAATACATTTAGATGTGTTCTGTTCATATGGAACATGTTAAGATTTAAGATATCTAAAACAATTTGCAATCATGATGTGTTGGTCAAAAATTTTAATTATAATTTAAGCTCCATCTTTCCAAATATAAATAGTGTGTTATTCAATAGGTTGTTAAGCTTTAAAATGTAATTGTTGAATGAAAAGGTGAAACACAAATGCATTTGAATGTGAATCATGCACAAAATAATGTGAAGGTTTGCAAGACTTTGATATGATACATAATGATAACATGTTGAGAAACATGCAATTGATTTAAATATTTGATTATGTAAAATTTGAAACCAAGAGTCAAATTTTGAACATGTTTCAACTACATAAAAATTTAGAAATTTTATAATTCAAAAAAAAATTGTTATCATCAACTTTAATCATTTTTAAAATCTTGCTCATCTCATTTTGCACCCAATTTGCAAGCATTGGTGTATTGCCCACAAATTAGATCATTTTTTCTTCTTCTTCCTTTATTTTCTCACCTTCTTTGCTTTATTTTTTCCTTCTTGTAAAGTTTTTATGACAACAAGTCATTCATCCTTGCATGCATTCAATTCAATTAATGACACACATTGAAAAAAAGTTGTAACCCTAACATATTCATGGAATGTAGAAAGCACAACATGATGTAATAAATTCATAATATTTTCAAGATTCCTTATAATTTTGATTAATGTAGTACAAAGAAAATTTCACTAGTCTTTGTTTAATAATTACTGAAAATTGAAATTTTCATGTCAAGAATAAAATATTTTTGAATATTCCAAAAGCCTAGATGTATTTTTCTTGACAAAATTTTGTTATTTGAAAAGACTAAATTTGAAAATCACAATTTTTTTCACAAATAATATATTTAATGTCAAATATGCCAAGGCCCGACAATAATAAATAAAATAAAATTTAAAAAATGGCATCAATATACAATAAGTTATGCGATAAGCAAGATGGATGTTTTTTTTTAGTAGGTCATATTTGCATACAAGACAAGAATAATCCAATGAGTTTTTAATGTCTACATACAAACCAGTTGATCTAGTCAAGTTTTGATATTTTATGGTAACATTTTCATATTTATCCTATTATGCAATGTTAATAATAGTTTTAGATGTTTCCATAATTTTCAAGGATACTTTAAATTCATATAATAAAAATCACAAATTTTTATATTGTAAACTTATTAAGGTTTATCATCAAGAAATGACATTTGCAATGAGTACAATGTTGGTCATCTATTCATATAATTAATGATGTTTCAAATTGAATACTTAATTAAACAATATTTTTAAAAATTAATAAAATCATCACAAACTTAATTAATCATGAATACATAAAAAGATTATTTTCATTCAATAGAAGATTCATGTAAACATCTTTCTATACATTTATGAGAGAAAAAAATTAGATTGTTAAACATGTCATTATCCCAATGGATTGTGAATAACATATTGATTTTTGTCACAAGACATGCATAAAATATATATATATTATTAATTCATATTATGTGTGCTATCTTGTAATAATGATCAAATGATATTCTACATGTATAATGTCTTGTAAACCTTCATAAGTCCATGTTCAATTTTGCTAAAAATTGATTTTACACTTGACAACAAAATGTCAAATGTGAATTTCAAATATAATATTATTCACAAATATACTTATCTAACCATTATTTGATTTATTTATTTTTATAAATTTCATTTTTAAAATCTATTTTATTTTTATTAAATAATTTGACAAACATGTATGTTTTAAATAATTCAATTGTTTTCTTCTCTTTTAAAATATGACTAACAATGTCACTTAAAACCCACTTGTAGAGCTATAAATAGATTAATATCATGGGCTTGTGTTATATAAAAATGATGTAATGCATAAATTAAGCATATTATCAAAACACATATCAAACTAATTTAGCCAAATATATATATATATATATATATAAAGGAAGAACATTTTATGCCCTCTTGCCTTTTGTGGATATAACTCCTACACAATATTTACATGATTGCAAGAAATCACACAAATTTACACAATTTATGATCTATGAAACAAATATATATATAAAAAGGAAAATGAGCACCATGAATAGTATTAAAGAACTCCACATGGTTGTTTCACATGTTAAATGCAAAGGGATTTTTGCATTCTCATCTTTTCCATTGACATTTGTTCTTTTGTTGACAATCCTTTGAACAATGTCAGCATATCCATATGAAGTTTAATTAAATAACACATGTCCATATGTCAATGACATGACATGTTCAAATAACTATCATGGGCATGGGCACAATAACAATGAACGCGAATGATGAAAATACAAACCTAAGTTTAAATCTAAACATGATACATAGAAACCAAGACAAATCACAAAAAATAAAGACAAGAACACAAATTGTGCAAAAAAAAACTTGCAAACAAATTTTTATTATGATAAAATATAAAAACATAAACACAAAAGGAACATAATAAGGCTACAAAACACAATTATACCATAGATTGATGTTGAATAAACTAAACATAATGGGGGTTTTACTTCTATTTATATCTCGTTGGAAACTTAATTCACAAAAATTTACATGGAGGTTTCCATATGCCCATTGACCAATGAACCTTTTTGAAAGTCTTCTTAATTATAATGAACCATAAATGAACTAAAAGTGAACATAAAATGAATTAATAATGAACTAAAAGAACTAGGAGTTAATTGCAAGTTATTTAAAAACAAACTATAAGTTAACTATAAGTGAACTACAAGTTAATTACAAATGGAATTTGAATGGATTATAAAATCATCAATGGAAATCCATGTAAATGAAATTTGTTTATCATGTGATCATGTTTAGTGTTAGCATTCATAACAATAACCTTGATATAATTGAATCTTAACCAAAGGATAATGATGATATGATGCAATGTGTAACATGCAATAAATTATCATTATTTGCACCAACACTAAAAATAAGACAAATTTATTTTTGTGAAACAAAAAAATTCCAATTGTTCTTGAAATGAAATAACCACATTCATTCCAATTGAATTGAATTTTGTAACAATTAGATTAAGATTTAGTTGAATTGGATTAAACTTCAATTTAAAAAATGGGACACAAATTGGTAGAAAAGTTATTCAAAATCTTCTTTTGAATATGGTGTTGGTGAATAAACTCTTAAAATACACAAATTTGAAACAACACCTTTCCATGCCTTTTCACTTGGGAATGGGCTAATTAAATTTCAATTTGAAAATGTTAAATCTATGACAATGACTTATGAAATTTAAAATTGTCAAACCTAAACTACTTCTAATGAATCATCATCATTAAATAATATATGCCTAACCATATGTATCAATGTTTTTCTAATATTTTTTGTTTGCAACCAAGGTGGTGATCATCACTTAGAAGATTTAACAAAATTAAGCTATAAACCAAATATGAAAATATAATATTTAATCATTCATTATAATTTTGGCTACACATTGAAAACAAAATATACAAATCTGTCAATTTTTTCACTATTTTTCTCACTTTCAGCAATTGAAAACCTTCAAAATTCAATTCATTTTCAAAACAATTATTTTGGTCAGAAGTTTTCCAATTAAGAAAAAATTAACAAAATTACCTCACTTGTCCAAAGTCTTAATTCCAAGATGGGTGTAGATATATCTTAATGAAAATTTCACTTACAATTAAGACAACCATTTTGGCACATAGAAATTTGGTAAAATTTGTATCCCACCTAGTGCTTTGCTTTCCTGAATTTTTTTTTGTTTATTGAAAAAATTCCAAACAATTCACAAAAAAAATTCTAGCTACCAACTAAATTTTCAGGCAAATTATGGATATTAATTTTTTGAGTGATTACATTTGTACTACAATTTTTCTAACTAAGGCAAAGGATATTGTGTTTAGATTCATTATAAAGTATAGTAGCTTAAGGGAATTTTGGCCCCTAGGTAAGAATAATAGTTCTAATTTTTATATGAGGATTTTTGAGAGATGATATTTTGGCTTGTGTTGAAACTTGAGATTATTTATAGAGTTATAATAATATCTTGAAGGATTTAGGTTTCTTTTAGAGGATGTTTTTTGGGAAGATTATATTATTTTTGCATGGTGAAATATTTGAGTTTCCGTAATTCTTCTTTTGCCTTAAGATACTTTTTAATTAATGTAAATGGCAAGGCCACAATGCGTGACACACCCCCCTTGTTCTCATAATAGGTTAGGCCATTTTGTTTACAGCAATAGAAAAAAAAAACAAAAAAAACAAAATGCTTTCAATATGAAGGGCGCCCCCCCCCCCCCCCCCCCCCCCCCCCCCCTGTGTGCGGGCGGGGCTCCGCCCCCGCCGGGCGCGCGCCCCTCTCCCCCCCCCCCCCCCCCCCCCACCTCACTTACACTGGGTGCGTGGGGGCGCCCCGG
>Ga0116227_10010810_pt1 | contig 15701 bp, 14 predicted proteins | sample S1TSphgellanicum_FD_89693 | JGI IMG/M metagenome (GOLD analysis project Ga0116227, IMG submission 89693) | Host-associated microbial communities from peat moss isolated from Minnesota, USA - S1T2_Fb - Sphagnum magellanicum MG | ecosystem: Host-associated > Plants > Peat moss > Unclassified... | reverse complement strand
TGTAAGGGAGTTACACTTGCCAGGAGTAGTGGGCGTTTGTAGTGGAGTTCATGGAAGGATTTCCATGACAAAGCCTCTGGAGTTTTATTTCAAATAGTTGTTCCTCCCAAATCCACCGTTGGATTTGTATCAAACTTTTTAAAAAATTTGTTTAGGAGGTGTAAAAGGTTTTCTTCAAATTTTAGCATCATCGCGTTTGCTGTAAGGGAACTACACTTGCCGGAAGTAAAGGGGGTTGAAATTGTCTGTTTTTTTCCTCAATCTAAACAAAGTGATTTTTAGTCCCAAGGCTTAACTCTTGATCAAAATAATAAAAAATTATAAGATTTTGTAACATGGCTCCTTTTTAGATTAGTTTTTCAAAAATTCAATGCATGTTAGATTAGGAGGTTGTATGTAGATGTTATGACGAATGGAACAAAAGGGGTTCAAGGAAAGTCAAATGTGACATTGAATGAACATCAACATAATGCCCCTTCACATTCCATCATGGTGAGTTACGATTCTCCCACAATGTCTTTGTATCTTCCAAGTGGATACAATGCATTAGATTCTTGGTGAACTTCATTGCATTACATTGAACCACCTTACTACAACTATATAGTAGTTCCACTTCCAAGCGGGTTTTGTGAGTGCATATCTTCATGTTGAAGGTGTGCAAGAATGCCTCACAATTGGCAACTCAAAGTCTTGCAAAGTTGGTCACAAGTCTTTTAGAGGAACGATTTATCAAATGGGGACTTGAATTTGTGTGGCCAATTAAGCCAGCAGGAAGATATATAAGGAATAAAAAAATTCTTGTTGTCACAAATTATGCTACTAAGTGGGTGGAAGCAAGAACATTGAAAACTAAGACAACAACAGTCACAACAAAGTTTCTATATGAATGCATATTAACCAAGTTTGGATGTCCTTTGACTCTAGTCACAAATCAAGGAGCTCATTTCATTAATGATGCCATCGAGTATTTGATAGATAATTCTTCGATAAAACATGTGAATTCTACAACTTATTATTCTTAGGGGAATGGCCAGGCTGAGTTTATTAACAAGGTACTTGGGACATTGTTAACCAAGTTAGTTAGTGAAAATAAAATAGATTGGGATGAACATTTGTCTATAATGTTATTTTCATACAAAACTGCATACAAAGTAGCAACATGGTATACACCATATTAAATAGTGTATGGATTACATCCATTAATGCCTACAAAGTACATCATTCCAATTATTGGTGGAAATGAAAAAGACAATACTCCATTAAAAGTTTTAACTAGTAGAATTATAGAGTTCAAGAAGTTGTAGGAAGTTAGAATGTAAGCTATAAAAACTACAAGAATTTAGCAATGGAATAAAGCATTATGGAGTCAACAAAAGAATCCAAAAAAATAGTTTAGTTTTGGTGATTATGTTATGTGGTTTCCAAAGGGCAATATGTTACACCTAGGGAAATTTACTAGGAAATGGTTTGGATCATACAAAGTATAATATGTGTTGTTAAATAACATTGTGTTATTGGTGACCATTGAAAAGTTTGAAACTAACCCTATGTTAATCAACGTGAATAAGCTCAAACCTTATAAATACATGGAATGTGAAGTTCAAAAAAAAAAAGATGCTAATATATTGGGAAAAAAATGCAGGTGGAGTCTAGAAGGTGAATTCTGACACAAAGGAGGATGATGAAGGATGTGAAATATAGAAACCACATATGAAGAATGCTGAAATTAAAGAATATATCATAGATCCATTAGTGAACATAGTATTTATTTTCAATTTGCAAATGAATAAAATTGCAAAAGTGCGAGATTTGGGATGTAGAGATTTAAAGATGATATGTCAAGCATATCGGTTGAATCAACAATAATATTCGTTCAGTCATTTGGAGTATTAGCACAATCATCAAAATTGTGGGCATAGTCAATAGAGAAATCAATATAGTCACCAAATGTGTTCTCATAATTAGTGAATAAATGGGCGTAACTAGCAAAAGGTGTACAAGGCGAACGAAGTGGAATCAATATAAATAATGTAGGGAGATTACAAATGTGGAGTAATTGAAAGATTAAACCTACGACGTTCATTCATAATGATGATGTTAAGTGTTTCCACATGGCTATATAAGGGACACATAAACATATGGTGATGGGCCATATTAATTTCAAGGATCATGTGTTAATTGAAAGATGGCAAGCATATGAAAAAATAAATGTGACAAGCAAGATGTTCAAGGACGAGAAGAAACAGGGTAACCATCAAAAACAATTTGTGTTTGTTGTTGGAAGTTGTGCACATTTTTGAAGTTTTGGAGTTCACCACAATATGAATGTGGAAAGTGCAATTGAAAAACTATAGCAAATAGCAAAGGAAAAGGAAGTGTAGAGGAGTGAACACATATAAAGGTAGGAGGAGGAAGTGGAATTGTTGAGAAAAACAAAAGTAAAAGGGGAGTTGAGAAGAGCAAAAAAAAAATGAGTGTTGAATATTTAGCCACTGGTTGTAAGGTAGCCATCACATTCATCATCATCTTTGGAATGTGCAGAAGGGAAGGCATATAATGAGAAGATATAATGTGTGTAGACGATAATTGAAGGCATAGATACAACTGGAACATCTATAGTTGATTTTTTGCTCAAAAGCACACGACATTGGTGTGCAAGAAAGCAGACGGACCAAGAGCTGCACCAATAGATCTGATGTGCATTGAAAAATCGAAGGAAAATAAAGTTGAGGAACAACATTTTGTGGAGGCATAAATAATGCAAAAGGACGCAAGGGAGGAAAACGTTGTTACAAAGGAAGAATAACTATCCAAAGAAATGCAGTTGAAAGTACAGTAAGTCGAAGAAGTGCAAAAAATGGCAGAAGCATAGTGAAGGGCAATGGAGATGGAGCAGCATGAAGCGGAAGCGATAATGAAAAGAAGACATGCAATCCTAGACAGAATTACACTTCTGGAGAAAGGTATTAAAATTCTAAACCCTAAGCGATTCATGTGGACACAAACGAAACAAAACTATGACAAACATGTAAAGTGGATGGAAAACTAAAAGGATATTATTGAGGAAGAAGACTAGGCTTTTAAAACAAGGCTTGTTCCTTTGTTTCTGATGGGGTGAGAAGCACTGATGTTGGATGTAATGTTGGAATTTCTAAACACATTTTTTATTAAGGGTGTAGATATCTATTTTGGGCATAAGGATAAGGTATATGTAATCAACAAATAATTGATTATAGATGTTTTTGGAGTGTGTGCGAAAGGGTATGTAGAAAAACCGAAAGGACAGGTTAATATGTCACTAGCAATTCAAACATTACATAGTTGTAGACTTGCACTTGTAAATTCTTTTACATATTAATGGAATGCAAAAAGTTTGGGTCTGCCATACTTTGTGAGATATCCTGCCATTATATCTGTCATTTATCAGAAAGAGAAGCTACAATATTTTAGGAATAAAAATGTTATTACATTAGTGAGAACAGAGAAGGGGTAGCATGTAGATTGGGCACAAATTATATTCAATAGTCTGTGTAATGAGTTGGATAGGTGGTATAAGTATGTTAAGGATAATAAGGGGGATAAGAAATATATATGTCAATTTGCTTTGGTATTGGCAAAAATCTTTCAATATTTGTTTGTGCATCAAAAGGACAATCCACAAAAACCACTGGCCAAGGTTAAAACAACTAAGGAGGAGATGTAGACAACACTAGTGAACATAAAAAAAGCTGCAATAGACTCTCTAAAAAGTGTTTTCAAGAGGAAGAATAGAGTTGAGGAAGGAGGAGCCTTAGGTTCAAGAATGAAGAAGGAATAGGATAGCACAAATTTGAGGCCACAGAAAATGATGAGGGGTAAAGTGGAACCATCTGAGATACCAACAATGGTATAGGTAGTTAGACAAACTGTAGCAATATCATAGACAACATTTCGACATGAGAGACTGCCGAGGGAGTAAAGGCAAGAGATATCATAGATGACATTGCCATAGGAGAGATAGCTAAAGGAACAAAGCCAAAGAGTTAAGAGGGAACATGACATAAGGTTTTAAAAGGGTGAGGAACATTTGCACTTTGAAGGGGATGTATGTGAAGATTGGATGAAAACCACTACAAGTCCAAAACATTTCCAACATTTACAATAAAATTTGCAACAACAACAATAGTAGACATAAGAAGGTTTACAAACTACTAAATTGCAAACGGAGAGAACGACAACACAACTTGCTCTTGAAGAGTTTAGATCAATAGAACTGCATGTACCACCTAGTAGGCTAGAATCTACAAAGGGGTTCCCATTTAAATTTGAATTGGAGAGAATAATGGTATAGGAGCTGGGATCATCCACAGAAGGATCTAGAGATCCTACAACGCATACAAATACACCAAAGTCTATGAAGGAGGTAGCTACAAAAGTAATGAAAGTAGATAAGGTAGTTGAGTTATTTCAAACCATGGCAATTGTGAGTTTGAATATGGGGATTTTTTTTCTAGAAGTCAACATTTTGAAAAACATATTGATTACATGGGAGAAGGAGAAGGTAATGTTACAGGAGGAATTAGATAAGGAGAGAAATTTCTAGAAGGGGTATAAACATAATGTGGAAATCTAGAAGAAGAACATGGCGAAGGCTGAAATGCAAATATGTTGTTACAGTAGTGTGAAATATTATACAAGAATTTTAATTTCACTTATACCACAACATTATTTGAAGTTCTATTTACCAAGTTCCGAATGTGAACCTTGGAAGGATGGACTATCACCAACGACATGTATCAAATTGTTAACAAAAATGTGTTTAACAATTCTCAAGATATTGTTCTAACATCGGGCACAACTACATTAGTGGCCAACATTGTTGTGGAAGGTGTCTTGATGAAGGAAAAGACCATTGCATTTTCTCAAAACTTGAAGTTTTTTGTCCCAATTGTGGAATCATTGTTTATCAACCTTTGATTCTTTTGAGAAGATAGCCCTTCCCTTCTTGATGTTATTGTCCCTATTTTCGTGAATTTGTGAGTTGACGAAGAATAGCCTTTATAAATGGAAGCGTTGTAAGCAATTGTGTTCCCCAACATTATTGATTCACTAAAGGCAACGTCTTTGACTCCGCACACTTTTTTTGAATTAAAGTCCTTTGACTATGAGGCCATCACAATTTAGTTTGTGAATTGTCTTCCCACAAAATTTAATGGTGACATATTATTTGAACTTCTTTTTATTCATCATCCATCGAGACATTTTGAAAAATTGCAAGGTATGGATAAAAAGTATGATGGTCATGTTTGGTGTAAGTTACAAATTGGTAACATCAAGAATTCATTCGCATTGGGCTTTAGAACGACAAAATGCCTTGGACATTTGTGTGGTCTAAATGATTCTTCTCCTTTGTTTCAACATTCTTTTGCATGCAATGAAATTAGTTGGAGTGGTGATAGTTCATAGCTTCCAATATTTGGGCAATGTTTTGTGAAATCCCCTATTTGTACCATTAGCTATAAGTTTTACAATTTTTCGCCCACTTGTCTACAAACTTATAGTTGCAGGGATGTATTATGTTTTTCACAAGTTTCCAAATCTTTCAAGAGCCGCAATCCACTTGGGCACCCATTCCCATCTAGTTGTAGGTAGCAAAGTGTAGATAATCCTTTTAGGAAACAAAGAACATGGTTGCAAACAAGGTTTGTCACATGCCAATTGTTACAACTTTGGTTATTGCTTTGTCTTCGAGTAAGGCTTTTATTTCTCATCATTTCAATGAGGATGGATAGGTTCCTGTGGAATTTTTCAAAGGCAAAAAACTAGATCAAATGTTGTTAAATCAAATTTTGGCATTAATTATTAGGTTTATTAATTAGGTAGGTAGATAATAGGTAGGTAGGGTAATTAGTTAATTAATATTTTTTGGGTCTTTTCCCAAATTATATTATTATCACAATGGTTCAATAAAAAAAACCTAGTAAAGAAATTCAGTAAAAAAAACCAACAAAAAAGACCTAGTCAAAACAGTTGTCCAAAATGGCACTTTCGTCAAGTTGGATATGGGGGCAAAAAAACCATATGGAAGGTTTTTTTTACCAAAATTCCCAATCAAAAAATTTGTGATTTCTTGTAGTGTTCATACATTTCAACATGTCGAATTTTTCATCCAAATAATTTGTCTACTTGTATTTGTCACCTAAAAAGTTCATTGATCATCTTTCATCCAAAATTTTCATCCATTTTGTGACTTTCATCCATGTACATGTGGAAAAATATTTTCCATGTCATTCTTACATGGCATAGGGATTTTTAAGAATATTTGGTCCCCATCATCAAAATATTCCAAATATATTCATTCATGTTCACATGCTCATGTTCATAGCCTCACGTTCATGTGTTCGCTTTATATCATTGTTGTCTATTTACATCTATAATGGGTTAATGTGAACACAATGGCAATTTTGTTGTCAAGGAAAGGTAAAAGCCTTTATAGTTACCTACTAAAATGAGATCAATTTAGATATTTTGTTGTTTGGGAGTTTTAGTTTGTAGTGGTTGAGGTTTTTCATGTTGAATAAGAAAATTTTGTTTGTTGGGAAAGAGAAAGAGAAAGAGAAATTTTATTTGTTATCACTTTTGCTAGTCTTATTGCAGTGGTGTTAATAAAAGGCATGGACTTATGGGTGTTGAATAAGAAATCTTTTGGTGGACAAGGAGGAGGAAACAAACATATGATGTTCTCTAAAAACTTGATTAGATCCAAAAGGCGGGAGGGGATCAACAACAAGGAAGCTCAAGTGGATAATACTAAATTTGTTGCCCACACATGAACAACTAATAGCCACCATCTTGTAAAAATTTCGTGGGCAACAAAGTCATGAAGGAAGTTGATGTGTGGCACATTGGCTTCACCAATCATCAATAAATTTTCGACAACCTTTTCAAGGTTGTTGATAACAAACAATTCCTATTTAAGTTTCACAATTAGATTGGTATGTACAACAAGAAATCTTTCATTAAAGATTTTATAAAACCCTTGCAAAATCATTACTTTAAACCATCAAAATAATTTTGCAACAATTTCATATTTTTATACCTATCATTCCATCTTACTTTTATCAAACATAATTTGATAATAAAGATCAATGAATTATGACACAAAAAGAAATGTTGTAAGATTACTAAGAAAAATAGTTGAATGGCATCTATTATAAGGATCATTTAAATTGAATCAGTAAGTTGTTAATTGATTGTTTTGTAAATTAATCTTTGGGAAGAATTCATTCAATTGTTTTTTAATTTTTAATTTTTATTTTTTTTTGCAAAAGTCTTTTAATTGTAAATTATAGGTTTAATTTGACAATCAACTTCTACAAAGAAAATTGAAATTATTTTTTTAAAAGTTAAAAAAAAACCTTGTCCTTTCTAATGGGTAATCAAAATCTGAAAAAAAGAAGAGCAACAATCCATGCCATTTTAAATAATCTTTGAAAGGAAGTATTCACATGTTTAAAAACCTACTAAAAGAGTTTGGTAAGGCCAATGTCAACCAAAAGAATGTTCAAATACTTAGTGTTGGTCTTGTTAATGATTTTCTTGAAGTCATTGTCTTACAACTACTACAATGTCAAGGTTAAGTTTTCTAAAAGTTTCCAATTCATTAGGTCTATAGCTATTAAAGGCCCAAATTTAAAAAAAATTAATTTTGGTTTTTAACATCCTCCCTCCTATTTCAAATTACATCCCCATAATTCTCACTCAAGAAACTAACTAACTAATCCATAGGTGGGAGATTTTACTATTACAAAAGCTTTATTTTTTATTTATGTAACAACTTTGATAGTCAGAATGGGAGATATTGCAATTATTTTGATAGCAATTGCTTGGGTGATGGCAACTACCTCATTAATTTAGCTAATTGAAAAAGGTACATTGATTAGGCTTTTAATCAAGGTTTCAATATATTTTTGAAGAAAAACTAATAAATTCAAGGTTTATCTTTGTTGTAGATTGCATTGAATCCTCATTGAAATGTCATTAGCTTTTTCATTAAGGTCGTTGAAGCTTAATTAAAAGAAATCAATCTTCAAATTGGGGAAATATATTTGATAACCAGTAATGTGAAATTGATAGAATTGTTCATCCTATCAATACATTTCAAAGGCTTGGTTAATGAATTTTTTTACTTTGATCTTCGAACTTGCCTAGTGTTCTTTGTATGTTTCACCTTTATTCTTCTTCCCTTTCATCACAAACTTACAATGCTTCATAAGTTCATGCAAATTTTGTGTGAAATTTGGTTTTCATAAGTTCATATAAAAATTGCATGAATTCCATGATATGGTTAATGAAAACGATATTTGTAAATATTCAATATCTTAAATATTTAATTGAAACATTGTTTTCGAATAACGTACATGAATATTCATGTTTAATACACAAAAGTTACATAGTTTTATGCAAAATTACACCACAATAATTGCACAGATTTAATTAAAATGTAAATTGAACCTACTTCACATCAAAACATCATAAGTAGAAAAGACATATCATATATATATACATAATGTCATTTTTACACTTTGAAGTCCACAAATTTTGCATGGACATATCATTTTACGAATTTTGCACAAATTCTATTGAAATTTCATGATATTGGAAAATTTGTGTGTTGTTCTTTACCAACATTAGTTCAAAATTGCAAAAAATGTTTTCCTCTAACAATTCATTATAAGAATGTAATCGACTTTGGTTAAAGTCGCCCAATGTGACACAAGCTTCCTACAATTCAAATTAATGCAAGGTGTTCAATTCTTTAGTAGTGGGTGTGTTTTCTTTTTCCATTCATAACTTCAAGCCTTCCAATTTGGTAATGACCCATCAAAAGGTCATATTGAATTTGTGAATGAATCCATCCAATTAATGATCCAATCAAGCTACTAATTCTTCAACTTTTTGGAGCTTACATGTTGGTCAATGGTAATGGTTTCAACAACCATTTTGGCAAGATTGGTGCATTTTTGTGCATCAACCTCCTTGCTGAATTGTTATTCCATGTATTCAATCATTGCACTTGTGTCCTTGAATTCCCTTTCCTATTATAACATTTATTCTTTTAACTTTTTCTATGTATTGTTCATGGTATTTTGATGCCTTATGATTTATAGTGTTCATTTTCACCTTTCAACACCTTTATGTGCAATTAGATGATGTTGATTTTTCATTTCAGCCTCAACATGTAGGGCTCACAAATGCACATAATTAATTCCCTTTACAACTTGAGCACCTCCTCATGTAATTCAATAGGTCATTGATGGACCTTGAAGTTACAATTATAAAAATATAAAATTCTTGATTGTGCAAACATAATCACCCATGAGACAATGATTGACATTTTTTTCCAATTTGTAACTACCATTGTTCAAAGTATCTAGTCATTTTTTTGGCTCCCCAATTTAACATCCCTCTTGTAATTCATTTTTTGTAAAAATCAAATCATACTTAAATGCCGCATCATTTTTTTTTGGAACTTTGCCACTAGGTGTAGATGATGTATTTTCCCACTTTTGTAGCATTTACACAACAATGGTCTAACATCAAGTGTGGATGCACCTTTAGTGTACTAATAATAGAAGGTGTTGAATAAGCTTTTGTGTGTAGAAAATAATGTTATGAGGAATGAAATTGCTAGATTTTATGGTTTGAATTTTTTTCTTATGTATCTTGAGTGAACTCATTGAATGTGAAATATGGTTTGATAGGTTTCTGAGAATTTTAGAAGACCAATGGAAATGCTAGAAAGGGACCATTCTTTTCAATGTTTAGCAAAATAAGGTTATGAATCGGCACAATAAAATTGTTTTCATGCCAATGGAGCTATTGAATTTGATGAACTAACAATCAATGTGTAATAACTATTTATAGACAAGGTTCTAGCACATTATTTGTGCTTTTTTTTTTCGTTGATTCACTTCAATGCAACAATTTTTTAGTAGGAATTTTTTGCTGAATTTTGACTTGAAAAATGTGAATTTTGACTTAGGCAAAGGATTTTCTTGGAAAACATGACCCAAATTCGCAAGATTTCAAAGAAAAAAAATTCCAAATTGCTAGATTTTTATGATAGGTTCTAGTAGGTTGCTAAGAATTAGAAGAATTATATATATTTTCTACTTTCATATTTAGTATGCAGCCAAATTTGGCTAAATTATTTCTTGGGTGATCCCCATTTTGGCTACATCTCAAAGTCCTCTAAAGAAACCCTGGTTCAATGCTTGGTCATTAACTTTCTTCTTTTTGATTTTGGTGATGGAGCATTAGTGGCAATCATCCCAAAAAGGATTAACATTAATGGTAACAAGTTATTAGGAAAATCTCAAAACAATGGAAAATTTGGCTAAAAACAAACTTGACTTAACATTAGGAACCTGCCTAAATTTGGCAGACTTTCTTTTGGGGTGTGATCCTGGGATGTTGAAATACCAAGGCTAAGTTCAAAAATATTCAGTTAGTTTTGAAAATTACTTGAAGGCCAAAATTTTGAAAAGTTGTATGGGCATTTAGATAAGTATCTTTAGGCTATGTGACTAGAACATGCATGCATTTACAGGCTCCTGGGATGCTAGGCCCCATTTCATAAGAATAGATAGGTTACATTTGACCATGTATGTTAATATTTGTTTGCTAAAACAATGTGCACAAGTAATATGCAAAAACCTTGTTTATAAATAGCTATTGTACATTGAATTGTGAGTTCGCTCAAAAAAACTGAGAAAAGAAATTCACACAATTCCCCCTCCTCTTCATTCAATTGGGGTCCCTTAGATAGCCTTCCCTGTAGGGAACCTATGTCAAAGCATGATATGAGTGCATGTTTCATCAAATCTTTCACCGCTCTCCCCTCTCTTGTCATAGAGGTATTTTTTAATTCACTTTTAGCTAGTCCCTTTGCTTGATTCAAAGTCTTCCCAACTTTAGTTTGTTGGGACTTCAGCACCCTCTGGCCTTGCAAGAATACAAAAAGGTTGTGGAGGGAGACTAAATTAGAGTTAGGCAAAATAGACACTGGGTCATGAATGATAAATATTTGCAACAATTGCATGCAAATATTTTCAACAACAAATGTATGCATGGACAATGAACAACAAGCACATGAACTCAAAAGATGTCCAAATTTTAATGTGGTCCTTTTAACAACAATAATCCACAATCAAAGCAATCATGAGTTTTTGATGATTAAAAGCCAAGAAATTTCTAGAACCAACTCACACACATATATATATAAAAGACAATGACATTTTTATGGAGCCACCAACCACGATACAACATTATTCTTTACCCCATATATGTTTTGGAAATTTGAATCCTCACTTCTTGTTTTACATTCTTATGTAGGTTCCATGAATATGCATGATTTGCACAAGCAGGCAATAATCTGAAAGTGAAAGCATCTTAAGAGGTGCAATGTGTATGATTCCTTATTGAAATATCTAAGAGATAAAAACTTAAAACATCATAAGCTGAAGATATTGTTGAGATGTTTGACTTCCCAAAATAATTAAAAAATATTATAAAGCCTCCTACACCAAAATCACATCATTTTGAAATTTTCCACTATATATTTTTGTCATGTTCCAAATTTCAATCATGGAAAAAGGTTTTTGTCATTGCTTTAGAGAGTGTACTTGTGGATTTAATATTTATGGATGGCTAAGCTTTCTGTGCCAGTAGCTGGCCAAAGCATTGCATTCATTTTTGAAACATGTCATTATTTAGGTTTTATTTGGAGAGAGAGGGTTTGCCATTTATTCTCTAGTGTTGCACTATTGGGAACCATCCTGGCACTCTTTGTTGGCCTTGTGTACCAAAGCAAGGATATTGTGTTTAGATTCATTATAGAGTATAATAGCTTAATGGATTTTGGCCCCTAGGTAATAGGTCTATTTTTATATGAGGATTTTTGAAAGATGATATTTTGGCTTGTGTTGAAACTTGAGATTAGTTAGAGTAATACTATCTTGAAGCATTTTGGTTTCTTTTAGAGGATTTTTTGAAGATTATATTTTTACATGGTGAAATATTTGAATTTCCATAATTCTTCTTTTGCATTAAGATACGTTTTCATGTAAATGGCAAGGCCATAGTGTGACACACGCCTTGTTTTAAACAAAATGAACACTGCTTCAACCACTAAGGTATAAGCTAGAGTACAAAAACATTTTTCTTTTTATAATGGGTCTTACACAAATTTCATGAATAGTCAGTCACAAGTAGCTTGGGTTAAACAATCATTGTTGCTTTGCACGATGTCGCATATAAAAAAAACTCATTGACAATCATCAAGCTCTCAAGAGTATTACAGAGAAAAGTTGCATATAATTATGCTAACAAAACATATGCAATAAAGTTATCTGTAAAGTCAGGCGACTAGGGGGTGAGAATGGCCAGTTTTGGCATAATAGGCCATCAAATGCGTAGTTGAGAATGAAATTTTACAAAACGAAATAACTGGGGCCCAAACTAGTTTTTTCACCAATTTTGATAGTGTTATGAGTTTCATCCCCTTTTTCCTTTTCCCTGAGCACCTCCACTGCTACTACATATATTTTCACTGCTCCACCTATACAACTAATATAATTACTCTCGAACCTTGTGCATCAAATGCTGAGTTTCAACATTTCATACTAAGATTCAATAAAATTTCCTTACTTTGCGGATACCACTGAAAATGGGGATAGGGGGTGAAAGAGAGAGTGACTTTATGGATAACTTTAATATATGCTAACAAAACATATACTCCATTTCAATACATCTTTCATTTTTTCTTGTCTTGTTATTTGACTTGTACCCAGTGTTTTTGTTTTCAAGTTTGTGATATTGCAAAAGTGGCAATTTTTTTTGTTGAGAAAACACATTTGTCCCAAAAAAAATTTCACAAAATTTCACCAAAAAAAAGTTTGGAACCGGAAAAAAACCGACAGCATGGAAGACTCAATCTCTTGTTTATGGAATTGACAAATTCCTAATTGAAATGCTCGATTGGCAATCAATCTTGGTATGAAAGAGAAAATTTGAGGCTATGCTAAAGAATTGGTCCCAGAACATAGACCTTGAAACCTTGAAGATTAAGCTACCCAAATACATTGATTCCGGAACTTAGACTTCAAGGTTGTCTTTTGTTTGGGAGAAACTTCTACAAATATCAAGTCATAGGAAATCACGTTTCAAATCTTTACAAGGACAACAACTTTTTAATGCCAAAGGCATGGAAATGTTGTGTACAATTCTATAGCAAAAAATATATTTTGGCCAAGTACAAATTGAAAAGCAACGCTTGAGGCAACAACAACAAAGTGTCAAGTGACATGCAGGCCCTACCAATAGAAAGATTCAAAACAATGGAAAAGGAACTTGATATTTATGAAAACCTTTTGATGACAATGAATTGAATAATGGATGGGAAAAAAAATTGAGGATTTTTTTTTGTTTTTGAAGAATAATTACGTTTTAGCATCCATTCATTGAATGGTGTTTGGTGTGTAGTGTTGTAATCCAGAATGTAAATTATGTGATTAATCATGAGCATTATGTGAAATATTTGGATTATATCCAAAATTTTCACTTTTTTTAATGACATGATTGAATGGAAGATGTTGACCTTTAAAATTAGTTGGTGATTTATGAACTGATATGATGAAAAGCCAAAAAGATAATTTAGGGATTTTTTGAATGTCAAGAAAAAAAAATATATATATAATAGAAAAGTGTAATATGTAATTTGTTTTTTGACAATTTGGTGTTGTAGTAAAATAATAATAATTTCATGTGTTAATATATGTTGAGGATACATGCACATATATTTTTATATCATTGAACTATTAGAAGTCACTAAAAATTTGTTAAAATAGTCAACAAAAATTGTAATATAATTTGGATTGGATTAGATTTTATTTTTTGTTCGAAGTAAGTTCATTAATGCATGGTATAATAAATTGAAAAATATCGTTAGGTAATTTGAATGCAAGGTATATGGGGTTATGATATTTCCAATAAGCTTGTGTTGATTCACTATGACATTGTTGAGTTGGGGCATTAGTCCATATATGGTCAATTTTTGTATTATTAGATGTTGTGCTTGCTATAAATGTAATATGGAAACCATGGGTATTCATGTATTTTTGTAATGTTATTGATTCAATTTTATTTGTCAACATGTTTATGTTAAAATCTCCAATTATTATGGTTGGAAAGTTTGTAGGAATTTTTGTAATTATGTTTTCTAAAATGGAAATGAAAAAAATTGCATTCATTTGTGGTGGTTTGTAAATTGCAATTATGTATAAAGCTTGTTGTGTGTTTTCATTGAAAAAAAACAATGAGAAATTTAACACTTGAATGTGTTTTTGAAAGTGTATGTGAGAAGAACATATTTGTATCATAGAGTATCATTGTGCCATGCTGGTCATAACATGAAAGAATTTTGAATTTATTTAAAATAATGTTATAAATTTCTTGATGTCTTTCAATATTTTGTATTTTTGTTTCATTTAAGCCAAGAATATGTGATGCAAATAGATTTGGATCATTAAGAATGTTTTGAAAGTGTAATTTTAAATTTTGAATATTTAAAAATTGTATGATAATAAGTTCTTTATGATAGAATTTTAAAGAAATAATTGTTTTTTCATATTGTGCAATTGTTTTTAAACAATGCATTTCTTCTTGTACTAAAGTTTTTACTTGGAATTCTTGTTTGATAATGGAAAAAGTATGTATAAATATTCTTTAGAACGGACTCAAGATAATGTAGTATATGTTAAACCATGTTTTGTTACGCCACTTAAATCAAATGCAAGACAATCAAAAGTTAAACCTTATGCTTATAAATAATGTGTGTTGCAATTAATTGGATAGGAGATTGAATTCTTGTGATGATATGAGAATGATTACTACATATTTGTATTTTTGCAAATTTTGTTCAATTGGTGTACATTTCTTATCAATTGTAGGGAATTGTTCATAAATGTGAAAGTTTTAGATTTGTGTATTTATTCAAATTTGCGGATTATGGAAATGTATCCAAATCAATGGTTTTGGATTATTTTCTATATAATCTTGAAAGGTGCCATTTACACCATTGACAAGACCATTTGATGTTGCGTAATTGCCAACACATAATTCAACTAACATTTTTTTAAGCAACAATTCATGATGGAGGCTGCTAATGTGAGATGTTAACATGGACAATTTGAAATGAGAAAGACATGTTTCAGAATGAATATCTTTTGCAAGAAACTTAAATGTTTGACGAAGTGTTTTATCATATACATGTTTATTATGGGCATTGGTTTTAAGGTTTGTGTAAAATAAATGTGGTAATGTGTTATCCATTAGTGGTAGTCTTAAACAAAAATCGTTCATAAAATGTATGTTTTCATTTGTTTGTGAAGTAGTTTGAAACCTATTTAAAATATTAATGAACATCAATTTGTTTCATAATTTTGAGTAATTCGTGACATTTGACATTTTCATGCAAAAAAATTGTTGCAAAGATATTAAATCCAATATTTTTGGATGAAAAAATCCATGAATCTCCAACATGTTCAAGTTGATCCACCTACACTTGATGCACAAGTTCAAATCTAGAGGCTTGTTACTAAAGCCTTGGCCACATTTGATGAAGTGACATAGGCACGTGACAACAAATCTGCACATGAAGA